>Ga0265797_10005986_pt1 | contig 17487 bp, 21 predicted proteins | sample P2T30metagenome_FD_192433 | JGI IMG/M metagenome (GOLD analysis project Ga0265797, IMG submission 192433) | Plant litter microbial communities from East Loma Ridge, Irvine, California - P2 T30 | ecosystem: Environmental > Terrestrial > Plant litter > Unclassified | place: USA: California...
TTGCAGCGCCTGGCGGGTAGGGCAGGTGATATGTCAGGCCTGGAAGTGCCAGCACTTCACGATGGGTTGCTTCGTGATAACGGCGTTGGTTTTGCTGGCCTGGTGAGCCCGTACCGCGCTGTCAGTCGCCTTGTTGACGTCGAGCAGCTTCCGCGAGCGGGAGTCCTTCAAGCGCTCGCGCAGCTCGCTGACATCAGCGATTTTTTGCCTGTTTTCTGCTGCGCATTTCACGAAGTCGTTAAGGTTGATGGCGATGATGTGGTCTTTCTTGCTGTGGTTGACCACTGGGCCTTCGGCGTCCAGGCCTTCGAGGTATTCGTAAACCTCCCAGAATTCAGCCACCACCGGATGGTCGGAACTGATCGAGGCCTGGCGCTCAATTGCCATGCGGATGATCTGCGAGCGGGTGTGCTCGACCTGGGCGTCGGTGAGGGGCACCACCATGCACAGACAGTCCAGCAGGGCGAGCATTTGGGCGTGGTTCTTGTTGATCCGCTCCACTCGGATGTAGCCGCGCAGCTTGTTGCCGCAATGGCTACATTCGCTGTGCTCGTCTTTGAACGGGGTGTCGCAGGCAAAGCAGTGGGAGTGCAAATTGCGCAACTTCGCCTCGTAGCCAGCTATCCGCTGGCCGAACAGCTCCATCACCTCCAGCTCTTTACGTACCGCCTGCAACACAAAGTTGCTGAGTCTCGAACCTTCCAGCGCATTGAGCCGATCTGCCGCCGCACGGCTTTCAGCGGTGACGTTCGGACGCACAAAGTGCAGTTTGACGATCCGGGTCATGATCGCTTCTGATGCCACAACAGGGGCGTTCTGGCTGATGGCGATGGTGCCGCGAAACGGTGGCTCGTAGGTTTCGTTACCGGCGGTTTTCACACCCTTGGTCGCCAGGGTGCCGCCGCCGTAGTAATCCTTGAGTTCGTCCCATTCGAAGGTTTTGGCATGGGCCTTGTCGTCGCCGCTGCGGTCTGATTCCAGCAGCACAATGGGCATGCCTGATACTTGGCCCATCAAGCGGCTGCGGCCGGCCTTGGTGGATTTGGACGGGTCGAACCCTTCGTATCCGTCGCGCCCCGCGAGTTTCCATAGCAGCGTGAGCAACGTGGTCTTGCCGGCGCCGGCCTCGCCAGTGGCCTCAAGGAAAGGAAACGACTGGTACCGGCTGCGGATTTGTTCGGCGAACAGCGAGCCAAACCAGAACGTCAACGCCACGATGCCCTGGGCACCGAAGCACTGCCACAGAAGCCCAAGCCACTGGTCATCGTATTTTTTGCCATCCTTCTCCAGATCGATCTTCACACCCTTTTGTAGAGTCTTGAGCTTCAACTTGCCCATCTCAAAAAACTCTTCCTCATTGATGTGAATTACCTGGCCTTCGCGGATGGCGACGTCGTTGAATACGTAGCAGTGGTATTCCTTGCTGTAGCCCACGTAGTCGATGGTCTGAACGGTCTTGATGCCGAAAAGCTGGTCTTTCATGAGTTTGTCCAATTGCTGTCCACTGCCGGTGAACACGGCTCCGGCACCCATGCCGAGAAGTCTTTTCTTGAATTCGCTGGCAGCGGCGACCTGACCGCCCGTGAAGGTGTTTTTCACAGACCCGCCGTCGTGCGGGAAGTCGACGCGGAAGAAGTACCAGGACTCGTCGGTGATCTCGTTGCGCTGGAAATAGAGGGCTTTGGGGTAGCAGTTGGCGATCTCGACGACGCAGCCGGCGACGTTCAGCGCCTTCTCCCGAAGCTGCTTTTCATTGAGTGTCTGGGCTTCGTGGCCATCGCTCTTTTCGAGGGCCTGCTTGGCGCTGTTGTATTTCGCCAAGTCCAATTTCCACCAGTACAGGCGGGAGTCGAAACAGAAGTGGAATTCCTCCCGCTCACGCCACTGGTACATGAGCAATGCCTTGTCGCTGGCACTTTCTGCGATCAGCAGGGCGCCCTGGTGGCGGGCTTCTTTCAAGTCCTTTTCGATGCGATCAGCGCGGACTTTTTCATCGTCGATAAATGCCCAGCGTTGATGCAGATCGTTCCAGTCAACCTTGCGGGCGTCAGGCTGTGACACCTGAGCAGCCTCGCAAGTAAAACCGAGTTCGCGGGCACGGTTGACCCACATACGGGTGTACTTGTGAGCGCCTGGCTCGTTATCCAGAGCCCAAACCAGCTTGGGAGTTTTACCGCCGCGAGCGGTGATCAGGTCCTTGAGTGATTCCTCTGGAAAGGCGTTTGAGGACAGCGCCGCAACCGCAGAGATACCGTTTTGAATGAGCGCTATGGCGTCGAAGATGCCTTCAACGATCCACAGCTCAGTTACTTCCAGCAGATCTACGCACGGCGGGCACCACCAGTGCCCCCTGTAGCTCTTGAGGGGTTGGAAGCGGGCCTTCTTCTTACCGAACCGTGACGGTTGATCGATCAAGCGCTCCCAGTAACCACCGTGCTCCAGGGGGAAGCGCACGGTGGCAGAGCCAATATTTAGGTCGCGATCAAAGTGGCTTTCCTGGGTGTACCAGCCCTCTATCAGCTCAACGCGGAAACCTCGGGCAAACGTCAGGTACGCTTTTGCGCTGGCGGCAGGCTCGTCACGGGTAGCCGGTGCGCGCTTGCTCCAGTCGTCGAACAGGTCCGGGTAAAGCTCTTTGGTGGGAGCCATGTAGCGGCAATTTTTCTCGCGGCCACAGCGGATGAACCAGGGTTCATCGTGGCGCGAAAACAAACGTTTCTGATTGCACTGCGGGCAGGTGCCCTTACGCATGTAATGCGTGCCTTTCATGTGCTGAAGGCCGTAATCAGATTCCAGGCGCTGAAGCACGTCAGCGCGGATCTTGTCTTCCATGGGCTTGCGAGTCACTGCACATGCTCCGCAGCCGTAACAACGAGCTGTTTTTTCAGCTCGCTGCGCGTCTTGCAGATGCCTGCCAGGTAGGGCAAGTCCTCAAGAACCTTGGGCGCCCGCTGACCGCTCGGCACATTCCGGTAGCGGTCGGAGTACCAAATATCAGCCATCGTGACTTCGTACTGGCTGGTCAACCACAACAGGTAGTGCTGCGCCTGTAGTTCGTCCAGCTCCAGTTTTATGGTGATTTTGCTCATTTCGGCCACCAGTAAGTTGCAAATTTCCCCTACCCACGCGGTGCGGGCATCAAACAGGGAGGGTTTTGGATTAGTGCGGGAGGTTGCGCGTCAGCAGCAGGCGTGTAGGAAGCAGGCGTGCTGAAATCGGGTGTCGCTGTTGGGTGCAGTTGTCGAGCAGCCAGATCACAGGACGGAACGGGCCGCTGGTGGGGTAGATGCCCAGCCAGGCAATACGCTTGCACGTCATGCTTTCGAACTCAGCCACTGCCAGCTCTGCGATGCGTTGCACCAGGTGCGTGGGCACCTCAAGCGACATGGTCAAGTACCTGGTGCAGTTCTCTAAGAGCTGGCTGTCGCCGGCAAGATGCTCACAACGGTGCCGGTATAGATACGCCACGGCTGCTTGCTGCATCGCGGCTCGGTAGTCGGTAGCGGGGTTGGTAGTCAGGGCGACGGTGTTCATACAGTTGCGGCCTCCATATCCAGTTGGTCCAACAGATCGGGTTGATCGTTTTTTGCCGTGAGGTTTTGTCGAGCAAGCAGGCGCACTTTGGTGGGCGCCATGGGCAAAACGGTGAGGGGGCGCTCGATGCCTGACGGGCTGAGCTGGTATTCCCAAACCAAGGAACCGGAGAACGTGGCGCCGCATAGCAGGTTGGTGCATTCCGAGTACATCGAGCGGAAGCAAGGCGTTTGTCCCTCGGAGGTACGAATGCGCATCGAACTGCTGCAGCAGGGGCAAACCAGCTTGTACGTACTCACTGAACTGCTCCCTGGCTGTAAAGCTGGATGGTTGCAAACACTTCGGCGTAACGGGCTGACATGTACGTGATCAGAGCGGCGACAATCGCGTCGGCCTCACGTTTTTCGATAACCCCGTCGTCCAATGCCGCAGCCATGATCTGGTCGACCTTGCCTCGCTGGGCTGACGCTTTAAGCGACCGGCTGTACAGCTCGACGTTATCCAGGGTCTCCGGGAGGCTCAGCGGCACGAACATGCCGCCATACATAGAGGCGATGTAGTCGGCAAGGTAGGTAGTGCCAGCGACCTGCTCCAGGCGGTGAATGTGTTCGTCCGTCAGGGGGCGACTGCCCGCGTTCTCGTAGGCTTGGTTGTCGAACTTCTTCAGAGGCATGCCGAGGTCGGCCGAGGCGTACATCCGACCGCCAGGGTAGGCGCCGATGACGGCCATAACGACGCTCTTTCTGCTGTCTAGAACTGGGCGTTTCATCTTCTGGTTTCCCCTTGGAGCCAGAGGCCCTAGTTTGTGATCTGGCCGTCTTTGATCCCGAGCAAAACAGCAGCTCGATGCGCTTCCCCTCGACGGCCCTTTTTACGGCCGTTCAGCAGGTCACTGACCAGATTTTTGTTCAAGCCATGTTGGCGGCTAAATTCGGCAATGCTTTTACCCTCGCGATCAAGAAGCGCGCGGGCTTGCTCGGGGGTCTGTAGGGCATGCATAGTGTTCGTCCGTGTTTAATCGTGTTCGACGAAAAGGATTCTTGGGCAGATTTCTGTTCAAGTCAACTTATATTGATCAAAAAAATGCTCATTTCTTCAGGGGTCGGTGAACGCCTGCGGGAAGAACGCGAGCGGTTGGGTAAAAACCAGACCGACTTTGGCGTCACCGCTGGGGTAAGCCGTGGGACTCAAAAGGCCTATGAGCTTGGGTCCAGCTCCCCCGACGTGCGCTATCTTTCTGGGCTGCAAGAGCTTGGAGTTGATGTGCATTACGTATTGACCGGTGCTCGCGCCGATGTCGATCTCAACAACCTCAGCGAGGTTGAATCAGCGGTGCTGGGGAACCTTCGGCTGATGTCTGAGGATGACCGTAACGTGCTACTGCGAACGGCGGCGGCATTTGCGAGTGCTGCGAGCCTGGCAGGCAACAAGCCCCAAAAGTAGCGAATTGCAGCCGGAGAAACGGATTTGATACGCCGACCATGAAGGTCGGTTTTTTTTGTGTGAAAAAGAAAGGAGCTGTTCGGATGGCGTTGAAACCCTGTAAATCCTGTAAGCACAACGTGGATACCACCGCAAAAGTCTGTTCCAACTGCGGCGCTAAAAATCCCGGACTGGGCACCGGCCAGAAAGTATTCAGGCTAGTGACATTGTTGCTGATCGCCGCTGTTGTTGTTTCGATGTGTTCGATAGCGAGCAACGGCCCTGCTGAAAAGACAGCAAAACAAGGCGCTCCAGATGCTGCTTTGCCTAACGCCTACTCAATCACCAAAGATGACTTCCGCGAAGGTCGGCCTCGCAAAGTTGAGGTCCTGATTCCTAAACGCTTAAACGACGCTGACCTGGCGAAATTGGCTGAAGCCATTCGTGCCGATACCAAGTTCAAGGCTGACAAAACCTTCATAGGATTCCGCATAGAGGGGCAATCCGATAGGGCCTTCTGGGCAAGTGCCAGGTTTGATCCCGACTATAAAGCCTCGCTTATCGGTTTGAGCCTGCAGGATTACCAGACCCTGAAGGCGCTTGACCTGAAGGCGTACCCCAACAGGATTGGGAGCTGGTTGCGGGATGGTGCACCGGGATACGTGATGGTGTTGTCGAGAAAGGATGAGAAGTACCTGATCGACTCTGTCTTTCCCAATGGCGGGAAGAACATAGGAACGTATGTTGGCAAGCAGCTCCCGGACGGCGGTCTGCGTCTCGACGACCCGGAGACTGATTTCAACGAACATTATGTCGTTGATACCAAAGGCAACTTGCAAGGCTGGGGTGAGAACGGCGTGTACATGACGCTACCCCCGTTTGAGCCGGCGCAGTGACGTAAGAAAACACATAATTTATTTGCCTAGTGTCCGATGACACAGCAAAACGTGTTGGAAATTAGCTGTTCCCCGGGAAACTTTAACGGCGCCGCGTGGGCGCCGAGTCCCGTTGCGTGTGAAAGGAGTATTCGCATGATGGAGAACAGCGGTGTATCAGAAACTAAGGTGCAGATCGTAGACGCGACCTGCCTTAGCGATCAGGAAGTGATGTTACTGGCAATGTTTCGGTTGATCAGCCACCAGCGCCAGAAAGATGTACTGCGATTGTTGGAGGTTTTTACCGAAGCACCTGAGCAGTAATCCTGCAGACCCCGGACGGGCTCCGGGGTTTATGCTGCCTTTTCCGCCTGAGCCTTTTTCCACTCCCGATCTACCGCTCGCTTAGCTGTCTTTTCGCTAGCATACAGCCAGCGCAACCGCCTTGGCCGGGCCTGGTCCCCCGCAGTAATCGTCTTTTCCTTCCCGGTTTTCTGGTCGCGGTAGTAGGCGATGATCCCCGTGTAATCTCCCCTGTTTTCTTCCGCCAAGTCTTCAACGTTGTCTTCTGGCAGCTTGCTTTCCAGCTCCAGGCTGACGGTGTAGCCGCCATCCGGGCTCAGGCTGTGCTGCACATTGCCGCCGTACCAAATGATCTCGTCGATCTCATCTTTAACGCCCTGGAGCGTATAGGTCAGTTCGGGGATCAGATCCGGTCGGCCCATCGCGAGCGTGTAGCTGAGCGTGGCACTGCCGCGCTGCAGGCGTCGGAATTCGGCTCTCGCGGCCCTGAGCGCTGACTGCTGGTCGCTGTAGGTGTGGCGCAGATCTTTGAGATTGTCCCCGCCGCCGGCAATCGCTTCCTGTTTCTTGGCGCTGTGCACATCGTAGAAATACGCGCGCACCCCGTCGTAGCTGTCGCGATCTGCCTGTAAGTAGCGGTGCTGGTCGCCGTCTGCACGGGTGAGGGTAATGTGGGGCAGGGGTAACCCGCTGGGCGTCTTGCCGCCGCCGGCAGGGATGCACAGCAGGCACCCGGCCTTCACGCTGGCCACCGCGTCGAATTCTTCGCCCAAGCGGGTAATCAGGTTGGCATCCGATTCGTTGGCCTGGTCAAGCTGCAAGATCGGCAGCGCACCGAGCGCACCGGCCACTGTCGATGTGAGGTTGTTTCCCATAGCGATGTCGCCGATGACCTTGCCCAGCGTGGTATTGCTCCAGCTGCGCTCGCGTTTGGTCTTCAGCCCTTTGCGCAGGTCTGCCGAGCGAGCGCGGATGCTGAGCACATCCGGCGCGCCGCTGTGTTCCGTCTCGTCTACGGTGTACGTGCCCTTGTCCACAAGGCCCGTATCGCTCCAGCCCAACCACAAGCGAAGTACTGCGCCTTTGGGCGGTATCGAAAGCAGGCCATCATGGTCGCTCAATGTAATCGTGAGCTGGTCGGCCTCGACGCCACGGTTATCGGTTAGATCCAGGCTCATCAGCCGCGGGCTTACCTTCATGGCGATATCGTTACCGTCAACCGTGAGGCGAAAGGCCGGAACGGGGTAGGCAGCGTCCCGAACGAAGCGTTCCGCCGTGTCCATGACGTAACCGGTGACTTTGGACAGCGCCGCTTCTATCACAGCAACCCCCGCAGAATGTTGAGTCCGGTGCCGGTAGCGGCGCCGAGCAGATCGATACGGTCATCATCGGTACGCTTCAGCGTAAGGGTGAACTCGATACGCTGAGGCGTGCCGTCTCTGAAAAAAACGGTTTTGGTCTCACTCAGGCTTTCAATCACCCACAAACCATATATCCGGCCGGTACCCTCGACCATCGGCCAGGCCTTGCCGGTGTTCGCCATCAAACGCAATGCGTCCAGGCTTAAGACGCTGCCGGCCAGCTCCGGCAGAATGATGCCGGGCAGGGTGATGGTGTCTTCGCCACGGCCTACAAACTGCATCGCTGGGGACGTGCCGACGCGGCTGTTGCTGGCATGGCGCCAATTGGTCTGGCGCTGCAGCTCCTGGTAGGCGAGGGTCGATAGGCTGAACACGAACATGCCGAGGCTGAGCATCATGGCGATTAATCCCGATCCGATAACTTGCTGCGCTGACGGGCGCGTTTCTCGTTTTCAATCTTGTTGAGCATGGCGCGCAGGCTTTTCTCCATGGCTTGCATGTCCATGCCAGGCGCTGCTGCGATGGTGATTTGGTAGGTGTCGTGGCTGTCGTAGACCACCGATGTACCCGCGCTGCTGACAGGAGGACGATCATCGACCGCCAATGCCGGCATGGCTGTTGCGGTTAAAGCCAGAGTGCCGGCGGCTGTCAGCTGCTTGCCCATGCTCGACAACGCATTGAGCGGTCCCTTCTGTCCACCCTCCAGGCCTTTTGTCAGCCCTTCCATGGTGAAGCCGCCCAGCTCAGCGAACACCCGTGACGGGCTGTGGATGCCGAGCTTTTCTTTGAACCATCCGATGCTGGAGTCGCCAATGGAGCTGATGGTGCTTTTGACGGCGCCGAGGCCAGCTTTCAGTCCGTTGACCAGACCATTGACGATCATCCCGCCGAATTCGGTGAATTTCCCAGGCAGCTCTACGCCGAAGTAACTCATGACCCCGGCGAACGCCTGGTAGAACAAGCCAAGCGGGCTGAAGTTGATGATCAGTTGCAGGATGCCCGCAAGGCCCTGGTCAAAGGTGGTTTTGATAGTGGTCCACACATTGACCGCGCCGTTTGCGATGGAGCCGATGCTTTGCAGCAGCGTCATGATCATGTTGCCGATGGCTGCGCCGAAGCGTTGGCCCATTGACTGGGCGGCACCGCCGACGTCTTCGACCGGTTTCAACAGGTCGGTGAACCAACCGATAACCCCGCTGATGCCGGAGGAGATCATGTTGAATAGAGGGCGAACGATGCTACCAAGCAGACGCAACGCAAAACCGATAACCGGAATCGAGTAGGCCGCTTTCGCCAGGCTGACCAGCAGCCCGCCGAACTTACCGAACCCGGCGAGCACCGGCTGCAGGGCTTCGGTGAGTCCCTGCCAGAAGCCGAGAAAGAACCCTTTGATCGGCTTCCAGTACTTGTAAATCAGCAACGCCGCTGCGACTAGGCCCGCGACAGCGGCTATCAACCACCCGACAGGTGTTGCCAGGATGGCCGCACCGACCGCACTGATTGCGCTGCCGAGCATTGGAAACACGCTGACTGCCGCAAGCCGCGCGGAACTGATCAGGGTTGGAATGACAGTCACCATGCCGCCAGCTGCGCGACTGGCCGTGACGGTCTTCCAGATTCGTCCCATCCGGCCCACCTCTACACCGGCGCCGGTAGCGGCGATACGGGTTCCGATCAGTTGCGCTTTGATACTGCCCAAGCGAATACCAAACATCGCCATGCCATACCGCACCACTGCTAAGGGTCCAAGCATGCTTGCCATGGTCAAGGCCAACGTGCCGAAGACCACGGCGGCAACTGCTACAGCCGCCACAACTTTGACCAAGCCCCCGGCCAATTTGGGATTTTCCCTAGCCCAGGCTCCGACGCCGTTGGCAAGTTCACCCAGTGTGTTGATCAACCCCTTAAGGTCGGGGGCGACTGCCGCACCGAATTCAGCCATGGCGTTGGTGAAGCTACCCTCAGCGGCCTCCATAACGTTGGTGAGAGTGCCGAGCTGTTCGTTGACGCGTGTGCGCAGGTCGGCCTGGCTCTGCAGCTTCTGTTGAACCTCCTGATACCCGGCCAACCCTTTGTTCATCATCGTATTCAAGGTGGTCAGCGTTTCAGCGTCATCCCCGAATAGCTTGGCAATCACCGCAGTGCGGTCGGTGTCGTTCAGGACCTTGAGCTTTTCCACCTGTGCGTAGAGATTTTCCAGACCTGCGAAGTTGCCCTCATCATTCGTGAACTTGAGCGATACGCCTTTGTTTGCACCCGCTGCAATTTTGTTCGCTTTGTCGACCTTGTCTTGATCGAGACCGGCCTGGAAGATTTTGCGGAAGGAGTTGCCCGCCGCGCTTCCGTCCATCCCTGCTTGATCCATCATGATCAGTAGAGGTGCCAACTCCTTCGCGGCATCGAGCCCGGACTTCTTTATGGTGTCCATGACAGGGGCGATTTTACTGAAGCCTTGTAGCATTTTGTCTGGGTCCAACCCCGCGTAGAAACCGCGCTGAATGGTATCCATCAGACTCATCATGTCTTTTTCGCCGGTGCGCGTGGCGTCTTGCATCTTGGCTGCGAATTCCGCTGCCTCTGTCGCTCCCATATTTAGCTGTACACCCAGATAAGCAGCCGCTTCACCAGTGCCGCCTAGGATGCTCTTAGCACTCAGGCCCTGGCGCCGAAGCATCGTCGTCATGTTCTGGAAGTCTGCCGTGGTACCTGGCAGTCGGTCGCCAAGCTTGGTGGCCAGGTCCGTGATCCTCTGGAAGTCGGCGGAAACCTTGCCGGTGTCGTCCATCATCGACACCTTGAGCTGAGTGGCTGAATCCTCATTCGGGGCAAAAGCTTTGATTGCCGACGCCACGGGACGGCTGGCGGCGTAGCCCGCGCCAAGGCTGCCGGCACCGGCTACCGCAACGCTGCCGGCCAGACTCTGGGTTTTGTCATAGGTGGCACGCGCCTTTGCCAGGCTTTCCTGCTTGCGCTTCAACGCATCCAGGTGGCCCATCTGCATTTTCATCGCCTGGGTGGCGGTGTCGATATCGCGCTTCAGCTTCAGTTCGTGCGCGCCCAGGGCATTGGTGTTGATGCCGGCGTTTTTGAGCTGCACGCCAAGGTTGGCAAGTTTTACTTGCTGCTGGCCGTACTGCTCGCCCAAGCGTTTCGACTCGGCGGTGTGCTGTTTCAGCAGCGCGAGCTGGTCCTTGAACGGGCTTTCCAGGCGGCGGATCTCGTCGCGCAGGCTGGCGTGGCCCGCACGACTGGTGCGCAACTGCGCGTTGTTGAGTGTGAACCGGTCAGCCAGGGCCTTTTCCTTGGCGGCGAGCTGGTCCAGCTGGGTCTTGCGCTCCCGCTGCGCGGCTGTGAGGCGGGTGTATTCGTCGTGCTGCGCTCGGGTCAGGGCATTGCCCTTTTGCATCACGGTATTGAGGGCGGCGATCTGGCTGGCTGATTGGCGGTGTTCGTCGCTCAGCAACCCCAGGGCATTGCGTGTCCCGGTGAGTTCGCGCTTGAGGTCGGTCTGACTGGTTTTGAGCGCGTCGACCTTCTGCCGGGACTTGTCGAACAGCGCCTGGGTCGGCGCGAGCTGCTGCCGGACTTTGGCCGTTTCGCGGGCGAGTTGGCCTACCTTGGTGTTGTTGGCGGCGAGCGCCTCGGATGTCGCGCGGGTTGCTGCCTGCAGTTCACGCCAGGCGCTGACGTCGCGCTGCTGGGTGTTGAGTTCTTTCAAGCGGTCACGAGCGGCCTTGAGGGCACGGGCGGTTTCCTTGCTGCCGCCCGTGATCTTGTTCAGCGGACCTGTGGCCTTGTCGATGGCGCTGAGCAGCACCTGAAGTCTCAGATCATTCGCCATCGTTGGAACTCCGCACCCTGGCGCGCTCGCGCCAGTCCATCAGGTCTTGCAGGCCCAACTGATCCATATCAGCCGGGGCCCAGTGAAAAACCACGGCCAGATCGGCCATGGCGTCCTCTACGCGACGAGGGATGCATCCGTCTTCGCCGACTTCTGCAACAAAAAACCAGAGACTTTGCTGCTCAAGGCCAGCAGGTCGGCCGGGTCCATGCCGGCAACTTCGATGGCGGTGATGCTTGGCGAGCTGATGCGCGGCAGAACCTTGATCAGACTGGCAACGTCCATCTGCAGCAGTTCCACCAGGCTCACGCCCCGCAGCTCGCCCGAGTTCGGTTTGCGCAGGGTGATGCTCTCGATGCTGGTCGTTCCGCGACGGATCGGCGTATCGAGGGTGACGGTGTTGTCGTCGGCCAGCTGCTGCACGTCGGGCTGTTCGGTGGTCTCGTTCTTCATGGGATTTGCTCCTGGTGATTAAGGGTGAGGTTTGATCGAGCGGGCAAGTCAGATGCCCATGCCGGTGCGGTGCTTCTCCAGCATGTCCACGCCGTTGACCTTCTCGACGAAGTTGAGCAGGTCGATTTCGATGATTTCTTCGCCATCCACGGTCAGCTTGTAGTAGCTGCAGGTGGTGGTCATGGAATGCTCAGTGTCCTCACCGGGCTGGGCATCGCCCATTTCGATGGTTTCGTGACGACCACGGACAACCACTTCCACGTTGCTGACTTCTCCGGTGTCGTCCTGCTGGTAAGGGCCAGAGAAGCGCAGGGCTACGCTGGAGGCGTTGACGGCGCCGAACTGGCGCAACGAGATCAGGTCGAGGCCACCGGTTTTCCATTCGAACTGGATGCCGTCGTCGGACATGCCCAGGTCAGCTTTGACCGGGCCATTCATGCCGCCGCCGCGATAGGCTTCCATCTTGCGGCCGAGGGAGGGCAGGGTGAGGGACTTCACCAAGCCGAGGTAGCTGTTGCCGTCATTGAACAGGTTGAGGTTTTTGAGCTTGCGAGGCATTGCCATAGCGGTGTTCTCCGGGAAACGGGATCAGGGTGAACTCCCCTTGCGGGGAGGCCCGGTTTAGCTGTTGATGCCTTTCGAGAAATCGATCAGGTAACGGTCGGTGATTCGCTGGCGGAAGGTGAGGTCTTCAAGGGGCGGCACGGGGGTGTAGTCATAATCCACCCAGAGCTTGCCGGCCTTGAGGGTGTCCTTGGTGTTGATGTCGTCCGGGTACCAGCAGCTGCCGCCGATCAGGTAGCCCTGTGATTTCATCTCGCGCATCTTGGCGTTCACGCCTTCGACCAGGTCGCGCACCAGGGAGGCATGCATCGGGCGGTCAACCGCCCACATGTGCGCTTCCGCCATGGTGTCCGCGAGGATCTGCGCAGTGCGGGTGTAGTTTTCGAAGGCGAACAGCGGATCGTCGCTGCAGGTCCGGCTACCCCAGAAGCGGAAGCCGTTGGCGTTGATCAGCGTCGTCACTTCGTTGCTGTTGAGGTAGTTGGCATCGGTGGCTGGGTTCTGAAGATCCCAGAACACGTCGGCGCTGATACCCGTCACGCCGCTGACGGCCACGTTGGACAGGGTTTTATGCCAGCCCGTCTCCTGATCGATCTTGGCGCGCAGGCCAAGCGCACGGGCCACAGCCGAGGCGGTGGTGGTTTTGTTGGTGACCGTGTCCCAGTTCTGGAAGTCCGGCCAGATCACCATCATTTCACGGGCGCCGAAGTTCTCGCGGTACGCCACCACCTCTTCCTTGGTCTTGCAGTTCCAGGCGCTGACGTAGGCAAAGGCGCGAAGGTCTTTGGCGATGGCACCGAGGGCGGTGGCCACGGGCAAACTGTCCAGACCAGGCACGCCGAGAATACGCGGGGTCATGCCTACGCGTGACTTGGCAGCGAGCAGGGCCTTCATGCCGGTGTACTGGCCGTTTGGCGTGGTGCCGCCGATCAGAGCACTGGTGGTGGCCGCTTCGTCGGCGCCTTCCTTGACCCGCACCACGATGACGTAGGGCTTGGTCTGGTCGGCGATCCCTTGCAGGCTCGCGGCCAGGGTGCCCTTGACGCCGGCTTTACCAACGGCGGTCTGCACGTTGGTGAGCAGGACGGGCGTGTCCAGAGGGAATACCAGTGGGTCCGCATCTTCAGCCGTGCAAACCATGCCGATAACTGCGGTGGGAATAGTGCGAATGGGGCGGGTGCCGTCGTTGAGTTCGATGACCCGCACGCCGTGGAGATAATCGGCCATGGGTTATGCCTGCGCTGTGATGGAATGACAGTGCAGAGGTTGCCGCGCGCGCGCCTGCTGGGCGAGCGCGTGGGTTTGTAGCTAAGTGGTTTACAACGACTTGTTCTGTGTCGTGCCCTCGGGCCAGCCTTCATTAAGCATGTCGGGGGTGTATTTTCCCTCGGCGACGGATTTGAGCAATTCGACCTCTCGATCAAAGCACGTTTGAACATGTTTACGTACTGCGCCTGCCAAGCTTATTAACTGCGCTGCTTTCAACTCCATCGGCCCACTCAGTGTTTTCCAAGTGCAGGTATATTGTGGGTCTATCACTGCTGTTAGGGCTGCGCTGGTGATTAAAGCCTGGCTATCCCGAGCGGTATCGATCACCACCCCATTGACTGTGATACCAGCGGTTTCGTGACGAAAACGAACCGATGCGATCTGTGCTCGATAGTTGGGTTCTGAATCGGGTAACGCGCGTTTTGTAAGCGAGCCGTCCGCTTCAAGCTTCCAGGTGCAATTTGTTTGCTGGGTTACTGCATGCCACTGTTCATCGGTCAGCTGGACCGCATCTTTGGGGATAGGGTGAACCCCTTTGATCAACCGCTGATAAAGGGTTTTATCTGGATTGAACGTTGCGTAGTAATTACTCATCAGATGCTCCTAGTGTCCAATAATGATGTATTGCAAGGACGAGTTAGACAGGTAGCGGCTAAGTGCCTGAGCAGATGATTTGCTGCCACCCAACAGCAGTGAGCAGAACGGTTGACTCGACCATTCATAAATAACACTGTCACCCAGGCCAGATACGCCGATCAGCGACGCGTTGGGGAACGGAATCGTGAAGTTGAACGTTTGATAACCTTCCGCAATGAAACCCACACGGCCCCACTGAATAATCAGCCCACCGAGCCAACTCGGGAAAATGATGTAGCCATTGGTAGCCTTAAGAATCTGAAAACCGAATCGCAATTTTTTGGGGGTGACGAATGTTGCGTCATCCACCCCGGCTTCTACCTGTTGCTGATTCGCCACCTTTGCCCAGCCGAAAGCGAGTTCAGTCGCCTGAGTCACCCGCTTTTGGATCGCCTGGAATACCCGCAACGCTGTCATGGGTTTTGAATTGTCCTGGTCGACCTGCGCTTCCGCTTCGAGCTTTGTAGCAACCTCAATGGAATAGCCTTCTAAAGTAGTCGGGTTGTAGCCCTTTAGCACCACGCCGCGCTTGTCGATAAGAACCTTGGTATAGGTACCGTCTTCTCGAGTAGGAGGTAGAACATTGGTGATTGAGGTGTCGACATATTCCCGTGTTGCCAGAACAACAGAAGGATCAATTTTCAACTCTATATTCGACGTGCTACTGACGATCAGGTTGATCCGAATAACCTGGGTGCGTCCTGAACCTTGGGAGAGCAGAGGTTTGAATGTGGGGGCGCAGTTAGCAATGGCAACCAGGTCGCCGGCGGCATCGTAAAGGCCGATTTCCCGAATCCACCAGCCACCGATGCTTTCGGGGATGATCTGCTCGGCGATGATGACGCTCGCGTTCCTCGGGTCAACCTTCACCTGGTTGAGCGGTGCACGTCGGCGCTCATTGATCAGCTTCGTTTGCGTGCGACTGGGAATCGGGTCTGTACCGTTGGCGTCACCGATACCCATCTGGGCGAAAGTCCACGGCACACCCAACGCATCGGCATTGGCTTGCTTGGCCTCTCCGACGGCGGTCAGGATCGCGAAGAATTGGTTGTTTTGGTCGGTCATGGGTAGATGTCCATTGTGTCGATGTGATGTTCGCGACCACCGACGGCAAGGTAGCCGCTGACATCAATGTCGCGCTGAGTCGGTGGGTAAACACTTAGTTCGTCGCCTTCGTAAACGCTGATACCGATAAACGATGTGCCGGTGCTTTCTAGGCTGATAGCCAGGCCGGTCAGGTGACGGGTGAGTGGCTTTGCGTCGTCGATTAGCCAGGTGAGTTCCTGGTACATCTCTTCTGTGATACCAGTTTCCAGCACCCCAACTTTCAAGGCGAAGGTACCGGGTATGCCTTCTGGTACCGTCTGCCACCACTCCAGCACCTCGATCAGATAACCGAGAGGCTCCACGATGCGCCGCAGTGCACCGATGGTGCCTTTGCGCGAGTGGATGTAGTGGGAGGAACGGATTGCCGCGCGTTTCGCTGCCTCTATCCACGTGCTGTCCCAGCGATCAACCGAGAAAGCCCAGGCCAAATAGGGCAAAAGATCGACAGGGCATGTGTTCGGGTTGCAAAGCTGTCGCAAGGGGATGGGGACGCGCTGGATCTGTGCAAGTGCCTTCGCCGCCTGTCGCTCAAGCGATGTAGCATTTCCCGGTAACAGCTGCTGCGCACCCATTACTCGGCGCCTCGCGTTACGTCGACACCAGTGCAATACGGCGCTTGGGCTTTGGTCGCGACAATATCCACCCAGCCCTCCAGCTCGACCTTGCGCACGCCCTCGACGTGGAGCGCGGCGTGCAGGGCTGATTCGGAAACCTCCATGCCCAGGCGGCGGCGTTGGTGAACGTAGGCCAGCAGACGTTGTTTGGCAGCAGCCAAGATCGGCTCCGACTCCGGCCCGCTCGACAGCAGATAGAGCTTGGCCTTGACCTGGTAATTCAGGATCTGCGCGCCCTGAACGGTGAGACGGTCGGCCACCGGCCGGCGGTCATCGTCGCTCAGATAAGCGTTGACGATTGCAAGCAGGTCGGGGGGCGCCGTTCCATCGCCTAGCAATGACTGAACCGTGACCACAGCGACGGCAGGCGAGGGGCTTTCGGCGGTGGCGTCGGCCACGCGACCATCCGCGGCCCTGGCGTGAAAGATGTAGCTGTTGCGCGGGCCGGCTGTGCTCAAGCCTTCCCAGGCCATCTGCGCCCGCTCGCGCAGGCTGTCGTCCCCTTCCATCAGCTTCGGGATGGGCGGCACAGCGTTCGCTTTGCCTTCCTGAATGACCAGGCGCTTGACGTTGAAGTTTGCGGCCAGCTGCTCCAGGTCAGTACCCCGCGCGGTGGCGAGCAGGTTGGCAAGCGACGCTTCGTTGACCCGCTGACGCCACACGGTCTCGCGATAGACGTTTTCCTGCAGCAGCTTGGTCAGTGGCTCCGACTCAATCTCCAGGCGGGCCGCGATTTGGGCCTGCTCGTCGGCCGGCCATAGGCTGATCATGTACGTCTTTCGCTCGGCCAGGATCTGTTCGAAGTCGATTTGCTCGACGATCTGCGGCGGCGGCAGTTGGCTGAGGTCGATGGCTGCAAAACTGTTCATACACTGCCCCCCAGCTGCAGCGGTACGCTGAGGCTCAGCGGCTCATTGGTATCCACCACGGTGCCCTCCAGATCGATCGAGGCCTGGCCCTGCATGTTCGCGCCTGCGAACTGCACGCGGCTCAAGCTGATGCGGGTTTCCCAGCGCATAAGGGCCATGACCGTGGCTGCATAAACCCGCAGGCGGTTGACGTCGTTGAAAGGGTGGTCGACCAGCTCGGGCACCAGGCTGCCGTATTCGCGGCGCATGACACGCGTGCCAATGCGGGTGGTCAGGATGTCGGTGATCGACTGACTGATGTGTTCGCGCTCGCTGATGGCGCCGCCGGTTTGTCGGTTCATGATGGGATGGGAACCCCGGACTGGTCGCTGCCTTGCTTAACTCCAGAGGTCAGGTGATTTACGAGGCTGACGCCCGCCGCGACCACGTCAATCGACACGTCAACCCGGCCGGTGACGGTCTGATTCCCGGTTTGGATGTAGTCGCCCTGGTGCGTGATGTCGCCGACCAGGTTGATGCCGCCCTTGCTGATAAGGTTGGTTGTGCCGCCGTCGACCAGCGTGGCGTTGAGGTGGTGGGCCGCACTGTCGTATTCGATCACCGTGCCGTCGGCGTAGGTACGACGGTGCAGGCCTGGGC
>Ga0265797_10005990_pt1 | contig 17485 bp, 19 predicted proteins | sample P2T30metagenome_FD_192433 | JGI IMG/M metagenome (GOLD analysis project Ga0265797, IMG submission 192433) | Plant litter microbial communities from East Loma Ridge, Irvine, California - P2 T30 | ecosystem: Environmental > Terrestrial > Plant litter > Unclassified | place: USA: California...
GAGCGTAGAGCTCCTCCTCGCTCTGCTTGAGCTTGCTCTCCTTCTCGGTAACCTTCTGCTGGAAGACCATCTTCATCTCGAGCTCCATCTTCGCGAGCTTCTGCTCGTGCAGGCTGCGCTCCTCCTCCTGCTTGACGGCCGGGTTGACCTCCTTGAACACGCTGGGGTCCTGAGCAACACCCATGGATGTGAGCTTGTCTGAACGGTAGTTCTCGTACAGGAAGTTGTTCGTGTGCTCCTTCAGCTCCTCCATGTGTGTGCGAATAAGCATCTGGCGCAGCTTGACGAAGTCGCAGTGCTCCTCGTTGTCGACCTCAATGACACCCCAGGGGTAGCGACGGCCGCGGACCTTGCGGCCTTCAGGAGTGGTGACCTCAGTGTTGGCACCGACAATGGCGAAGGGAACCTTGTTCATGATTTCGTTGTTCTCGGCGATGGTCTCCTCGTCGTCGAGCTCGTAGCGAGGGCCCTCGAAGATCTGGATGTTGTGGTGCTGGATGTCGCTGAGGATCTGGAGATGATGTTAGTAAAGGCGCAGGAATTGATGTGGCGATCCGATGCTTACACGCTGCTTGAATGCGGCAATCTCGTCGTCGGTGAGAGTGTCGGACTTGGCGATGACGGGGATAAGGTTGACCTTGGTGTGCAGGCGGCGCATGACCTCGACATCAAGAGGCTTGAGCGAGTGACCAGTCGGCTGAATGAAGTAGACACAGGCGTGGACGCGGTTGTCGACAATGTTCATGCGGTTGACCTTGTTCTCGGCGTCCAGGTAAGCATCGAAGCGCTGCTCGATGTTCTCAATGATTGGGCGCCAGGAGTCGTCGTTGTTGACAAAGTCACCAAAGCCAGGGGTGTCAACGACAGTCAGGCGCAGGCGAACGCCGTTCTCCTCGATATCGGCGCTGATGGCCTGGATGTTGACGGTCTTGGGTGTGAAGTCGAGAGATGGCTGCTTGCGCTCCTTCGGGGGGTAAAGAGAGGTGTTGAAGAGGGTGTTGACCAGAGTGGACTTTCCGAGCCCAGACTCACCTGAAAATTGAATGTCAGTCCGAGTATGCCAATACGCCATATGGGACTTTTACTCACCAACGACCATAACGTTGAAGTTGAAACCCTTGCGCACACTCTTGCGATGCCATTGGTTGGGCAGGTTGGCAAACCCGACGTAGCCAGTAAGCTTCCTGCGGACAATGTTCCTCATGTCGCTGGCGGCCTGGGCTGCGGCCTTGGGATCCCTGGAGGAGACAGTCTGAGGTGCGTGGGCGCTGCCGTTAAGCATGGCGTTGCTGTGCTCGATGTTGCTGGGCGATGTGGGCTTGCCGTTGGAGATGGCGTCGCTCGAGACGGCCGAGGTCTGCGAAGGTGGGCTGGGAGAGGCTGTTTGAGAGAGGGTGTTAGCTCGAGAGGTTTCGCGGCTGTGCGTCTTGCTGGTGGTGTCGAGGCTCTCGCGCGGCGTGTGCTTCCCAGATGCTGGTTTGCCGGTGCCCAGGGTAGTCGGGTCATTGAGCACCAGCGGATCTGGAGCTTGAACGGAGGCGCTCATTGTGATGGTGTGTATGCCGCGATGCGCGAGCCTGGAGCGAGTGTTTGTGCGAGAGGATGTTTTGGAGGCACAGGCGGTGCTCAATGTTGCGGCATGCGAGGAGGAGGCAGGAGGAGGAGAGGAGGGAAGGAAGCAATCTTACCCATTGTGGATGGGAGCGCTTTCGTGGCAGTGGGCTGATCACGTGTTAGCGATGCTTCTGGCAGTTGCGAGGTCGAAGACACGAGACAAGACAGCAGGCGCGATGGTGGTGGTAGTGCTCCGGTGGAAGTGGCCGCCGGGAAACCCTGACTTACTTACCAGGAAATTCGGCGAGGCGCTCGGCGACGTGGTCAATTGCGCGTGCAATTAGAGTATTCGTCTAACTGGCGGAGTGCGGGTAATGAGCGGCGAGAAGAATGGAGGTGTTACAGACAGAATAATGCGCGTGGTGGTGGTGATGGGGTGGGTAAGGGAAGCTGGTGGTGCTACTGGACACTGCTTCCCGCTCACGGGCCTGGCGTCGTTGTCAAAAGAAAGGGGACTTGCTACTGTACGCGGACTAGGGGCGTGTCCACCTCCACAGAAACTCTACCTTATATTACGCCCGTGCTCGCATTCCTCATTGGCCAGACGTGCTCTGTTCACATCGAATTGGCGAGCAGGAAAACACCTATATACCGCTGTGACCTGGCGATAGCACAGGAAAATCCATTGCATCGACAAGATATACATCAAGCCACACCATGTACGCTCATCTGCCGGCCATCCGAACCACCAAACACCCACGCCGTGCCTCGTATTATCCGGTGTCAGTCGTCTCACCTGCATCGCGCTGTCCCTTTCCCAGTATACTGCCATGCACGATTGTACATCCGAATGGCAGCCGCCGCAGCGAGCCGCGCGCCGCAAAGCTAAGTGTCGTGTTTTACAGCTGCCTTCCAGCAGCTGTCTTGCATGGATGATGCGTACGCGAAGAGGGGAAACCATGTCGCTGTCGGAGAATTGATCACGATACTCGGCCGCTGCCTCGCGCTGAACGCGTTTAGCATCCCTGTTACAAGAAGTCGACCCGCAAGGCATCAAGACCGGCTTACATTGGCTTGAAAAGGAAACTTGCCACTGATTTGTCATTGTCGCAAGACAACCTCTTCTCACATACTGTAGGGACTCTCCTGCGTATGCTGCCTGTGCAATGGTCCAGTCGTCCAAGCGCCTGCGTATGCTGGCGACGGGCCTCTGTAGATGTCACGCGATCACATGACCAGCCACAATACTGGTACCTGGTGGATGCCGACCGTCAGCCTTGTCGCATTTATGAGAACTCATCTCACAGTCCTCCTGCACGACCAAACTAGGACTGAACAACACCAGACGGAGGGCCTCTTGGCTTGGCGTACAGCTCGTAACCGCTCCGGAACCACTCTATCTCGACGATGTAATCATGTCTGGTCACACTGGCCAGATGCCGGCACTTCCTCCCAGAAGCACCATGGTGCGATCGCCGACGGCTTCTCAAGCCAGCAGAACGGCAACAGTGAGCTTCTGTACATTCAATTTGCCTTCGTACTGTGTCTGATGGGGCCATGCAGGATACTACTTCTACGGCAGCGATCCACGCATCGAGGGCCTCGCTCAAGCACCAACCGAGAACGCGACGCCCTCCAGCATAGCAACTGAGAACGGCGAAAAACTTTGGCGAGCGGCTGGCTCAGGAAAGTTACTTAGAGTACAAAATCTTCTCAAACTAGGAGCAGACGTGAGTTATCGATGCAAGGAGCACGGCACAACAGCACTACACCAAACGGTAGGGAATTCGCACAATGATGTTGTGCAAGTACTACTTGAAGCTGGTGCCAGCGTTGACGACGAAGACTATGAAGGCAATACAGCGCTACACTTTGCAACGAGTGCAGATGTCGTCGAAGCATTGATCATGGCAGGCGCAGACGTCGATCATGAGAATCGAGAAAGTAAGACACCGGGGCGTCTAGCTCTGGACCGGCCGGACATGGAGGTGGTAGAAGCATTAATCAGTGGCCGTGCGGATCCAAGCAAGATCTACGAGCCTGGCGCAATGCCAAACAGCAGCAGGCGTGTAAATGTAAAATCTGGCAAGCAGTCACAAGATCGAACGACCGACCTGCAGGGCGACCACATTCAAGAGGTCCCTAGTCCTTCAGCGAATCACAAACAAGATCCCAGTGGCCACATGCCTACTTTCGCAGCCCTACTTGCTTCCGTAGGCCGGCCTCGCACAGCAGGAGACAACAATTGCAACAGCTTGACCACGACAGGCATTCAGACAACAGAACGCCCTACGGTGAATATTGGTGGGTCCGATCAGGAGCACAAACTGATCATCGGTATAGTAAGTGCAGTAAGAGCCTACGTTTACAACGGTCACTCACGATATACCCTAGGGACTCGAATCTAGAGAGTTGGTTCGAGTTTCTTACGCTGTGAGATATGATGGAACGTCTCCCGAACAACACATCATAGACGATGACGTTGATCCTGCATGGGCAATCGCGCAAAGTCATTTCCCCAACTTTTTTGCACGACATCTGGAATCCGACAATGGCATCGCTCGAGCTGGCATCAACCGATCTAAAAGAGACATTCTTTCGGCTCTTGTTGGAGCTCTTGACACTCAAATATCAGCAGAGGTTGCTTCCCTGCGTTGCGAAACTCCTGCCCGCAAATTGCAAAAAGAGATCATCATGATCATCCCAGGAGATTGGTCTGACAGCCTCAAGCGCCTGGCCTTGCAAGTACGTTTCTCGCTACCCTGACTTCACTTTTGCTACCGGTCTCTCAACGGACACGCACTGAAACAAATTCATCTTCTTAGGCTGCAAAGACCGCCGATATTTGCGAGGTCGCCGTGGTCACAAGGGGTGACGCGATTTTGCTTAATGTACTGTCCTCCGCGGATGTCAAGCCCATCGATGTTGGCGACGTTTACATGTCCTGCGGACTAGGGTGGCAGCGACTCTACTGTACAAAGCTTCAGGTCACCAGTACCAGGCCTTTTCAGCTAAAACGGCTTGGAGAACCACACTGTAAGTGGTGAGCCTCAGTGGTCTCAAGTCTCGTTGCTTGAAAGAAGTCCTTTAGACTTGATAGTTCCGGGTCACCATTGCATGGTCATGCTAACACACCTGGCCACAGACTGCAACATGCGACACGCTGCCTACCAAGGAAGCAGGTAGGTGAATGCTACGTGTTTTTGTTTGCTTTGTCATAATCACTAATTGTATCCGCGGCAGGAGGTTCAATATGTTGAAATCTCAGGCTAGGAGAGATGCCGAAGATAGAAGGAGGGATGCCGAGAACACGATAAACTGGTCCAAGGACATCAGAGAATTCGTAAACCGCACGGCACTTTGCAACGATGCCGCGGATGACCAGCTCAAGGTATGCAAATTTTTCCGGACGCTAATTCGTGATTGCTCTCTCTGACGCACCGGCATAGGCTATCCTTCTCGAAGAAGAAGATGTCTTTGGTAGCGGACGAGTAAATAAATGGACAGAGGACAGGCAAGCTGCTATCAGGCAAGATTCTCCGGCGCTGAAGATCATTCACAGGTAAGCCATCTCGGAGAGTGTCTCAGCGACTTGCACGCTGTCGGCGATTATGAACTGATGTGTCTCGTTGCTACAGAGATCCATATCGTGATCCTTACTGGGATAGATCAGAAATCCTGCGTAAAGTTGTCATGTATCAACTGCAAAATTGATCCCGCAAGCAGCCCGGTCGCGTACGCTAGCTTTCATACGGCACGGGCAAACTTCGTATGGGCGCCGCGGTGCTGGTGGGAGCGATCAAAGAAGCGAAAGACTTACGAACTCTCGGATCAACCTTTTCTTTCAGTTTCGACAACTCGCTGTCTGGAGGTCCTCGTCGTGCGACAATAAAGTCTCGTCGAGCAACGAGGCGGTGCTTATCTCTTCTTGATCAGTGGCCAGCGAGGCTGCTGTTTCTCCGATGGAGCATATAATCATTGCAGATCCCCAAGCTACAACGCTCGAGGACCTCAAAGCTCCAGAGCAACCGACTTAATGTACTTCGGTTCGTCACTCTAGCGGTGATCCCAAGTATCATGCTGCTTGCTGTGGTGCCAAATCGAGGTTTTTATCGCAGGTGAGGAGGGCTTGTACCCGCAGAAAGGCAGCCTGCACTTCGCAAACTAAACATTGCGTAGGGTGGCTTGACGGGTGGTTGGCCTGGCCTGGTTTCTACACCTGCTGAGGATAGACATCCACTCCTGATTTTTATGGCTTCTGATGCGATGGCTAGACATTGTCGGAAACAGATCGCAAGAACAAGCGGACTTTCAAACGTTTACTTCTACTAACAGACTTATTTCTATCGACTACACAGAATGGAGGCTATCAGGATCTTTCGATCAACGTGTCTTGTCTCAAGATTGACTAGTGCTATTGGCCAATCAAAATATGTCTTCACCGCATACACCTAACTCGGAGACTCGGCATAGAGCTCTTCCTTCATTTCATCGCAGATCGAATCAGCTTTCTCTTGCTCTAACTATCGAGTCTTTCATCAAGAGATGCAATTTTGAGTAAGACGTGAAACCTTCATCATCTTGAGGTACCTACTGTACATAACTCTCATCAGACATGCCTAGGGGTATGAAATGGATAATTCATAACATCAGATCTGTCAATCCGGCTAAGATCTATCAAAGGGTATCAATTGCTCACAAAGTATCATCAAGACTCATTCGACTTCCAACCATTCCATCCTCCTCTACTCTCGTGGTTTACAGACCGGCCAAAATCCCACTGACCTGGCTCTTATCATACTTGACATACTTGCCCTTGCCCTTGTCCACCTCGCGGTAACGGTCCCAAAATCTCGAATACAGCCGCTCCAGGAAGAACTGCACCGCGCGGCCAAGATCCCTCCTGACCTCACTTTCCATCTTAAAGCTCCGGTGCCGCGCCACCAACTCATCAAAGCTGGTATTGAAGTTCTTGAATTTCTCTTGGATGCCCTTCTTGTCCGCGGACGAGAGGGCTTTGACGATGGCTCCGCTGTCAACACCACCAGTGGAAGGAGGCCGGGGCGCTTTGGCCGTGTACTGCACGTCCAAGAGGTAGTCGGCACAGTCTTTCCAACCGTCTGTGTATGCGGACTGGGCTTTCTTCTTCCAGGTGTCGAGTTTTGGTTGTGATGGGTTTGTGATGAGGGCTGCGAGGTCGGAGGAGCGGATTGCGCGCTCGATGATGCAGATGTTGTTGGCGATGAAGACGCCTTGTGCTGCTTTGACTTTGAGCAGGGTGCGGGCGCGGCCGTCGAGGTTGGAGAGTAGGGTTTCGATTGTGTCGCAGCAGTAGTGGGCGAAGAGCTGGGCGCCGTCGGCACCTACATCGAAGGACTTCAGCGTCGGGATGGAAGCAGAGGATGCGTTAGGCGCATTGGGCGCGGATGTCCAACCGCCGTCACCCAGGCTGCGCATTATGCTGCTGAGAGGTGGGAGGAATGCCGTCATGAGTTGCAGGCGTTGCATCGCATCGCTCGTCAAGGGGATCGCGGAACCATCGCTTGGGAGCACCATGAGCTGCTGGATCTTACTTCGGATGTCATTGAGGAGGAAAGACAGTGAAGCTTTGGCTGATTCCCGGACAGGTTTCAGTGCGTCGGACATCTGTTGCTTAAGCATGCCAGTCTTCTCCTCGAGCTCAAAAGAGGTGTTCGAGACCAGTTCAACGATCTCATACGCTAGATAGCAATCGGTCATGAGGTTCGTACGGATGTGGTTGTCGAGGTCACGCAGTGTGTTTCCGAACGCCGTCAGTGCGGCCTGACATGTGGCGGTAAGAACTGGATTCCACTCCTCTCGTTGGAATATTTCACAAATGCACGCATACTCGGCAATAAACATGCCCTGTATACCTTTGCAATATGTGCCAATTCCATTGCTTCCCGGCTTGTACACTGCGGTAGCGTCGACCTTTCTCGCCGTTGACAGTGATGCGGCTGATAAGTTCTGTAATGACAGCTGGATGTATTGCCCTCTTTCTTGCGCGTACACCTTGGCGGAAGGAGACAGTTCTCCGCTCGATATCTGCGCATGGGAACCAGCCACCTGTGTATTGATTGTTCGCAGCTCCGCCGAGCTCTGTGATGAGAATTTGGGAAATTCGGCTCCTCTCATGATCTGCTGCAAAGGTTCGATGGGCTGTGAGTCCTGCCTCACAACGTCTCTGAATACCTGCTCCAGATTCCTTGTTCCGACCTCCAGAAGCGCACTCAAATCTGCTGCAGCCTTCTGATTGCTACGCATTCCAGTTGCCTTGAGTTCCTTGAGGGCCCTGCTTGTGCGATCCATACTCGCAATGTACTGGCCCAGGCCAACTCTGTCCGGCCGCTCCCTCAGTACTTGCTCTTCTCTATTGCGCATGTCAAGCGGCTGTCTCGCTTTGTCAATTGCTTCCGTGATGCGATCAACGTTGGCTGTGGTCGTTTGTAGGCGTTGTGTGTTGCCGTAGATGGGACCGATGGCATCCTGTACTACTTTGCCACTGACATCCAGCCGAGCCATGGAGCCTTGGATCTTCTTGGAAAGCGACTTCATCTTTTCGAGGTTGGCGTACAGGACCTCGACCTCAGCGGATTCCTCCGCATAGGCGGCATGTCGAGCGGGCGACATGATTGTGATGAGGTGTTGTTGGTATGAACCGGTTGTGTATGCACTGTCGCCTGACGGTCCGGGTTGTCCAGCAGAGTACGCTATCTCATATTCATGAAAGTGATCGTGGCTGCAACATCGCCCATAACGTGAACTTGGATCGTCAACATGGAGGATGGAGAGCTCACCGAGGCTCGTTGAAAGTGGATCAGATTAGCATTGGGTTCGGCGACGGCCCGGAGCTGTCTGAGGGCGCTAGCAAACTTCCAGCGTCGGGTTCGGGTTGGGGCACATCAGAATATTCCATGATCGACCATTTCGCATCTTTGAAGGGCACAAGAAGCATAAATGCGATCAAGAGATAACATCCGTGTCTTTTTTGTATCTCTACTAAGTTGAACTAGAGCTTGCCGCATCAAACTAGCGCTGTATCTCGATATCAACTCGTTTCCGACCTGACACTAGCAACTAACACAAAGGTGACCATTGTGTCATAATTTTCAACAAACACACTCCCGAACTCATGATCATTGATGTTTCTTAGAACTCAACCATCATTTGGGTCTTCCTAAATTTCGGATGTGTTCAAGCTTGACGACGGGATGCGTTAGGTGGAAGACAGAACGGAATCTTAGATCAAGGGCTATATACAAAGTGGTGTCATCTACATCACATGACCAGCATTGGTGGTTTAGTGGTAAAATTGGCCGTTGCCATAAGAGATAATATCTCCAATGATTCGGCCAGCCCCGGGTTCGATTCCCGGCCGATGCATTTTTGCCCATCCTAGTCCATCCAGGACGACGAGGCTTGACTTTTTGCTGCTTTGGTCGTCTTTGTACTTCACAAATCTTCCGTGCTATAGAGAGATGGTGTGACACGATGTGTTGTCATATTGGAAGAAGCTGTTGGTGGAAACGTCGATATGGAGTGGAGAGCAACAGACGGGATGACTACCGTGGGCGTGGGAGCCCGTAATTCACGAGCCTGATTGACGACGGTATTTGACATGCTACACAATTGTATTCATCAATTGTCACTACAGTTCTCAATTGCCCATCGTATAACAAGGAACAGCCATCCCAATTCGACAAGACGGCATTGCTTCAAGCAGCGGCCAGATCCTCAACCCTCACCAACCCATCGGCAAGACCAGCCGCCGCCCAAGCTCCAAACTCCTTGTTGGGATTCCAAGCCAGCGAAGACACTGCCGTCTCTTCCTCGTGAACAGTGTGGAAGTGTAGACCGTGCTCCTTGTCGTCGGAGTTCTGCATCGAGCCTTCGCGGTATGTACGCTGCCCTTGCTCCACTTTGTGGCCTTCCATGAATCGACTCAACCCGTGTGGCCCAATGGCCTGTGGACCAGTCTCTTTACCCTCCAATTCCGCTTCGGTAGGGCGGCGCCACTCGTGGGCGAACCAGGTCTGCAGGAGAGGCAGGACCTTGGGTTGGATGATGCGGCGGATGGGATTGGAGCCCGTGATTTCTCCATGTGCCGTTCCAATGAGGACGAACGGATGACATGGGCTCGTTGCTAGTGCTGTGCCGACGCTTCTAGCGCGGCCTAGCGAGATGGTTGTGAAGAAGCGGCGAAGAGGGAGGCCTTTCAACGCGAAGTTGTCGTCCATCACAAGTGCGTTCTGGCAAAAGTCGTTCCAAACGGCAATGTCCTGGGTAGAGCGACTTCGGGGCGCTTGTACTGTTCCTGTGGGCGAGGCGGGGTCTGGATCGTTAAGATCTGTCAAGCGTGGATAACCGTCGGTTGAGGTGGTCAAGAGCAGATTTTGATGGGATGGGTAGCATGACGCGATTGAGAGGATGTAGCCACTCGCGATTGATGAGTAGATCACAGGTCTGGTGCTGCCAGACGCAGAGCACTGTGCTAGGTCATACACAGCCACGCAGCCATTCGCGCATCCTGCTGCGATGCGTGTGGCCGAGATCCAAGCTAGTCCGGTAAAGAGCGTGTCTGGAGGATGCGATTCAAACGCGGCTTTCTTCACGTGTATGTAGTCAGTTGTCAGCGGCTCTGGTTGGCTCATGAGATCGATCACTCTCAGACCTCCGTCACCCCAGACGCCAGCAAGAAGTCCAAGTGACCGCTTCGTGAGTGTTGAAGTTGCTTTGTGCGGCGCAGGGCACCACTTCAGCGACTTGATGTCGCCCCACTCAGTGCAGATTACATACTTCAAAGCTGGTGCGATATCCGAATCTATGGAGTTTCGTGAAGATGCGGTGAACTTCCATATCTGCACTTCAGCCTTGTGCGGTTGTTGTGGGGTAAATGCAGGAGCGGTGCCTTTCGCGACTTCTCTTGCTTGTAGAGTGGATAACGCGAGGTATTGCGCCGAGCCTGACTGGTTAGGCGCCCATTCAGTGCATCTGATTTTGGCACCAAGATTGAGTATGAAGCCTGCTTTGCTGGTAGCACCATTTTTCGGTACAGCCTTGAATCCTTTGGTTTGTGGTTGTTTCCATAATTCCTTGATCGATATGGACGCGCCAACACTTAGTTTGATAAGTTGAGGGGCGTTCAGAGGTCCTGCGAGGAACGGCCTTTCCGGTACATCACTTGTCAAAACTCTGGCCTGGCCTTCTTCGATGCTCAGCATGCTGGTGGTCTGTCGTTTCGCATAATTTTCTTTGCCTCCGAGATCGAAGTACCATTTCCAGCTCTCCTCTTCTTCGCGCTTGCGCGCCGCAGCTCCTTGCCAATAGCTGTAATCGAATGCGCTACCGGCAACTTCTTGAGGTTTTCGCCGTGCAGGTAATGTATCTTGACCATCCCACTTGATGCAGGCTTTCTCGATGGCCGCGAATTCCTGGATTGATGATCCGAAGAGAAAGAGTCGTTTGTCATGCTTGCCACTCTTCCGCGTCACACTATCGGGTAGACCACGGTTGAATAAAAGTCCATCAGGGCCAGATAGAGGTGCTCTCGGTTTTCGAGGGACAGCACGGCCTCCCGAAGGGCGATCTTCGTCATCCTCTTCGCCTTCTTCGTCGACGGCGATAGAAATTGCATCGTCCAAATCCTGCTCGCCGGCATCACTCGCGCCATCAGATTGAGCCTCGGGCTCCGCATCCATGCCAGACATCTCGTCGTCGTCATCGTCGTTCTCGGCTGCTTCAGCTGCTTCGGCCTCGACGACAAATTCGTCCTCGCTGTCAGACTCTTTGGATCGGCGGACGGGTGAATGTTCCGAGTCGGCATCCTGCAGCTCCTCGATGCCCTCAAATGGGTCGAGAGTGTAGCGCTTTTTGGCAGACGCCCTCCTGGCGGTAGTTCGACGCGACATGGTGAGAGGTGTGTGAGAGTTGCAAGGAAAATACGCTGACAGACTTAGCTTACGGCAGTGGTGTGGCGATTATGATGGTACGCACATCCCAATTGGATATGACAATGACTCGGCCAGTTCCAATGCGTTTAACACCACGCGCCTGCGCCGTTGACAATTCTGGCTCAGCTCCCGATGTGCTCCATGTCTGGATGGAGACGGGCAGGATTGAAGTCGAGTAGCAGCACAGAAATGGAGGAGGCGTCGCGAAGCTTGCTTGCCGATAAGATAAGGAACCTTGTTAGACTACCCCACACTCGCGAAAGACAGTTGATCCATGCTCGACCGTGGCGCTGCCCTGTGGCGCATGAGTTGTACCTTTGGTCGGGGGAGACGCTGTAACAAAACACCACAGAGCACGACCATGCGCCTTCACAGTCTCTCGCGGCCACTCCGGCTGTCTTCTCTACTATGCATTGCCATCGCTCTGGTTCCCGTGGTGCACGCCTCACTAGGCGACCGTCAGCCTGAGTTCAGGAGCTGCGTACATGTGAGTTCCCACCCTTGAAGTTGACAGTGGACCTGTCGGCGATGTGATCTTCAAGTGACAGTGCTGATAGTGGTTGTTGTAGGATTGCATCCATATAAACTGCGGCGCCGGTGGACCGTCCATTCGTATGAGCATACACACCAACGCGCCAACGACAACATGAACTGAACACTCCTACAGCCCTCGACCGCCGTCTTCTCCTCTGGGATTGCCCCAGCGAGTGCGACTACACATGTCAACACATCACCACCCAATCGCGCCTTGCCCGCGACCCTCCCTATGCCGAGCCCATCCTCCAATTCCACGGCAAATGGCCCTTCTACCGCCTGTCAGGCATCCAAGAGCCCGCAAGCGTGCTGTTCTCGCTCTTCAACTTCCTGGCACACTTTTGGGGAGTGTCGAAGCTGAAGGCTGAAGTGCCCGCCGGCTACACCCTGCGTAAATACTACGTTGGATTTGGATACTGCGGCTTCGCGAGCTGGATCTTCAGCATGGTCTTCCACACGCGCGACTTCAAAGTCACCGAGAAGCTGGACTACTTCGCCGCGGGTCTGAGTGTCATGTACGGATTGTTCTTTACTGTCATTCGCATTTTCAGACTCGATCGGCACAACCCTCTGACCGGCAGCAGTAAGTCTGCAACGCTGCTCCGCGTCTGGACGTTGCTGTGTGCATCGATGTACATTGCGCACGTATCGTATCTGTCGTTTGTGCGCTTCGACTACACTTACAATATGGCAGCGAACGTGGCTGTAGGCATCATTCAGAACATTCTATGGACAGGGTTCAGTATCATGAGATACAGGAAGATTGGCAGTCTGTGGGCTGCTTGGCCCGGTTTGATTGTTGCATGGATTATTCTGGCAATGAGTCTCGAGTTGTTCGATTTCCCACCTTGGTGGGGCATGCTCGATGCTCATGCTCTGTGGCATTTGGGTACTGTCGGACCGACGATCTGGTGGTATAAGTGAGTATCCACGACTGTACTGAGGCTGTGTGAGACGATGTACTGACGCGTGAGACAGTTTCTTGTTGAAAGACGCGAAAGAAGATCTGCAGAGTGTCAGGTTGAAAGCTTGATTGTGAGACCCTGGAGTACTGCGGGATTGCGTAAGGTATTGATGTACCTGTACTCGAGAAGGTTGCATTGAATCGGCTTGTTGTTTTGTTGATAGCGGTTGATACCTAGTAGTGTCAATATTGGCCCATAGTTGGACAGATAAAGCATTTGCATAACTACGACTCTTTACGTATGTAGTCTGTCAACACAGGTATCAATGCTATTAGACAGCCGTTATTCTGGTGTGTATGCCACTGGACACCCTCACCTCGTGCGCTCTGAGACAATCAAAAGTCGCTCGCTTGCCCCGCGAATAATCTGCATGTGATGTGATGTGATCGGCAAGGAGGGAAGCATTCCTAGCAAACCATTTCCTGAAACATTACGCAGACCCCTCCTCCCTAAATCAAAAGTCTCGCGCAATTCATCACCGCCTCGAGTAAACAAAGGGTTCGGAGCTCTTCACTTGATATTACCTCATTCACTTTGCCCTGCAACGTGGGCATTGCGTAGCCAGCGACATATTATTGCCTCACACTGAACACCTTAGTCAGTCGCAAGACGCGCAACACTCTATCCACTCGTGCCTGCCTGCTCCTTATCTACACCCCGCCAATACACTATACCTCCTACCACACGTGTATCAGCCCTCGAACCTTCCTCTTCATACATCTCCTCTCAACCACAACCTCAGCACTCTTTGCATGAGGGAATGGCTCCAGACTTAAACATGCTCTCACAGCCCTCTCGAGACGAGCCTACTCGAAGAACCTCGATGTCAGCTCGCTCTGGTGCCAGCTCCAGGCGGACCTCACAAATCATGGGACCTCCCACAATTCCTGCATCTGCTGCGGGACCTCTTCACACGAACTCGGACAGAGTGCATATGCCGCACAGAGTATCGTCGAGCCATGAGCACGATGGACCATTGAGACACCCTCGACCGTTGACTGCAGCGGAGCTGTATGCTGAATGCGAGAAAGAGCAAGAAGCTGTGGTACGCGCATCTACACGTTTAGTATTAATTAGAGCGACATACTGAAACAAGTCTTTAGGTCAACCGCCTCACTCGGGAGCTCACTGCCCTACGAGCCCAGTCGGCCTCCGTGGCATCGAATCACTCTCAGTCAAGCACCTCGACCTCAGCATCTCTCCTTCCAGTCGACATTTCAGACCCCAACCCAACACACCAAATCCTGGGAGCAACTCACCCAACGCCCTCTCGTCGCGACAGGAGTTCGTCATCAGTCTCGTCGAGGTCGATAAATACACCTTCGACATCCATGTCTGCGTCAGGCAGCATCTTGAGCACTCAGGCTCACGCCGGTAGCGCTCAACCCTCCCACCCAGGTACCCACGGCGGCGTAAGTCAAGCTTCCTTCGACCGTGCAGCAGCAGCGACAGGCGGCACAGGAAGTGCAACCATCTCTCGCCAACCATCCATCTCAGCCCAAAGTGGCACCTCGACACCAGCTCGTCAAAGCTTCGATAACTTCCGCAACCCTTCCACCGGTGGCGGGATAGCCAGCGGCGGCACAATTTACACCTTACCTCACCGACCATCCATCTCGCGAGACCACAGCTACGCCAATTCTACCACAGCAGTGGCTGGAACGCCGCACCACGTGCCCCAACCCCTGCCATCGCCTGCCCAGAGCCCCAGCCAGAGCATCCACGTATCTACGCAGAACTACGCCGACACGGTCGCCTACAAGTCGGAGATGGAGCTCGTCAAAGCAGAGAACGAGAACTTGCGCCAACGTGTGCGAGCGCTCGAGCGAGCTTTACGTGCTCGCAGACGTGATAGCAGCACTAGCCAGGCTGACAGCCGTGCGCCAGATTCGACTCTCAGAGCCACACGAGACCGAGACCACGGCGCAGTGAGCCCAAACGCTACGAGCCCGAACGCCACTGCTGCTGCAGGAATAGCAGCGTGGGCAGCTGGAGATGGTGGAGTGCGTGGTGTTGCAGGCCCGAGAGAGAGGAGCGAGAGCCAGAGCACCACTGCTAGCAGTCGCAGAGGCTTGGTGGGCGGCGGCGTGGCGATCGGGGACGATGAAGTGAGATTTGGAGAGAGCGCGGGTAACGTTGGGTATGGCAGGTGAAGTTCGAGCGATGGGATGTTCAGTCTCGATCACTGCGGGTAGCGAGCGATAGCCAATGGGGATTCGGATTGGTACGATGTAAATGAAAGCAGGCATCTCAGCCACGATTGTTCACGTTTGTGTCTTGTTTTTGGAGCAATGTATGTTCTGTGCGAAGCAGATTGCTACATATCAAGCGCTCGTACTCAGCTCTTCGATGAGCTTTCCGACAGCCAGCACACCATCATCAGAACCATACTGCCCGATAATCTGCATTCCCACACTCTGCACATCATGCGGATCCACTTCACCACGAGCCTCGGCTCCCAATGGCACTGGCACACTAAGAGCCGGCAACCCAGCCAAACTCGCTGGCACCGTAAAGACATCGAGCATATAGCTCTCGACCGTGCTCTGGCGCTCCAGCTCAGCGAGCGTTGGCGGCAGAGAAGGCGCCGTAGGTGTAATCAGGAAATCAACGCTAGCCGTTGAGTGACTTTCAATTCCGTCGTGAAGCGGATTCTGCGCTGCAAACACAGAGTCGAAGTCCTGCTGCACGAGCCTGCGCACTTTTTGCGCTTGGATGAAGTAATTGTCGATGGCCTCCGAGCTCAGGGCGTACGCTCCCAGGAGGATTCTACGTCGGACTTCGTCGCCAAAGCCTTCGCCTCGCGTGCGGGCGTAGAGGGGGAGGTCCTCTTTAGGTGCAGCGTCTGAGCCGGCGGTACGGTGGCCATAGCGAACGCCGTCGTACTTTGCCAAGTTCGAACTTGCTTCGGCGGGCGCAAGGATGTAGTATGCGCTGAGGGCTTGCTGCGTGGTGGGCAAGGATACAGGGATAAGTGTGTGGCCGGCTTGCTGCAGTTTCGAAAGGGTGTTGTTCCACGCTGTGCGTACGGGCGTGGTGAGCTCTTCGATGTTGTACTCTTGAGGTACACCGATGCGCAGACCAGTGGTCTTGTATGGCTCTTGCGAGGCGATGCGTTGTCTCGCGGCATCACACAGACTTGTCGGGTCGTTGGCATCATGCTTGTTCAGAGCACCAAAGACACTGTCCACGTCCCCAACACTCTTCGCCAGAACGCCGACCGTGTCCAAAGAGTTCGCATACTGTATCACTCCCCATCTTGACAGCAATCCGTAGCTCGGCTTGAAACCGACCACACCACAATACGCAGCCGGAAGCCTCACACTCCCACCAGTATCCGTTCCCAAAGCCGCCCAAGCCTCTCCATTCGCAACAGCGACCGCGCTTCCTCCACTGCTACCTCCCGGCGACAGCGGCTCGCCGTTGCGAGTGAAAGGACTTTGTACAGGGTCGGGATAGGCAGACTGCGAGTGAGATCCCATGCCAAACTCGTCCAGACTCGCTTTCGACTGGATGCTTGCGCCTGCATCCTGGAGGAGCTTGACGACTGTCGCATCGAATGGCGAGGTGAAGCCGGAGAGGACCTTCGAAGCGGCGGTGGTAGGTTTGGATGCTGTGACGATGTTGTCCTTCACTGCTATCGACTTGCCGGCGAGTGAGCCTGATAATTTACGTCAGTATCACGGTTGAAGGTATAGGTGCATGGCGGTCTTCTCCTACCGGTCGTGGCTCCAATGGCATCTTTGATGTGGTGGATGGTTTGTTCAAGCCCGCTGGGCTTCAGTTGCGCGCTCACATTGTGCTGATATCGCTTTGCGCTCAAGAGGAGAGCGTTCCGCGACCTGTATAGCGTTGGGCGCATCACATCATATGGTAAAGTAGTGTTCACGATGTCGAGGAATGTTTGGGGAGACAAGCTTAAGCTCAAGTTGCCGATGGACTCTTGGCACATGCAGGCTTCACGAAGGTAAACGCCATCAAACACAACACCAGAACGGTGACAAGAACAAACGGTTTTCAAATCAAAAGTTTTAGCTCATTCATTTGGCACGAACTATCAATCACGGGAGAGCGTATCGATATTTTTGTCAAGAAACGAAAACATGTTATTCATTTATCTACAGATCTGCGCAGCTAACTGGCTCCACAACAGCCTTCCTGATGTTCTCCTTGACGCCCTCCTCATCGACCTCCAACACAAACCTGACCTTCTTCAAATCTTGTGCAACAGGAGCAAGAGCCTTCTGGTAAGCGTGAATATTGCCATACCTTGAGCTGGCATAGCTAGTGTCAACATCGATGTAGAACTCGGTCACGTTGGTCGCAAGACTAGGGTCAACCATCAACGCAGCCGCAGTCTCGTCCCACAAAGGGAATTGTGTAGGATACGTGTCCGTCAGGATGTCGGTGTAAGCGTTCTGGGTCTGGTTGGCCATCTCCTCGAAGAATGTAGGGCTGATT
>Ga0265797_10005993_pt1 | contig 17484 bp, 14 predicted proteins | sample P2T30metagenome_FD_192433 | JGI IMG/M metagenome (GOLD analysis project Ga0265797, IMG submission 192433) | Plant litter microbial communities from East Loma Ridge, Irvine, California - P2 T30 | ecosystem: Environmental > Terrestrial > Plant litter > Unclassified | place: USA: California...
GGCCACATGGAAAGAAAATGCTTAGAGAACGGATAGATCGCCAAACTTCTCCTGTGAGGGGTGTTAGTGGTCATGATTCTTGCGCTCTTGCAGTTCAAATCACTTGCCTTGTAGCCGGGAACGGCCCAGCGACCCTTGGACACAAGCTGCTCGGTGCGCTTGTCAATCTCGGGCTGGGCAGCGGCAACCTCGTCGACGGTGAGGTCATCAAACGGCCTGGCCTCCTCGATGTTCTTCAATGTCTTCTGGAGATCGCTCAATTCCTTGTCGACAACGGTCTTGGTCTGCTCTGCGCTCTGGACGGCCTGGGCCTCGAAAGCCTCAATGGCCTTGATCTGCCTTCCTACATCGTATGTCTGGGGCTTGAAAGCGTTGAACTGCTTCTCGATGTCGTCGACGACGGCTTGGTTCTTGAGGATACTGCGGTAGTGGTTGAAGTTGACCGTCTGGGGCTGCTCGGAGAGGATAGTGACTTTGCGGCGCGCATCGTCGTTGCGCTTCTTGAAGGACTGAAGGGCGGCGGCGGTTTGACCCTTGAGGCCAAGCTGGGTGCCGAGCTTAGTCCAGTCGAGCTTGAGGGCTGCGCTGCGCTGTAGGAAGGGCACTTGTTAGTTTTCAATATCTTCAATTCGGGGGTGCCATTGCGGGTGAGGGGTCGTTGCGAGCGCGGCAATTGGCCTCTCCAGCGCTTCTACGGGACAATTGAGAGGGCTCTGACGTACTCCGACGGCCATTATGATGGATTTAGACGGGAATGCGGTGGTTTCGGTATCGGAGGGTCGATGTCCAAGTTCTTCGCGAGAGCTCGGAACTGCCCGCCAAGGACAGGGCGCTCGGACCACGGGCTCACCTCGACCATTCCATCGTGCACCAAGTCGCCCAACTTTACCTGTCTCCTATACAAAGCACACCCTGCCGAATACCTCAAACACAAAGCCCGCAATCACCCGCCTCCCGCAACCATGTGGATCATTGACTGGTAAGCACTCTTGCTATGATTCTACTTGAAGCCTCACTGACCCGCCGCCAGGTGTAAGTTACTATCCCGACTCTCGAATACCATGACGCCGCATGCGCCCGGGGACTCTACACGCACATGCATGGCTTGGTTGTAGCCAAGGATAATGTGTGCTGATTTATACCAATAGTTTGGGATGTTTTGTCCTCACTTGGACTCATGAACAAGGTAGGCCAGATCACCTTACAAACATCATCGACCAAAGACTAACGTAACACCTACAGCATGCTAAACTTCTCTTCCTCGGACTGTATGCATTCTTCCCCCTAATGGCTTCATGGCACAAAAAACTAACCAAACTCCAGTGACAATGCTGGAAAGACCACGTATGACCATCAGCACCCGCCACACGATCTATAACTAATGTATCCAGGCTGCTGCACATGCTCAAGAACGACAGAGTTGCTGTTCTGTAAGCACTAGGCTGTCCTCTTCCAATGAAGTCCGCTGACCGCTCCTCCAGCCAGCCAACCCTGCACCCAACTTCTGAGGAGCTTTCGATAGGAAACGTCAAGTTCACAACTTTCGATCTCGGAGGCCACGCACAAGCTCGCCGACTATGGCGTGACTACTGTACACCAAATCCCTGTTCTCCCTTTAGCCATACGTCAAGTTGACTTTATTGCAGTCCCCGAAGTTTCTGGCATCGTCTTCCTTGTTGACGCCAAAGACCACGAGCGTCTATCCGAATCTAAAGCCGAACTCGATGCACTCCTGGCCATGGAGGAGCTCAAGAACACTCCTTTCGTTATCCTTGGCAACAAGATCGATCATCCCGATGCCATCTCCGAGGACCAGCTCCGCTCCGCTCTCGGTCTGTATCAGACAACCGGCAAGGGCAAAGTGCCGCTTGAGGGAATTCGACCAGTCGAAGTCTTCATGTGCAGTGTGGTCATGAGACAGGGATACGGAGAAGGTATTAGGTGGTTGAGCCAGTATGTCTAGGACATCATATAAAGACAACTACGACGTTACAGCGAAGATGGGGAGAAGGGCGTGGCACTCTGGTACCCTCAACAGCATGAGCTGGCACAATAGCATGATTGTCACGGGCGTGTTCAATGTACTCTCACGGGCGTTGGCGTTAGCTCTTGAAATAATATTACCTCATAAATGTCAATACATACACGTATGGCCGGCACACCAGGCTTAAGTGAACCTTGAGCATGAGTGGATTGCAGATCGTACCGTCTACTGACACGCTCACTTCTTTGCACGAACGAAGAAAGTAGAAAACATGAGAAGGCGGATACAAGCACTGCCACGACTGGTTATGAGGCTACCATGTAGCTTGGCACGAACCTGAAGGTAGTCTCCTAAGCGGCGTTGCCGTTCTCCGGTCAGTCAGCTGGGAGAAAGCTAGAAGAAGACCTTGTTGTTTTTCTTCGTCTTCCTAAGATTCGGACTACTTGCTAAGTTGGTAATATGTAGGGCAGAGAATTGAGTTGGGTTGGGCTTGTTGACGTACCGTGTATGTGATAGATAGTCCAGATTGAGTCTTCTCCCCGAAGCCTAACGAATGCACGACACTGCATACGCACCTGCATGCGGAGAAAAAACGAACAAGGTACAAGCTCGTCGCCTTATTTCGCGTCAACTTGCCACACAGCAAAAGACAACAAGATCGATGTCTGAAGGCAGGGAAAACGCGCTGTCGGCTGACGCACGCTTTTCTGCGGGGACGTGTTGCTGCAGTAGTTTGGACGTATGCGATCGAGATCTTTTGGCTTATATCCTGAGTGGGAAGAGGGGAAAAAGCATGTTGTTGGCGTGAGGGAGGCTGAGATTTGGAGAAGAAGTTTGTGTATAGTGGGGGGTAGCTTAGGCATAAATGCTAGTCACAGAGCTGGCAACAAGTCGATCAGGAACTACGTCAAGCGGTGATGTGTTTTATGTTGCATTAGAATTTTCTTCGCATTGCAGATGCGGAATTAACTAATGATAGAACCTAGCTAATGGAGTGAAAAGCCGAAGCCGGTTCACTTAAAAGGAACAAGCACTATATCGTCTCCTACGCATTACATATCTACATAGTGGTGTGTGTGTGTGTGTGTGTGTGTGTGTCGTATATGCATTTCAGTCGTTAAGGAATGTTGTAAGGGAAATATGCTAACCTCCATAAGGTGCTAACCTTCATTACTTGGTCGTCAAAGCAGACCGTATTATCCAAGTTGATACAGGCGTCGAATAAAGCAAGTATAGGCTCTTAGAAAAGGGCGAAGAGAGCGAAGAAACCGGCCGCGAGAGCACCAATGCTGGCAGCACCAGTGGCGGCAGCACCAGTGAACTCGGGCAACGAGGGCATTGTAGCATTTCCAGTGAGGTTACCGGCAGGCGCAGAAGCCTGAGGTTGACCGTCAGAGATCTGGGTGACCAGGGGCGCAGACGCCTGGGGCTGGCCATCAGAAATCTGGGTGACAACGGGAGCAGATGCTTGAGGTTGCCCATCAGAAATCTGGGTAACGACAGGAGCAGACGCTTGAGGCTGTCCGTCGGAGATTTGGGTGACGACAGGACCAGGTGCAGATGCTTGGGGCTGTCCGTCGGAGATCTGAGTAACGGCAGGCTTGGAGGCTTGGGGCTGACCATCAGAGATTTGGGAGACAGCTGGGCCGGCGGATGTGGCCTGTGGCTGACCATCCGAGATCTGGGAAACACCGCTAGAGCTAGGGCCGGCCATGGTAGCTTGGATGTGGATGGGTATGCACTGAGCACCAGTCGACTGGCTGTACAGGTTGTAAAAGTCACCAGACAGGCACTGGTAGAAGACGGTGGAGCCCATGAGGGACATGGAACCGTTGCTGCAAAGACCAAAGCCTTCAGTCTCCTTGGCATTCTCTTGAACAGGCGAGTCGAATTGGAATCTATTCACATGTTAGGTTCTGTTCGGCAGACGAACTTTGTGTAGTGAGAACTTACTGGTAGTTGCTAGCAATGTAGCCAGTACGGCCAGCCTGGTCGGTCAACTTTCCGTCATTGAGGGAGATCATGAGTGTGCCATCAAGCTGACGTCTCTCAAAGCTACGCCTGGAGGGGACCGTGGTGGCATTGACAGTAGTGATGGCGAAGTCGCTGGGTGCAGTGGAGGCGCACTCAGACTCGGAAGAGGCCTGGGGTAAGGCAGTAACAACAGCGGCAAAGCCGAGAGAGACGAAGGACTTCATTGTCGAAAGTTTAGTCGAGGCGACAGACTTGAGTGTAGAGTGTACTTGACAGCGAGAGAGAAGTAACGACGCAGAGTAGACTGATGAACGAGGTATCAGTCCCTTTAGATATATGATTGAGGAGTGTTGACGATGCAAGTAACCACGACAACGAAAGTGAGATGATGATTGATAGGAATGACAGGCGAATGAGACAGCTATATACCAACACCCTGAGCCCTATGTCTAGTTTGTTCAAGCTACCTCATCGAGCACTGACACCGCGGATCGAACATGGAGAAAAGCCTCAACACTCGAGCCAAGCCCATGGGTCTACTCCACGCGTCAAAGCAACCCTACAACCGTTTAGCGTTGACGCTTCTGACTGCAGGAAAAGATGGCTGGAGGGTGCTCGCTCGTGCCGCAACATGAACGCGGCAGAGCCATGTGGCTCGTAATTGGGTAGCCTTTTCATCCGACCCCTCCTTTAGTTCCCCACATGCTTAGGAATTTGCGTTGACGAAGGCCATCCTGCCTCTTGTGTAAACTTGTCTCGTTACCAGCCCGCTGTTCCGCGTGCAGTTGTTGCAATTGCGTAAGAGGTTGGTAAACAGTCTTCCAGCCTCTTGAATTGATATTATGGTGGCCGTCATCATGGTGGTCATCAGCGTCGATGCATGTTTTTTCTAATGGCAACTGGGGTATGTCGAGCTCCTTCCGCTGCATGCAACATCCAGGAGGGAGATGCTGAACCGAAACTCGGTATGAGCGGGATGAAGATGATCGCTCCCCGGCCTACCCTAGCGTCTCACTTGGGACAATATGTGTGCGTTCCTGTAACCATTCTCGGTGAGTGTGGCGTGGTCCTTCTTCGCAACTTCTGTGGGCCTCATTCGTCAGCACACAATTCGACTGCAGGGTGATCTATGGTGAGGACGTAGCTCGCCGAATCCGACTATTGAGAGGCAAAGTACTAGATTGCGGGTTGATGGGATTGGTCTCGAGGCCACGGATGCGCGAGTGATGTCAAAGATCCGATCCTAATTCGGCACGACGCTTACGTGCACTAGTGTAAAACTTGTGGGGTACATGTGGCTTTCGCCTTCAACAGTCGCCTTCAGCCGCCGACTCAGCGTCCGCCAGTGGAACCGTTTCTTGGGAACGCTTAGGACGGCCTGGGGACGCTGGCATGCTGGCTGTGTGGTTGCATATCGATATTGTGCCGCTTGCAGCAGGTGGCCTAGCACCTTTGCCCCTCTGCAGGCGTTATCAGACCCTAGCATGCCCTGGCTGCATCGTTGAGTAAGACGGGTCGAGTTTCTCTGAAGACGGTGTTATGAAGACATGGCAATTTGAAACAGCAGATAACGCTTGGCTCTGCTGGTTGTGGGTATGTGGACGTGTTGTTGATGGCCATTGCGACGTGCGACACGCATGCCAGAGATATGATTGACGTCATTATAGATTCACTCCTCAAGTCGACGGGTAGTTTGTGCCGCGACACCTTTGGCGCTAGACGGCTGCATTGACTGGGCAACGAATCGTCAACAGTCATTCCTCTTGCAGCCGCTCGAGCGGTCAGTGTGACTGGGAGGCTTCGAAGATGTGACGAAATCCGATCATCATCTGACCCCGCAAAGCCCATGCCCTTTGCCGGCACGCATTTCTGCAGTAGGACGGGCATCGTAACAGGTGCATTACAGCGAACCGTGCCAAAGAGGTCAGTGTTGGTGAGGATATTCGGCGTAGGCGATCACGATACCGCAATAGACCCTCTGGCTGATCCGCGGCACAGTGACGCGCCAGCCGATGATTTAGTCGCCGCAGGGACTCTCTCTTGTCATTCTCGCCGTATAATTTAGCCTGGTACCCCCTCAAAAGCTGAGCCGGTAAAGGCCGGCCTACTTTTTGCTCCGCGCACACTGTGTGGATTGCTCAGGGAACTGCGCTACCCAGCATGTACCTCGGTTTGAGGCCTTCGAGATGAGCGGCATATCGTGGAGAAGCTTCCGAGCAGAACGACGGAGAAAGCCACTGCGCATCATTCCGGTACCACGCAGACTTGGGTGTCGCTCATATCAGGTCTAGACACCAGCCCAAGGTGGCAGGTAACAGCAACCTGGGTATGCTAGGAGAACTGTACATCAAGACTGAGCGCAAAGTGCTGTGCTCAATGCCGCTCATTTGTGTTGTTGTTAGAGCAATCTTTTCACGCTTCAGATATGTGCAGCTGTGATGGATCAACATGGTAAAGTTGTTCGTTTCTTGTAAATGCCCATCCCCTCTTCTTCAAAGTCAGCCTTTCATCTATTTCCCCTCGCCTGCGCGTTTTACTCCACCCGCTACATCGTTTGCGCCTTTCTCAATGCTCGTGGCCACATCAGAAACGCCCCTAGCGACCGGTCGGCCAGCACTACCCGTGGCGCCTTCGACCTAAACAAAAGTGTCCGAAGTCAGTAGTGCCTCATGTCCAGTTTGTGCAGCCTAAATTACCGTCTCACCAACGCCTCTTCCAAGGGCGCCAACAACACCTCCAAGGGTGTTGGTGATTCCTCCGACTGTATTTCCTACAGTGGACGTGACAAACTTGACGCCAGACGTGACGCCACTTTCCTGTTGGCCGATAGGCATGATGAAGGTTGGTTTTTGGACCGTGTTCAAGTTGTTTGTGTGTTTCGCAACGACAGGAGATGCTGGCCGATGATCTGAAAGCTTATCCTGTGAAGGCTAATGTAAGGTGAGCTCGGAGCACCAGTCCATCGCTGCTGGTGCATTTATGGCTTGAAGGTAGAAGTGACGTCATGGGGCTTTGCACAGAGACGCGCGGTATTTCCGGGAAATCCTGTACAAATTCACCTATAACCCTGAAAGTAGACTGCGATTCGAAGCTAGACTAGGATACAGTCTGTTTATGAGACTGTTGCCCTGGAAGACATGTCAACGCCGGCACCGCTAGTTCGGCAAGGTACTCCAAGTGTCCTTCGGAGAAGCATCCACAAGGACCTCATTGGAATGTTACAACTTCCTTAGCTACACTACTACAGTCTCCAGCCTCCTTTCTCTCGAGCTCTTTCATCCAATCCTATACCTGCGGCCGGAAGTCACCTGCACCGCGCAGCCTCTCTTCTATGCCTGGCGAATTAAGTACATGTGTACCTCCTCTTCCTTAACCATGAAGATGCGACATCTCTTTGCATTTTTCGAGTGTGTTTACTACATAGTATCCCTCTATAAGTGCTTACGGACGAAACGGCGTCGTTGTTTTGAATTTCGAATGCCGAGCCTTGGTAGCCCTAAGGAAAACTCCACATCACGAAACATCGACTTGTTTATCTGAGTTTATGTAATTTGTTGAAACATGCTGGGCATATTCAACACTCACTCATGGTAGCAAGAACTTCCTCGTGGAGATGCAATGCATGTCCTGTCTGAAAGCGGGGCATGTTACGAGCAATGTTCACTCATCTCCGTCTTGGTCAAATCTTTGCGCATTCAACGCTCATCGAAAACTCGCATCATCCATTGGAGAGCTGCATGTATCATTTGAACCAAACCTACAAGCTTGCCCAAGAATTTATCTGGCCTCGGCAAACCATCCTAGTGAGCAGACGGCCTGTCCATAGTTTGTTTCATCTCCTTGAGTCTCGAATCCTGCGAGAAGGCGTGGAAAGGAGAGAAGATGACTTCTCTCTTCCCACATTCAGCGCACGCCGAAGACCAGCACTATGCGCGAACCATTCTTTACCTCCATGTCGTTCGCGCTTCGAGCATGTCCTTCTCTTTCCTTTCGCTCCTCCAGTTCCCAATTTCTCTCGTCGCAGCGCGGTACCGCAACACGGCTGTCGACTACAGCATGATAGTCGTGCGTACAATTAAAACATCTGGTCGCGGTTTCGTACTGGGCACAGCAGCTGGTGTCGCAATGACATGGGGGCGCATGCGCGGTCGGGGAGATGTAGAGTGGAAAGATAGGGCATGGGCATTATTGGAGAACAAGGGCAAAGTCAAGACAGATTGGGTGACGCTCTTCACCTCGAGCGCAGGTGCGGTCGCAACTTTAATGGCAGCCCGGAGAGGCACAATACCCTTGACTACTGGTAATGCTATTTTGGGTGGAGCAGCGTTTGGTTCGGCCGCTGGCGTACCGTACACGTTTGTATCATATGCGATGGGAAGGGATCTCGCTTGAGCAGGTATTTAAGGAAAAGGGAGGTATATTCGATGACACCATGAATGTGGTCGATCTGCCGGTATTGCCCAGGGGCTACATGCCGGCCTATACTTGCTATTTTTATTATAGGAAACAAATTACATCTATGGAAATACGAGACTACAACCACTTGCCGGGCAAGTCTCAATACACTGGAGGCTTTTTTAGAGCAGCAGCAGATTGACGCGATACCTGAGGATTACGACAGACCTGGTTTCGTCATCCCCCCGATATGGACCTCCACGTAAGCTCGCTGCTCCTGATTCTCGGCAGGTGTTGATAGTACTCCTTCACGGGAATTGCACCTTGATTAGGCCTGAGAAGCCTCAGCTCAACGTAACATCCGTCATTGTTTCAACACAAGTGCCACAGCGGAGTGAAGAAACAAAACAGGTCCGTGTTGTGGACATGGCATCATAGCTTCTTCTTCGTCTTGTTCACGATCGATTCTAGCTCATGTATCGTGCGCAAGATGAGACATGACATGACAGTTCCAAAAAAAACGAAAGAAGATTAAAGGCACACGTCAAAAACTGGAACCACGTTACGCTAACAAGCTTGGAAATCGAGGTTCTGGGCCTGTGAACCATTCTTTTCGAGCCACTCGATACGGCAGCCATTCTTATCTGAGCCAGAATCATGCGCTGCTTTTTTGTTTCGGTGTGTACTTTGACGAATCGGGCTACACATTGAGTGCGCATTGTATAGTGAAAGCAACCATGGCTGTGTACCCAAGCTGCCGAGGAACGACCCGGGACTTGCGTGGGTGCTAAAAAAAATGTACACTATATCCACCACTCAAACATCTTTGACTTTAGATGAAATAGCATGATGTGACGACGGATTACCCCACCATCCGATCATCTCACGAGGACAAGCTGTCCAGCCAGCGGCCTTGGTGCGGACGATTTAATATACACACGCACAGACCGTCGGCATTTGGTCTGATCTGGTTCGTTGTACATCAACGACAGCCGAAAGACTAGTGAATGAATAAATGAACAAAAGAAGGCGGTCTCGACTGACTCTTACAAAGACGACCGCCAGTGCGACGGTCTGAAACGGCGTTTGTCCGAGTTCTCTCGCTCCGTTACATTGAGCGCGCGTTACTCAGGGTGTTCTTCTCGAAACGTCACCGGAACGGATCGTGATACCTGTTGAACATGGTCTAAGCTCCTGAAATTTCCACGCATCCACACATGTACCAAGTTGGGCTGTGGAGGTTGCGCCTCTGCCGTCGGCCATCTGGCGGGAATCTACACTGCATTCTGGCCTTGTGTCATCCTGTCAGCTGCTTCGCTTCGCTTCTTTGCTACAGGAGCCGTCCAGCTATTGGGCAACGGCTTTTAAGCGGCGGCCCCAGATTTTGCAGACAAGGGTGAATCAATGGTTACTGGACCGTCTGCAGATTGAACGCACTGTGATGGGTCCAGGATTTGAGAAGGAAGAAAAAAAAGACTGTGACACCACCAAGCCCTCCGTACTAGCGCTGGCGTTGCAGTCACAGGGGTGTTCTGGGCTGCACATTGACCAAGGCCTGCACAACAACCGAGGAAACCCACTTGTCGCGTTTCTGATATTTGTAGATCCCAACCACCAGAAGAGAAGGAGACGAAGAAAAAAAGGCCCATACATACACCGTCAGGCCACAGTTCTGGAAGCGGCCGGAGCCCGGGCTTCCGTGGCGTGCATATGGTGTAAGACAAATGTCAACCATGGTAGAACGAGGGGAGTCGCACCATGGAGGATACGAGCCGATCTTCGCCCGCGAAAAAGCGAAGACTTGAAGAGGTAGGTGGGCGCATAGTAGATTGAAGCGTAAATAGAGGGTATAGTGCCATCCAGTTGGCATAGAACCACGTGTATGCGGAAGGCCATGGCCGCGGGGCAAATAGAAGGACCGTGTGTTTAAATTCGGGGCTGGACGTTTTAATATCCAGGAAGAGCGGATTGCGGGGGACGCGTGAGAGCCCGGCTGTGCCTGCAACTGGGCGCGCGCAAGCATGGAACAAGGATAGGGTGGACTTGGCCTTGCCTGGGGGGGGGGGAAGCACGTTTATATGACAATTGCCCACCCTTAAGCCGTCGCGAGATGTGGTTTTCGCGATCTACTTCCTGTACTGACTGTAGGTCGTCATCGTCATCGTCGAAATGCCTACCTATCCTCTCCAACTCACGTGCCTGGGCGTGATCATGGGCACACCTCTTCTGGCTTCCGTTTTCGTCTTTCTCAGGGTATACACACGGCGGAAGCTGAACTTGCGCTTGAGCTGGGGTAAGTTGGCAATAGTACTATTGGAACAAGACACATGACTGACAGACGGCTGATAGATGACTGGCTCATTATCCTTCCATTGCTTCTGTCAATTGCCCTCATAGGGCCGTCGTACAAACGTAAGTCTTCTGTCGAGCATCATAGCCCACCACAATCACCTACTAACGTCGCATAGATGTCAAAATGTGGCATGTCGGTATACATATCTGGGACGTGCCGCCTGATGAGATTGAGCCGAATTATGACGAGTACTATACTGTATGTGTTATGGTCTCTGAGTATCCCCAGTTGACATGCTAACAAGTCGACAGGTTGTCATGGCATTCAACCTCCTGAACATTCCGATATTACCCCTTGTCAAAGCATCAATCATCCTTCTCCTCCTCCGAGCTGGTTCGGTCATTGAGTGGCTGAAGCGATTACTCTACGCCATTCTCGTCTTCACGGTTGGAAGCGCCTTGATCCCATGGTGTCTCTACATCTTCATCTGCCCACCGCTAACCGGCAACACCTGGAAACCGAGGACGTTTGGCGGGCTGCATTGCATGGGGCGCCATAAGATGGGCGAAATGTTGATTTGGGTTACCTGCGCAAACCTGTTCACCGACCTTTTGATCCTTCCCATTCCCTTCATCATCGTGCGGAGGATGATGAGTGCTCGGCTACGATCTCGATTGGTGGTGCTGGCAGTCTTTACCTGCAGTCTCGCGTGAGTAGTCTCCAAGAATGGCGACATATGAACCGAACTAACGCTCAAATAGTGTTACCGCAATTGGTGGCGCCAAAATCTACCTATCGTACCGCGACCGCCTCTTCACTCTGTTCAAGCCCGACTGGACGTACCCGATTGACTACTGCATCAACCACATTGAGAACAACGTGGCCATCATCGTGGCCAACATTCCTATCCTCCGCGGTCTCGTCACCCGATGGATCTTCGACTTTCGAACCAAATCAACGCCCCTGGAACGTGAGGCTCACGAGGCTCGCGAGAACTGCAAAGCGTGGGACACGCAGAGTTCGTCCGAAGCTAGCCGGTACAAGAAGAGGGCGCGCGTGGTCCAGAAGCTTTTTCCCTGCATACAGGATGATTTCTCGAGCAGCCTGGCCTCGCACGGAACAGGCGAGATCAAGCCCGACTACCCTCCCCGTGTCGCTACCCCCCAGAAACGATCGTACTTTCCCAGGTCACGGAGAAACAGCTTGGATCGGTACGAGCAGGCCAGTTCATGCGAGAAGGGTGACTTGTTAGAGACGGTGTGCAGCGTGGGCAGTCTAGGATCTGCGCCGACGCTGGTGGATGAGAAGAGTTCAGGAGTACGGTGGAAGAGTATGGACTTGGAAAGTCCGCCACTGAGCCCGATTCGGTATTCGGGCACCACACTGAGCCCAATCACACCGTTGACGCCGCTCAGGTTACGAGGCGTTGAGGACGTTGAGGACGAGGCGATATATTCATACCCAAGGTTAAGATGAGAGTAGATAATGATGAATGAATTTTTATGACACTGCAGAACTACGTGCTTCTCCCCACTGTGACGGGCTATCTTTCTCTCTCTCTCTCTCTCTCTCTCTCGCGCACGCGTCATGTGCAGTAAGCTGGCGTTGATGACCACTTTCAGTTTCAGCGTGTTCGGTGTGAAAGGTAGGATCTACTGTAGAACGAACCTCTATCGCCTTCTGACCTAACCCAACCAAGTCCCGATATCAACTCCCTTTTGGTCGAACGTGAGCCAGCCAAGACGAAGACACATGTCACATGTCGGCAGTCAGCAATCTGGTAGGGCCGGGCATTAGCAAGCACCAGACATCCGGCCATGGCAATCCATCGTAACCTCACACAAGCCGCAGCAGGCAACCCAAGACCACAGACGTGGTACCCACGCCAACCTTCCAAGTATCCTACACGCTACGTTCCTACAATCCACACAGTCTCAACCAACTCAATCTCTTACATCCGCAGCACCAGGCGCCACTTTCCGTCGTCCTCCCCGCCCAACCACATCCGCGCGGCGCCCAGGCCCGGCGGTCCCGCAGGGGTGTCGCCCCACGGACGGCGCGACTGGGGAGCAAGCAGGTGGCAGGTGGCAGGTAACCCCCCGCTTGCAAGTATGCGAGAAGCCATCTGGGGTGCAGGTTTGCCCTCCCCCTCCAAGCACTCGCTGCACTTTAACCACTCTACTGTAGCCATGTCCCGACCCGTTCGCTCTCGCTGCTGCTTTTGGCCGCCTGTTCGCGCAATGCAGGGGTGGTGAGTGCTAAGTCGCTGGTTACCGGTTACTGGTTCTACTGGTTCTACTGGCGATTGGCGATTGGCGACGGGCGACGGGCGACGGGCGACGGGCGACGGGCGATCACGCTGCCTGTGCTTCAATTCGTGTGCGAGGTTTCGGCGCCAGAGGTTGCGGAATGTGAGTAACACGCAACTGGTCAGATCACGTGTCTTCACAATCGCACGACTTGTGGTCTGTTAATTTTCTTCTTGGTTTGATCTTTACATGACTTGTGCCAACAAGACCTTGGCAGCTTTGTTCTTTTTTATTTTCATCAGTTTGCGTCACCCATCATCAAGCTGACGCCGTAGTCCCTCCGGATAACGCTCGGGTTTTCCAAGCATGGCGAAGAAGCACGATGCCTCCTTGGCTAGAGAGTACTATAAGCCCAAAACGTGGCCTTGTTCGCATGAACCTGTCTACGTAGGTGCTTAACGCAAAGAAGTAACGGCGAGGCTTTGTGGATCGAGTGTTTCTATTCCTCGTGTTCGCGCGCGCGCGGCCGGCCGAACTTGCTGCGCCTTGAACTCGGTGCTGCGAGTGAATGGTGTAACGGTAATAAGGCCGTGAACGAAGCAAAAGGAACTGGGAAGAGGCCGGCGGTAGTATCAATATCTCGCCGTGCTTGTCTCGTGTTCGCCTTGCCTTGCCTCTCTCTCTCTCTCTGTCTATCTGCCTTGACATGTGAGAGGTAAGAAGTTTTACTTTTTCCGATTGTCGCTCGTACTCGACAGACAAAGGCCGAGATTCCCCCATCCACCATAGCAATTGCAGATTTTCGTTGGCGACTGGAAAGAGAGGGGAGGGGAGGCAATACAATCTCAAGCTACATGATCCCTCGTATCCGCTCTTTCTCTCCATCGGACAAGTGAAAGGATTCACACATTCAGAAACCTAAGCGAGGAAAGGCGGGCGAGCAGGCAGGCAGGGAGGCAGGCAGGCAGGCAGTAGGTAGACAGGCAGGCCACGCGTGGATGTGCAACCGCCAATCTCCACGGTCCGCTCCATCAAGCAGCGCACACACACCCATGCCCCCATGTCCCATGCCCATGCCCACGCAACAAAGAAAGAGAAGGAAAAAAAACGCCACCACCATCACCACCACCCATCGCCCTTGACAACACGCAATGACCTGACCAAAGACGGCGAAGCGGGGTGGCACATGCTGGCAGCTGATTCGCTCAAACCAGCAATTCGTTCCGTTAGGGATTACCTAGAAGAGGCTTAAACGCACTACCCAATTTTTCCAATTTATTATACGCAGCGCTAGTTCGCCCTCGGCTCATATGGATAATCTCTCAACAAACAGACAGACAGACAGACAGACAGACAAAGAGAAGATCGAGGTGGCAAAGAAAATAAAACGGGCTAGGGAGTGGGTGAGGGGGGAAAGTTAGCCTTGATGGAACGAATCGACCCTTGTACTTGGTTACTACAAAGTGGAAATGGTCATGGGTGGAGAGAGAGAGAGAGAGAGAGAGAGAGCGCGAAAAAGAGGGGAAACTCGCAAGTGTAGAATGTGATCTTCCCTTTTCTTCTTGTTTTGGTGCATTCGAATCAAAAGTTCTCACGAGTTTCTCGTCCAATACTTACGAACATGCCAACGGGGTCTTTTTCTATTACTGGTTTCGTGTAAGACTTTGGTGTGTTGTCCCCGGCTTGCACACAATCTATATGATGATTATCCTCCAATTATCAGCTGTTGCTGCCCCCATCCCTCCCTCCTTCTCATGTCATCCACATTACACTACATTACACTACACTACACCACACTACACACAAGGCCAAGCGAGCGTCGTAAGTTTGTTCATTATTTCAGCGAAAGTCAAAGGTGGATATTCGCATAACACTCGCCACATCGGCGGAAAGAGAAACGCCATCAAAGTTCCATATGCAAGGTCCAATCGTGATAACATACATAACTAGTAATGCCGCTCTCCATTGGCGACAAGACTATCGGGGTAAGGAAAAATAACGAGGGTGGGCAGGATAAAGCAGTCATAGTAGCCATGACCGGCGACGCCGACTCTAAATCTGTCGCGGAGATATTAGCATGCAATCCTCTGGGTCGCGGTATGCTGCCGTTTTTAATGCCGAGTGGGTTTTTTTATTGCTAAGGTATCCATGCATGAAAGATGGCTGGTGTGCTTCATCATCTGACGAGGGGCGCAGTCCCAGCTTCCGGGTATGAGAGACGGCCAGAGAATGGAAGAAGAAGAAAAAAAAAGGGTGACGTATCGTGAGCGGCGTTCGGGAAACATGACGCGCAGCGCCGTCAGTGATGCTATATCGATATTAGGCCTAGTATTATGGCGGCGAACAAAGCCATAGTGGAAGTGCTGGATGGGGGTGTGAGGCTCTGGGCGGCCGAGACGGAACCGCCACGGGCAAGCACTTGGTCGTCATTGCGGATGCAGCCTGTTTTGGCTGTAATTTCTGCGGGACAAACGACGCGTTTGAAGTTTGTGCTGTGCGCCGTTAGCCCATATGTTTGTGTGACTGGGATCGGGATATGGGGTACCTTGGGAATGATGCATCTTTGAACCAATCAAATCGGAACTGACATCCAGCTCTCAGGTTCTCGGGTAGGTTTTGACAGTCATCGATGGAACGGACACCTTCCATGTTCTGTCCAAAGACGGACTGGTCTACGCCATACTGCTTGGCGCATGCATTTGTTGATGTTGTGTTACCACCTGGTATCTAAAGAGACTCAGCTGTTTGCAACCATGGGCGCTTATTTCATCTTTTTTTCTCCCGCCTGATTAGATGGAACTTACTGCAAGTGAGAACCGGTTGGTGGCCGTCACGTCGTAGGCGGTATTGGAGGCTTGGACAATCAAGGTTTTACCGATCAAAGGTTCACTCGTAAAGCTCAGCTGATAGCACGCGCAGCACCACGCATCCTCGATGCCGCCCTGGGTGAGGGCCGGCTCGATGAAGGCGCCAGCAAAGCCATAGGCTAGAGTGTCGTTGATAGCCCATGGCTGCTGATCGGAGCATGCGTATGCAGTACCTCCGTTGCATCCGGTACCAGCAGAAGCATCGGTGGGCTTGTCGTCGGCCGAACATGACTCGACAGGACTCGAGAAATCGGCCTTTCCGTTCCATCCGCATGAGGGCTTACAGCAGTCCCAGTATCGTGTTGTGATGGCTTCTCCAGTGTAGTTGAGGAATGCGCCTTGGGCGAGAAGCGCAAAGAGCTCCAAAGAAAGGGCGATGTTGCGAAGATGTTGCGACATCGTGATTGTCGCGGAAGTTCTGGGTGGTGGTGGTGGTGGTGGTGGTGGTGTGTGTGGACAGTGTTATGGCATGTTTCAATAACCGGAGACTGCGATGTCGAGGTGCTAGACGTAGTATTTGAAGGACAGTGAGAAAGAGGGGTCCTCTTAGTCCGGCCACAAGGAGAAATTAAACTGCTTTTGATGCTGCTACAGGCCGAGAACATGAACCATAACGCTGTGCACCGTGCAGGGATCGGCGGAGCTTGGATACTGAAACGGCTCCCGGAGTAGTGGCATCTTAGAGGCCAGAATGCCGCTGTCACACTCGCACGCGTCTTTGAAGCTAGTAGCCCACCCACCCGCCTCCACTTGCATCGTCTTACCTGATAATTCTGCCCCCTGTACTCGCCGGGTGGTGGTGGTGGGTGGTGGTGATGGTCACCCCCCCCCCACACACACACACCACAATTCCTAGCACCGCATTGTAGTCCCCGCAATTCGGCAATCGCGGAGTGCGCTCACCCGATGTCCCTACATAGATGAATACCGAGAATTACCGTGTCTGGGAGCGCACCGTTTTGCGAAACCCGAGCGGACAGGTAAAACTGGGGTTGCATGCAGCACGTTGCTGGTGGTGACAAGACGGTAAGGTTTTGCCCAATGTCTCACCCTCCGCCTGACTTCCTGACTAATCTCGGCTATTGTCGCTCCGCCAAACCAGCTCCTGCGCTCCGACTGTTGCGGCCATGCACTTCCCGTCTAGAGCAATCGTTGCGAAGAGCCCAACGTTTACGAGCCTGGAGCGCGTCGAGCCGAGGGAAGAGAGAGAAGAAAAAACAAGACCAAGGTCGATACGGTCGAAACCCGGCAGATTCAGCTGCGTCGCGCCATTGCTTCTGCTGGATAGAGAGGCCTAAAAATACATCCGATTGGCTGCGTTTCCAATATTTTCATCCGTGCCAGCTACGAGCACATCAAACGTAGCTGGGCTGAGCCAACACCGTTAGGCGTTGGCTTCACGCTGGGAACAATGCATGATAGCGCGTTTATCTTATAGCTTCCGCTCATGCCGCTCGCATGCGAGCGCGATTTACCTGTGCGATCGGGCAAGGCCCGAAATGCTTGCTGGTGTGGAGTGCAGCCGTTCTGTAAACAACAATAACGCTTACCGTCCTGCCAAGCCACTAGCCAGCTCGACCGGCTGAATCATCACCATCACCATCACAGGTGCACACCACGAGTTCACGTCTTGCCATGTTGTCCACAACCAATCCACGCCTCACTGCCATCCATCCACCAGCAACATTATCCAGCTCCCCTCCCCTACCCCCGCATTCACCT
>Ga0265797_10005995_pt1 | contig 17480 bp, 12 predicted proteins | sample P2T30metagenome_FD_192433 | JGI IMG/M metagenome (GOLD analysis project Ga0265797, IMG submission 192433) | Plant litter microbial communities from East Loma Ridge, Irvine, California - P2 T30 | ecosystem: Environmental > Terrestrial > Plant litter > Unclassified | place: USA: California...
CGTTCTACGCCCAGGGCCGCCCGTTCAACTGGCTCGACATCGGCAGCGTCAGCGATTACTGGGAAGTGCTGCAGAACGTGCTGACCGGCGAAGTCAACCACATGGACGTGCCGGGCATCCAGATCGAACCGGGCGTGTGGACCGGCCTGAATACCAGCATCGACTGGGAAGGCACCACCATCAAGGGCCCGGTCTACATCGGTTCCGGCGTCAAGATCGAAGCGGGATCGACCATCATCGGCCCGACCTGGATCGGCCACGGCAGCCATATCTGCGAAGGCGCGGAAGTCGTCCGCAGTGTGCTTTTCGAGTACACTCGGGTGCTGAACGATGTCACCTTGCATGAAACGATCGTCTTCAAGGACTACAGCATCGACCGTGCCGGCCAGATGAAGCATTCTTCTGAATACAGCTCCGACGAATGGCTGAACGCCCGTGACCGCCGCCGCAGCCGCCGCAAGGAAATCGCCGGCGAAGCCGATAACAACTTGGAAAAGGCCAGTGCATGAAGATTTACCCAGTCATCCTCTCCGGCGGTGCCGGTACCCGGCTCTGGCCGCTCTCGCGCGCGGTCATGCCGAAGCAGTTGCTGCCGCTGGTCACCGACAAGACCATGCTGCAGGAAACTGCCTTGCGGGTACGTAGCTGGCCGGAAGTGATGGCACCGCTGGTCGTGTGCGGCAACGAGCACCGCTTCCTGGTGGCCGAGCAACTGCGCGACGTCGGAATCACCCCGCACGCCATCCTGCTCGAGCCGGCCGGCCGCAACACGGCCCCGGCCGTGGCCGCGGCGGCCCAGTTCCTGCAAGCCCAGGATCCGGATGCCGTCATGCTGGTGCTGCCGGCCGACCACGTGATCGAGAAGAACGAAGCCTTCCGCACGGCGGTCGAGCGCGCCTATACACTGGTGCAGGACGGGGCGCTGGCCACCTTCGGCATCGTTCCGGGCGCGCCGGAAACCGGCTATGGCTACATCAAGCGCGGCGAACCGCTGCCGGGCTGCGACGATTGCTATCACATCGAGCGCTTCGTCGAAAAGCCCGATCGCGACACGGCCGAAGGTTTTGTCGCCGACGGCGGCTTTTACTGGAACAGCGGCATGTTCATGTTCCGGGCCGAACGCTTCCTGGCGGAGATCGCCCAGCACGCACCGCAGATCGCCGGCGCGGCCGAGGGTGCGGTGCGCAATGCCTACCGCGACCTCGATTTCTGCCGCCTGGACGAAGCCGCGTTCGCCGCCAGCCCGTCGGACTCGATCGACTATGCGGTAATGGAACACACGCGCGACGGTGTCGTCGTCTCCGCCGACATCGGCTGGAGCGACGTCGGTTCGTGGTCGGCGCTGGCCGACGTGCAGACCAAGGATGCCAACGGCAACGTGCAGCGCGGCGACGTCTATCTCGACAACACCAGCAACACGCTGGTGCGTGCCGAGAGCCGCATCGTGGCGCTGATCGGCGTCAAGGACCTGGTCGTGGTGGAAACCAACGACGCGGTGCTGGTCGCGCACAAGGACCAGGTGCAGCGCGTGAAAAACGTGGTCGACCACCTCAAGGTGCAGGCCCGTACCGAGCACCTGCACCACACGCGCGTATATCGTCCGTGGGGCTACTACGAAGGCATCGATGCGGGTGAGCGTTTCCAGGTCAAGCGCATCACGGTCAAGCCGGGCGAGAAATTGTCGCTGCAGATGCACCACCACCGCGCCGAGCACTGGATCGTGGTGTCGGGCACGGCGCGCGTGACCTGCGGCGAAAAGTCGATCCTGCTGGCCGAGAACGAATCGACCTACATCCCGCTGGGCACCACCCACCGCCTGGAAAACCCGGGCAAGCTGCCCTTGCACCTGATCGAAGTGCAGTCGGGCAGTTACCTTGGGGAAGACGACATCGTCCGTTTCGAGGACGTCTACCAGCGCGCCTGAATGTAAAACGCACTTTTGTAACACAGGTATTGGGCCGGCTTTTGCCGGCCCTTTTTTATGTGCATTTGCCTCAAGCTACCGTGTGTGGCTGCCCATGCATACGGCATACAATGCCTCGTCGAGCATCCACCCATCAGGAGGATCTTCATGAAGACGATCATTGCGGCGCTTGCATTCACGCTGGCCGCCGGTGCCCACAGCGCGTCTGCCCAGACCACCGGCGAACCCGGCCAGCCCGGGTTCAGCCTGCTTGACGACGGCAGGTACGGCCAACTCGAACGCTGGCTCGGCGCCGGCGAACTCAATCTCACCAAGGTCTATACCCGGCAGGCGGGCGACACCTCGGCCGACTTCCACGCCGGCGCCGACGCCATGGGCCCGACCTTTACCCTGCTCGAAGTGACGAATACCGCCGGCAATACCTACCTGGTGGGCGGCTACAATCCGCAAAGCTGGGCGTCGGACGAAGGCTGGCACGAAACCGCGCACGACGCGCAGCGCACGGCTTTCCTGTTCAACTTTACGGTGCCGGCCGTGTACCGCCAGATCCTGTCCGGCTATATCCTGCCCAGCCAGGGCCAGCGCCAGACCTTCAACGAAACCGAATTCGGCCCGGTGTTCGGTTCCGGTCCCGACCTGTTCGTCAACGACCGCCTCGACACCGCGCTGTCCTGGCAACTCAGCTACGGCAACCCGCTCGACGAACGCCTCAGCATCATCGACCGCAGCATGAACGGCGAGACGGTGCGCATCGATGCCATGGAAATCTATGCGATCTCGCCGGTGCCCGAGCCGGGGGCTTATGCGATGCTGCTGGCCGGAATCGGGGTACTGAGCGTGGCAATGCGGCTGGGGCGCAGACGCGGGGAGGGCGCCCCGGCGTAAGACCGAAGCCGAGCGCAACATCACCACCTCGTCGTCCCCTCGAAGGAGGGGACCCATGCTGAGCGTTCGAAGTCAGGACGTCGATAGCGCCATGCCGCTTCCAACGAACTGAATTCTGTTAGTCAGCATGGGTCCCCGCCTTCGCGGGGACGACGGTAGTTGACGCCAACCCCATGACCATACTGCGCCTCGTCATCAGCCTTGCGGTCGTTTTCCTGTGCAACGCGGCCAGCGCCCAGCCGCCCACCGCCCTCCAGCCCGCCCAGCTGGCGATCGTCATCAACGACGCCGACCCCGACAGCGTGGCCGTCGGCGCCTACTACCGCAAGCGCCGCGGCATCCCGGCCGCCAATGTGGTCCACGTCAGCATCCCGGGCAAGCCGCACACGCTGGACCCGGCCCGTTTCAACCTGCTGAAGCAGGAAATCGACGCCCGCCTCAAGCCCGAAGTGCAGGCCGTGCTGATGATCTGGACCGCGCCCTATGCGGTCGGCTGCAATGCGATCACTGCCGCCTACACGCTCGGCTACGACGCCTTGCCATGCAGCCGCACCTGCGCCGCCGCCCATCCCAGCGCGTACTTCAATGCCGCCACCCGGCGTCCGTTCAGCGAACTCAACATGCGCCTGTCGATGCTGTTGCCGACCGAATCGGTGGCGCAGGCCAAGGCCTTGGTCGACCGTGGCGTCAGTGCCGGTTTCCGCACACTGCCGGCCACCGCGTATTACCTGGTGACCTCGGAAAGCGTACGCAACACGCGCGCCGCGTTTTTCCCGGCGCCGGGCCGGATCGCGGCGCGCCGGCTGAACATCCGCATCCTGCACGCCGATGTGCTGGAGAACGCCAGGGACATCCTGGTCTACCAGACCGGCAAGGCCAGCGTCGGCAAGCTCGAGACCCTCGGCTTCGTGCCGGGCGCGCTGGCCGACCACCTGACCTCCTTCGGCGGCGACCTGCTCAAAAGCGCAACCAACAGTGATCAAATGAGCAGCCTGCGCTGGCTGGACGCCGGCGCCACCGCCAGCTACGGCAGCGTCAGCGAACCCTGCAACTACTGGCAGAAGTTTCCGAACCCTTCCGTGTTGTTGAAACACTACGTCAACGGCAACAGCGCGATCGAAGCCTATTGGAAGAGCGTGGCCTGGCCGGCCCAGGGCCTCTTCATAGGGGAGCCGCTGGCAACGCCTTACGGCACATATTGAACTTTTTTCCCGCGCACATTCGATGTGCATTAGTCCGGATGGGCTAATGCGTGGTCATGATGTTGTCAATTAGCGCATTTAATATCCGAGATGTAAGTTCCTTAATGACAACCGTAGCGCACCTGACCCTTCACCAGGATTCTCCATGACCCTTCGTGCATCACATTCCGTTCCCGTACGCCTGACCGTGCTGGCTGCCCTGCTGGCCGGCCTGTCGGCCTCGGCGCTGGCCGCACCCGGCGACGTCGTCATCAGCCAGGTCTATGGCGGCGGCGGCAACAACGGCGCGACCCACCAGAACGACTTCATCGAACTGTTCAACCGCAGCAATGCCGCGGTCGACCTCAGCACCTGGAGCGTGCAGTACACCTCGTCCGCGGGTACCACCTGGTCGCGCACCGCGCTGACCGGCACGATCCAGCCGGGCCAGTATTACCTGGTGCAGGAAGCCGCCGGCGCCGGCGCGGGCGTGGCCCTGCCGCAGCCCGACGCGACCGGCACGCTGGCGATGAGCGCCACGACCGGCAAGGTGGCCCTGGTCAGCAGCACGGCCCTTCTCACCGGTGCGTCCCCGACTGCGAACGTGCAGGACTTCGTCGGCTTCGGCGGCGCCAATTTCTCCGAGACCGCGCCGACCCCGGTCCTGAGCAACAGCACCGCCGCGCTCCGTAAAGACGGCGGCTGTACCGACACCAACAACAATGCCGCCGACTTCACCGTCGGCACCGCCGTCCCGCGCAACAGCACCAGCCCATATAAACTGTGCAGCGGCGGCGGCACCAACCCGGACCCGGTCGCCCAGCCGATCGCCCTGAACTGCCCGGCCAGCATCAGCGGCCGCGCCGGCACCGCCTTCTCGGGCATCCTGCGCGCCAGCGACCCGGACAGCATCGTCAACGGCGCCAGCATCACCGGCGGCGCCCGCGCCGGCATCACCCTGACCGGCTTCACCCCGGCCGGCGCCGACGGCGGCAGCGCATCGGCATCGCTGGCAATCGACGCCAGCGTCGGCGGCGGCAGCTACCCGGTCGCGGTCACCTTCACCAATGACGACGGCCAGAGCGGCAGCTGCACGGTCAACGTGCTGGTGTCGGGCGAGCAGACCATTTCGCAGCTGCAGGGCAGCGGCGCGGCCAGCCCGTTCAACAACACGGTGCAGAGCACCACCGGCGTGATCACCAAGCTGCTCAGCAGCGGCTACTACATCCAGGATCCGCAGGGCGACGGCGACCCGACCACCCCGGACGCGATCTACGTCTACACCGGCAGCGCCAGCGCCCCGGGCAAAGTCGGCGACCTGGTGCGCGTGACCGGCACCGTCACCGAATACACCCCGACCGGTGCACCGCGCTCCTACACCGAAATCAAGGACATCACCGCCAGCGCCAACCTCGGCGTCGGCCAGCCGGTGAGCGTGACCAACGTCCAGCTGGGCGCCGAGGACCTGCGCCGCTATGAAGGCATGCTGGTGCGCTTCAGCGGCGGCCTGACCGTGAACGGCAACGCCTACCTGGGCGACCGCGGCGAGCTGGTGCTGGGCAATGGCCGTCTCGAAACCCCGACCAACCGCTACCTGCCGCGCTCGGCGGAAGCAATCGCCCTGGCCGCGGCCAACGAACGCAATATGGTGGTGCTGGACGACGGCATCTTCGTCACGCCGGCCCATATCCCTTACCTGGGCCAGGACGGCACCGTGCGTGCCGGCGACACCGTCAACGACCTGGTCGGCGTGCTCGACTTTGGCGCGACCGGCGGTGGCGGCGGCTGGTACAAGCTGCAGCCGACCGAGACGCCGTCGTTCAGCCGCACCAACCCGCGTCAGCCAGCCCCGACCGTTGCCGCCGGCAACGTGCGCGTCGCCAGCGCCAACGTGCTGAACTTCTTCACCACCTTCACCAACGGCGGCGACTACACCGGCGCTTCCGGCAAGGGCTGCACGGTCGGCAACTCGACCACCGCCGGCAATTGCCGCGGCGCCGACAACATGGCCGAATACATCCGCCAGCGCGACAAGATCGTCAACGAACTCAAGGCGATGGACGCCGACGCCGTCGGCCTGATGGAAATCCAGAACAACGGCGATACCGCCGTCAGCGTCCTGGTCGACGCGCTCAACGCCGCCACCGCGGCCGGCACCTACGCCTACGTACCGAAACCGCCGGCCACCGGTACCGACGCGATCCGCGTGGCGATGATCTACAAACCGTCCAAGCTGACCCTGGCCGGTGGCGCCATGTCGGACAACGACAGCATCAACAACCGTCCGCCGATGGCCCAGACCTTCCGGGTCAACAGCAACGGCGCCAAGTTCTCGCTGATCGTCAACCACCTGAAGTCGAAGGGTAGCTGCGGCGGCGGTACCGGCAACACCGACAGCGGCGACGGCCAGGGCTGCTGGAACGCCACCCGCGTGCTGCAGGCCCAGCGCCTGGCGAACTACTTCATCCCGGCCGTGACGGCCGCGGCAGGCGACAACGACGTGCTGGCAGTGGGCGACTTCAACTCCTACGGCCACGAAGACCCGATCACCTTCCTGACCGGCACCGGCATGGTCAACGAACTGGAACGCTTCGTGCGCCCGAACGGCACGCCGTACTCCTACGTGTTCGACGGCATGAGCGGCTACCTCGACCACGCGCTGGCCAGCAGCTCGCTGGACCCGCAGGTGGTGGGCGTGACCGAATGGCACAACAACGCCGACGAACCGGAAGCGATCGACTACAACATCGGCGACACCGCGGATGATCCGTACGTCAACAACGCCTACCGCGCGTCGGACCACGATCCGGTGGTGGTGAGCCTGAACCTGGCCGGTACCACGGCCGATGTGAGCGCCAACGTGAGCATCACCCAGTCCACCCTGAAGGGCAACCTGATCACCGGCAAGTTCACCGGCACCGTCACGATCACCAACACCAGCGGTGCGGCGATCAATGGTCCGCTGCAGCTGCGCCTGGAAGGCTTGCCGGCCAACGTCAGCCTCGACAACCGCAGCGGCATCAACAACGGCGTGCCCTACATCACGGTATCGAGCGGCACCCTGGCCGCCGGTGCGCAAATCACCGTGACCACCACCTTCAGCAATCCGCAGAAGGCCCAGATCACCTACACGCCGAAACTCATCAGCGGTACTTTCTAAGGAATACGCAACATGTTCAAAATGACTTCCCTCCTGTCCCGCTGCGTGCTGGCGCTGGCTTGCCTGAGCGGCAGCGCGGCAGCCCTGGCCGGCCCGACCTACCACGTCAACGTCGACAGCGCGTCGCAGGGCAGCGGCGACGGCTATCTGGTGCTGTCCTTCCTCAACCTGGACCCGCAGCCGTCGGTTACCGCCACCGTGACCAACTGGACCGGCGCCTTTGCCGGCACCGGCATGGCCTATAACGATGCGGTCGTCGACTTCGGCAGCCACACGCTGACTCTGGTCGGCGGCACCAACGGCTACATCTTCGATGTCGACTTCGGCGGTATGTTCGGCTTCGACGTCAGCTTCGATACCGAAAACCCGGCCTACGAGACCAACTTCGGCGTGGCCCTGTCCGACCTCGACGGCAACTACGCCACCGGCGGCGACATCGCCAGCATCGTGCTGGGCACGGGCGGCCCGGTGCAGATCAGCGCCAACGCCGCTTACGCCACCGTGACGCCGGCCGCCATCGGCGCCGACGTGCCGGAACCGGCCGAACTGGCACTGGTCATGACCGGCCTGGGCCTGATGGGACTGATGCGCCGCCGCCGCGCAAGCTAAGCCGCGCGTGCCTTAGATAACCCTCCTGTCCGCCTGCGGGCAGGAGGGTTTTTTCGTTCAGACTTTGTTTGTTGTATCCTTTTCACCACTGCCGGCATTCAGCGCCGCGTGTCCCCTGATCTGCGTCAAACCCGCTTCCCTCTAGGCTTCCCGCCTGCCGGCTATTTATTTGCAGAAGCTCTGAATACCCTAAGTAAATCATATTGTTCAGTCGATCTTGCATCGTGCATATTAAAATCCGCCTGCCGTAAAGATACTTAGGATAGCCGCATGCCCGCACACGTCCTCGTGGTCGACCCCGATCCCGCCATCCGCCAGTTGCTGGCGCTGAACCTGACGCGCGCCGGCCACGACGCCGCCAGCTGTCTCGATGCCGAATCGGCGCTGATGGCCATCGACGAGCGCCCGCCGGCGATGCTGCTGCTGGAGTGGGATTTGCCGGGCCAGTCCGGCCAGGCGCTGATCCGCCGTCTGCGCGCACGGGCCGCCACGCGCGACCTGCCGATCATCATGCTGTCGGCGCGCGCCGGCGAGCACGACAAGATCCTGGCGCTGGAATCCGGTGCCGACGACTATCTGACAAAACCCTTCAATCCACGCGAATTGTTAGCACGAATCGGCGCTGTGTTGCGGCGACGGTTACCGCCGCCGCAACACAGCGCACCCCTTGCTCCCGACGTCGTGCAGATGGCCGGCCTGCGCCTCGACCCCGGCACCCAGCGCGTGATGGCCGGCGCGCGCCAGGTGGCGCTGGGGCCGGTCGAGTTCCGTTTGCTGAATTTCCTGATGCATCACCCGGAGCGGGTGCACACGCGCTCGCAACTGCTGGACCAGGTCTGGGGTCGCCATGCGGTACTGGACGAGCGCACCGTCGACACCCACGTCGGCCGCCTGCGCAGCGCGCTGCAGCCGAGCGGCCACCAGCAGCGCATCGAAACCGTGCGCGGCAGCGGCTATCGCTTCGTCGCCTGGCGCGCGCAGGACGCCTTCGGCTGGAACAGCGCCGCCTGAACGGGGCCGGCTAATCGATAGATGGAACCGGTCGTCATCCTCAGCCGCCTGGAGCAGGAATATTTGCTGCGCACCATCGAAGCGGGCGTGCGCGTGGCCAGCCTGCACGGCCTGTTTTTATGGGCCCAGGGCCAGCTGCAGGCGCTGTTGCCGCACGCGGTGCTGGCCTGCATGCAGTTCGCGCCCGGCGGCGCCTTGCTGCGCATCGAGTGCGTACATGGCACGGTGCTGGCGCCAGGCACGCTGGCCGCGCTGGCCGGCCGCCGCGACGGGCTGGCGCCGCGCATCGCGCGCCACTGCATGGGCGGCGGCCACTTGCCGGCGCTGTTCGATGGCGGCAACGAAGAAGGGGAGAGGGTGGCGCTGGGCGGCTTCCGCGCCGAACTGGCGGCGCTCGGCTTCGACAGCGTGCTGGCGCACGGCACCGGCCAGACCGCGGCCGGCGCCAGCGTATTCGTGCTGTTCGGCCTGCCGATGCGGCCGAGCGCGCGCCACGCTTACTTTCTGGAGCTGCTGGTGCCGCACCTGCACCTGGCGCTGGGGCGGCTGCCGCTGCATGGCGGCGATGCCGCGGCGCCGGCGCGTAGCCTGAGCGCGCGCGAGACGGAGATCGTCGGCTGGCTGCGTCAGGGAAAGAGCAACGATGAAATGGGGCAGATCCTGGGCATCAGCGGACTGACCGTCAAGAACCACCTGCAGCGCATCTACCGCACGCTCGGCGTCAGCAACCGGTCGCATGCGCTGGCGCGCTGTATGGAGCTGCGCCTGCTGGAAGGATGAGAGCGTCTAACAACACCTCCATGGCTGCGTTGCACGCTACAGGCGCCAATAGATCAGGACTGCGAGGAATCGGCCGCGGCGCGCTGCATGGCGGCGTAGCGCCAGGCTTCGGCATTGGCGTCGATGATGCGTGGGCTGTTGCAGCCGTCGGCGGCGCAGTCGGGCTGTGGCATGGTGGCCGAGGCGGCCGGCACGGCGATGCTGGCCACGCCTGGCGTGCCGGTGCTGCCGCTGCCTGCGGCGGTGGTGCCGGTGCTCGTGCCAGTGGCGGTCACGGGAACGCTGATGGTGGCCGAACCGGTCTGGAGGGATGTCGAATTTTGCGTCGCCAGCTCGTCCTGGGGACCGCCACAGGCGGCGAGCAGGGCGGCGAGAGCGAAGGCGGAGAGGGTAGGGAGAGTCAGAAATTTCATGATGGCTGGCAAGATATGGCGTTAGCTGCGATATGGATGAGCTATTGTAGCCACACTATTTTTCCGTAGGTCAACTTTTTAACTTAACTTAGTGTAAATCGTTAACCCATGCATCCTGAATGGTGTTAGATAGGCGAAGTTAAAAGATGATTTGAAGAAATATCCTGACAGAAACTAAACCTTCTTGAACGTCAACGTAGCATCCATGCGACGTTCAGTTACTGGTGCACTGGACAGTAGCGCACGCTTGACGTGGCTCATGCAGGCACGGATCATCTGAGCATGAAAAAACTTGTCCTCCTGTTATTGGCAGCCTGCGCTGCCACCGGCTGCGGTGCCCAGTCCGCCGCCAAGCTGGCTGCGTCGCCGGTCGCGGTGACGCAAGCCGCGCCGGCCGCTCCCGCACCGGCCAAAGACGATACGCTGACGCGTATCCGCACCCTGATCGGCACGCCGGCGTGTACCAGCGACGCCCAATGCCACACGCTGCCAATGGGCGCCAAATCCTGCGGCGGCCCGTCCGGGTATCTGGCCTGGTCCTCGGCCAAGACTTCGGAAGCCGAGCTGCGCGCCCTCGGCGACAGCCTGAAGGAACAGCAGCGCACCGCAAACGATGCGTCCGGCATGATGTCGAATTGCAGCTTCGTGCCCGATCCGGGCGCGGTCTGCAAGACCGGCATCTGCCAGCTGGGCAGCGGCGCCGCTGCCCTGGCGCGCTGACGCTTATTTCACTGCCGTGCTGGCCTGCACCACCGGCAGCAGCACCGCGCTGGCGCCGGCCTGTCCGCGCTGGATGGCCACGGTCGCCTTGCGGTAATCGGCAGGCTTGGCAAAGAAGATATTGTCGACGTAGGTCTGCGGATTGCGGTCGTACAGCGGGAACAGGCTCGACTGGATCTGCACCATGATGCGGTGGCCCGGCTTGAACACATAGTTCATGGTCGGCAGGCGGAACTTGTATTCCTGGACTTCGCCGGCCGGGATCGGCGTCGGGTGCTCGAAACTCTGGCGGTAGCGGCCGCGGAAAATGTCCATGCTTACCGGCAACTGGTAGCCGCCCATCTCCGGCTGCTCAGCCACAGTGGCCGGGTAGACGTCGATGATCTTCACCACGAAGTCGCCATCGGTGCCGCTGGTCTTGGCGAAGATGTCGGCGAAGGGCGCGCCCTGCACAGTGACCGGGCTGGTCAGCACCGGGGTCTGCCACGACAGCACGTCGGTACGCGTCGACACGAAGCGTTGATCCTGCAGCAGCCAGCTGACCCAACGGCTGCGCTCGCTGAACGCAACCGGCGGCGCCAGGAAGGGCACCGGCTTGGCCGGGTCGGACACATAGCTGTCCTCGCCGCTCGCGGCCGGCTGGAAGGCCAGGGCGTTGTCGGCCTGCAGGTAGAGCGGGGTCAGCGATTTCGTACCCGGCCAGTCGGCGAACTTGTCCCAGCGGTTGTCGGACGCGTTATAGATCATCACCGGCGCCAGCGGCTCGGCCGGCTTACGGTCCTTCAGGTAGGTGTTGAAGAAGGGGATCAGCACGTCGCGGCGGAAATCGGCCGCGGTGTCGCCTTTCCACTTGAGTGGCCCCAGCGTTTCGGCCTTGCCGTTGACCTGGCTGTGCGCCCACGGCCCCATCACCAGGTGATTGTTCGACAAGCCCTTGGCCCGCAGCGTTTCCCAGGTGACGACCGCGCCATACATGTCTTCCTGGTCCCACAAGCCCTGCAGCCACATGGTCGGCACCGTCGACGGCTTCGCGGCGACAAATTTATCCAGCGCCTGGCCCTGCCAGAAGGCATCGTACGAGGGGTGGCTCGACAGACGGTTCCAGAAGCCGAGCTGCTTGAAGCCGTTGCGTTCGGCCCAGTTACCGGCCGAACCGGCGTCGAGGAAGGCCTGGTAATCGTCGGCGCCGGCACGCGCCACATTCTCGCCCTTGCCGATCTTGCTGGTCTGGCCGGTGAAGTAATCGAGGTTGACCTGGCGGAAGGCGCCGTAGTGGAACCAGTCGTCGCCCATCCAGCCGTCGATCATCGGGCTCTGCGGGGCCGCCACCTTCAGCGCCGGGTGCGGGCCGAGCAGGGCCATGGTCACGGTCCAGCCATCGTACGACGAGCCGATCATGCCGACCTTGCCGTTGCCCTGCTTGACGTTCTTGACCAGCCAGTCGACCGTGTCCCAGGCGTCGGTGGTGTCGTCGGTCTTGCTCGGATTGAGCGGGCCGATCGGCGGACGCGTCATCACATAGTCGCCCTTGGAACCGTATTTGCCGCGGATGTCCTGGTAGACCAGGATGTAGCCATCGTCGACCCATTCGCGGTTGGCGGTCCAGACCGCATCGCGCATGCTGAGCACGTTTTCCTTGCTGAAGCCGCCCGCATCGTAGGGCGTGCGCTCGAGCAGCAGCGGCAGGCCCTGCGCGTTTTTCGGGATCAGGATCACGGTGTGCAGCTTGACGCCGTCGCGCATCGGGATCATGACTTCCTGGCGGGTGTAGTCGTAGCCGGCGTCCGGGCGTTGCCATTTGGCGGGGATGTCGGTGCCGGTTTGGACCAGGGTGTTGTCTTTGGTGGCTTGCGGTTGGGATTGCGGGGCGGCGAAGGCGAAGGAGGCGGTGAGGGTGGAGACGGCAAGGGCGAGGGCGGTGCGGCGTGACATCGACGGTTTCCTTATTCTGGGCGGGCGGCTTGGCCGGGCTGGCCAGGTCGGCTGGGGACAAGTATAACTAGATGGGTCTTGACAGATAACGAAAAGAAAAAAGCACCGTTCAAATATCTGAGCCAGCTGACCGTAACCGGCTGAAGGTGATCCTAAGGTCTGCAATCTTTGCCACGATCCGACCATGGGCGCTGCACTTGGCAAGCATCATTGATGCTAAAAAGATACAGGCAGCGTATAGCACGCCTTGCTGAAACAGTAGGATAGGACGTGTGGTGAGCGTCAATACGCCTAAGCTTCGTTTTGCAACGTGCGTTTTATCAAACATACCCATGTATATTTCCACAGTAACAGTGTTGTTGAGTTTGAATCTAGAATTGAGGGTATTGCAACCAGACAATCTTTGCTATGCCACAACCGCGTGCCAATGCAACCGCGTCCGCTCGCGGTACGATTTACCAACTCTGCGCAGCTGTACAGGCATGTTTCGATCTCCAGCCTGGCGAACGTTTGCTTGTTGAGGAGTTTGGCGACCTTACGGTGCCGGGTGAGCATCAAACAGAGGTTAAGCACTACAATGACTCGCTTACTGACGGACATACTAATTTTTGGAACACGCTATACAACTGGTGCCTTGGCGGTACCGATATAAGCAGATTCCGTCACCTCGTCCTGTCAACGACCCAACAATTTGGAGCACGCGCCCGGATCGCAGATTGGACTGATTTAAGCGATGAACAGCGTCTCGTACTCTTGGCGACGTTACACAAGGAAAGTGAAGACAGATTTGCCGGAGAGCCTCCTGGAAAGAGGGCCCCAGCCGTCTTGCTGTACCAACGCGAACTGCTTGCGCCCAAAAACCGCGAGCAACTGGAAGCAGTCATCAAGAAAGTCGTTATCGATGTCGGTCAACCAGTGATGAGTACGCTATTTGCTGAACTGGCAGATCACTGGTTTCGGGCTGTGCCAAAGGTAAAACGAGCAACGCCGTTAAATGCACTGATCGGCTTTGTTTGTCGTGCTGGTATGCCAGCAGGATGTCAGTGGGAGATTAGCCAAGAAGAGTTCGATAAAGAATACGTCGACCTTGTTCATCTCCATGGTGCTGAAAAGCGTGAGTTTCCACGAGCTGTGTATGAACGTCTTCTTGAGGCATCGCCCGCAATTCCACCAGTAGCTGAGCCATTTATTCGAAAAATAATTGAGATTGAACATAATCGTCGCCTGCCCGCAGCAATTCGCGACTACCAAAGTGTCATCGAGACAATTGATCAGGAGTTCCGCGAATACACTGGCAATCACGCTCGCCTACGAACTTTCCGCCAAATGGTAACAGAGCGGTTTGATATGGCGTATGAAAATGCATGCACGGGCACTTCTACAGATAGCGCTGCAGCACGGCAGTTCTATAACTACACAATGAGTTCGGCGCCACCAAACTTTTCGGGATATCTCGACTCGCCAGATTGGTTTCGGAATGGACTGCTACACGTGCTTATGAACGATGAGGAACAATCCTATCAGTGGAAACTTGTTGCCCCATGAGTAATCCAATTGACCATCTTTACACGTTGCACACCAACCCATTCCTGTTTGCAGCGACGCTGCACGCTTTCTACGAAAGCCTCGGTCCACAAAAGCATTCTATGCTGTTGTCGTACCTGGTGCTTCCGATCGTACTTGAACAGAAAAACCGAGATTTCCTCCGGAAGGCTAGAAGTAACAGTAATCTTCGTACAATGCAGGCACGCCGCGAACTTCTTACAGCCATTCCGCAACGTTTAGAAGATTATCGCCAAGTCACTATTGACACGATGAAATATCTTATTAGTGCACATCTCTTAGAAGTTAACGGAACAACTATATCGGTTGGCCCCAACCAACTAACGGATCAGACCTCTCCACCGGGGGCGGTCTTGGCAGCACGTCTGCTTGCCACGTTCTTTAAGCCATTTGATATAACAACTATTTATCGCTTGCTCGGAGTTATGCAACTATGAAGGCCCACCTTGTTTGGATTGGAATGATCGATGAGGGTGATACAGCCCATCTAGTACCGCTGCAAGAAGGCGTAAACGTCATTACAGGCCGTTCTTCAACTGGCAAAAGTGCCTTGATCGAGATTTTTGACTATTGCTTTGGCAGTTCTGATTACACTGTTCCAGCGGGTGTGATTACAAAAAACGCTCGGCTCTTCTTTGTGGTACTGAAGCTTCGAGACAGTTTACTTATTCTGGCTCGCCTTCCTAACAAGGGGCGTGCGTTTTTACACGAAGAACTAGATCTCAGTTTCTCTACCCGAACTGATTGGATGCATTCAACGTACTTTGAACAAAGCCAGTTTCTTGCGCTCGGTGAGTTCCTGTCTCGATTGAAGGGGTACTTCGGTGTGACCGTGACCGACGTGGAAGAGGATCTGGAAGCGCGTCGACTACGGGGAAAGAAGTTGCCGAGTCCCTCTGTACGCAGCTTCACCTCTTTCATGCTTCAACATCAAAACTTAGTGGCAAATAAACACGCGATTTTCTATCGGTTTGATGAAAAAGAGAAGCGTGAGCAAGCAATCGACCATCTCAAAATATTCCTTGGCTTTGCTGATCAAGATTATTTCATGCTTAAGCAAAGGGAACATGAGCTCGACACACAGATTCGCCAGTTACTACGGGCTCTACCCCGTCAGCGTGAACGCGAACAACAAGCTAAAGAACGTCTGGAGATGGCGCGTAACTGGCTAGAGGCGGCCAGCGGTAAAAGATATGCCTTCGATGTCGAGCTCGCCTTGCGAGATCCTCGAACCGCTCTAGAACAGTTGCGTGCTAGCCGCGTAACTTTCAGAGCTGACTCTGACGTGCACGTAAGACAGCTTTTGGAAGCACAAAACAAAAAGGGGACTATCACGGCTCATATACGAAAGTTGCAACTTGCACTTACCGATGTGACGTCGTCGCAAGAGTTCAGCACGAGGTATGAGCAAGCGAGACGTACCACCCCGCTACCACAGCACGCTCATCTTGAACAAGGTGAGTGTCCGTTTTGCCATGCAGGAAATTTATCTGTTGAGCCGGAAGCAAATCAACTTGCTGCAGCTATCGATTGGCTGAACTCGGAGCTGAGCAGGACGAGCTACCGCAGAGCTGCGTTCAATGAGGAGCAGGCTCGTATCGAAGGTGAATTGAAGCGTGTACGTGCTGAGCTTCGTGCAGTTGATGGGCAAATGGAGGGGATACGGAAGCAGATTCGCGACATGGAGCAAGTACGCAACCAATATGAGATGACGGTTGAAGCTCGCACGCGGCTGGAAACTCTCTTGGAAAACTGGCTCGAAGAGCGAACCGATGGTAAAGACGGCGAGTTGAAACAATTAGAAGCCGAGCTGAAAAAAGTTCAGCTTCAGCTGGGCCGTAATTATGACATGCAAGCAAAATTAGCTCGAGCTGAAGAACGTATTACCAAGTTAATGGAACATTACGGGAAACGGTTCGATTTTGAAGCAGGTTACCAACCGATTCACTTACGCTTATCGTTGAACACGTTCGACTTGTGGCACCAGGAAGATAAGTATGAGCGAGTATTTCTTCGTGCAATGGGTAGCGGCGCCAACTGGCTTGCCAGCCATCTTGTACTCTTCCTGAGTCTCCAACGTTACTTCTGTGAGCTTGGTGACGAATGTTCGATTCCACCAATTCTATTTCTAGATCAGCCTAGCCAAGTTTATTTTCCGGCTGTTTTAGACTCAGGAGACGAGTTTTCGCCCAAGGAACTTGCACTTAACGATGCCACACGTGATACAGAACGACGATCGGTAGACGAAGATTTGAGGGCAGTAGCGAACTTATTTGATCAGTTAGTACAGCATTGCAATGAAACGGAGGCGGAAACAAAGATTCGACCACAAATTATTGTAACGGATCATGCTGATCACCTGAAGTTACAATCTGGCATACAATTCGACTCTCTTGTGCGTGCCAGATGGCGTGAGAAAGGTGCCGGGTTCATCGATTTGCGTGGACTTTATGGTAGCCCATTATAGATTCTGTCGAAGGATTATAGTTATTGCAACTATGCGGTAGAATTTGAAGTAACTGATAAATCATGCAGAGCAGAATTTGAATCAGACGTGTGGATGAGTAAGTTCAATAGTCTTTTACCAAGCGTTCATTCTTGTACAGTTATCTCGTTAGGCCGCCGTTATTGCTGTGTTGCAAAGAGTTTTTAACGAAGCAGGTCGATAGCGGACCTATACAGTCTAAGTATCACGACTAAAAAAAACCGCGACCCAAAGGGCCGCGGTTTCCACAGAGCGGGGCAACTCACCTCGCATCCACTACATCAACAACCAATCAAATCCCAGCATCCCACACAGCACCTTTCAGCACCGGCTCACCCAAAGGAATCGGATTATTGGTCTCAACCTGGAAAGTAGTCACCGTAGCCGGCGCACCATTCGCATCCAGCAGCTGCATCGCACCGATGAAACGCTTGCCCGCAGCCAGACCGGACCAGCTTGCATTGACCGTGGCAGTGCTGCCCGAGTAGATCTTCGAAGGTGCCAGCACCTTGAAGTTGCCGCCCTTGTCTGCCGAGGTCACGACTGCCGACGACAGGGTGAAGTCGGTCGAACGGCCATCCGCGGCCGAGTAGCCCACCACGCACAGCTGGTAGGTGCCGGCAGCTGGCGAGTTGACGGCGATGAACTCGTTGGCGCCGCCGTTGCCCGAGTAGGACACCAGGGTACCGGACGGGCTCAGCAGGGCCATGTCGAGGTCGTGGCCGCTGCCGCCCGAGGTGTCGCGGTCGAACAGTTCGAACTGGGCGCGCAGGGTGCCGCTCGGGACCGTGACCGGCACCAGGCGCACGCCGGCAGC
>Ga0265797_10005997_pt1 | contig 17479 bp, 11 predicted proteins | sample P2T30metagenome_FD_192433 | JGI IMG/M metagenome (GOLD analysis project Ga0265797, IMG submission 192433) | Plant litter microbial communities from East Loma Ridge, Irvine, California - P2 T30 | ecosystem: Environmental > Terrestrial > Plant litter > Unclassified | place: USA: California...
ATGAAACTATGACTTCCATCCCAGGCATATACATGATCATTTTATGATACGTGTGATACTGAATCGGTTTGTCAGACCGAGTCTATACGAAGTCGTGCATCGACCCCACCCCCTGCCCTTCCTTCATCCTTCAGGCAACAGAATTTTTATTATTCCGCGGTGATTTCGGCCACTGCTTTCTTCAACAGTAAGTCAAACTCGCCTACATTGGCCAACACAGTTACACCTAATCTAATGTAGGCCACGAGATTCCGAGAAACGAGCCAATGCGTGCCAAAACGTGCCATCGTGAATACGATATGCGTCTTGGTCTGTACGCCAAGCCTTAGCTACACTTAGGCAACAGAATTGTACCACATACACATTAGCAACTGTGGTATAGATCGCGCGCGCTTCGGCATGCTGTCAAATTGTATCTCATTTACAAGGTTCAACCTAATCGCTATCGACCGTGCTCCCACATCACTCCCCAAACTCTAAATCTCGACCTCCGATTACCTATCCACTCCAAAATACAAACCACAATGAAACCCTTCAATGGCCTAAGCCGCATCGCGCTCACCTCTTTTCTCTGGACCATCATCAGTCACGCATCAACGATCGAAATAAAGTCAATGAAAGACACCCCTTCGCACCTCCACGCCAACGACATTTACAACCTAACATGGTTCAACGCCCGCGACTACGTAAGTCCGCCCATGGCATCCGAAACCTCAGTTTCTTTTGTTCGATCGATCAAAAGACTAAACAAATTTGTCCATGACCAGCAAATCCAAGACTTCGCCCTCGTCCACTGGGGAAAAGGCAACCTCGATTGGACCTCTCGCGTTCGAACGGTCGATCACTACAATGTCAACACAAGCAAGGGGATGGACAGCGTTGTTTGGAAAGTGCCTGCTGTCAAGAACGTCGGGTATGTCGAGGTTTTAGCAATGGAGCCCCATCTATCCATCCATCCATCCGCTTCCTCATCTTTTACCCTCCTGCTCCTCTTACCCCGAGTCCAGCCGTTCGAACACACGGAGTTCCTGCCTGCCCATAACATCACTGACGAACGAGAACCACCACACAGCTACTACTCGCTCGTCATGAAAGCCGCAGTGGTAGACGAACACGGCATACTGCCCGATCCAAGCGAGGCATTCGTCATTGCGTCCTCGGACAAATTCGTGATCTACGGCGGACCCAGGTTTTATCCCGGAGAGATCGCTGGCGTGGTTATAGGGGTTCTCGCCGGGCTGGCGATCGTTGGGGGTGTTTACGTTGGTGCAGCGCGGTATGTGAGGAAGAGGAGGTCGCTGGATGCAGCAAATTTCTCCCGAGGGAACAATGGGGTGAGGTATACTGACGAGGATTAGTTGGTGGGAGATGGGACGGTGTGGAAGAAAGATTCATCTATGTTCGAACTTGGTTTGGCTTGTCGTAAGGTTAAGGTAATCTAAGAGCTAAACGGCCGTACGCGTTTGTAGACAAGAGTTCCATGTGGTGATACCTGACACATCGACCATTCGTGTGTCCCACTGCACTGGTAAGAGCCAAACAGACTTGCACGCCCTCCTCGTCCCTCATGCGACATACTCGATAAGTCCACAGATTAAATAATCTGTCGAGACGGTCTTGCTGGCGCATTGTGTTTGATCAGAAAACTGGCAAGTAAACACATGCCTGCGGTTATTGTGAAAAACTGCCAAACAAGTCTGAGTGAAGCTGTCAAGATCGGACGCAAGACAATTTGCAGTTCGAGAGGCAAAGAGTCCAAATCAGCCAACAAGGTAACCGGGTCTGGATTGCCTTCAACGGCATGGGCCATTCTGGTAATTAACCCGTCCTGCAAGAGGGCTTGGCCGATTATGAGACCGATGACGGAGCCTAATGTTTGCGTAAAGGTAAATGCAGCCCTTGCTTGCGTAGAGTCCGAGGCTGGGGTCGAGTGGTAAAGGACGTATAGCGGTAGTTCTAACAGGGGTCCGATTCCGGCTCCGATCAGCAGAAGGACGGACGCGAGCAGCAGCCAGTTCCAGTAAGACGCGAGCGCAATGCTGAGACCGATCCCTAGCGTAAGAGTGGCGGCACTCATCGATATGATCGCCGTTCGATAGCGGTATCTAGGCAGGAAAACAGAGGCACCAGCTACGAATGTCACGGACAACATGGGCACTGTTGCGATGAGAGTCCAAAGACCAGATTGGACTGGGCTCGCTTGAAGCACGAGCTGGAGATACAGTGGAAGGTAGTACACGCAGCCGATGTACGTGAGCCCGTGGAGGAATCCTACGGCCAAGCAGCCAACCCAGGACCGATCGGAGAAAATCCATGGCGGGATGATGCAATTTCGGTGGAAGACCATATGGATTGCGAAGATTGTGCTTGTGAGTAATCCGGTGAAGATGAGGCACATGACCACTGGTGAATCCCAAGAGAGCGGGGTCACCCCCAGTTGCAAGCCGTAGAGAAACCCAGTAGCTGCCATGAGGATCCAAAATGGCCCTTGCCAGTCGATGGGCCCTGGAAAACCAGGCCACTCAAGTTCCCCATCTCGGTTCCGATCGCGATGAAAGCGGGGGAGATCAAGGCAGAGAACGACGACTGCCAAAGCCAGGCCGACAATGATAACGTCGATGTAAAACAACCATCGCCAAGAGGCGTAGCTAGTCAGCAGCCCACCCATCACAGGACCGAGTATAACACCAAAGACCTGAGTGGTTCCATGGATTGCTTGGATTCTGGGAGTCTTGTCTCTCTGGGTGGTGATGATTTCTTGGCATAGAAAACTGATGTTGCCTGCTCCCAGGCCTTGCACGGCGCGACCTGCAATCAGGACGTCAGGCTTACGTGCAAGGGCGGCGATGAGGCTGCCACAGGCGAACAGCAGGAAGCCAACAGAAACTGCCCATTTCCGGCCTACGAGTTTCGAGAAGCTAAGCCAGAATGGTTGGAGGGCAGCTGAGCCTAGGAAATATGAGGCTCCGACCCATGCGAGCTCGGAAGCCGTTGCAGAAAGGTCGCTGACGATGGATGGAAGGGCAGTGGCTACGACCAAGGCTTCGAAGGCCGTAACAAGTCCGCCAGCACAGATGGCAGCCATGGCGATCGAAGTCCGCCATTGCAGCGAGCGAGCACGAGGCGTCGTATTCTCTGCGCTGGTCGTAGTCCGCGGAGATGTCAGCCGAAGAGGCTCAGGAGGCGTGGAGCTGCTGGTAGGACGGACGGCATCAGAGTTGAGACCTGGACTTTCGGCGTCCAAGGCCTCAAAGTTGGCGTCTCGAATTTCTTGGGCCATGAGTGCAAGATGTCAAGCTTGGAGAAGCGAGGGACTGCTGGAGCAGGAGAAAAGGATTTGAGTGCAGGCTGCGAAGATTAAGTACATTCCGACGGTTGCAAAACCCTACCTGGTCAAATTGTTGAGCGCCAGATGAATTAAGCCAGCGACTACAACAGTCGGTTCTTTGGTCAATGGACATGTTCTCGTTGGCTGGCTGAAGGGTAACGTTTTCATCGAAATCCAGGGATGAGCTTCGTTCTCAAGCTGCTCGTGTATTCGACGAGATCTTTCTTGATGTTTATCCTGGATGATAAGTGGTTGCTTGATGCCATTCCTTCATCGTTCCAATCGTGTTGTTCGTGTGTGAGTTTGGAGAAGGCCAGGTCAGCAAGTCCAATTGAGAAGTTGGGCAATCGTGGCCATGTCTGATTGGTTGCTTGGAGGCCATAATCGATAACAAAACCTATTGATGCCTTAGGTTTCCTTGAACGTGGCTACAACTCCACCTTGGTGTCTTTAACTTTTCAACAGTCAGATGACAAGACGTATGTAAATCGTTCGATGGAGAGTTCGCTCATTTGGTCAAGCTCACATCCACTGAATCGGCGGGTTGATGGCACTTCGCCAGTGTACACGCACACATCTCAGACGCTCCAAACCTTTGTCTGTGGAATGCAGCGGCTCCATGAGCTGGGTCTGCGGTGAAGGGCACCTTATCAGATGCTCCAATTCTATAGGCATCCCGCTGATATGGCCGCGATCAGCAGATGCACTCACGTCGAATCACACCTTTCATGAGGACCAGACCATGAAACTACTTCACCGCTCCTGAGGACGAGTGTCAGTCACCGCTTGCAAGCAACCACGGCGGGCGTTCTTCACCTTATACCACTGTAAAGTCGATCCGAACGGTGCGCTTTACTATAATGGCTTCATAAACTTGCAGCTCGAACCTGTGAGAGATTTACCGTGTTCGTGCTCCTTCAAATAAATTTTGAGCAGGTGAGTGTTTAGTATCGACTATAACGATCAAATTGGTCACCACCATTCAAGTCACGGTTGCATGTCTTGGTAATGCAATAATGTAGAACCGCTGGATCGAACATGACCATTCATAATCACAGCCAGCTGCATTCATTGCATATTAGAACAACTAGACATGCAAAAGCCGTCCTTGGCTTCGATACTCCGCTCAACTATGCAGGTGACTCTACCAGACAACTGAAAGACCCGTCTGAGTACAAAACGTGCAGAGCAGAAAGAGATCAGAAGAAGGAAAGAGTTTTCATCATTGTCGAATCCTATCTTGCACGTTATGGCTACCGCAATCCCCATTCTACAGTCACCTCCTGGACCTCCGAAGTCTTTGACGCCGACAACATGTCCGCCAGTCGAAGACAACAATCCTTCGATCGAACAACAAGCCATGGCGTTGTCGACAAGCCTCGTCGCTGGAGTCGTGAGGCAAGCGCCGACCTACCACGAAGACAACACAGCACCATACTGTCTCGCAAACGAGCAAGTCCACCCCTCAAGGCGTCCTCTCACAATGTCCAACGACAACAACTAATAACACACCCCACCTCCCAGCTTCCAAGAACACATCCGCCTAGAAACGCAAGCCAAATTCGTCTCCCAAATGTTAAACAACAAAGACCTCCACGCCCCAATCAACACCAACCCCAACCCCAAAACCAAAACCAACACCCCACCACGCCTCCTAGACATAGGCTGCGGCACCGGAATCCTAACCCACAAAATGTCCACCACCTTCCCCCACGCCACCTGCATCGGCCTCGACCTAACCCCGCCGCCCTCCCTGCGCCCCCGCCCAGCGAACCTACACTTCTTCCAAGGCAACATAACCACCCAAAAACCAACCCAATGGACCCCCACCACCACCACCACCACCACCGACGGCCAACCCCTCCCCCTACCGCGCGACGCACACCTCTTCGACTACGTCTTCAGCCGCTTCCTGATCCTCGGCATGAGCGACTGGCGCGCCTTCATCCGCCGCGAATACGCCCTCCTCAAACCCGGCGGGTGGGCCGAGATCCAAGACCTAGCCTGGGAATGGTACGACGCGGCCGGCGAGATCGTCAGCGGCGAGTGGGGATGGCTGCGCTGCATAGCCGAGGACTTCGAGGGGCGCAAGGGGATGGATTTTGCGTGTGGCAGGAAGGCCAAGGGGTGGATGGAGGAGGCTGGGTTCGTGGATGTGCGGGTGTGGGAGTACCGGTATCCTTATTGTGGGTCGTCCGAGGGGAGTGGGGAGATGCGGGATTTCGGGCTGTTCAATGCTACTACTGTGCCGGTTGCGTTGGAGCATGCCATTCCGCGTGCGCTGGGGATTTCGAGTTTGGAGGAGAGGGAGGCTATGCGGGCGGAGATGGTGCGGACGCTGCGGCCGGGGACGGGGAGGTATCAGATCTTTTATGTGACTGTTGGGAGGAAACCTGAGGGCGGGGGTTTGAGTTGAAAGGGGTTCCATGGCGCAGTGAAAGAATTTTGGCAGTGAGATTTCCCTGAATCATTAGTTCGTGACATATATCCCATATTTCAGACATTACTACTCCCCGCCGTATTCTTTCTTTTCCTTCGACTCCGACTCCGCTGGCTCAGAGCGCTGACGACTCTAGACAGCGCGCTACCGCCTTCATCGCCATCAGTCTGCGGTCCATCCTCATCCTCATTATCATTATTAAGCGTCCTCTCATCTCCCCTCTCATCGCTAACCTTCCCCTTCCAGCCCCCTTCATCGCGATCCTCCTGCTTTTGCGGCCACAAAATATCCTTGACCAGCACGGCGCGGATCATGCACACAAAGACCGTCAGCCAAATGCAGATGAGGACGCAGGTCATGACGCAGCCGGTGATCCGGATAGCGCGGCTGTCGAGAGCCCTGGCGATGGCAAAAGTGGCGGTGCACAAAGCCGTGTTCGGAAAGACGTAAGAGTACCAAGTCATCGCGAACCTCCATCGGTTGTGTTTGACAGTCGACCAGTGCGCGAAGACGGAGACGAAGCAGAACCAGATGGCGAGACCCCAGAGCCAAAGTCCGACCCAGTTGGCGACGACCATGGAGACTTTGCCGGCGAGTTCGCCGTCGCCCATGAAGTCCTTGGGCACGACGTTTGGGAGGTGCTGGCCCATGCCGACGATTCCCGAGATGGTAAATCCAGAGGGTCCCACCGAGATGAACATACCCGGACGCAGGCTTTCTTGTGGCAGCTTCTGCGTCATCAGGCGGTAAATGAAGGCCGCGTAGATCATTAATGAGACCATGAATCCAATGCCCTGGAAGATCACACCGCCAAGAATGACTTGCAATGCCTCGATAGCCGGTAGCTTTGGTGCGAGTACGCTGGCAAAAGGTCCAGTGATGAGCAGAGGATAGGCCGGAAAGATCCAGATAGGCGTCATCTGCGAGATCGTGAAGGTCTGGGTTGACCATCTGAAGGAAGTTAGCCCTAACTCCGTCGACTGCACTTCCAAAGCCAAGTTCACTTACATGGTGAGGTAAATCCCACAGCTGAAAAACACAGCAAGCCCGCAATAGACCCAGAACAGAACACGCATAGTCTCGCGCAACCACGGCCCAGCCTCTGGATTATCAGAGCCGTACTCGGCTATGTTGATGAGGATGGTGCCAAGACTGATCAGCCATGCAGGTATGAATAGACTTTCGGTAGGATGGAGGATCGACGACAGGAAGGTTGAAGGGTGGAACCTGAACCTCATGGAAATCATCAAGATGTTGAAGAGGAAGAGGACCATGTTGAGTATGAAAAAGAAACAACCGATTGTGTATCGTCCTCGGAAGTCCCAAGGTACTGGAGGTGGCATGTCAGAATTGTCGTTATTTGGCATGGGTCTCTGCCGCAACACAACTCACAATGGTATATCACGTTTGCAATACCTCCTGTGGCCATCTGGTCATCATAATCAGCAAGGTTTCCAGACAGTCTATCTCATGTTCGGCCTGAACATACCGTCATAGTGAACCAAGTCCAAGTAAAATGCTTTATACGCTGGCGGAAATGCATGTGATAGCTTTTATGCGGCTTCTCCTCTGGAGTCCGCATCGGCACCGTAGATTCATGGTCGGTGAATTGAGCAACGCCATCGGGAACAGTCTCGCGCGGTGTCCGCTGCAGTGGTGTTCCCGTGGTAGGTGGAGGAACAGGCTCCTGTGGCGGGAAATAGCCATTCCCAGACTGCTCGCGGAACAGGCTTCCCAGTGGAGGCGTATAAGGCGGGTCTGGAAAGAAGTGTCAGTTCTGGTATTGAAGTTCTCGCCTGTATGTATGAGAGGCACGTGTGTACATACTGTCATAATTGGAAGCGAATGGATTGGCCATGATGAGTGTGGAGTGTGTCTCGGCGTATCAGGGTCGTCTGACTAACGAGATCACGAGCCTCAGGTCGAAGTCCATCCAAGCAAGCGTCCAGCAAGAAAGGACAAGAGGGGCTCAGAGATCCGCCAACATGCCCAGGAAAGAGGTTGAAATAAGTCAGTCAGTCAGGCAGGCAGGCAGGCAGTCCATCAGTCACCAACGGTCGGTCGGGAGATCGGAAACGGGAACAAGCAAACGAGTCTTGAGAAGTCTTAAGGTGTCCGGATAACGGCATCAGGTCGCATACGGTGATGACGAGCGGCCGCGGCGCCACGACATGTTTGCATACTGCTAAGCAAAGATTATCGCGAATAGCGGCGACGGGAAAAGGCGTTGTGGATCGAAAATGCTAGCAATACTAGTGGCCGGCATCGATTGGCGAGAACCCTCGTGCGACCCACCCGCACATCGGATGTCGGCTATTCCACTATAAGCTTGTATAGATTCGGTTCGGGTTCTGACTTCGGACGTCGGTGGAGTGTTGATAACGCTATCATGGTATTCTTCACTTGATTTGATTGTGACGACCCATGGCCGTCATCAAAGTACGTCCAAAGGCAATTAGGACTACGATAGGATACACGCGAATGAGGCACATCGATTGCTTCGATAAGATACAGTAACAAAGCCGATGGCTTCAGTCAGTCAATGTCAACGAACCTCAACCCAGAACCAAAGAAAAGCAGCAGCTGTACCCATACACACGCGATCGCGCCCGAAAAGACGCCTTCGCTATGCTTCTGAAATCAACAAAACACATTAGGAAAGGCAAGGAAAGAGAAGAACAGAAAAGGGACCTGCCACTGCAAGAAATTCAAACGCCGATCACTCCATTCACCCGTGGCCCACATATACCCACATGTTCTCGAGTCCACAATTCCATCACCAGAAACTACACCAGCCGATGTAATGTTGACACAAGTTCTCCAGGTTCGTCGCCTCGCTGAGCAGTTTCTCGACCTGCTCCTCGACCGGAAGCTCCTTGTCTTTCTTGAAGTCGCGGCCCGTCAGCTTCTCCTTGACTCTGCTCAACACCTGCAGCGCGCGGGCATTCTGGACTTCCTTTTGCTCAGGATCCTGGTTGCCATTGACGTGCGCTACGCTTGCACGGTTGCGTGGACGCCAGGAGCTGCCAGGTCGCTCAGAGGCGGCGTCTGGATCGCCTCCCATGACTGACGGGCGGCGACCTTCGGTCGGACCGGACTGCGCAACACCCCCCATGATTGATGCGCGACGGTCTGAAGGGAATGACGGCTCGGGTGGGGATTCGCGTGTATTCAGGCGCCATGTGAGCAGCGGGTCATGGACGAATGCCTCGAGGACGGCCATGAGGGACTCTTTATTGGAGCGCAAGAGGCGCATGACATGCTCACATGTCGTTCTGTAGCTGCCCTCGATGTTGCTAACTTCCATGGCGAACGTGAGCATTCTGGTGAGGCGGAACGGTACTCTTTCGGGATACTTCTCGCGGTGCATGGCCACTTCGAAACAGTCGCCGAAATCGATGTGGACAATCTTGCCGGTGACACGGTCGAGCATGAGGTTGGAGGGATGTCTGTCGCCGAGTCCGAGAATGTAGCCGACCATAGACATGACCGCAAGCGAGCGTGTATAATTGGTGCGGCGGTCCAGCCAAGCTTCGGAGCTTTTGCTCTTGAGCCAAAGCACGCGATACAGATCTTGACCGGTGGTGTTGTCCAAAGCGTAGCCAAAGACTTCGACCTTTTGCATGAGCGTGAGGTTGTCATAGTCAGGCGCCATCTGCAGCATGATTCTGTGTTCGATGTTGAGGAGGATCTTGCGGCTTTCGCGGTACTCGCGGATGAGCACATGGAGAGTATCACTGTTCGGTACCCACCCAAGCAGACCAGAAGATGTCGACAAGGGTACTGCGGCATAGCGCTGGATGTTAAGATGGCGCTTCAGGCACTCGGGTTCGGTAGCAAGCAATGTGTTGACCAGGCCGAAAAGTTGCATGACACGCTCGTCTTGACGAATGTCCTCGTGGCCCTTGAGAAGGAAGTCGTAAGATGCGCCATCGCTACCAAGCATCGTGAGCTTACGGGGACGCTGCTTAGATGAGATGACTGATGCGAGCGGGCTGAAAGACTTGATGCTGATGATGGCCTTCCCGCTCTGATAAGTTCCAGGTACGGCAAGATCGAGATCGTGCGCATTCTTAAGTTCAGGCGACACGTATTGCAGCTCCAAGCTCATCAACTGCGGCAGCTGTCGAGCAATTCGTTTGAAAACGCCATAGTACAGATCCCAGGCCTGAACCAGACAATGGTTGTTAGTGAGATTTCTCTCCCATATGATCCGCTGGATCACTTTGGAATCAAGACTTACCTGATTGAGATCGCCAATCTCCCTCGTTGTCTTGTACGCTTCACACCAGTCTTTAGCCTCTGCCAAGTCTCTACCGAAGCTCTGGATAAAGCTGATCTCGCGAAGTGTCTCTGGGCCCTTGCGCAACATCTCGTGCAAAGGCTCGAGAGTTGCCAGCATGCCTTCGATGTTGTGGTCGCCAAAGTAAAGGCGCGATGCTTCCTCGAGACCTTCGTGCCACTGTTCATGCCAGAGCACCGCAATACGAATAAGCTCGTGGCTGACAAGACCCGCTTGTTCGACCAAATCTGGGCTGTGTTGGCGCATCGCCTCCATGATGCGTCCGGCGGAGCGTGACCGCGTGCCCAAGTCCGACTTCATCGACACCGTAAGTGGGTAGATGAGGGCTTGAGGGTGTGCGCGTCCGACATCAACAAGCAAGCTGTGAATCGCCTCGCGTACAAGCCTGTTCGGCTGATTGATACGAGCAATCAACTGTGGCATGATTTCGAGCCAGGTATCGACACTTACGGATGAGATGCCTTGTTGAACGTTGTGTGTAACCTCTTGATGCGAGCCATGGGCGAACCACAGCGTCAGCAGTCGCAGGGTATCTTGCAGTGAGTTCATCGAGGATAGCGCAATGGATTTGAAGAAGCCCTTGATGGCCGGCACAACGTGGTCGCTGACGATGAATGGCGGGACGTCGGTGGACTGATTAGAAGTCAAGGCCGTGACGACTTCGAAGTTGGCTAGCGCCCAAGAATGCCAGGCCTTGTACCATTCCTGATTGTACTGAGTGGCTTGGTAGTAGGAGGTCAGTACATCTTGAACGTGGTCCGCCTGCCAATCGCCATCGTGCAGCTTTGTTTGCCAGTCACCTTGCTTCAGGTAGCAACGTGCAAGAAGCATCTTCCAATCGTTGAGTTCTGCCTTTTCTTTTTGAGTGACTGGCGGGATCGTTGAGCCAAAGGGCGCATGAACACCATTGAGGCCGTTCACGCCGTTCACGCCGTTAGTCATCGCCAGGGTACCGTTTGCAACACCCGCATTAAGGGCGGAATTGCGCTCCTGGAAGTGCCCCCTCAGGCGGTTGGTGAAGTCACGCAGAGCGCTCAAAGCACCATCGTGGAAGCCATTGCTCCACAAGAACTTGTAGACCGCGTATTGAACAGAGTAAGGCGAGTCGTGTACCTTTGCTAGGCTTTGCGGGGATGTGATGCTGCCGGTAGTTCCAAGCAAGGAGTTAAGACTCTTCTCCGCCAGACCTCCACGCTGAGCCTTGCGACAAATCGAAGCAAATTTGATGTACATCTCTGTGTTCTCTTGGGGTGTGATCACCAGCGCGCGGACCTTCAGCATCCGGCCCCAGACCTCGACATTGCGCTGACATCCCTTCAGACGCTTTGTCCAGGTCTGGCGCATGCGTTCTTGGCGTTCAGGGTCGTTGACATGTTGCTTGTAGGTGACGATTTCCTCAAGCTCAGCCAACATCTGCACACGGACTATTATACCGTAGGCACGGGTGTAGCTTTCGCCAAGCAGCGCACTAAGCTCTTGATCCAAGCCGTCGCGCGCTTTCGTGATGTGTCGGTGTGCCTCTTCGAACTGGTTTCGGTGGATGCTCAGGATGGCGCCGAAGAATGAGCGATCTGGCGAGTGTGGCTTCATCACGCTGAGATAGCTGTCCATGAGCTCCCACTGGCCCATTCCCCAAGCCGCTGCAGCTGCAAGCGGTGCGATGTGCTTCTTGTGGTCCACTCCAGCGCTCATCCACCTCTCCTGGGCAATCTGTGACAGCGTGTCCCACTCGCCTAGGGCGTGCAGACAGCGCATCTTGCCCATGATGACCTCAAAGCCGACGTTGTCTCCTTCTTCTCTTTCACGTTTCTGGTAAGCCACAAGCGCCTCCTCCCAACGTTGCAGCTTCTCAAACCACGTCTCCTTGAGGTCAACATCATTGTACCCTTGGGCTTTGCGCAAGATACCGAAAGCAGCGTCGGTCTGCTGGAGTTGATTGTTGATACTGATCAGCGCCTCAACAGCAGAGGCGTTTTGCTCAGCATTGAACTCCAATTCCTTGTAATGCAATGCTTTGGCGAATGCGTGACACTTGCCGGCGTACATTCCCAAGACACGGACATCGATCGGCAAAGCCTTGTCGTCGTGCTCCATGAACTCGGCAAGATTCAGAAGGATCTGCAAGATCTCTGGGGGAATGGTTGTCGATGTTATAGCGGTCTCGATCGCGTGAACGAGCTCTTCTTGGTATTGATCATACAACTCAGTCCAGCAAGACACAAAGGCAGAATTGAACAAGCTCTTAGCCAAAGGTGGGTAGACGGTGGCCAAAGACGTGCAAGCACGCAGCGCCTGTTGCGGACTCTCCTTGAGCAGCTCAACGGAAAAGCGTCGCATCCATTCGTGCCAGTCCTCTCTCGTGGACTTCTGGCTAGCTTCCCAGGCGTTCTTGAGATGCTGTTGGTTCACAGCAAGCTTCTTCGTAGCGATCTCAGTGGCATGCATGTCATCGTCTTCGTCCTGGTAACGCTCATCTGGACTCAAATCCTGTGGAAGCGGCTCGCCCTTCTTAAGCTTGTTGACAATGAGTGTGTAGTTGGTGTGTGGTACTCTGGTTGCGCCAGTAGCAAGCACCTTGTCGATCATCGGGACGAAGTGAAGGAAGTCGGGGCCTAATTGGAACACCAACGCACACAGAGTCTCGAGAGCGGAGCGCTGTAGGATCTCATCCCTGCCTCCCAGAACCCTGGAAAGCGGATGAATGATTTTGGCCGCAAATTCGGAGATATTGACTTGTCTGCTAAGCCGACCAATGGTCTCGATGGCTGCCTTTCGCACGTCGCGAGGTCGCGATCTATCAGTGTCGAACATCCGGACAATGACCGGGACGATGAGATGCATGTACTCTTCCGCACTGGAGCCGAAGACCAGGAACGCGTGCAGAACCTTTTGGCAAGCAGAACGGCCAGCTTCGGTCCGTGCATCGGCGTCCAAAACACCCAGCATAAGAGGCAGCACTGACGCGAGGTAGAGTTTGAACTCTCCCTCCAGGCTCTTAGCGATAGACTCGATCAGGAGGAGGATTGTGGCTTGAAGCTGAATACTGCGATACCAATGCTCAGAGATGGCTTCAATGATGACGGGCAAGTGCGGCCTGATATGTTGCCGTACGATTTTCACGAGTTGAGTGAGTTGGCTGAAGTAACCCTCCAGTCGCAGCGGGTCGGACTGGGCGTCTCGGAAGATACCAACGATACCGGGTACCACAACGCTCAGGAATGGCACGCATTTCATGCCCATCGTAGCGTAGATGCTCATGACAGCTTCCACGACAGCCGAATGGTGTTGCTTGAGCGTGTTGTCCTTTAGCATGCCCATGAGTGTGTTAATGACGACAGTGGGATAATACTCCTCATTGCTAGGCGTAATGCCCTTCATGATAAGAGTGACATCCGACTCAGACTCAGCCTCTGCGCGTAGGTTTGACTCGGGTGACTCTTCAATCACCTGTTGGTGCTTATAAGGGTCGAGGGCGCCAAGAATACCCATCAAACGAATTGTCTCACGTCGAAGATCGCCAGGTTGTTCTGTCCTGACAATGTTGACCAAGATCGTCAGTAGCTCCGGGTGTTCGATGTATGGGTCGATGACATAGCCGCTGTTGCTCGCCAGTTGGCCGAGAGTGCAGAGCGCCGCCTCGCGCTTCTTCGGTGATGCGAGATCCTGCAAACTGGCGATGATGATACGCATGAGCTCAGGAATGTATCTGACCATGTCGTCGCCGCCGACGGTGGCAAGGTCGCCCAGCGCTTTCAGGGTTGTTGCGGCGACATCGGCGTTCACATCTTCCGCTTTGGGGAGAAGCACGGCTACCATGGGATCGACATATGGCTTGATGAGCTTGCTGCTTGCACCTACAAGGTGACTAATGAGTTGCGCAGACTCGCGCTTGTTATTCGCGTTGTTCGAATACTCGATCTCGGTCAAAAGCTGAATGAGCACCTTCCTGAGCGAAGGGAAGACGTAGGCCGGGTTGACAGCTGTCAGGCGGCCAATGATGGTCATGGCGGCTTCGCGGATGGGGAACTTCTCGTCGTGAAGCGCAAGGAACAAGGTTCGCACATTCTCGGCTTTTGCAAGATGCCGGTCGAAGCGGGCGTCAAGTGAGACGAGAACGGTCTGCCTGATGTCGGATTGAGGGTCGGCAACACCAACCGTTAAGAGTTTCTCAATCACGTCGCTGACGACTTGGATCGCATGGTGACTTGTCTGGTGCACAATCGGGTCGCGAACGAAAAGCTGGCAGCAAGTAAGTGCAGCTGCCTTTCGAATTACTGGGTCGTCGTCCTCGACGTAGCGGATGGCAACGTCTCGTACGAATTCGTTCAGAACATGACCGGAGAAATCGAACGAGCCCAGTGTGTGAAGTGCAAGTGCGATTTCGTGGTCTTTGTGCTCCAGATGTTGAGGATCGCGCTGATCTCGAACATCTTTGGTGTAGATAGGGGGAAGGCCTTTGCCATGAGTTGGATGGCCAAGAGTCTGGAACGGTTGGCCGCAGAGGGTTCGACTGAGAAGATCAAGCAGCTTCTCTTGGATGGTTGGCTTGACCGGTGGAATGTAGTGCGCCATGTCGACGAGTGCTTGTGTGAGAGCGTCCGAAAGTCCGCAGGCAAAGATTGGGTCGAGCAGGGCCTCCATGTACTTGCTGAGAGTCTGTCCGACCGCTATGGAAATCATGCTGATGCATTCAAAGATGGGCGCTTCATCCCCTGACATTTTGCTGCGGTTCTTCACGCTGAGCGCATCGCGCACGTGCAAGAGGATGGTATCCAGGTATGGTGCGATTTGCGACCCAACAGCGTGAGCAATCTTGCCAATGGCCACAAAAGCCATGTTCCTCTGCTTTGGGTCCCGGAGAAGTGTCTGCAAGTGCTGCATAGAGCGAGCTAGATAGTGATGGCAGAACTCCTTGGGTGCATACCCCGCGAGGATGGGGATGATTTCGACGACTGTCCGCCTGATTGTGCCATCTTTGTGCTCGCGATACCCTTGCAAGAGCACACGCTCACACACCTCCTTGTACCGGTTGTGCATGAACATTCCTCCTTGTACCAGCAGCTCGCGGTAGACCAGCAGCGAACCATGGATGCATTCCACCGTGGCCCTTCTAAAACCACTCTGTGCCTCGTTGTACATTTGTAGCAGGCAACTCTGCCTGTCCTGCTGATCTCTTGCGGAGAGAGCTTTGAAGCACTGTGCTACCGTCTCCGCTGCGGTTTCTCTGATCACAACCTTGGGGTCTCTCAGCGCTTCCCATATCGCGGCCAGGATCACCTGGATGTGCTGGCGGATCAATGTCGAGCTGTTCTTAGCGAGCTCCCTGAGTACCAACACCGCTGCAAAGCGCCGGTTCTCGTTCCTCTCCGAGGTCAACCACTCCATTGCTTGTCGCACCTGGGCCTCCACGAGTTCTGTGCTGTATGCGGCTCCGGGCGTGGCCAAGCGTCCCAGACACTTTGCGGCCACGACCATTGCGCTTGTGTCATTCCCCTCCAGCGTCCTCTTGATATAGTTGTGGAATTTGGTGACCTTGTTGGTGGCATCGTCGCCGCGGAAACCGATCAGTCCGTTGAGCAGATACAGACCTCCAGTGCGCTCATGGGTATCGTTGCCCTGCAAGATGAGCACGCTCATTCGGTTGGTGAGGTCGGTGTAGTAGCGGTTGAACTCGGTGGGTGTGAGTTCGCGGAAAGCCGCGGTGGCCTGGTCGGCCAGCCGCGTAGCTGCAGCAATCTGGCGCGTAACATCGCGAGCTTTCAGGTCGACGAAGTATGAGTCCAGGTTGTCGCGGTAAACCTGCGCCATGGTGGGCAGTGGCGAGGAGGCGTTGTCGGCCTGGTGAAAGTGGTGGTGTCTGTGATGTTTCTCGCCTTAGTCGCGCATGAGCTCGTCGGGCTCCTCGTCCATTCTCCAGGCCAGCTCGACACGTGGCTGGTTGCACGGTGTAGGAAAGGAGAGTGGGAGTGGAGGAGGTGGAAGTATGTGCTGGTTGTCACGAGGAGTCTCGAATCGTGCTGATGTCGCCTTGGAGAGACGGATCGCATTTGTGGGGAGAGGTCATCAAGGCAGGCACGAGCGGGGGTTCCTTCCGCGGCCTCAACTCTCACTCTCCACGCGACACTAAGACAAACTCGACTTTTACCAGCCACATCAACGTCGCGTCTCTGATCACTTGCTCATTTACTACTAATAGGAATACTGAAGGCTCATGGATCTAATTTGGCAGAACTCTATGGTATGATACAAAAACAGACATCGACGACGCAAAATGGCGATTGTACATCGGCAGAAACAGACACAACACCCTTGATTCACCAGGAATCAATACATCTCTCAGAACTTCCTCCGCACTCGTTGCTCCTCACATCGCTCAGATCCTTCCTCTAGTTGTGGTGAGAGCGGCGAGTGTGCCTCTTGTGGCGCCTCGCAGGGGTCTCAGCGGCGGCAGGCACGGTAACGTAGACAACCTCGCAGGTAGAGTCGGCCTCCTCGTCGTCCTCGGTCGGGGTGACAGGAGTGGAGGGCTCGGCAGCGCTGGTGCTGCTGGCGGAAGCAGTCGAAGAAGCGACAGCGGACGAAGTAGGGCTGCTAGGAGCAGTGCTGGCGGTGCCGTTGGAAGCGCCGCCAGAAGGAGGCGAGGAGCCAGAGCCGGAGCCGGAGCCACCGGAGCCGCCACCAACAACAAAGTCGATGCAGGACTCGTAGGTCTGGTTGATGTCGGCGGCGTCCCAGAACCACTGGATGACACAGTCACCCGGGCTGGAGCACTCGCTGGCCTCCTCGGGGATGGTGATGGAGAATTTCTCCTGGTCTTCAGGGATGGTGTAGGCGTTGGAGCCGTACTCGTCCCAGCTCATCAGGGCACTACCGAGGATCGAGTCGCTGGAAGTAGAGACGACGGACACGTTGGCAACACCAGTGTGAGGAGCGCGGATGTCAACCTCGATGTCGACCTCCTGGCCGACGGAGTACTCCTGCACGTTGTCGGTGTTGTCGTCGTACTTGTAGCCCTTGCAGAGCCAGACCTTGCAGGCCGCAGCATCGTAGTCGTCCTGGCCGTTAGTAACCTGGAGCTGGCCCTGGACGTTGCCGTAGTTGTCGCCCATCTGGTTGTTGTACATCTGCTCGCCGCAGGTGTCGGCCATGGCGGACCCAGGCATACGCGGGCTGGGGCTGATAATGAAACCGTGAGCGCTGGCGAGAGCGATCATAGAGGCCGAAGCCATGGCCTTGGAAACAGTGTTCTGCATTTTGAGGTTGGTTGGTGGGGGCTTTTGCTGTTGTGTTTGTTTGGTCTTGTCGTTTGCTTGAAATTGAAGAGCACCGGTGCTCTAGAGGCTGAAAGTAAGTTGAAAACGAATGTGGTTGCTGCCGGAGCGTAGAGGGTGATTTGACGGTGCTGAAT
>Ga0265797_10005998_pt1 | contig 17477 bp, 15 predicted proteins | sample P2T30metagenome_FD_192433 | JGI IMG/M metagenome (GOLD analysis project Ga0265797, IMG submission 192433) | Plant litter microbial communities from East Loma Ridge, Irvine, California - P2 T30 | ecosystem: Environmental > Terrestrial > Plant litter > Unclassified | place: USA: California...
TCTCTCTCTTTCGCTGTGATCTCGTGACGTCGATACTTGCCCTGCCGGGGCCCGTCCACATCACCCAAGTTCGACTTTTCGTCGGCGCACGCCTCGGCCGGACGCCTCTCCGAAGTCGCACCTCAAAGCCAGGCTGGAGAGCTGGGAAGGTAATTGTCTTTTTCCGGGCATGGCGAAGAGAGGTGGATGCTTGCGGCGCCGGTCGCTCAGCAGACTCGTTAATTCGTGGCGGAAGTGCATGAGCGCAGGGCGACGCAACAAGCTCGAATCTAATGCGAGGGCAGCCGTGTCTCGCCGCGATCTGGCGCCCCACACGCGGTTCCACCATTCGTCAAGTTGGCCGTTGAGCGACTTAGCCATCCACCTCCAACCAAGCAGCGTGCCAGGAAATGTGAAGCCCTGCCGGCTGCATCCACTCCAACGTCCATCCTCGGTCAAAGGCCCACGCCAGCCCTCCCACTCGACAAGAGTCTCGAGCCACCCACGCCACGCCTAGCAACTCACTTGCAGAGCCCAGTGCCTGCGAACCCACGCCGGACCCTTCGAGACGTGGAGATCACCTCCTCTTCTTACACAACCCAACTCAATCCCAAATACCCGAGCTTCATAAATTGCCCTCTTCCTTGCTTCCTTGCAGAGACTGCTTCCCGGCGTCACTCTTACCACACCTTTTCCCATCGAAAGTTTATTTCTTTCGCAACTACACTGCAACCAACATTATTGCAATCCTGCACATCAACGAGAAGGCCGGCAAATCTTGAAATATCAGTACTGCCTTCAACCCTATCTATCGATTGATACCAACACTACCACAATCATGTCGACGAAGCCCATTTTCGTCGCTACGCACCCAAGGGCGTGCTCAACAGCCTTTGAACGAGTACGTGATCGAAATACTTACTCTCAACTGTATCGACAATCGCTGGACATTTAATCCGTGATCGTCACGCCGATGAGATTACTAACAATGCACACAGGTCTTCATGACCCGCGGCAAGACCCTCACATGTATCCACGAGCCTTTCGGTGATGCCTTCTACTTCGGCCCCGAGCGTCTCGGTACCCGTTATGAGAACGACGAGAAGGCCAGGCAAGAGTCTGGATTCGCACAGTCGACTTACCAGACGATCCTCGATCGTATCGACAATGAAAGCGAAGAGGTACGTTACTTATTGACTTTCTTGTTTTATCACAAACCCACGTGCGGTGACATGCGTCTGCGTGCGTTCTTGAAGACTACAGCGGACGTGCCCGTTGATGAAATTGTCGATGCGCCCGTGGCGGGATTCTCTCCGAATTATCGTTCGAGAATACCATTCATGAAGACGACGCATTTCACCGCACGTAGCAGCACAACGGCCAGTGACACAATTGAACACCGTCTGATGTGACGACCGTTCCCATCTACTACGAGCATGCGCCGGGCACTTACCCAAGAATCATCGAAAATTCTTTGCACAACCAGTCAAAGCTGACATCGCCACCATCAGGGCAAGCGCGTCTTCATCAAAGACATCACACACTACCTTGTGCCACCGAACAAGCAGTCTTCTCGCGTCGCTCCTTCGCTGCGCATCCCTAAGCGCGGCGTCGGCACCAATGGCGAGACGAACGGCACGAACGGCGAGGTGAAGGAACCCACCGACAAGGACTCTGCTGCGTCCGTGTCGAGTGACAAGGGCGCTCCCTTCCCGTATGACACTCCCTCAGAGCCTAATAACCCTTCGGTCATGCCCAAGGAGTTGCTCGAGAAGTTCCACTTCACCTTCCTTATCCGCCACCCGCGCAACTCCATTCCCAGCTATTACAGGTGCTGCGTGCCGCCGCTCGTCGAGAAGACCGGCTTCAACGAGTTCATGCCCGAAGAGGCCGGCTACGACGAGCTCCGCCGCTTCTTCGACTACTGCAAAGACACCGGCATCGTCGGCCCCAAGATCTGCGGCCAGCCCGACAACGGCGCCGTCGCTGCGCCCAACAGCATCGAGATCTGCATCCTTGACGCTGATGACCTCCTCGACGACCCAGAGGGCATGCTCAGACACTATTGCGCCTCTGTCGGCATCGAGTTCGACATGAGCATGCTGAACTGGGATTCCGAGGAGGAGCATCAGAAGGCCAAGGACGCGTTCGAGAAGTGGAACGGCTTCCACGAGGACGCCATCTACTCCAAAGACCTCAAGCCCAGAGCGACCGTAAGTGTTTAACACAGTGCGGCACCCTACTCTGTCGTCAGCTAATAACCTTCGCAGAAGAAAATCCCCAAGTCCGACGAGAAGCTCTACGCCGAGTGGAAGGAGACGTATGGCGAGAAGGCCGCCAATGTCATCCGTGACACCGTTGCTGCTAACGTGGCGGATTACGAGTACTTGAAGAAGTACGCCATCAAGGCGACCCGTGTTTGAAGCGTCGTCTGAGTGTTGATACGCGCCAGCGCGAACAGCATCTGCTGTCCAGTCAGATGTGTGATGATATTCTTTTGGCAAGGCGTTTTGTATTTTCTGATCGTAGTATCGGTATTTGTGCGAAAAGCGAAATAGGAACACAGAATGAAATGAAGCAACGTATTGGAACAGGACAGCTTTGAGCAACAGACGAGCGAGAGTGTTGGTTTCTATTATTGCGTGATTTGGTCTCTCCACCGCTACTTTGCGCACGCAATGCCACTGGTGATTGCGTGCTTTGCAAGTTGTGGGTACGTACTTGAGTCGCTGTCCGCTTGTCTCACGTGATCTCTAGATTGACTACACGGCTCGTCATGCTTCATGTTGGTGCGGATTAAATTACTTTTGAGGCGTACGATATAGACTTGTCGAAGGGATGTCTTATTAATTGAGTAGAAAAGATGTGTCCTCCGTTCGATTGGTGTAGATCTCGTTATAGATTGAGATTGACAACTGTTGAGCGCTACTCCAGTCCGTCAATTTGACTGCTACCAGACTGGAATTGATGCGAAGTGTTTGGACGTATACTTCATTTACTCTATAATCGGGATGTCCAAATAGTAGCGATTGCTGGACTATCAGCATCATGGCATCGTTGTGATCTTCTTTCACGTGCGCTTCGGGAAGCACATATATTCATGCTGGAAGAAGTTGCAGTTGTTATCCTGTCCACTCTTTTTGGCCATAAAGTCAAGTATAGAAGAGGGAACCAAGCGCTATCATAGATAGCGTTCCCTTGATCATGAATGCTTCCTTTATCTGGTATCCTCGTCAAGGTAGTTGGAGTTGTCTTCGTATCGTGGTACCTCTTCATGTACCCTACAATGCATCAGTACCTTCCCTCAAAGGTGTCAATCCTCCCCTCTGCGACCTCCGCGACAGCCTTCTCAACCTCCTTGTCACCACCAACAACATCAAAAGCCAACCCAATCGTCTTCGGCTGCTTCAACACCTCAACAACAACCCTCGCCACATCCTCCCTCGGAATCCCCGCCGCCAAATGCACCTTGCCTGCCACCACCTTCCCCGTCGCCGCATCCTCAGTCAACCTCCCAGGCCTCACAATCGTATACTCCAACCCTCTCCTCCCATTCTCCGTAACCAGCGACTTATCAGCCGCAAGCTTAGCTTCCATGTAAGCCCCAATAGCCTTCCACATCCCATCGCTCCTCTCGCGATCCCCATCATCATACCACTCTGGCTCAGGCTTCCCCTCCCGATCCCTCACATCCACCGCCGAAACCAGCACAAACCGCTTCACGCCCGCGAGAGCAGCAGCATCCATGCAGCGGATAGCCCCATCGCGGTCTACGGCGCGCGTGCGCTCTGCGCTGCCGCCGCCGGCGCCGGCGCTCCAGATTATGGCGTTGGCGGAGGTGGCTTTGATGGTGGCGGCCATGGCTTCGACGGAGGAGTCTTCGATGCTTTGCACGATGGGTTTGCCGCCTAATTCGGCGATGGAGGCTTTTTGCTCGGGTTTGCGGATGATGCTGTGGACGGTGTGGTTGGAGGGTTGGGAGAGCAGGCGGGTGATGTGGCGGGCGACTTTGCCGCTGCCGCCGAAGATGAGGGTGTTGGTGGTTGCCATTGTGTTTTTTTGTATTACTTGTAAAGATAGGCAGGGGTTGTGGTTCTGAAATGGTTCTTATGTTTTGTTGAAAGTGGGTGTGGAAGCAGGGCGACAAGTCCTCTTATGTGACTCTGGAGATCGTTGGTGTCTTGACTCTTACTGAATAGAATCAGAGAGAAAAGTACTTTAATGGTTGGAAATCAGCTTCAATCAATGCCTCGGGTTTTCGGAAGCTTGGTCAATGGTTTTGGTTTACTGGTCCTTCGTCATACCTATACCCCACGGAGGGGTACGAAGCTTCCGATAGATTAATCAGCAAATGTTATCGACTCCATCGATGACGTGGGTGTCGAATCGATTAAAGTCGCATTGCTAGGAGGTAATGACTGAATCGACAAGTATCGTGGCTATCGAGCAAGGAAAAGGCTTCTTGGCTATACATCATCGTCAATTGAGGATGCGGTTGACAAAGTTGCTACACCGAGGCAAATTCTAGAATGGACATGAAGCATGATCATTACAATTCTTACAGAAAAAGAAGAAAAAGAAGAGACAAGAAAAAAAGCTACACAAAACCCTTCCTTTCTTTACACAGAAGCCCCATCCATCCCCAGAGATATCTATGCAGGTCATTCAGACGTCAATCAGTAGCAAAAGAAAAAAAGGTTCCTAACAACATAGTCGGTGTCCCGACCGGAAAGATTGCAGCAACGACAAGAACGCCCTTCGCTAAACCCAAGCACAAAGTCCAATCAAAATCAGAAAGAAAAGACAAGAATCAAAAGCGTTCGCTCGCGCCAGACGTACGAACGGACAATCCGTGATGAGAATGAAGAAGAAGAAGAAGGGTCCAGCAATGTGCTGGGGGTCATTAGTAACGTAGCTTGCCAACCAAGCCGAAAGTGTAGGCCGTGTCGCGTTCCTGTCAAATCACACAGTCAGTAAGACTTTCACCTCTCGAAAGCAAGAATATGATGCGGCTTGACTTACGGATTTCATCTGCACCATATAGACCTTCGCTCTCGCGCCGTTCACACCGCCCACGGCGCCAACTTGTCCCAATTCGCCGTTGGGACCCACCTGCTCTTCGTACACAGACACCGCGATGCCTGTTCTTGCTACTCTTTCGAAACAACTTTCACCAAGTGTGGCGTCGATCAGCGTTTCGCCCTTAGTCTTGCCGGAAACAATGATGCGCTTCTCTTGTCCGATTGTTCTTGGATCTGCTGGCATCTCGGGGTCGGGTCTCGGTGGCAGCACAATAGTCATGCGAGCAGAGCCCATGTCGCGCCACTTGGATGCCGACTCGCGGAGGTACAAGCGAATCTTCATGTCTGTCAGACCGAGTGGCGTGCCCAATCTAGGATCGATGCCCATCGGCGTCACAGCGCCAGACGACAAAGAATCCGAGTAGGTGCTTCGCGACCCAGGACCTTCGCGAGAGGTGATGGTGCTCTTAGCAATGTTGAACAGGCGATTGCCGCTGCCGCTGAAGCGGCGGAGGGCGGAGAATGCGCTGTTCATTGTGCCAATCGAGGACTCGGTACCAGCGGTGGAATCTAATCTCCTGCTACCCTTTGAGCGGTAGGTGCTTCCCTTCTTTGAGTTGAGGTTCCACCAGCTTGGGCTGGTACGGGCTTGGTTGCGACGATCCATGGCTTCTCCCCAGTTGCTCTGCTGCATCGGCCCGCGAGCATTTTGCAGAGCAATATAGGTCGGGTTGTTGATACGGGCACGGTTGATCATGAAGTAAAGCTCTTCACACTCCTCGGTGCTTCGCGAGCGGAACATCACATTAGCGCCTGGCTTGTAGAGTGAGTTCGCTGTCGGTGGCGAGCGGATGGAAATGTCAAGAGCAGTGCCCCGGCGCAAAGGTACCAAAGGCGTCAGCTCCAACGCGATGAGAGGCTTCACACCACGCGTGGAGGGGCTTTTGTACTCGTCGCCTGGAGCAGCCTGAGCTTGTGCAAGATCGAACGCCTCGATCAAACCGGGCGATACAACGACAAAGCACTCCTCTGGATGTAGACTATCCCACAACCCGGCATCGACCCATGCGAAGATCGACGCCACAGTGCTCGAGGCTTTGTCGTCATATGCTGGCACCGTTCGATATGGCGCCTGAGATGCCGACTGGGATGGAGCCAAAGAAGGATCAGAGGGCGCGTATTGTGTGTCGGGCGGAGAAGCTTGGGCCATAGGCTTGTATCCACCCAGATTAGGGAAAGTCTTAAGCTCCCCAATGGTCGATACTTGTTCATCGCCCGCGGACGAATCAGACGTGACCGATTCGTCATCATGGTCATACTCCGTATAGTCGCTCTCAGAGAATGATTCGCTTCCTGTAGATGGCGCGTATTCATGCTTTAATGGGGAAGACGAACGTCGATTCTTTTTCAGGAAGTTGGGCGTAAGAGCTGGGATGATTCCAGTCTTCAGACCCAGAGACATGGGACGACTGTTGTTGCGCGATCTGTCATGATCTTGTGGGGGCATAGAACGTCTGTCATGCGTCTTAGCGGGGGCGGATGCTGGTTCTCTCGCCGGTGCATGATTGGCCAAAGGCGTTGACTCAGCACGGCGATGTGATGACAACTTTCTCGGAGTGGCGTGTGACCTTCCATCTCTCGGATCTTCCATTTCGCGAGTCTTGTTGATTGTGGGTAAGTCCAACGAGGGTACCGAAGATGTCTGACGATGCAAAACAGGGCGGCGGGATCGAGGCTCGTAGTCTTCATCAGAGCCACTTTCATCAGATGAGTTGCCCTGCGAAGACGGCAACCACACAGAGTAATCTTTCTTACTGGCGGTGTAGCCTGAGCTCTCTGTGTAGTCGGTCGTTGATCGGGAGAGGATGCTGGGGGTGTAATCAGTGGTCGAGCGTGTGTAGCTGGTCTTCGGGCGGTCATCAATCGAGGAGCTGTACACCGAAGCGGGCCGCGATCGGGCGTCTTTGCGCTCCCACGCATACATATCCTCGCTCTCCCGCGGCGCCTCGCGCGACAGAGGGGACATGGGCGATGTGCGATGTCTGCTTGCCATGCTCCGACGCAATGATGTGTTGACCGGCTCATCGTCCCCGACCATGCTATTCACATCACTGCCATCCCATATGCGACCAGATGACTTCGCGCGTTCGCCAATAGGAATGTCAACGTCTTTGGCGCTGGGATCCGGCGAGGAAGGTGATGATAGCGGCAGTGCTCCTGACATGACCGCGCCTCTAAGCATGTCGAAACTCGATTTCTTCATGAGTCCAGGCGGCACAGGCGATTCAGGCAGCATATCCATCCATTCGTCCAGGGCATCATCGTCGTCCGTACGTAGCGTCATGAGTTCATGCCACTCTTTGCCATGTGCTTGGAAACCACGAACCATGAGTACCAGCTCGCCGACCTGTCTGCTGGGTCGCACGGAAACCATACTCGTAAGCACTGGTGGGAAAAGTAGCCAACGACCAGTCGTCGTCACTTCGCAGAATAGTAGATCAGTCGAGTTCCCTCGGTTTGGTGCATCATCGCGGATGATGATCTCGATCCGACACGTCAACTGCTGACCGCTGTGATGTCTCAGGTCCATATCGAAGTAGTCGCGAGCACGAACACATCTCGTTGGGTCGATGCGAACTCCAGAAATTGGCGCCAGGCTACGCAGATCCCGTGAGCGTGAGGGATCGATTGCGGCGGCTGCTTCATCTTCCAGGCGTGCGCGCTCGTCGTTGGAGCGATCTCGTGCCTCTTGTACAAGCTTCTGATATCTTGTTGCCATCTGTTCAGCCATAGGAGATGGGCTAATCTGGCTGATAGATTTAAAGCTCCGGGCGAGATACTTAAGGCGGACCAGAGGTCTCTTGAGCAGATAAGCGACTTCGACGCGCTCGCCATCCCCTTGTGCTGGGGCGGCAACTTTGTCGTCTGGCTTCGTTGAGATGGATGGCTGACGGTCTTTCTCAGCTCCCTCGAGGGGCGCGAGAGTGACGACAAGATTTTCGAAGCCAAGTCGCCATGCTCGCAAGTAATCGTCGTAGATCTTGGCAGTTTGTTGAGCCCACGCTACCAGATCCTGAGGGTTATGCATGGGTATACGCTTATGCGACGTCTTGAGCCTTTCAAGAGCTACTCCCATGTTGATGATAGGTTGCGTCACTGTCGGTTCATCTTTACTCAACCCTGTCGAGGTTTGAATCTTGCCTGACGCATCCTTGTGGGAAAGGACGCTTTGTAAAAGGACAGGAATGACACCATCGACCAAAGTTCTCAGCTCACGCTGATATTTAAGTTCATCCGTGGTGATTTCATTCATGATGTTTCCGACGTTCGCCGTGCCAGACGCCACCCGTTTGGTTCGAATGCTCCGTGCAGAAGCAATGCCTTTGTTTTCCACTCTTGGCATAGAAAGTACGGATATAAGGTCCGAGTGTTTGGTAAGGCCTCGTTTCTCGGAATGCTTTCGCCGAGGCTGGAGTCCATCGCCGGAGTGCTGAGTCGCTGTTTGAGTAAGGGTATCCATTGATCCAACCTCAGATAGCGGTTGACCAGACCTAGATCGTGGTCGCGAGAGTGTGTCGTCGTCTGTTGTCACAGTCGCAGTGTCCAACGGTGATGATGCATGACGACCCCTGTCTTTCACTGGAGAGTGCGTGTTCCTACGCGCACCCCTTCGTTTCAAGGTAGGAGTCGACGCACCAGAGACTTCTGATTCATCGCCGAGTGATCGCGGGCTGGCGCTCCTCAGATCGGCCTTGTGTGTATCGATGTGATCCAGTTTGGGCTTTGACCGCTTTCTGCCAGCTTTGTGCAGATTGTCGTCCACAGAGCTGTCCTGGCTACTTGCTGTTCTCGCTTTTCGAAGTGATAGTGGCTCCGGTGCCAATGTAGGTTCACTGAAAGGATCAGATGTAGTCGCGAGCCATCCTTCAATACGACCCCCAAAGACTTTCGGAACAATCGGCGGAGGTGGCTTAGGCTCTGTCTTGGGTGACTCTCGCTTGCGTGCTTCGGGAGTCCTGGTCCTTTTCTGATCGAGGCGTTTGGCATCATCCTCGGCTGGCAACGATCGACTCGAAGTTTTCTCTCGCGGTGCAGTCGTAGGTTTTCTTTTGACTTCCTTCGTGGCGGGGGTGCTAGGTGTGGTGATGTCGGTCGATAGGCTTTTTTGATCGCTGGAAACAAAGCTGCTGCCTTCCGAGTTCGTTTTCTTGGGATCCTCAGCCGACGTCTTTGATCTTGGTCGTCTCTTGATGTACAGTCTCACACCGCTGTCCTCATAGTCCGGGATGTCGTCCCTGTCCTCTCGTGACCTGTGCCTTGAATGTCCCTGTGAGCTTATTGGCCGAGTCCGACGTACAGGCTCTGGTTCTGGTTCTTCGTAGAAATCTTGCACGGAAGGTGGCACCTTCAAGCCAACATTTACAACGCTCCGGCGAATAGTGATAGGTTTTGGTGGTGAATCGTTCTCTGATGTCGGCAACCCACTTTCAGGCTTCGACGCCAATCGATCCCTCCTCCAGTGTCCATCGCTGACGACTCGCTTCTTAGGCGTGGTCGCTGCTTTGATATCCTCCACTTCTTCTTGAATAATAGGGTCCGCCTGCGGCTTGCTTTTCCTTCGCACCCAGGCTTTCCGCTCTCGATCAATATCCTTCGTCGTCTTTCGGGCATGCGCTGCTTTGGCGGCATTCACAGGTGATTTGGTCGGCAATGGTGACTGTGGTTTGTCGTTGTCCGGTTTGGCTTCGACGACAACGACTGGTGAATCGTCGTCATCTTCAATGACCACAATCTCATCCATCGGGTCCGGCTCAACGATTTCTGCTGCCTTGCTGACTCCATGTTTGGTACTCGGTTCCGGAGCGACTCCTCCTCCAGCTTGGTTCCAGTCCAGGATTTTGCTTTTGAATTCTTGACTTCTCGACCGCGCAAGCTTCTGGGCTAGATCGCCCGGCTTCGTCTGCGCCTTCTTCGCGGCCATGGGGTTGTTTGCGGCATCTGGCGATGGCATTGGCAGCTGTGAAGTCGGCCGGTGGCCCCAGTCAGCGACGGTGGACAAAGCATCCCGTGCACCCAGCGACGTAACATCGAACATAGCCACAACGGGCCCGGCGCGCGTCTCAGATGCGATGATGGCATTGTCGCAGGCGACATTGAGATGGCTGGCAGCCAGACCCTCTTTGCAGTTCCACCCATTACAGTCTTGCGCTAGGGAAGTTTGTACATACCTCTGCCGACAGCTCTTGCTAGAAAAGAGCGTCTCACCACGGCCGGAGTCGAGACCGTGTGGTGGTTGTGCGGTGCGCCTTGCAACTGTTCTCAAAGTCTGGGAGAGCTGGGTGTTCCCAGACGGTACGCATCGCTATCGGCGCATGCAAGCACGGTCGCCGTCGCAGGATGTCGGTCGGGCGTTACGGAGGGGAGCCCGTGGCGGTTGCTATGCTATGCGGGCCTATTTGCAATGATTGTTTGCCGTGCGCACGGACTCTGTGGTTAAGCGTGGACGGTGAAAGTCGGTCGGATCGAGGGTAACGACAGGGTGCTGTGGGTGCAACAATAGATAAAATACCAGTCACGTGGCTCGAGGTCAACAACAATGGCGCACGAGGACGAGACAAGCGGATTGTGTGTCGCGGATGCGGATGTCGGGTGAGTTGCAAGCAAGGGCAGCGGGCAGTGTGTCTCGGGAGAGCTTCTCGTCAGCGCGCATGCAACATGGAAATCAACAAGTCGCAGCGCACAGGTCGTTGGCTGTCGTTGCCCGGCGAAGAACGCAACAACCGGGATCGTCGAAGCACATCGTCGGCTCGGATCGTCACGAGCTAATCTAATCTCGACTGCCGATCACACCGTGGAGGGTTGAGCTTGTTGTTCGCTTACGCTTATCTCGTCGAGAAGAAGGTGTTGCTGTTGCTTATGCTCTAGTCCCTTACTTTTCCACTGTTCGTGACTACCTGCCTTCTGGGCTTTTGGAAGACAATGAGCATCTCTGGAGTGCTTACCGCAGTATATATGCCTACCATTATAGACGAACGCCAATCCTTTCATTTCACGCCACACCCGTCATACTTCCTAATGGTGGGATTAAACTCAAATCGCTGGTGCCATCGCTGGATCCACCGCTGCTGCTCATCAGAACTTCTTTGGTAGTTCAGATACCTCAAGGCTCCGGTGGTGCTTTTGGTGTATTCGGCACAGGCAGAGTCCTTCATGGCTGAACTATATTCAGGCTATATATCTGCTTCGAATAGAGTGGGTACGTGTATGTTCGTTCGTGGCCTTGAAGCAGCGCATTCAATTCCGCCACGCTCAATCTTTCGATGCGGAAACAGCCCGAAGTCGATGCTCTCACTGGGACTACATCTCGCACACGGATCTACCTCCTACTTCACGTTCCAGAGAGGAATGCCACGCCCAACGAACGATGAGATAAGAGGTTCTTATTCGACACTTCATCACTCCTTGTAAGCTCAACAATGCCATGCGAAGGCCACTGCCCAATCACCTGCTTCCTAATACAAGGGCGTGCACCGGCCATTGTAGGGTTAGAACATAGCCCTACATTGTAGGAGGGTCTACAAAACGTAGCCCTAAAGGAGTATAACTCTCGAACGATGTACAACTGTCTAGTCGATACCGCAATCGTTTGGCGAATTTGCTCACTACTCTACTTGCCTCCAAAGGATGTATCTCATCTCCGAACCATCATAGCCAATTCTGATTCTTGGCTCACGATATAAATGCTCGCGATGGAGTCACATCGATCACAATGTATTGTCAAAATCCATACGCTGAGCTGGTATCAGTATTTTATTCTCTTACATCAGCCCATTGAACCATCGAGACAACACTCTCATTCCATACAACCAACATGAAGCCCCAGACCCTCTTTCTCAGCCTCATAGGCGCCGCCAGCGTCACCGCAGCACCTCTCGCCATCGAGACTAGAGCCGATGACCGCGGATCCTACGAAGTCTCAGGCCTCGGTTCTCGCAAGCAAGAGATCTTGAAAGCCGGCGGCAGCACCCTCGACATTGCCATCGCCATGCTGGAGTCCGATACCATGCAAGCTGACTACGCCTACGGTTAGTCTCCGTCTACCCGTACCGGCATTTCCAAATCACCACGCTGATTATACTTACGCCCGGCAGGCGACAACAAATCCGGCGACGCCGCCAACTTCGGCATCTTCAAGCAGAACTGGGGTTTACTTCGCGAGTGCTCGAAGAAATTCCAGGGCCAGAGCTCTGAGGAGTTCAATGATGGCGCTGTGTTGAAGTAGGTGTGATCACAACACCGATTACTGATACCGATGGCTAATGCTACTACAGCAAGGACCTGAGCGCCGACGTCCAGGCTCGCGCGGACTGCGTCAACTACTATGGCGAGACCAAGTGGTTTGCTGGACACCGCAATGGTGCCACTGGCCTGTCTAACCCGGATACCGAGGACATCAACAGTACGTTACGCTGTGCCTTGCGGAGATGGAGGCAAGGTCTCTGTTGGGTTAGAGTTCTCGTGAAAGCTAACGAGATGTACTTAGACTATAAGACTGCGGTCTACTGGATCCAGCAGCAGATTGATAGTGACGCGGCTCATAAGTCTGATGACATCCGCTTCTGGGTTGATGTTGTTGCCATTTGACTCAGTAAACCGGGCGATAGCGTTTGACCGCGATGGACCCGCGATCGTTGAAGTGCATCTGTCGAGCGCCTGTGGAAAGTTGACGATAATTGGAGTCTTGGACAGACTCGAGACCTTTTCAGACCGCCCATAATCTCAAAGTTCATTTGGGACGCATCGACGTTGTCTATACACTTCCAACGAGTCCAAGTGGAATCGGTAGCATCTCCACCATCTGTCCATCTGCTCCTGATATCTATCTCCGCGTGCACCGGCATATCAGGACGGCGAGATTGTTTCTTCATGTGCAAAGATCGTACACACAATCTCTACTGACCCTCGTTCCCTCACACATCCTTCAAACTCTCAAAAATCCCTTTCTCCCACTCGGTCAGCAACTCAAGAATCTCAAGCGAATCCTGCATCCTCGCCGCCGGCCGCGAAGCCTCCTTCACACCAATAGCCAAACACTTCTCCACAGTCTTGACCTGCCAACCAAAAGCATCCAGCGGCGACTCCACAACTATCTCTTTTGTCTCTCCGCCGAAAGTCTTCAGCTCCATGACGCTCTGCCCAGCGGCAGGCAGCCAAGGGTTCGTACGGAACTTGAGCGAGCCTTTCGTGCCTTGCACCGTGAACGCAAAGTCGTTGCCAAAACTGTCCGTCGATTGCAGCGTCGCGACCATACCATCTTCGAAGCGCACGACTAACGCTGCATCTCTGACGTGAGATCTGTCTGGAGATAAGTTGCCCAAAGCTTGCAGCTTCCTCGCCTTGAAACCCTGCGATCCAGACGATATCTGCACTATCAAGTGCAGCAGCGACACAGGGTAACATCCAAGATTGTAGATCGTGCCCATACCCAGTGGATTAGCTCTGCTCGCGAGGTTGGCGGCGTACGAGCCAGACACAGCGCGCACAGGGCCTAGAACTCCCGATTGTAGGATTTCTGACAATTTTTCCGTGAGCGGGTGGTTGAGGTACATCAAGCCCTCGAGGAAGAACACTCCCGCTTCCTGGACTGCTTTGATCATGACTTGGCCATCGGCTGTGGTAGTCGCGAGAGCTTTCTCGGAGAGAATGGCTTTGCCTGCTTGGGCTGCTTTGATTGTGGCATCGGCGTGGAGGTGGGTTGGGAGGCCGATGTATACTACATCTATCTCGGTGTCTTGCAGGAGAGAGTCGATATCGGAGTATTGACGTGCGATCGAATGCTTTGCGGCGAAGGCTTCTAGGCGTGATGCGTCTCGTCCGAAGACTGCTGTGATGCGTGAGTCATTGCTGGCGGTGATGGCTTTGGCGAAGACGTCGGAGATGAAGCTTGTTCCGAGTATGCCCCAGTTCAACATTGTGATATGCTCGGTGTTTGATGTATGGAGTCTTACAGAAGATTTCGACGATGTGTTCTGTGTATGACTGATTGAGTTTTGCCCTACTTACTCCACGTCGCTGGGTGGATGGATGGTTAGATTACCTCGGCGTCATATTTCTCCGTTGATATAAGCTCATGACAACTTTGCATCATGGTATAAGTTATAGGTAAAATCCTTACTCATGACTATGGTTTTCGTTCGTTCGAAAAGTATCAACTCGCCTCGGACATACCGAGGATGTCCTCCGGAGACATCTACAATGGGGAAGATCATCACCAGTCAGGCCCGATAGCGGCTCCACACGCTACGCCGCAATATGAGCGAGCCCAATGGGAAAGGATTCTCATGTAACCTACTCTCGCTACTGTACGACAATTTGCATCCTGGTGAAACGCTTGCACTTCCGGCACACACGAATCAGGCGAATCGAAACAATCTTTACGTGCTGATATGGTGGGAAGGACCATGTGTTGTTACACGCAGTCTCGAGCATATCTGCCTAGCTTTCTATCATATGAAGGACGCCTGCCGCGTGAGCTTCTTGGAAGATCCCACGCTACTTTCTTCTGACTTTATTACTTACTAACATCGAAGCTCGCTTCGGCAGAAGAGCTTATGCAGATCCAGAGTACTCAATCTGCATCGACCAGGTGCTCGAAGCGAAGACCTTCGACTGCATGAGTGAGGCAGGAGCTTGTCACCTAACAAATTTAGTGTAGCTTTTCATCTTAATAAGGTCAGGCTTTCTTCATGCTTCACGGCGTGTTTATCTTGTCCCACCAACCTTTTCGAGCCTTCCACTGAAGATGGCAAACCACGATCTTCACGAGCGGAATGATCGCTATGACTTGTCAATTGTTCGAGAGAGCAAGTCACCTCAAATCCAACATGACCAACCGACAACGACTGTGAAGAACGGAGAGACCAAAGTGCGAGTACGTTACGTCTTGAAATTGGTTCAGGGTACAATGGTTGACCACTCACACGCTTGCAGAGAGTGTTCAACTTCTCCCAAATATTCTTCTTTGCGCTTACATACATGTCAAGCTGGGAAACGATGGCCTTGTGAGTTGCTTTCATCACTATCCAAGTATCTTGCCAGCCGATGCTAACATCAATGCTTCTCAGAAACCTACAGGCGACTCTCATCAATGGAGGTCCAAGAGCCCTCGTCTGGGGCATACTCATCGTAGTGGCTGGCGCGCTCGCTCAAGCTGCATCTCTCGCCGAAATGGCCTCCGCACAGCCGATTGCAGGCGCTCAATACGTACGTTACAACCAAAAAAAAAACGTATCGACAAGAATACAGCTGACCGTCAGACGTAGCACTGGACTCATACATTTTCGCCGGCTAGCCAGCGTCGATTTATCACCTGGATGCAAGGGTGGATAACTTGTTTCGCCTGGATCTCAACACTCGCTGGTGTTGCCAACACCACCGCTTTCATGCTGCAGAGTCTTGTGGCAGCGAACTATCCCGACTATGAGCCACAAGCTTGGCACGTCACATTGCTCATCTTCGCCTTGCTTATTATGGGCGGTCTCATGAACATGTACACATGGTTCTTGATACCTTGGCTTGAAACGCTCGCAGGCCTTCTGCACATCGTGCTGTTTGTGATCTTCGTCGTGATACTAGTAGCTCTTGCGCCCAGGCACAGTGCAGAATTTGTGTTTACCAAGTCCGCAAGCTCTTCTGGCTGGACCAATCAGTTCATATCCTTCAACATGGGGCTGATGACACCAACTTGGGGTTTTGTTGGTAGGTCGCGAACTCGTGCATGTCCCTCGCGTTTGACGCAGGTGACTGATTGTAGCTCCAGGTTTCGATGGTGCCGTTCACATGTCGGAAGAAGTACGCAAAGCTCGCCACGCAGTGCCCCGAGCCATGTTCTGGACAGTCGCGCTGAACGGTGTTCTTGCGTATGCGATCATTCTGGTGATGCTGTTCTGCCTTGGCGACCTGGACGCCGCCGTGAATGCGACTTTCCCGATCATTGAGATATGCACACAGGCGACTGGATCTGTCAAAGCGGCTACCGCCATGGTATCTGGTCTACTCGTGGTGTCTACCGCAGTGACGCTGGGCAGCATTGCGTCCGCGTCCAGGCTGACTTGGGCGTGGGCACGCGACGGAGGTCTTCCAGCTTGGTTCTCGCACATCAGCAGCCGACACCGGGTCCCTGTTCGTTCGATCTGGGTACCTATTGTCGTAGTCATGTGCTTGGCTTGTCTCAATATCGGCAGCTATGCAGCCTTTGGTGCATTCATCTCCCTGGCATCATTGGCGCTGTTTACGTCGTACGCGATCGCCATCAGTTGCATGCTCCGTGCCAGACTGGTGGATGGCGTACCACGTGCCAGCTGGTCCCTCGGAGCATATGGCATTCCGATCAATACCTTTGCGCTGGCGTATACCGGATGGATGATGGTAATCTTCTGCTTTCCCCAATACCTGCCGGTCACGGGAGATAATTTCAATTACGCGCTTCCGATCTTCGCATTTGTGGTCATTGTTGCCATTCTCCTCTGGTTCGTGAGAGCGAGGAAGCACTGGCCTGGGCTCAACAAGGAGATTATCGACACTGTCATGGCTGATGCTGACAAGAACACGAAGGATTGAGCTGAAGAGAATGGATCGCCTTTTACAAAGGTTTCTCATTACGGCCAGCGCCCTCCTGACAGCCTGTGTCAGTTGCGAAGAGCATCAACATGTACGGCTACTTGGCGATTGTCGACCTCGGCCCACTTGTATCGCGGCCGATTTTAAGACCACGAATTTCGAGAGATAACCTGCTGGAGAATGCATCACCACTTCGCAGTGGCCAATTGTAGATATTGCGTAATGTCCGAGAGCAACAGTCAGGGTTCTCGAAGGATGCTTGGATGATCATTCAGGCTCTCCGAGCCGAGATGGTTTGGCAGATGGAAGGTGGTATAGATTGGAACATGGTCGCTAGTACCGCGATCTGCTGTGGTGGCCAACATTCCGGCTTCCGTACATCTTGCCTCGAGAGAGCGTGAGCACAAGATCATGTCTACTCGATCACAGGTTTCGCCAAACGATCTTCCTCGTGGGTAGTACGAGTATCCCTTCTTATCTGGATGAAGCGAACGGAACGTGTCCGCCATGTTAAGACCTGCGCTTGATGCCTCGTTGGTAGCTGTGTCGTCAAAAGAGTCTAGACTGCTGGTTTTGCCATTGCCGAGGAAACGACTTGTGAAGTCTTGACGATTTAAAACGTGCTGATGTGGCGCAACACGTAGATTTGGATGGCCGTCAAGTTTCGCCACAGCGATGTTAATGTCACCAGCGATGATCACTTGGTAGCCATCAGATTCTAGCTTGCGAACCTCAGCTTGTAATAGACGATGGACTGCAAGTTTGCGCGTGTGGCGCGTTCCAGTCACCGCGCCCGTAGTTGGATCTTTGTAAGCATTATCGGTCCCGTTCACCATGTAGACATTGAAGATAGCTAGC
>Ga0265797_10005999_pt1 | contig 17467 bp, 14 predicted proteins | sample P2T30metagenome_FD_192433 | JGI IMG/M metagenome (GOLD analysis project Ga0265797, IMG submission 192433) | Plant litter microbial communities from East Loma Ridge, Irvine, California - P2 T30 | ecosystem: Environmental > Terrestrial > Plant litter > Unclassified | place: USA: California...
AGCAGCACGCCGCTGATCGCAAGCGCCATAAGACACGATCGTGTGTGACGAGAGGCACTAAGGGGCAACTGCCGTTAGTAGTGGGCTTTCCAATGGCCGTAGTTTGCTGATCTTGGTGAGTGTGTGTGGTGGTTTATCGGAGGACAGGTCGGAGTTGAGAGGTTATGATTGATAGCGTCTTGCAGTTATCGATGATGGCGATATGAATTAATTAAGCATAGCCTAATAAGCGATACACTATGGTTGGTCTCTTACCGGCTTGCAGGCCCCCTACTTTGTATGTACATCGGTGTAGCACTTGAGATGTGTTCCGAATACCTATTGTCTTTGCTGACAACTCCCGACCCCACTAAACTTCACGATCGGTAGAGACCTCCGTGTTTACGCTAAACTTCTCATGTCAAAGAAAACGACATGACGCAAATTCCAAGTCCCCACCCAGCTAATGGACACACGGGTTGTTAGTGCATTCATCATGCCGTATAATGTGTATATGCCATGTAAAGGGCTAGAGACATGGCGGCACGATACACCGCACCTGCATCAACCCCATGCCGCATCACGATCACCGTTGCGATCGCGATCGCGATTGTGACACATGTGGATACTAGCACAGGCACAGTAAGAGAGTGATGAGCTCTCTCCCTTACCTCATAAAATTCTAGACCTTCCAAAGTGAGCAATCAATTCAATCAAACTCCGCCGCACAGTTTGACCATCGGGCCTGCTCCCACGTCTACAGTAGGAAGGTTGCCGTACACATGGAATATCGGCCGACACTCCGATCGATGATGAGACCCACGGAAATCAACACCATGTGCTATCGGTCCTACGTAAACTCACGATACCACGTACACTTTACTCAGACCACGTGCAAGCACGCAATATGAATCGTCTCCGTCTCCGCGTTGCAGCAGATACAGAACCCACTGACTGACCGATCCGGCCCGTTGACTGCCATGGTGCCGGCTGGGCGCATGCCTCATCTTTCCAATATAGTTCTTTAATCTATCTTGCTTACCCGCACTACCCAGCAAACACGAAATACGCTCGCTCTACATGCCTTACCCAATCTAATTCTAGGTTACGCGAACCCGACGGACTGGGTATAGAGATTATCGAAGAGTGATAGAACATGGTCTTATTATTGCTGAGCCGTCATGTCGGTTGTTGGGGATATCATGTACGACATATTGCTGTAAAAGGAAGGTAGAAGTTGGGCATGTGTTAGTGTCATCGGGAATCTGTGTGTTGAAATCGCTACTTCTACCTGAGTGTGCGAATTCGTGTTGATAAGTAGTAAATCATTCGTTCGATACAGATCGCGACTGGGTCGTGTGGAAAAAATCGATTCCTGGTATCACGCTCTGTCATCTGATTCCAATCCTATGGAGTAAGATACTCCCTCGATGACGTTGAATGAGAATCATGCAAATAAGAGTTGTTACTTATGGAACGGTTTTTATTGCAGGAATGGGAATAATCAACGGCATTTCCATACAGAATGGAGCTTTCACATCGCAAGCGAGCTTGTGGCATAGGGGGTCCCATAGCTAATTTTCTTGCGATAGCATAACCATGGATGATGGCTTGAAGGTACGTTTCTTGGATGGATCTTTGTACACCTGCATGTTCGATATGTCTCCAACTGACTGGTCAGCATAGGCAATCAAGCCTATTGCTCAAGGTTGTTTCTTTTTCAAACTCAACTGCGCTTTCTTCATCGATGTCAACGCTGATTTCATACGAGCTTGTACTGGTCGCTTCACTAGCGGCGAGAACAGCGTTAACAGTCACGTTCTTGGTCATGTCCTTGCTGGTATTGGTAGTCTTACCGAATGCAACGCGTGGTGAAGGAAATTACAAAGGACTCAGGAAACAAACAAGTCAAAATTTGAGAGGGGAAGAGAATCTTCTGGCAACGGTGGTGAGATTTAATTCTATGTTAGCGTAGTGGAGAAAGTGTATATAGATATCGTTACTTCTAGTTGAGACATCAGTCGATAAGCAGATATCGTTGGCGTTATAGATGTAGCGGTGGACCACGTCAAGGAGATTTATTGCTTATTGACATTGGGTTCGACATGTGCATCAGCCTATACGCCAACAGTCTACGTGTTTTATGATACTGCTTCCACTAGCCGACGGGCTCCACAGTGTGAAAACCGAAACTCCATCGCTTGTTACCATTACCAATTTCCGTTGCGCACCCCTTGGAGTATACGAAAGAGAAACACAATGAATCAAAGAGTCCAACTCCATACTCCAATGACATAAGAGAGGGAAGGAAGTCGGAGGACGCGCTCGAAAATAAAGCGGTGACGTAGGAAGCCTAACAACACATACGAAAGCTGGTATGTAACCAGTACGCGAGCGCACTTAATCCGAAGAACACAGTGCGCCGTAGACTGAGATTGCAACAACACATCCCACGAGCGCGACGCATCAATAGTAAGTTCGGGATTCCCCAGGGCTGAGTCGAAAAGAGCCATGTCCGAACACGACAGTATTTCGTGTGATTTACCGATCGTCGGTGTCAGAGCGTCTCGGTGTAACGGTGCAGTGCGCTCGTTTCGTGTGTAAGTGAGGCGTGGGCAGTGGAGTGAAGGACCAACGTGACATGTGTGATTGGGTCATCGAGATTTGAGATGATAAAAGTTTCGAGCCATACGAAGGAGTATGCTCGCTACGAAGTTCAAGCCCCGCACTACTACAGTAGTGATCGCAAAAGCAGCAAGTACGTCGCGGTTGGACTTGTGTGTTACCGATACGCAAGGGGGAGATCCTACGGGGATCCTACCCAGACTATCGGACGTATTGGTGGAGGGATACGGAGGTCCGGACCGTCAACGCTATAGGAAGGTATTGCCAGCTATGGGACTAGTCCATTTGCCCTTTTTGGCTGCTCGCATCTCAGCGTACAAGGCTGGATTAATGCCTTTCTTATGACACTTTTTGAGCTCAGCTTCAGTCAAAGTACTCGTGTCGAAGTCGCTTGCACTCCATTTACTGCTTCCGCTTGATTTTGACCCAGATCGACTTCGCTCGACGTTGTCAAGTATAGACTGTAGAGAGCGTTCTTCTGGCATAGATCGTTGCTCCTCCGATAGAGAAGTCGTTGATCTTGAAAAGTTGGATATGTGAGCGGAGGTACGATCAACTGAGGTCGACTTTGCTATAACCAGGCGAGTAGGGCTCGGAGGAGGATCTGGCGTCTTATCTGTCAATCTTCGAGGCATCATTTTTCGAAACAGCGACTGCGGTGTATGGTGATCAAGGCTCCCGTACTCCAAGGGCGTTTCTACGGGCGTAGACGTTCGCCTCGAGCTTCCACTTGAAGAGTGCATCGACGACGGCTTAGACATGATACTTGGTGGAGGGTTGGTAGGCGGATCATCTTCCAGGGTAAACCAATCTGGCGAAGGGGCCTCGGCTTCAGGCGGATCGTGGCCATAGATGCTCTGATCATCGTCTCCCGTTGTGGTCACTGAGTTGATAGTCTCCAACGAAGTCTGTCGTCGCAGATGCGGAGGAAGTCGCTTGATGTTGCTGATCTCTCTCTTGTTGTTTCTGTATGATATGAGGCCGCGTGGGTGTCGCCGTGAAGACGGCGGCTCAAGTGGGGGATTCGGATCAGGTGACGGTACATCTTGCACCTCCTGACTTCGAAACGGACGAGAAAACTGGCGAGCGGGATTCTTTGGCGGAGGCGCATCGACTGGATGCGACCGGAGCGGATTGACACCTGATGAAGAGGCAGGACGACTTGTGGCTTCACCGTCAAGCGAAGCAGATCGACTGCGCGCTATTGGAGGTGGGGCTGCTTCATCTAGATCCTCGTCGGACTCGTCAAAAACATAGGTTCGGTGGTCCCTGTACTGCTTCTGTGCTTCCAGAGCGGCCCTAGGTGAGCGACGGATGGCAGGCGGAAGGGCGTCGTCAACGTCCATGGCAGTTTGTGTGAGGTTGTATCATGACATCTGGAAAAAGGAAAATAGGATGTGAAAATACCCCGATACCAGCTTGCACGTCGGGCCCGCCCAACCACCCAATGCACATCAATCATGACGCAGAACGGGCTGCCAGAATCCTATGGCGTGGGTTAGCGTGGATCGGAGAATGCCTGTACCTTGCATAGCGTTCACGATGAGATCCGTCAACATGTCAGATGAGATTTGGTGTTGAGCTTTAGCGCAGATGCAACAGACGCGACGCTGATTGTAAGTCGTTGATTTCAGTAAGCCGTCTTGTGGAAATGGGCAAACAGCATCATCGTCTCCATCGAGGCCGAATGAGATGCGGAGACGGACGGCAGGATACCTGTCGATTACGCGGGTGGCTAAGGTTTTCGGCCGTTTTGGCCGTTGGAGACTGGCCAACTGGGCCAACGGTCGAGCCCATCACGTGCCTTGGCTGAGTTGATACTTTGACGGCCATGGTTTTCGGCGTCACTCGAAGCAGGCGGGCAGTCGAAACGCGTTTCAAGCGCGCAAGACGTATCAGCAGCTAGTTGGGACAAGGATGGTGAGTTGGAGTGGCTCCGAGCTGATGTTTCGACTGGAGGCGGGACCTGACAGGCCAGCAGCGCTAGGGCCAGGGACGGACTAGTGGATTCACCAACAACCGCAGGTCCACGGGCGCTCCTTACTTAGTTGAGTTGCACTGTCGCTGTCCACGCGAACAGCATGTATGCCACAACCACGGCCATAATCGATTCGCCGCGCACAGTACGTGTCCGCTCATCATGAGCAACGACGCGCCCACGCCCATCTCGGACGAGGAGGTGGTGGCACTCACCAAGGCGGCCTTTGAGCACTCCCGCCAGGACATTAACCATCGTGCGGCCGCCGAGACGCCCCGGGAATTGCAGCAACAGCAGCCAGGTATTACGATTGACCTGGGCCACAAGAACATTGCCCGCCTGCCGGACGAGGTCATCGATGTCATCCGGGCCGAGATTGAAAGGTACACACGCACCCGCCGCCCGCGCTTGCCTCCGCCGCCTTCGACTGTGGGAGAGACATGCTGACCTGACAGACTCGCTCTTTCCCACAATCTCCTCTCGACTCTCCCGTCCCGCCTTATCGAATGCAGACGTCTCCGCTACCTCAACGTGCGCTACAATGCCATGCGCGAGATCCCCAATGCCGTACGTTGGCCCGCCGCAACACACTGCACAGCAAGCCTCCACTGACACTACCCTAGATCCTCGACATGACCTCGCTGGAGATCCTCGACGTGAGCAGGAACAAGATCAGGTCCATACCGTCCAAAATCTCAAACTTGACCTCTTTGAAGGTGCTGGCAATCGCAAAGAACAAGATTGAGGAATTGCCCGTCTGCCTGGGCGAGATCAACAGCTTGCAGGTCCTTAAGCTAGACGGCAATCCGCTGGTCTTCCCCCCGCCAGACGTGTGCACCATCAAGGACAACGCCCCCTCACCCGCCAACGAGAACGAGCGAGATGCCGTCATAGCCACCCAGGTCAAGCGCTTCATGCGCCAACACATCTCAAAAGAGCGCCAGCGGAGCGAACTGGAAAGGCTGCGCGTCGAATCTTCTGGTGACGAGAGCTGGACCGAAAGCAACCCGGAGACACCCCGCCCGTCCAAGCGAGCCAACGGGGGACGATTCCCCGTGAGACCCAGTGTAGGCAACATCGATGGCTTCTCTGACACCAAGGCCGACTCACCTGGCTTGCCTGTCCCACCTATCCCAGTTCGTTCCCACTACCGTGTCGGATCTACAACGAGCAATGGAAACGGCGCCGGCATCGTCGTTTCAAAGCGGCCCCCAGTGTCTCCCCTCGCCCTGACAAACGGAAGCAATGAGCGTAACCGAAGCCAAAGTGAAGGCTCAGGACCTTCGTCACACCGCCAGAAGCGAATGGGCATATACACTAACAAAACATCGGAGCTGGGTTCTGTTGACGAATTACGGCGGACAAGTCACTTCCGCGGCTTCAGTCAGGGCATTGTTGTTCCTGCTCATTCTGCTGCCAACGGTCTGTCAGGCCCAGCAACCGCTGGTGCTTATGGAGATACTGGTACCGTCAGATCTCTCGCAAACCGCCCACTATCTGATGTGCGCGAACACCGGCGGAACTCGCGTGCGCCAGACATTGTCGTCGAGGCTGCAAAAAACTTCCTCTATGCCATATCCCAACTGCACGACTGCGTCTCACACATGGTACGCTCAATCAAATTGACAGCTAAGACGAAAGAAAGCCTGCGCCGTAAAGAAGACTTTTATCGCAGATACTCGACCACCTACCTCAATATCCGTGCGCTGAACGAGGTGTTGCACAAGTTCGACAGGCTGGTCGAAGAGGACGAGGAAGACGCACAGAAGCTCTCTAGAAGCGTATACATGTATGCTCTAAGATGTCTCGAGTCTTTCATGTCCATCAGTCTCTCAATCGCCGAGAATCGCGTTGAGATAACCCAGAATGCGAATGCACACATTATGCGGACTTTCCTGTTCCTCCAGCAAGCCAGTCTGATCGAGATGAGGAACGCCTGTTCGATTTTGGGTGCGCAGTTCAAGGATACTTCGGTAGCTTCGCGCCGGCCTAGCAATGTCGACCCAGTGGCTACAGTACGGGCACGCCCATCGAGGGTGAACCGTCGTTTCCAGACATCGCCGCCACAGCGAAACGGCGGCTATCAGATGCCACCACCAGTCATCTTGCACAGCAACGACAACAGTCGTTCCAACACCCTGACAAGCATTAGTGCCGCAACACCGCGCTCGGGGGAGTCATTCTCAACACTTGCTCCGTCCATGACACGGTCCAACACGCTGACCAGCAGTTTCGACGAAGCAGACGAAGATGCTCAATTTGACCGGGTCTACACGAAACTGAGAAATGCATCCGACAACTGCAGAAACTCCATGCCACAGATTACGCGTATGATGCGAGAGCAATTTGATGGTCTACGACGTGATCTTGACACCGAGGATCCACGAGTGAAGGCGCTGGCGAATCTTATCGACAAAAGCAATGATGTCCAACAAATGACGAATCCCCTCGCTGGCCGTCTATCACAGATGCAGCTTAAGGACAGCTACACCCGCAACCAGCCCGAATTCTGGCAACAATGCATGGGTTTCATCAAGGTACGTATACCCATGTTTGTTTCGAATCGCAGTTTTGAGAACAGTACGTTGACTCAAATTTGTTTCAGGCTTGGCAAGAACTCGCTGCAGCGTATACCCAGCAGGGTAGAGAACACAAGCTGCTCTCTGGCGAGATCAAACAGCTTATGCGGCCACTGCATAAGATGGTAAAGGAGGCCAGTTTGGCTATCAATGACAGTCCTTGGTCGCATCTTACCAGTAACAATCCCGGCCTAATGGGTCCGCCGAGCTTGTCGTCCATCACTTCACGCACCCAACCACCTAGGTTTATGAAACAGCCCAGCGGAACCATGTCTTCGAGCGGTGGACCTTCGTTCCCAGGCCCCATCAATACGTCCATACCTGCGATGGCTTCGGTCTTCTCTGCACAGCCGTACTCTACGGCAAGCTTCGGTTCGCAAGGCTCCGGTGGTTATGGCACTCCAGTCCCGGCGACGCCACTCAGCGCCGCTCTAGGAGCCGCAGCCCAAGCGACTATCCCAAATACCCCTCGCGTTTCTCAGGGTTCCAACACGCTCAACGTCTTCGAGCGAGCTGATCGCCTGCTCAGTCAGACAAGTCGTCGCGTTTGACATGTATAAGCTCTATATACCGGCTTCCGTCTATCATTGGCCTCAACTGCGTATGGCAATGGATTGATATGTACATTGTCTATACCTGCATAGGTTGTGTCGATGCGCAGCAGCGCACGTACGCGTTCGTTTGCTTTTCTGATTTCTTTTGTGCTTGTTTTTTGCCAGAGAATGTTTCTATTTGCATACCATTAGCGACGGCGTTTGTCCGGATTTCACTCTTTTCATACTATGATGGCATATCGGATTGCATATCGGACATGGTGTTTGGAATCGTTAACAAGGTTCATTACTGCATACTAGGCGTTTCTTGTCCTTGGTCTTATGGGGTGGGATGGAGTGGCTGGATGAACGGCTGGACGGTGGGTTGAACCTCTGGTAGGATGATATGGTGCACATATGACACGTCTTAATGTCTACAATGCACGGTCGGTCGGTCGCAGGAGATACGTTCCGTTTTTCCCGCATCAATCATTACGAAGTACATGGCGCATGCAACCATGATTCTAGGAAGAAGAAGCAAATCTCAATGTGCATAACTCGCCCACATGTGTAAATACTTTCTGAGAAGAAGCTCAGGTCTGTTACTTCGACTCTTGTGGAACTACAGCAAAGAGCTCAACTTTGCCTAAGACAGCTTTGATCTCCATAGATCCTTTTCTCACCACTGCTTGTACAGCCTTCACTTGCCTAAGACAGTGTGCGGGATATCTTGAGGCAAACATGACAAGTTCAAGACACCGAGAGTATTTGTATTTCCTACTCTGCTTTCTCTAGATGTCGCTACATCATCTTCAACAACGCCGCCTAAGGACCAGAAGAACCAGGAGAAAGTTCCCGCCTAAGAGCAGTCAAGCCGCCCACTCAATACCGGTAACGTCAGGACGGTGAAGGATGATGCCGTTGCACCATTTGCAGCTCCGGCACTTGTCCAGCCTCAGGCGAGCAGCTCGGTTATCCAACCTTCTGACCTAGCCGCTTAGAACCGCTGTATAGCCTCAGAAAGCATGAGCGAGGCAAGCAAGAAGGCACAGCTACCGCATCATCATCACCACCGCCGCCATCGCCAAACAGCCCGCATCGACAAGATAACGCGATACTACCAGCAGCCTAAACCAACATGAACACAAAAATAACCACATTCTACCCAAAAGCCTTTGTGGTTCATGTTGTCGACCCCACGACTGGCGTCGTCATTCATGTCTCGCAGCTAGTTTCCTACAGACAGGTTGACACTGTACTCGACGTGTACTTGGATTTGTTTCTGGACAAAGTGGCCGAGCGAATTGAATTCGATGTCAAGGAGACAATGCTGCGAACATGTCCGGTCACGGCTATGGTGCAACAGTCGTCTCTAAGGCGGCGGAAACTACCCGAGGCAACAGGGTGCGTACGACTCCACTTTAAGTAATCCGGTCCAGACATGTCTTGAGTCGTCTGTCCTGCACATGAAGCGCCTCACCAGGATTCACTTCGGCGAATAGGGTGTTTGTGGCGACAGCTTAAGCACCTTCCGTCCTTCTGACACAGGTGATGGCGGCATGAGAAGCGGCCTTTTACATGCTGTGTAGCCTCGCGGTGCAGGATATTTCCGATCCAGCCAGAGATTCCATAGCATGACTGAAGCTGTACTTGATGACCAGTACAACATCAATGCCGCAGGAAGCTCTTGACACAAAGGGCCGATTAATAGAGAAACAAAAAGTAAAGTCCTCCGAAGCACACCAGGCCACCTCCGAGATCCGTCGCTTTCGACAGTGTTTTTCGTAGTATAGATGTTTGCAAACATAATACCAGATGTGATGAACGGGAGAGCCCCCGTGGGGTCCGGAACAAGTAGATCCTGGAACCAGAGTATGCCTTCCGCTGCCAACGAAGGCTCGAACCATGCAGTAGATGTGACACGTCTAACAATTTCACCGGCTTCGTTCGTCATGGTTGCACCTTGGCCATTAATGGCCGCAACCGCCATACCTATCAGACCATCATGGGCGCCGCATTTCTGCCGTATGACCTCAGCCATAGCGATGAATATGGGAAATTGAAACAATGTCCAACTAATTTGGCCACGTAGACTGACATTCCACCTCTTGTCCAAAGCCGATATCGTGTCATTTACTTCTTTCTTCACCGTTAATTTGGCCTGCTTAATGGTTCGGAAGTTACCACGCTTTAGTATCTCGTCACGTTTCTGGAAAGCAAGCGCTTGTCGGAGCGGATGGAGACCAATATACCGTGCCATGAGGGCGCGCGAGTAGGTTCCAGCTGTAGTGACAAGAAGACCGCGAACAAGGAAGGCGGTGAGGGGTATGGCAGCATACCATGGCACGGTGGCGTGGACGAGCGACATCAGCTCGTGGGGAAGGTACAAGAGGGCATCGGCGACGGGACCTTGTCGCGGGGTCGAAGCATGGAAGGCGCGTGTTGGCTTGGAGTATATTGGAGGTCGAGAGGGGATAGAGGTGCGCGAGAGCCATTGGCATGCTGGCTGCCGCAAGAGGCGCGACGACAGCATGTTGTGATAAATTTGGGATGCTTCAACTATCTAGTCAAATGTCCGACTCGCGAGAGAAAGAGGCTCCTGCTAGCGCGTCAGGGTTCCATGCTCTCGGGCCGGGGCCAGGAACCGATGTCATCCCACCTGAACAGCTGTCGCTTTGCCTAAACATTTGTCCATGGCCTGAGTCTTACGCTGCCTGTCTCCTCCGCCGTGCCTCCATTCGGTGTCGCTTCGAGATGGGTCTTTTACCCATCCTCCTCTCGCTACTAGTGCCTGCACTCTTGGCTACCGTCTTTCTCCCCAAGACCCTGCGCTTTGCTGCGGAACTAGTGGGACAACACTTGCGTCGATCTTCCCGTACACGACGAGAGCTGTTACTCGCCAGGGTAGCAAGCGAGACCAAGACATTCGAGGCGCAGCAGAAGAACAAAAAGAAAGAGGATGAAGACTGGGAACAAGTTGGAAACACACCTCCTAGTGGTACGGTGAAACATGGCCAGGCTGACAGTGAATGGGATGGTATTGTCGGCTTCTTCCACCCTTTCTGGTACGCGTGGCATATTCTGAAGTGCTGCTGTATGGTCGCTGACATGCTGTTTTTACAGCAACGCAGGAGGCGGTGGTGAGCGAGTCCTATGGGCTGCGATCCGAGCACACCAAAAGCGTTGGCCAAAGGCTACCTGCATAGTCTACACCGGTGACCATGATGTCGACAAAGCTGCCATTCTCAAACGTGTCAAAGATCGTTTCAACATCCAGCTACACCCGCCGACCGTCCACTTTCTCTACCTCACAACCCGCGACTGGGTACTCGCAAGCACATGGCCGCGTTTTACACTACTGGGCCAATCTCTCGGCTCCCTCGTCCTTGCCTACGATGCCTTCAGCCTCCTTGTACCGGATATCTTCATAGATACCATGGGTTACGCCTTCGCTCTTGGCCTGTCGTCCTTCCTCTTCCCAACCGTACCCACCGGTGCATACGTACACTACCCGACCATTTCCACGGATATGCTCGATTCGCTACAAGTTGGAGGTCAAGGTATAAATGCAGGAACAGGCACAGGATATCGGGGTATGGCGAAGAAAAAGTACTGGCAACTCTTTGCAAAGCTATACAGCAAACTCGGTAGCACCATTGATGTGGTAATGACCAACTCCACATGGACGCAAAGCCACATCAAAACTCTCTGGGAGCCATATCGTATCAAAAGGAGCAAGTCAATCGACATCGACGTCGTCTTTCCGCCCGTAGCTGTTGAAGAAGTCATAGAAGCCGTCCCAGTCTCCGAGTCCAGCGAGAAGAATCGTGGCCCTTACCTCCTCTACATCGCGCAGTTCCGACCGGAAAAGAATCACAGACTTATTCTCGAGGCCTTCGCATCATTCCTGCATTCCACACCTGAACTTCCAGCATACCCCAACCATACCCCGAAGCTCGTCCTGATTGGCTCAGTACGAAACTCTCACGACGATGCGAAGCGTGTCTACGAGCTGAGGTTGCTAGCGCATGAGCTACACATCAAGGAGAATGTGGAGTTCATATGCGACGCGCCGTGGCCGCAAATGCTCGAGTGGATGCGCAAAGCTAGTGTGGGAGTGAACGCCATGTGGAACGAACATTTCGGTATTGGTGTGGTGGAGTATCAAGCTGCTGGTATGATCTCTGTGGTCAACAACTCTGGTGGGCCTAAGCTAGACATTGTGATTGAGGTCGATGGAAAACCCACCGGTAAGTCTGATGCACATCACTCTGTCAAATATATATTATTGCTAACGTACAACCAAGGTTTCCATGCCACCACTGCAGAGCAATACGCCGACGGCTTCCGCAAGGCCCTTACTCTTTCACCCGAAGACACACTCGACATGCGACAACGGGCTCGAAGGTCATCTGAGCGTTTTACTGATCAAGTGTTTGTGGACAAGTGGCTGACTAATGCCGAGAAGCTTGTTGCTCTGCAAATCAAGCGGGCATCGAGATGAGAGTCAACTAGCCAACTGGGAGCATGGCGTTATACTGAACAGCATGGGATTTCTTGATACCACACATGAGCATTGGGCGGTTGCATCCTAGGAGTCAAGCATACGATATATATTCAATTTCTTGCACCTGCATATCAAGACCATAGTATGATACGTGTGACGACCACAGAGTTGATGAATGAGATTGGGGAGGAACACGTGAGGGTGGTGCAGAATAAGTTGTGTCTTATTCTTGTTCCTCTTTCTAGGAACTCAAGCTACATAACGATATTGAATGAGTTATCCATCGTAAGGAGTACGAAATCCACGATTGATTCTCCCAGAACTTGTTCCAAGCCATCCACAGATGTCTTCACATTGTGGAGCATAACTTTTCGTAACACGAGCATTAAGCGGCCAAATGCCAATCGGTAGATAGTTACCAAGAAAGTGCAACGTAAACAGCATGATTGCAGCAGAAGTGGACAAACATCAAAGTGGCAGGACCAGCCAAGCCAACGGAAGCAGTGGGGATAGCAAGTCAGATCACAACCGCTCAAGCTCCTGAAAGCGCTCAACAGGGTCGGCAAAAGACCGCGTCAAGCCTACCGAAGCCCAAAAGTCGTCACTAACATCTTCTCTGCGCGCAAGACGCTCCAGCAACGACCGCGCGTCACGGAGCTCCTGATCTAGTGGCGGCGGCGGCGGTGAGTCGGCACGGACAAGTGGAGGAATGCTCTCGTTGTCGCTGGCGCTCGCAGCTTCCTCTGAAGGTCCATCAAGCTGTGGTATTTGTGGCCTCTGCGCCACTTCTGTCTCGACATCTCTCCAAATGCCCGAGTTGTAGAAGCTGCGAACGACTTCGCTGGCGTCTCGGGATCGGTCGATTACGCGGAGTGAGTAACGCTCTATATCTCGCGCAGGAGGCTCGTTGGAGAAATACGACGGCCGCATTCTTCGGCGAGGCTCAGCCGAGTGTGAGATACCCAAGCGGTTTCTAAAAGCCTCTGTGCCTGTACGACGACGTATACTGCCACGTATATCCATTTCTTCTTCTTCTTCTTCTTCTTCTTCGGTATCTGATGCTGTGTCATCCTCCGAGGTATCGCATGCCCGCATGAATTGTTCGTTTTGTGGAGGTGAGTGACGTCGGGATGGCACTGTAAGATGAGTTTGCGAGGATGCCGCCGAATTGGCACTTCCCGCTCGCGAACTGGTATGCGAGTTTGTGAATGAGGCTGACGCTGCGGCTGATGCAAAGGATGACCCCGCAGTTGGTGCGACAGGGTCGTCGACGACAGTGGTGAGAAAACTGTCCCATTGCAACTGATCGTCAAAAGGGCTGACACTGCGATTCCGGTCGCCCAGGCCGTCCAGTGTAGCAACAGGGCTCCAAGACTCGCGCAAGGAGCTGGCGGGTAGCGGTCCATCCGCAATAGTACGGCGACCCATCCTGCGTAGTGGAGGGAAAGCTACGGCGTTGTTCTCGCCTGTCTCGTGGCTTTCCTCGGGCACATTCGCAGTGTCGCCTCGCGCCCCAGATGGGTCAGCACGGGGACTCTGGGAACGTGTTCGCGTTGATCGTCCAGTGGCGCGACGGTATGAAGTGTACCCTCGCAGGCGTGAAAAAGGGTCTTGCGCATCGCGTTGTGCTTCTGCTTCTGACGTCCGCGAAGCTGCAGCTGGCGCAAATCCTGGGGTGAAGGCTGCTAAGGGGCGCTCGTGGTCGGGAGTGGCGCGCATCTCGTGGGCGCGCATGTAGCCATCAAGACGACTGCGCGAACGGCGCACGCTGCTCTCGTCGCGCTGTAGAGTAGGTGGGTGCCTCGAAGCCTCGTTGCTGCGGTATTCGGTCCTCGAGACTTCAGGAACAGGTGGCGGCGCCAAACGCGCGCGATGTGACGAGCGAGGTATCCACTCGATATGCGGAGCAGAGATGAGGAAATCGGTATCGAGTGTGCTGCGAGGACGCGGTGATCTGTTGGGTCTTGCGCGGCGCCGGATGGGTGAGCGTGAGCCGGCGATGTCGGCTCGAAGTACATCTTTCTCCTTTGCTTCCTCGCGCTTCACATTCCATCCGATCGGTATACCCATTGCGCAAGATACGTGAAGTTAGGGATTCCAAGAAAGATGGGTGTGGTTGCCGTGTGGATGGTGACGCGCCGGATGATGCTAATGGGGATGGGTCGGAGAAGGAACTAGGGCGGCGCACGTCGCAACCGCTTAGAACAGAACTGTGAGGCTGAAGCGTCTGGGGGAGGCGCAGCCCCTCGACATAAAAAATCTACATCGTCGGGCATTGTCTGACCAATCTCTATATAGCAAACACCTTTGGCTCTAGACACGAAGCTTGTGCACTTTACTACAGTACATAGCCTGGAGTTCCTACACCAAACAAGTCGACGTCTTTGGCAGGCGCGACTGTGACCGCCAAGCCGTGGCTGCCTCTCACGCTAAGGGCGCGCCTGTCTGCAGCTTCTGGCCCACTCGTTCTAGTGAGTCAACACGCATCTGCAGGTACCTCGTTTCAAAGCATCGCGTGTCCGCCTAGACCTCGGGATCCATAGTTGCCTACACTACTATAGACCACCTCTCTTGTGGCCATGATCCAGCCTGGTTTGGAGAGGATCAGTCAGCTCTTGAAGAATGTCAACTTCCCCTGGAAGTCAATACATGTCGCCGGCACCAACGGCAAAGGCTCCGTATGCCACTTCGCATCGACGCTGCTTTCTAAGAGACTCAAATGTGGGAAGTTCACGTCTCCACATCTCATAGACAGGTAGGCACGCTGTCAAGTGAGGTGGTCGCTGTCTAACATTGGCAGATGGGACTGCATATCCATTGGCAACAAGCCCGTAGAAGAGGCCCTCTTTCGCAAAATTGAGAAGCACTACATTGATCTGAACATAAAAAAAGGCATCAAAGCTTCAAATTTCGAGATCTTGACCGCCACTGCCTTCCACATCTTCAATGAAGAGCAAGTACAGGTTGGTGTGGTTGAAGTTGGTATGGGCGGAAAGCTCGATGCTACCAACATACTGAACAACCAAGTGATTTCTGTAATTTCAAAAATAGCGCGAGATCACGAGAGCTTCTTGGGCAGTACTCTGCAAGAGATTGCACACCACAAAGCTGGTATCCTCAGGCCCCATGTACCCTACCTCATCAACCCCAAGAATGAGAAAAACGTCGTATCTGTCATCAACGAGTATGCAGACGAAATTGCTGCAGGACCTCGTCTTGAGTACGATCCCCCAGGCTTTTCCAAGGTACTATTCCAGAACAAGGACTGGCTACCAGCACAACCAGTCCATCAAGAAAATATGGTCATAGCTGCCATGGCTGCAAAGACCGTAATGGAGAGCTTCGGTAGAGAGTATACAACCTGGAACATGGGGCGCATACTGCGGAAGTCTAAAGTCGAAAACCCGGGACGATTGGAATCGGTTCAAGTACCGCCTATCTTTGGTCAACGAGCCACGGTGTCATCGAGGATGTTTAAAGGAGAATCCATCCTGGTAGATGGAGCTCATAATCCTGATGCTGCTAGAGTGTTGAGTCAGCATGTTCAAAAATTTCAGAGGAGGAAGAAGATCCCTAATGAGGGTCGTGTTAATGAGGGTCGTGTCCCACGAAACGGATGGCCTGTTACATGGGTGCTTGCCATGACCGAAGGGAAAGATGCACATAAATATCTAAGCCAGATACTACAACCAGGAGACAATGTCGTGACTACGACTTTTGGTCCGGTGGATGGAATGCCTTGGGTCAAGCCTATGGATCCCAGTCGACTTCTCGACATGGCAAAATCTGTCGAGCCTGGCATCATGGGATTGGTTGCATCAGAGGGCGGCCCACTTCGAGCGTTATGCACAGCTAAATATCTCAGAGATCCTGACCGACCTATCGTTTTGACAGGCAGTTTATACCTTGTGGGTGATCTACACCGCGAGCGGCGGCTGCGACCGAACAAGGTGTATTGGGAGGACCCAAAGTTTGAGGACGATAGAAACAAAATCGCCGCAATGCTTGAAGAGGAGAAGCACAGAGTCAATCGGATACTAAGCGATACTGATACATTCGGTCTCACCACTGATTCCTTCGATGAATTGAATCGGAAGAGTGGTATATGGGGAAAGCAGATGGCAGAGCGGGAGAAGCAGAGAACCATACAAGAAGAGATTGCGGCTCTTGATGAAAAAGTGGAGTCTCTCACAGAAGAAGAAAAGCTTCTTAGGCTGGAAGAACCCTCAGCTATAACAGAAATCACGAGATTGACAGCACTAGAAAATGGTGCGAATTTAAGCTATCATAAAACCTGGTAAGTCGGCTAAGCGGACCATAGCAAGGAGCGTACAAAGGATTAATGGAAATACAGGGCGGACAGGCTTCCCGGAGAAAAATTCATACCTGGACAGCGAACACGAAGATACGAACGAGGACTTCCGCCTCGAAAGAAATAGAGGACGACTCCAAGCTGCATGTAGTAGGTCAAACACGAGTAGCAAAGACAAGTTGTTGTGTTAGTGTTGTGCGCGTGTATCATTATCGCGATGGCGACTGACTGTGGTGCATTTGCAGTCAATTGATTATCCTGTTGTACAGTCTTTGTTTTCATCAGCCTCAGCCTCCTTCTGCAAACGATGGCATAGCACCGGTCTCACTCACCAAGAGCTGCGGAGGTTTGCAGAAGTTGGCTTACTTGCTTCTGATTTTCGCCAACCACACCCTAATATTTCCGGCCTTACTGTCAATCCTGACAGCCTTCCTGCTTCTTCATGTACTTTAAAACACCCAGCTTACCCAGCTGAGACATTTTGCAGCCTTCGACTCGATTCTTCTGTACGACAACTCCGCTTTGCGAGGTATGGAGTGTACACCGAAAAGAATTTATTCGTTTATGTAGACTCGATTTTGCGGGCAAGATTCTTGAGTCTATCAGTGAAGTTCAATTATCCAACGGTACGCTTCCTTTGCTACAGAACATCCTAGTCGCTAATCTAGTTAGGGATTGCGCTCCTTGTTGGTGCTATGTTCCCGTGGAATAGCCTTAGTCTCTACCATTTACACGTAGTTTATGACACCATTAACTTTACCGCGTAAGCGATTGTGGTGCCTTCTTCGCCCTTCTATCTAACTATTGACAGCATATCGTTCACGGCGTCGATGTTCGTAGTTTGGAGCTCTCGAACCCACAAGAAGCAAGATGTTGAAGCCGAAAGCTAAAGTATTGTTCAACAAAAGCCATCATGGATACACGCGATACAGCGAATGAGGAAGTTTCTAGTGT
>Ga0265797_10006000_pt1 | contig 17465 bp, 15 predicted proteins | sample P2T30metagenome_FD_192433 | JGI IMG/M metagenome (GOLD analysis project Ga0265797, IMG submission 192433) | Plant litter microbial communities from East Loma Ridge, Irvine, California - P2 T30 | ecosystem: Environmental > Terrestrial > Plant litter > Unclassified | place: USA: California...
AAACACGCACCCACCCCACCATCAACACCAGCCCGAGCATCTACAAGTTGCAGTGCTTGTCGCGCACTCAGTCTGCAAGCCATATCCGAACTAATAGACGCAATTGGGTGTCTTGCCTTGCTGCCTCGTTCCCTCCCTCCCTTGCGGCGACAACTGCCCGTCCGTCTGGCCGCAATCACCCTTTCTACGTCGCCATCGACACCCGACACCCAACACCCAACACCATGGCCAGCACCGGCCGAGAAAGCTTCAAGCTCCCTGACCCCCCGCCACCACTTCACACTCGCGACAACAGCATGGATCGTCCAGGGACGCCAGCCGAGGCCTTTATGAGCCCGCAGCAAACGCCCCAGGGCAGCCCCAGTAAACACCACCAGCCACCGGGCGCATTCGATCTGCCGCACGTCTTCGAGAATGCAATGAGGCTGCTGCCTACGGTCGGCTCGCCCTCTAAGACAAAGCCAGGGTCACCAACTTCGCCCAACAAGCTGAAGCTGGGCGGTGGTGATGACGCAGACCATAATGCACACGATTCCACCACCCTTACACAGGGCAGCCCCACGCGCAAGTCGAACCAGGAGAACACGCCGCCCAGCGGACGCCCGGGCATGCAAAAGGAGCCGAGCTATCTCACACAAGCAGCACAGTCGCGGCAAGAGCCATACCGCACGCGCGGGGCAGATCAGTCGACACGCTACCTGAACGGCCCCCAGCGCCTCTCGCCCGAAGATCTGGAAAAGGCGCGCAAGCCGGCTGTAAAGCGACTTGCGAACGTTACGCAACTGTGTACGGGCTTTGCATCCTAATGTTGAGTCTACGCTAACACGTCTTGCAGACTTCCTCGACTACTACTACGACCTCCTCACCTACGTGCACGCCCGCCAGTCTCGCCTCACTCAGTTCAAGGCCCAGAACCCTCTACCGCCGGAGACACCCGAGCAAGAGTATAACGATGCGCTCACACAATACCTGGGCCGTGAGCGCGCAAACCTCCGCAAGCGACGCACCCGTTTAAGGCAGGGTGACTTCCAGATCCTCACACAAGTTGGCCAGGGAGGCTACGGACAGGTATATCTGGCCCAGAAGAAGGACACACGCGAGGTCTGCGCCTTGAAGGTCATGAGCAAGAAACTGCTGTTCAAGCTGGACGAGGTCCGACACGTCTTGACCGAGCGCGACATCTTGACCAGCGCTAAGAGCGAGTGGTTGGTACGACTGCTGTACGCCTTCCAGGACGACAAGAGTATCTATCTTGCCATGGTGAGTCGTCGCGTTGGGGAGGGAGAGAGAGTACACAGCATGGGGAGATGGACTAATACTTACTAGGAATACGTGCCAGGAGGTGACTTCCGAACCTTGCTTAACAACACAGGTGTCTTACACAATCGACATGCGCGCTTCTACATTGCCGAAATGTTCTCATGTATCGATTCGCTACATCAGCTAGGCTACATTCATCGAGACCTGAAGCCGGAAAACTTCTTGATCGATAGCACTGGGCATGTCAAATTGACAGACTTTGGTCTTGCAGCAGGTATCCTTGCACCCTCCAAGATTGAATCGATGCGTATCAAGCTTGAGTCTGTGAGCGACGTCATTGCCCCGTTTGGACGACCTATCGAGGAGCGGTCAGCAGCACAGCGACGGGAGAATTACCGCTCTCTTCGTGAACGCGATGTCAATTACGCAAAAAGCATCGTTGGAAGCCCTGACTACATGGCACCAGAAGTCCTAAAGGGCGACGAGTACGACTTTACTGTGGACTACTGGAGCTTGGGATGCATGCTCTTCGAGGCCTTGGCTGGATACCCGCCCTTCGCCGGTGCTACAGTTGATGAGACGTGGCAGAATCTGAAGCAATGGAAGAAGGTCTTGCGCAAGCCCGTCTACGAAGACCCATCGTACTTTCTCTCCAAACGCACCTGGGACCTCATCATACGTCTGGTTGCCTCCAAATCGACCCGCTTCCGCAACATCTCTGAGATCCATGCCCACCAGTACTTTGCCGAAGTTGACTGGGCGCGGCTGAGAGAGCAGAAGGCGCCGTTTGTACCGGAGCTGGATAGCGAGACAGATGCTGGGTACTTTGATGATTTTGGCAACGAAGCCGATATGGCGAAATACAAGGAGGTGCACGAGAAGCAGGCAGCCTTGGAGGCTATGCAAGATCGCAACGTCCAGATGGGCAAGGGCCTCTTTGTCGGATGTAAGTACTGTCTCATGTCATGCTGCATCATGTTAACAAGATCGCAGTCACATTTCGCCACAAGAAAACAGCAGAAGAGAATGGCAAGCCAGCAAGCCCCAGAAAACCGCTCCCGATGGTGGATGAGAATTTTGGCACCATCTTCTAGGGTCTACGGTTTCATTGTGCGTGCCGTTGCACTGGTTGCACTGGCAGTTTTATCTCCTTCGGACACGCATGGGCGGGCCAGATTTGAAGCAAATGACAGTTGTGCATCTGCGACGCGTAATGAAGCAAAAGGCATGAGAGACGCTTTCCTGGTTTTGCACACGACGGCATCTTTCGACAGAGTTGGCGTTCAGTGGGGACCAAGCATAGTTTGTTTGGCGGCAGGTGCATTGCATGCATTCGAGAGATTGTGTATTAGTAGACAATGAATACACGAGCATATGATATCATAGTTTGGGATCGAAGCTTTGACATTTCGATGAGCAATTGAGAACACGCTCTCACGTGACCGCGCTGTGAATTGTGATCGCATGGATGCGTAGCGTTGCCGCTACCGCTAATCCATAGTTCCCGTCTACGGTCCCTGTCACCCCCTCCGTCTATCGAGTACTCGGATTTTAGCCAACACCAACCCACCCAACACCCACACGAACGACAGCAATGCCTGGTATTGTGCACAGAGGGCGAAAGCGGCCATCGGTAGCCATACACCAAGACGAGAGTGAACAGTCGGATCATTCGTCTGCATCCTCGGCCAGTAAACGCGCCCGCCATGACAGAGACGCGTCTTCGACCCCCGCGCATGTGTCGAGCCGCGGCACGAACAACAACTCAACCACACACTCCCAAGACGCCTTCCAGCCCGGTTCGCTTGTGAGGGTGAAGCTCACCAACTTCGTCACATACACGGCTGCCGAGTTCCACCTGGGTCCCAGCCTGAACATGGTCATCGGTCCGAATGGAACAGGAAAGAGTACTCTTGTCTGCGCAATCTGTCTGGGGCTCGGATGGGGCAGTGAGCATCTGGGGAGGGCTAAGCAAGTGGGCGAATTTGTCAAGCATGGCGCTACAGTGGCTACCATTGAGATCGAGCTCGCCGGGGGTCCTAACGAGGGCCGGAACCACATCATCACACGCACCATTCGCAAGGAGGATAACCAATCGCGTTGGTATCTCGATGGCGTTCGCTCCACACAAAAGGACATCATAGAGCTGGCCAGAGGGTACTCAATTCAGATTGACAACTTGTGCCAATTCTTGCCCCAAGATCGGGTCGTAGAATTTGCCAAAATGTCCGATGTCGATCGCTTGCGAGAAACACAACGCGCTGCAGCGCCACCACACATGGTAGAGTGGCACGATGCCCTCAAGGCCTTACGACAAGACGAACGGAAATTGGAGACAAAGCGGCAGAATGAAGGGAGGCATCTAGAGGCGATGAAGAGGGTGCAGACTGCAGCGCAGGGTGACGTGGACCGCATCAGGGAGCGCCAAGAAATAAAAACAAAATCAGATTGCCTGCGAAAAGCCAGGCCTGTCATCGAGCTTAGGTTGTGCAGAAAAGAGATTGAGCAGCTCAAGGAAAATCTACGAGTAGCCAGATTAGAACTTGATGAGATCAAAGTCGATGTTGAACCAGCGCGTCAAGCCCAGTCAGAGATGGAATCGTACCGGAACGACATCGAACAAGTGGTGAGGCTTCGCAAGAACCGAGTTGACGAGATCAAAAGGAAGGCCGATAGCCTCATGGCAGCCATCGAAAGAGACAAGGAAAGAGCGGTAGACTATGAGAGTGATATCAGAGCCGAACTGAATGCCATGAGGGAACGCAAAAAGGATATTGCCCGCATAACCGCAGAAATCAACGGGCTGGAACAAAGGCGGCTGAAGGAGCCTGAACGATATATTGCCCATTCTTACGAGCAACGCAAGACAGAAATCCGTGCTCAAACATCGGCCAAGTTGAATGAAATTTTCGAAAAGGAAGAAGTAAGAAAGGCATTAAGGTCCCGCAACATAGAGCTCCAACAGCAGCAAACTGAAATCGCGGAACGACAAGCAGAGCTGAGCACTCAAAGTGGAAAGCAAGCAAATCTTCTACAGAAGGTTTCTAGTGACACAGCGACGGCCTGGGCATGGATTCAGAAGAACAGAGATTCCTTGAGACTGAAAGGCGAAGTGTTTGGGCCGCCCATATTAGAGTGTTCTATTCCAGATGCTAGATACGCTCAGGCTGTAGAAAGTCAGTTGAGAAAAGGCGATGTCGTTGCAATAACTTGCACTGACAGCGACGACCAGCGGCTCCTGACACGCCGCCTGCTGCACAAGAAAGAAAACGATGGGCTAGGACTCCACGACGTCCACCTTCGAACGTCTCCAAAGTCTCTTGATTCATATAAATCGCCAGTTCCAGAAGCAGACCTATCCAATTACGGATTCCAAGGTTACATCCGACAGTATATCCGAGGGCCTGACGCGGTTTTAGCCATGCTTTGCGACAACAAGAACCTCCATCAAATAGCGTATGCTGCAACGCCAATCTCTGATGAGCAACACGATGCCGTGTCGAGCAGCTCGATTCGTACCTGGGTCAGTGGCGCCCATACATATCGAGTTACCACGCGTAGGGAATACAACCAGTCTTCGACTTCCGTTACAAAACTGGGGGCTGCGCAATGGTTCATTGACCTACCAGCTAACACGGATGAAATGCGGTATCTCAATGAACAGAACAGCAAAATAACGGAAGAGCGGGAAGAGCTGCGCGAGAAGCACAGCCGCATTGGAGAGGAGGTCAAGGCGCTCAAGGAAGAAACTAGTGCGCTTGACGCAGAGAAGGAAAATGTACAGGCGGAGCAGGATGAGATGAAGAAGTCCTGGGCCGAATGGGCAGCTCTCCCAGAAAAGATTGCCTGGAAACAAACTCAGTTGGACAAGGACATCGAAGAAAATGCGCAGATTAACGACCGTATTCGAGCGATAAAGGCAAAGGTTCGTGCTACATCACTGCACATTGCCACTCAAACCCTTGAATACGCTAAAACTGTGACGCACATGCGTATGTTCAATGAATCGCTCATTGAAGCTGAAATACGGTTCATCGAAGCCAAGTCGGAGATCAGTGCTTTGGAGCGTGAGAACAGCGAAATCTTACAGAAGCTAGAGACGAAAGAAGGCGAGATCAAAGCGCTTGAAGCCCGGAACGAACAGCTCCGCAACGATTTTCGCGCCCGCCGAGCACTCACGCAGCAAGACATCAACAGCTGGCCCGAAAATGAAAGGGAGATCATATCAAGGTATACTACTGAAATCCAGTCAATTGAGGAATTAGAGCAGGAAGTTATGGCTGTCGAGGCACAGCTGAGCATGATGACCGAAGGTAATCATGGTGTGATCGAGACTTATGAGAAGCGCAAAGAGGAAATTACTAGGACCGAAGCAAAGCTGGACAGGTTAAATGCCGATCTTGAAGATGTCAAAGAAAAGATTGTTGAGATCCGCCAGAAGTGGGAGCCTGAGCTTGATGCTCTCATACGCAAGATCAGCAGTGCTTTTGCGCACAACTTCAGGCAGATCGGATGCGCTGGTGAAGTGGAGGTGTACAAGGACCAAGAGGACTTTGACCTCTGGTCAGTTCAGATCTCAGTCCGCTTCCGGTAAGCTCCCTCTTACCCCCTTGACATGCAAAAACCCCCCGACTAATAAACTGAACAGCGAGAATGAAACCCTCAGTGTCCTCAACTCACATCGCCAATCTGGTGGCGAGCGTGCGGTTTCAACAATCTTCTACCTGATGGCGTTACAAGACCTTGCCCAATCCCCCTTCCGCGTCGTTGACGAGATCAACCAAGGCATGGATCCACGCAATGAGCGTATGGTGCATGAGCGCATGGTTGACATCGCCTGCCAAGAGCGTACAAGTCAATACTTTCTCGTCACACCCAAGCTCCTAACGGGCCTGAAGTTCCACCCCAAGATGAAGGTCCATGTCATCAACTCTGGCGAGCACGTCCCAGATTCGAGCACGCTAGAGGGCGATTGGAACTTGAGTAAAATGGCCAAGACTGCATTGGAGGCCAGGAAAGGGATAAGGGTTTCTTAAGTTGTCGGGAGCGAAGATGATGAGTGATAACGGTTACGTGCAGTTTCTCGAAAGCCGATTTTACAGCTCTTGGGGTACACGTTGGTGAGCAGGATTTCCATTTCTTTACCTGGCGTGGTACGACAGTCACGCAACTTTACTATCGATAGCGGGCGAAGAACAAATCGAGATACCCTTGTTCCTTATCCGCGAGCCTTTTTTTAGGTTTTCTAGCAAGACCATGTAACGGTTGCCTCTGACATATCGTGTTGTGTGCGACAGAAGACTGACGTATAGCGCGTTTTGTTTGTTTGTACTACACGGGCGATAACGGTTATGCCGGCGTGTATGCGTGTGTGGGTTCCAATTGATGACAAAACACGCAATGTTACTAATTCGGGTACCACGGTAACTCGGGGCTCAATCGCGCGCATGGCCAAGTAAGCAATCAGCAAATATTTTGCTGATAGAGGAATACGAGCATAGTATGACATGGGTATGGCTTTATAGGCTAACCGGTTGGAGAAGACTGGGGTTGGCTGAACCAAATTGTTACCCGCTGGGTGGGGTACCATGGGGTGAGATGAAGACATGGGTTATCTCATTGTTACGAGCCCATTCTGCCTTTACAGGGTAACATTGATAAGAAATCTGTCCTAATCTTGATTTGGGATGGTGGATGATGGAGATGTTTTTTGTATTAGGGATTCGGGTATATATACATTCGTATGTGTGTGTGTGTGTGTGTTGAAGTGAGAGAATATACATGACAATTTGTTTTGATTACTCGCGTCAGAGAAAAATTCTACCACTTCACACCTTTATCTGTTTAAATAACCAAACATACAACCGACCAAAATAATGCCATCTCTTACCCCCCTCCTTTCAATCCTCTCCCTCCTCTCCCTCTCCGCATACGCCCACCCAACAACCTTGACCTCAACCTCCGCGGACACCGTTGAAATATGGAGCATCCCCCGCCTAACCATGCACATGATGACACCCACCACCGGCCTCCCCGGCAACGGTGCCTGGCCCCCCTCCCTCCGCTTCAACTCCACCATCGACTTTGACATTTTGGTTCCCAGTCACTCTATCGCGGTATCGGAAACGGCAGGGTTGCTAAAGATGAACTGCATGGCGAGTTGGGAGAATGGAACGTTGCCGTCTGGGCGGATGGGATGTACATTACCAGCAGATGTGACAGAAGGGGGAACAGACGTAGTAGAGTTTGGAATGGAATTGTACACGGGCTTGGGCATGCGGAGACCTGAGCTGAGTTTTGTGTTGAGTGTTTGGAGAGAGTAAGTTCTTTTGGCCTTTTTTTTGGACTCTGACTTTGTGTTGCGTACTTGTTTTGGGTCTCAGGGCTCATAACATGCTTACACTTACAGTAGTCAAACACCCCCGCTCACTGGCTCTATACCCATTACTGCAAATGACCCCTCGGAGCCGAGCAGCTACCTTACGTGCCTTGGTGGAGCGCCGCTCGATGGGCTGAGATGCAATATTGGCAGTTATTTGAGTGTGAGGAAAGAGTTGGTTATACAGGGGCGGCTGGGTTGATGGATGTTGTAATGGTGTTGGACGGCAAAAGAACGAGGACCCTCTATGAAAGATGACGACTATGCGAATATAGAGGTTGATTTATACTAGGTATTTGATAATGTCACAGAAGAAAGAAAAATTTGGTTCTCGCGTTCCCCCTTTCGTCAACTTCTTTTACCCCGCTGAGACAAGTGGCTGGTCACACAGCATATGCAGTGCGCACTTCTGAGGTGGGAGAGGCGTGTTTACACCTCCACCTATTATTCCGGTAGAAGAGCCTTGGACAGCATCGTGCCATCGTCGTCGTCGTCACAGATTCAGAAGCGTGCAACAAGACGCACACACATTACAAAATCATATTCCCATGCTATTCAATTTTTTACATAGGTTATCTAAACCCAACTCCCGCAATCTTTTGCAACGCAGCGCATACATGTCGTGGAAGTGCAAGTGAGGCGGGCGGCGAAAACGACATGTTGAGCTCTTCGAAACAGTTGGCATGTTCGAGTGCTACGACAGGGGTGTACAGTGACTGTTGTGTTCAAGGCCGTTGTTTACAATATCACTTGAGAGTTTAAGTCGGCTGGTTTCCCCGCCTTCTCATATTCTCTTGTCGTCTTGTTCGACTCCAAAACTTTTGTGTGTTTCATCGCTGCAAATTGGGGGAGAAGAATACCAAAAGTGGCCCTCCTGATGTCTTTGAGAGTTATGGCATTGCTAAATAGCGCATGGGCTGTGTACGGTATTGGGGTTGGGAAAGTTGAAGGAGATTTCATGGTGAGTTATGAAGTAGGTATTCGGATATTAAAAAGTGCTGCTGGAGGGTTTGTTTTGTTTGCTTCGATACTTATCGTGTTGGTAGACTTCCGCCTCTGATGTTTCACGCAACGCATCCTCAATCGAAACAGACCTACCAGCGTCACCAGACACTACATCCATCTCTATGGAGGTATCATCGCCTGTAACGCAACGGCTCAACTCGACTTCGGATCCCCGAGACTCGTCCGGCCACCACCTGACCGACAAGATTACATATGTACCGTCAGCTCCATCACCACAGCCACCTCCTGCCTCGAGCGATCTGGGTGTCTCGGCAAAGGCAGGCATAATCACCGCTTCCGTCGTCGCCTTCCTCCTAGCCTCTTTTCTACTCTTCGAATACACATATCTCCGCCACAAACGCCGCGAACATGCGCTCCAGCGAGCAGTTGAAGAAGTAGAGCGAGGTACGGAGTTAAAAGACTCGAGTATCAGCGAGAGTAAGGAGAATATGGTATTGGAAAGTAGGGTTGAGATTGTAGTCGAAGAAGGGGAGGCGATTGAGCGTAGTAGCATGGATGCAGAGGATGAATGGGATGCTGGTACCGACGGAGAATGCGACGAAGGAGATGGGGATCTGGGTGATTGGGGGAGAGGAAGGACTTGGGAGAGAGGGAGAAATGGAATGAGTTTGCCGAGGCGCCATTCATCGACATAGCGGCCAAGACACTGTTTAGGAATCCTGATGGGGTTGACTTTTGCATCGGCATAGATTGCTCCTAGCCAGGACCGTGGGAGGCTTGATTTATATTTGACTAGGGGGGAGGAAATGGCATGACGGCTTGTAAGAATGCAAGCAACTGTCTATGTTGACCTTTCCGTCTAGTCTGATGTTGATTTCAAGGGAGAGCTAGCATCCCTTACAAACCAAAATCTCCATCTTGTTACTCAGCACACCCTTCCTGATTCTAGTCATGTTTCGCAGTGGTTGTCGAGACTTAGATTGCAGGTTTGAAAAACGCGACTAGCAGCCCTACCATACTTTCTGCATCATAATCAAGGAAAACAAAAGAATTTCGACTGAAATTTAAAACCCGACGAGGAGTTTTGCGAAGGTACATTCACTGTGCAGGCATTAGATCGGTGCCAAAGCGACGCTAATGCAGCCATTACAGCTACCCGTTCTTTGCAGAAAGCTTACTACCCCCCATTACCTGCATATCGATATGTTCGAGATATGTTTCTGTTTGTTGTCAGGTTACTATATTGTGTTGTGCTAACCTGTACTGAAAACCGTACGTTATTTTAATCATGCAGTTGCTACCTGGCTACAGTGGCGTCAGTTGTGTTCATTCGGGGGCTGCGCTTGCCCAGGTACGTACCCGGTGATAGAGGGCCCTTGGTTCCACGCTTGGTACTTGCCAGCGCAGACCAACTTGACAACTAACCTGGGTGTTCCAACTTTCCGTCAACCTCTTTACTCACCCACTCACATCCTCTCGCGCTGCTGTTGCCTGTGGCCACGCAATGCTGCGTCCGCTCGTAACCCTACGTCTCTGATCTTGCGCACTACGTTCTGAATACTCGACACAACTCTTTGTCTCTGTTCCACCAACAGGCAAACGAACCCGTGGCTCTACTAAAGAGTTCACCTCCATCTCCACGCCATCATCATCAAAGGTTCGACACCAACAAGGATACCTTTTGCTTCAATCGGAGCCTAGAGGCGCCCAGAACACCCCAAGTCGTAGCAATCAAGGTACACAGTCTCGGTAGCTACATACCCAGGCCAGGATGCACATGGTATGGCGCGCTCCCTCTCTCCTGGCACTCTACTTGGTACTACTGTTCCTCGTCAGTACCATCATCGCAGACGCAGTTGAGGTAGATGGTGTCGAATATGTGGTAGGAACCATTGGCGGTCTACGCGGGCTAGTCAGAGATGACCGGCAGCCTTCTCTATACACTGCCGACTACGGAGACTGCCTTGGCGACAGTGCTATTAATGTCACTCGATTCGATGCAGCATACTACAAGGATAACATGACCATCATCTTCCACTTGGAAGGCGAGACAGCACTCAGGAACGAAGATATCATGATGAACATTGGTGTTTTTGCGTACGGAGAGAGTCGATTCGACCTTACCTTTGACCCTTGCAACGCCAATATAGAGAGGTAAGAGATTGGCATATGTACCTGAAATTGGAGCTAACGTCACTAGTGCTTGTCCTGTGAAGGCTGGCGTTACTATCGAGGCTGCAGGTATCATACCGGTCAATCAGCAAGATGTCGCTAGTATCCCGCCACTTGCACTGAGCATTCCCGATTTCGAAGGGCAAGCTATCCTACGGCTATTTTCAAATTCCACACAAAAGGAGATGGGCTGTTTTGCTGCACAGATCACCAATGGCTTTACCTTCCAGCAGACGACAGCTGTAAGCTCTATCCTGGGGGCCTTTACCATCATGGCCGTCGTTTCGTCCTTCGCTACCGCCATGTACGGATCCGATGTTGCCGAGATGCGTAAGCACTATGCCCATTCATTATCAGTGTCTGTAGTCTTTGCCGTTTGGCATCACATCTTCTACAGTGGGGCAATCTCTTTGAATTGGCCAAGTGTTCTTGTGGCGTTTTGGAGCAACTACGCCTGGGCAGGGGGTATGATTTATTCTGAGCCGATGCAAAACACGATCAATAACTTTATCGGTTCGAACAAAGGAAACACTTCCCAAGTCGGTGCTGCAGGGACTGGCCAGAGCAATCCCAATATTGGAGGAGGCATCGATGTCCATCAGATTTACAAGCGGGATGCTCGACCTGAAGACTTGATCCTGCAGACTGCTTTGTTGAAGCGGCATCTCGTCGATGCAGGCAGTGGCTTCAAGTACTATGGGCAGCCGGTCAAGCCTGGTTTACCGCTCCCAGGTAATTACTCTGGATTCGCTGGCACACTTGCAACACAGCGGATCCCAGCGAGCAACGCTTTCATGACTAGCTTATTGTGGCTTCTGATCTTGATTGGGAGTATCTTTCTCTGTATACTCTCTCTCAAGATCACCCTCGAGGTTTTGAGCGCTATCCGTGTTGTCAGACGCAATCGACTCGGTTTCTTTCGACGCCATTATCTGGGCTACGTTGCATCGACCACCCTACGTACAGTCTTGATTGGGTTTTTCATGGTGACGTTCCTGGCCATGTTTCAGTTTTCCTACCTGGTTTTATCAGGGCCTGTTGCAGTGGCCTGCATAGTCTTCGTCGTTGTTGCGTTTGGCGTAGGCAGTGTTGCAGCCTATGCCTGCTTCTCCAGACTTCGTATTGGCAAGTACATGTCCGAGCCAGACCGGATCAACCTAGCCAAGCGAAGGCTTTTGAGGGTGATTCCATGGTTCAGCATGTCAAGAAATAGCAAGACTCCACGTTCGGAAGATCAGGTATACATTGGTTCAGTCCCTTGGTGGACGATACACGCCATGGCAGACGCCGTATCCATCCACGGCGACGAGCAATACACAAGAAGATTTGGGTGGCTTGCATCACGATACAGAAGGACCCGCTGGTGGTTCTTCGTTGCCTGGCTATTTTACGAGTTTGTCCGCGCCTGTTTTCTCGCTGGCGCATCCAGCCGGCCCTTGGTTCAGGTCTTCGGTCTACTGGCAGTTGAGGTCTTTGCCTTTCTTAGCTTCATCATTCTCCGACCTTTCGAGGGACAACGTCTCAACGTTCTGGCCATGTATTTTCTTGGATTCAGTAAAGTCACCACCGTGGGACTTTCTGCAACTTTTGACATCCACTTTGGCATCGCTCGTATTCCGACGACCGTGATCGGAATTATCATCATCGTTATCCAGGGACTTTTGACTGTTGCGCTCATGGTGTTGATTCTCATCGGCACTGTCTCCAGTTACATGTCTATCTTACGTGATCGCGCAGAAATGAAACCGAGCAGGTGGAATGCAAACCGTGACAAGTACTTTGAACGCATGGATTTTGCCGTACAGGATATACCACGACCGCGACCACGTCCGGTTCGAGCAGATTCGATGCCGGAACTACCGAAGCTTCCAAACTTTGAAGTGAAGCAGGTAAAGCGGATGGCCAAGGTCGAAGATGAAGACGATGAGTTTATGGAAGAAATCAACACCGAGCCCTCGGCGTCTCAGCTGTTATTGCCCAATCAACGTGGTATCGAGACCCCAGACCGGCCGGTTCGACGACACAGACAAGGAAGTCTTCTATCACAAGCATCGTATTCTAGTCTGCCCAGGGCGGCACGCATACACCGTCCAAGCTGGAGCACACAGGACTACGTTGAATCAGTGGGATTTGGACGTCACAGGGCCTTGAGTGATGTCCACGTCAACATCCGTTGCCATGTTCAAGAGAATAGGGACAGATATCCAAGCCCTTTTCGTATCTATAATAACCGACCCAACACTCCAGCCTTTTCTTCTTTGGCACCCTCAGACGAAGGTTACATGTGCAGTCCAGAGAGAAGAGCACCGAGTAGGCTGACTTGGATGTCGCGGTCGAGCTCGACACAACAGCTACACGCAAGAATCAGCGAAGAAGACACAGATTCCGCGCTGGAGATGCGCAACATGAAGTAAATTAGCCAGTATCGAGGCCGCGCCACGATAAGAGGAGAGAGAGAGAGAGAGAGAACTGCTCCCCGAGTACATTCCCATGCAACAGCTTTCGACCAGCCTAACGCAACAAAGATACGACAGCCAACGGATGATGGGATTAGATGCTCCTCAAACCCTGCGACCTATCTGTATCTATGCCTTGCCGCGACATGTTCCTCCTCGTCCACAATCAGTTGTACGGATAGCGACAGACATGTCAGCGCTTTATTTAGCATGTTGGATATGGGATGGCTAGGAAACATGGGTAGAAAGCATATAATGTGAAGAAAGCAGGCAGTAGATACAGCGCAATCAACAATGCTGTGCTGGCCAGAGTTTTCGTTTCTCATGCAGTGTGGTGGATGCGTGATGCTCTGGTTTGGTCGGACAGTTACGTGGACTGATCCACTCGGGCGCAAAAAGTCTGCGGCGGGAAAAGAAAAGTGGTGCAGGGGCGGCCCGTCTTGACAGAACAGCAACGGCGTCACCAGCCACAGCAGACGAGGAAATCCTCGCACCGCATCTAAACGAGATGTAGTTGGAAGAAAGCCGTGCACCCGGCTGTTTTGGAAGGTGTGCAATCTCCACACGTGAGATGAGGGATCGGATGAAAAAACAGGGTTGCGGGACGTCGCGACATGGAAAAGGAAATGATGTATCGATATTTTTTTCTTGATCCCGATGTCGAGCAGCAGGCCATAGCCGAGCTTTGCACCATCCCGTCCCTCGAGCGGTGACAGGGCAGTCTAGACAATGCAGGACATGTTTTAGCTCGCGGGCAATTGTGTGGCCAAGAGGTGGTGCGACATTAGCTAGGCAAAGCGCGTACATGCATAGGGTGGCCTGTTTGAGGACATTTCCGTCATGTGGATGATGCCCATGTCTTTGTAGCTGTGGCGTCGCATCATCAGGGTGTCGGAGCCGCACAGCAAGGATTCGACAAAGCCACAGGACTACGTCACAATGACTGGCTCCTCTGGGCCGAGTGCGTCTGTTCAGCGAAGATTTGCAATGGCGCAACGTGCAGTGTGCGGAGACATGATGATGGGTGCAGTGAGGAGAAGGAGGGGCGCAGGCGGCCGTGGTTGGCAGGATAACGGGCACAGGACTGAAGTACTTACTTACCTGGGCTGGCCACCTCAATCTGGCAATATGGGCTTATCAGGGGACCGGCCTGGCTTGTTTGGACGCACGGTGATGAAAAGGCATTGGCGATGTGTGAGATGATGATGGTGAGAGTGGTGAGAGGAGGCGGACTGCATGGGGCCCAGCCACGGCAGGCAGCGATCGCAGCCCGATTGGGGACTAGCAATGACGTCGCCGCCTTTAAGGTTGTGGCGCGGGGCCCACACTGCACATGCAGCGGCTGTCTTGCGTCACCGCTTCGAGCCCGTCGACTTGTCCATCTTTGCCCAAAGAGGCGGCCTTGTGAGCGAAACCTGCCTTGCCCACTGACGTTTGGGCGACTTGGCTGTTTGCAGACCCATTCGCAAGTCAGCTGCAGGATGGGTTTGGCGGAAATTTGCGACCGAGGGAGCAACGGCAGGCACGGACGCTGTGACGTAGCTGTCGTGCAAGCCAAAGGGCGTACAGTCTGTTTGCTTATAAGTGCTGGCAAAGATCGATTGTTATTGTGCTACATTCCACACTCAACCATCTCCCTCCTACAAAACAACCTTTCCTCCCCCAAACAATCCACCAAACCACAAGGCTTGCCCCTCCATCAAAACCCCCACACCCATCCGCACTCGAACAATACCGCCATCATGGGTGCCGTAGTATCTTGCATCAAGTCCATTGTACGTACTCACTTGCCTGTGGCTTCTGCACAGCGGGTTTCATGCTAACACGCTCCCCAGTTCCGGACAATCGGCAACTGCATCATGGCCATTGTCAACGCCATCGCTGCTGGTCTCAAGGCCATCATCAACGCCATAGTCTCCCTCTTCGGCATCATCATCAGCTGCCTCACCTGCGGACGCGGTGGCGGAAGGAGGAAGACGCATACTAGTAGAGTCTAGTGCGCGCCCGCTTCTCTCTCTTCCGTCAAACTGACATGCCATGTGTGTGTGTGTGTCAGGATGTTGCACGAGGAGATGCGGGCATCGTTACTGAGCGATTACTTTCGGATCAAACCACACCAACAAGATGAACCGTTGCTTTGTATCCGACAGCAGCGCCGGAGCGACGAATTCGATGAGCAGAGTTATACCCAGCGGTGGAGGTGGCAGTAATGACACGACATGGAGTTTGAGCGATTGGGCTACCGATGCCTTGTTTCTTTTGTACGTCACATAGAGATGGATGCAAGGGTCGTGGTCGAGGACTTTGAGTATGGTGCACGCGTCGACATGTGCATCCTTGATCACAACCTGCGCATAGATACCCCCAGCTTTTTGAATGGACCTACTTTAATACTCAACATGCATCTTGTAGCGTCTACTCGTGATGTTGACACGTCGGAAATGACAGAAAGGCCAAAGTAGACCAGGCTAACTTGCTCTACATGATATGATGCTGTTGTTATCAACAACCACGTTTCCTTGCATGCACGCAAACAATACAGTACTAGGCCAAACCGGTTATTTTGACCCTAGACCTAGACATTGCATATATTGATTGTTCATGCGCCTGCAGCACGCTTTACTCATTCCTGTATATTATCCTCACACCAAGACTGGTACACTACAAGAGAAAGACTGAAGCTTAATATGCACACGTCGACGCGCATAGCCTTTGCATGACAAGCTCGCCAATGTCGGCCACCCAATCACAGCAATGTGGCACCGTTGTCGACAAGTGAGTGTTGAAAACATGTTCATTCCAGGGTATCTCAAACTCAAACGCCCTTTGTCTAATCCCACTGCGGGTTTTGCAAGAAAAAGAAGAAAAAAACCCCTAGCGCCTTGTTTCTGCAACGGTGCTTACTCGCTTTGGAATTCGCCCTTTGCCTTTACACACAAATCTCCAGACACGGTTTCCAAGGTCGCAACCACCTCCTCGTTGCTGCAAACACTACTGCTGCCACTCTTCTTCTTGGTGAGGTCCTTTTGTGGGGACAACCAGTCCAACCATGACTTTGTCGCTTGCGCTTCCGGTTCAGGCGGGGGCGCAGATTGGGCGAGTTTGGGGTTTGAGAAGCGGGCGCGGAGGATGTAGAAGTCGAGGCTGTATGTGGGTTTCGCGTACGTGATGCTGAGGGAGCATGGACGGTGGTGGTGGACGACTGGCTCTGTGGCATTTTTATCAACACAATAGCAAAACAAAACAAAAACAAAAACCGCAGCATATAGCTGAAGCTTGGTCAAAGCTTTGGTATACATACCCACTCTTCCCTCCGGGCCCGCCGTGACCATTCTCATCATAATCTCCTCCAGAAACGTTGCTATGGCGCCTCCATGCGCAACACCGGGCCATCCGTTCAAGCCCCCTCCCATCCACACTACAGCCACCATCTCCCTCGTCTGCGCGTTCCAAAACGCCCTTTGCACACCAAAGCCCCGCGTTCCACTCATCGCCCCCAAGAGTCCATTCTGCCCCTCGCCCTCACTTCCAAGCGTAACCTCCACTTCCATCCAATCCTTGTATGCTGATATTTTTCGGCTACTTGGCCCAGGTGCAGACGTCAACCCGGGCCCTGACCGAAGTGCGGCATCTGTATTTTGATTGTAAGACTGGGAGCGCAGAGATTTGACAATTTCCAAATTGTCAACGTCCTGCCCGAGCGATTCCAGGATTACCGCGTCTTCTCGCGATCCGGGCTCGGGGAGGCCAAGCGGTGCAGCAAATTGTCGCGCACCGAGGCCAGTTGTTATTCCCAGGGCGAGGATGCTGGCATACCAGAGGTAGGACCAGCGCATGCGGGATTGGAGGGGGAGGGGCAGGTCGGCGTATTGCGCATAGTGGTGGGTGCATCGGAAGGATTGGCGGGCAGTGCGGTAGGAGGAGCATGCCAATGGCTTGCTTTTGAAGAGTGTACGCACTCGAGACATGGCCGTGTTGGAGTCTGTTGTTGTTCAAGGCAATTGAAGACGACTGAGCTTTGGTGGGCATGGGGTTTTGCGGGAGAGCTTGGGGCTGGCAGGGATCATTTCACCGAGGCTGTGTGTTAGCGTCTTGGCGTCGATGACTCTTTTGAAGTGCATCTGGACGATTTCATCTGTTCATAATGGATATTAAATATTACAGGGCCGACATGTCATTTACTGTAAATTTTTCAAAATTTCTAAAGATGGGAGATTCTCAATCATCATTTC
>Ga0265797_10006001_pt1 | contig 17465 bp, 9 predicted proteins | sample P2T30metagenome_FD_192433 | JGI IMG/M metagenome (GOLD analysis project Ga0265797, IMG submission 192433) | Plant litter microbial communities from East Loma Ridge, Irvine, California - P2 T30 | ecosystem: Environmental > Terrestrial > Plant litter > Unclassified | place: USA: California...
TCGAGTATCGAGATGTAGTATCAGCAGCTTGAGTATGGCATGAACATGCCTGGACCAGTGAGATACTCATTCAAGGATCGTCAAGACGCTTTCGACAAACCTTGGCATGAACCGAGGTAGCTTGAACTTTCGAGCTGTATGACTTTTAACTACTTCCCACAGACAAACATGAGAGAAACCACAAGTCATGGCCGCTCAAGCTGCTGCAGACCGCGTCTCTGCTTTGCTCTCAGCTGCAAATGATGAGATCTTTGTCAATGGCGAGTACGCCAAAGCCTCGGAAATCTTACGCGAGGCCTCACACCTCGAGCCGAGCAACGTCAAGGTCCAGGAAGCGTGGAAGCTTTTGCAGAGCAAGTCCACCACTCGCGATGCTGTAGAGAGCATCCGTAACTACATTAGCAGTCACCAAGACCAATATGCTAAGGAAGCCCTCCAAGACCTAAAGGAAGGTCGACAACTCGACTCTCATGAATCCTCAGAAGCTATCAACCTGCTGCTTCACTCAGACTCAAACCCAGGACTGCTGCTACTATCGGATCCATTACTCTCAACGTTGATCCTTGGCCAGGGAGAAGTGCGGAAGCAGCTGGCCGGCAATATCATTAGCAATGCAACAGACATCTACAATCGCGTCTACTACAAAGGCGATGCTTCATTCAGCGCCTTTGCCTCCCTCACATCGGACGAGAAGGTCTGGGCCTCCAAAACTATTCAGATCGAAGCTCAAAGGGACATTTTCCGCCTCAGCATAGCGAGCCTCATCGCCGCTGGTATTGAGAGCCCTGAACGTGCTATGAGAGCGATTGCCCGCCAAGTGGCGCTTGCCCCGGAGAACGTGTCAGATCTGCTTGATGAAGACGCATTCGATGTGCTTCTATCGTCCCTCGATATCAGGCAAGATCAGAACCTGCGTAGTCAATCCATGCTTGCAATTGCAAAGGTGCTTGAAACCACTGGAGAAGAGGGTGCAGAGCTTTTTTCGCGCTATATTGCCACTCGAGTGGCCAAGGGCACGAATGACGAGCTAATCAATGCCTTCTCGGCGGCGTCTGCTGTCTTTCCTATGGTGCCTGCCGTCGTCTCTAAGCTATTCATGACCGACGGTTTTGTACAGCAGCTTGTGCCAAATCTTGAGAAGAACTCAGAAGCCGCCGCAGCTGGTAAAAGGTAGGCTTGCGCGTCTTGTTCCTTATTGCATTTCCCGTCACTGCCCGAATCCGAGCGAGCTAACAGACACCAGGAAAAGCAACACCCTTGAGCAAGCAGCACTCGAACTACTCAGTGCAGCCTGTATCAACAAAGCATGCCGAGAAGCGATCGACCGTTACTGCTCGCCTTGGCTACAGGCCCTTGCTGACGCTCGCGAAGGCAATCACAAAGCTCTAGCGTCACTCGTCCTTGCCAAAGTCACCAGCGATTCCGCCGACAAGGACATGACCGCTAAGCTGACCGCGCTCATTTTGAACGAGCCGGATGCTAGCGACCAGGCGATCGAGGGTCTTGCATATACATCGCTACAACCAAAAGTCAAAGAGGAGATTGCTTCCAACGCGAGACTCATCAAGCGTCTGGTCACAGCCCTCCAAGATCGCTCCAACGTGGCTTTTGGCTGTTTGACCACATTCGGCAATCTCACGACCTACAGGCCTGTGCAATCACAAGAGCAGCAGAAAATGGCAGACCTGAAAGCGTACGCGAATAGCTCCAAGCCAGTCGAGCGCGATCCTCTCGATGATGACAACTGTGTCACCTCACGCTGCAAGAAGCTTCTCGACGCCAGCCTTGTGCCCGCTCTAGTAGCCTGTTGCAAGAATAACCCATCCCCAACAATCGTCGCTCTCGCCGTCCGCATCCTACTCTCACTCTCCAAAGAGCAGAAACACCGCGCCACAATGACCCAACAAGGTGCTGTGAAACTCCTCCTCCAGATCCGCGACCGTATCGCCAAAACCGACAAATCAACACCCGACGCCGCATCAATCGAACACTCCGCCTCCCACGCTCTAGCCCGCCTCCTCATTTCCGTCAACCCCTCCCACACCTTCAGCGCAACCCTCCCAGCCACCTCCGCTACCTCAGCCCTAATCTCACTCCTCGACCTGGACCAAGCAAGCGAAGAGCGCAACCTCCTCCCCACCTTCGAAGCCCTCCTGGCCCTGACAAATCTCGCTTCGATGGAAGACGACTCGCCCCGCAACCTCATCCTCCGCGTAGCATGGCCTACGCTCGAGAACCAACACCTCCTGTCCAGCAACTCCCTCATCCAGCGCGCCAGCGTCGAGCTCGTCTGCAACCTCATGGCCTCCCCCGCCGGCGTCGCCAAGTTCGCCGACGGCTCCAAGCAGGCGAGCGCCCGCATGCACATCCTGCTCGCGCTGGCTGACGTGGAAGATTTCGCCACGCGGCGCGCGGCCGGAGGTGCTTTGGCGATGTTGACGGAATGGGACGCTGCTGTCAGCGCTGTGTTGGAGAAGGAGAGAGGCGTTCGGATTGTTCTGGGGATGTGCAGGGACGAGAACGAAGAGGTCGTGCACAGGGGTTTTGTCGTTTTGATGAACCTCGTTACTGCTCCCGGTGGTGTTGGGGAGGAAGGGTTGAAGAAGGTGAAAGCTGAGGGGGGAGCGGAGGTTTTGAAGGAGAGTTTGAGGAAGGCGAAGAATCCGCAGGTGTTGAGCGTTGGGGTTGAGGTGTTGAAGAAGCTGGTTTGAAAGGGATTAAGTTAAAGTAAGAATGTTGTCGCATGGCTTTGCGCACTGTATGTATCAGATTCGTTTATGGAACGTTCGACCAACGAGGCCTCGTGAAGACTGACAACGGAGTGCTCTCTCGGTAGGAGGGGAGGAAGAATTCGAATCGGAAGTCAATGGTAGCAGTGCAGTGGATGCAGCGCCGCAGAGATAAAGTCCACCAAGAAAGCCTCTCTCCGCGGTAGAAGGGCGTGAAATCGAGTGGAGAGTATATGGACTTACCTCACGAGACGTTCTCCCAGCGGAGACCAAGGTCTTGAGCAGTTCTCTCTCCGCGGTAAAGTGGCCTGAGATCAAGTCGAGAGTATTTGGTACCATCTCGTGAAAGTCTGGTCATCGAGGCAATGGGATGCCTCCGCAAAGAGTCTCTCAACGGTCATGGGTGATTGAATTCATGCGGATGTAAGTCGTCGTACCGCTATCGATTCTGCGATTTCGATGCGTGTAGTTGGCAAACTATCGCGTTCAACTCCATCAGCTGCCACAGGCTGTCCGCCCGCCCTGCTCACCATGGGAGTCCCAGTTTACGTCCACTACAAAAATGTGCAATTGATATAACTTCTGAAGCTCCTACGCCAGCGAACATTATTTCGAAACAGAGTCCATAAATTTACAAATCCATAAGCAAGGGTATCATCATACAACCGAACCGACCAAGCATCCAACTAATCAACCATCGACTAGCAAACAAACACAATACTTACAAAGTTAAAAACATCCCCAAGTCCAAAATCAACCCCTCCCAAGAACCTCAGCAACCAGCTTCCGCATCTGCGGCACCAACTCAGGAATCCTAAAGGGCTTGGTGACAACCTCGTCCATCCCCGCCTCGATGGCCGAATTGATCTGCTCACGCCTCGCATTCGCCGTGACTGCAATCACGGGCACGTGGCCCAGGATCTCGCCGCGCTGCTGTTTCTCGCGGATGTGGCGGATGGTTTCCAGGCCGTCCATCACAGGCATCTCCAAGTCGAGGAGGACGATCGAGAGGGGTGTCGTGGCGGTGGGAGTCGTGGGGGAGAATTCCTGTTGCTCGTTCGGCGTGGTGGGTTCGGAGGAGTAGCTGGATTGGGAGATGAATTCCAGGCATTCCAGGCCGTGGTTGGCGACGTGGACGGTCAGACCCTGCTTGCGAAGCTGGGTGGCCATTACCTTTTGGTTGATCATATTGTCTGATGGGAACTCGTTAGTTGACATGTTTCGGTATCTCTCTTCGAGGCTTATGCTTACCTTCCACGACAAGCACGTGCAGGTGCCTAAGCTCATCTGCATCCAACTGATCTAGTATTTTCGGGAGTTGTTGGGTTTCGATCTCTGCTACGCCATTCAGAACAGACTCTAGCTTCGGCGTTGGTGCGCGGTCTGGCATGCTTGTTAGAGCGGCGCTGCCTCGCCGGCTGAACACCATCGGACTGGAAGAAGCGCTGACGAATCTTGAGAGGGGCGGCAGCTCTTCCATACTACTTTCAACCCATCTTTTGGCTTTCACGTAGAAGGTGAAAGATGTCCTCCCTTCTCGACTGCACACGCCGATCTGGCCGCCTTGCAGCTCGCACAACTCGCGAGAGATGAACAAGCCCAGCCCGCTGCCGCCGTATTGTTTGTACGTCTTCGGGGATGCTTGAGCAAATCTTTGAAACAGGACTTGGATCTGTTCTTCGGTGAGCCCTGAGCCGGTGTCTGTGATGGCCAGCTGGATATAGACGTCTTCGCCGTCGCCCCACTCGCCCGAAGGAGTGTGGGCAGGTTTCGCATGCCTGACAGGGACGAAGTTGATGCCGTGGTGCTTGCCTGTGGGCCGTTCATATGAGGCGCCAATGTAAATTGTGATTTCCCGAGTACTGGCGTACTGGCTGAATTTTATGGCGTTCGTCAGTAGGTTGATGATCACTTGTAAAATCCTCGAAGGGTCGAGGACGACCCAATCGATTGCAAGTGCGTCGTAGGTCGGCTCAATGACAAGTTTTGCGTTGATATTGGCGCGTGTGATCTCGCTGGCGTACATGGTAAGCGCTTTCTCCACGAGTTGTGGAGGTTGCACCTTATCTGGGGCAATTTCGAGTAAGCTTGCGTCTAGCTTGGAGAGAGTCAATATGTCGTCCACAATACGCTTCTGGTGCTGTGCGCAGAGAGTGATAGTGCTAGCCGCATCTATGATGTCTTTCACCAATTCGTTAGTCATCCCTTCGCCCGTAAACATCATGTCGGTCGATTGGAGTGACGAGACGATGGAGTCTGCGGATATCATGATCGCAGAGATTGGATTCCGGATTTCATGGCTTGTCATGTCGATGAAATTCTCACTCTGTCTCTTGGTCTCCAGCGCATCTTCCAGCCTCTGCGAGACGAGGTTCTCCGCTGCTTTCTGTTTCGATATGTCTGTGATCCAGCCCATGATTACCGAAACCCGTCCATCGGGTTCGATTTCTGGGAAAGATGTTGCCATCAGCCAGGTTTCACCTGAAGTCTCTTCGCCGGTGGCTTTGTCGATGGATTTCCATTCCTTCAGTATGCGGTATTCGCAGATTGCCGGGATCTTCTGAACGACGACTTTCTCCCAGGCCGCCCAGAAGAGACAAACATCGTCAGGGTGAATGAAATCCGTCCAGTCGGATGGTTTATTGAACGAGACCGCACTGCCATCAGGGAGTGCAGGTACCAACCTCCGGTACGCATCATTGACGTAGAGCGGTGTGCCTTCAGGAGACAACACGAACATTCCGATCGGAGCCAACTTGGCCATGCGTGAGAACTTTGCATCGCTTCGTTCGGCTTGAAGAGTGGTGAGTCGAAGCTGTTGCGCGAGGGCACTGTTGACATCATCGCTCAGTTTTTGAGCCCTTCGTTGCTCGATCGGAAGAGATACAAAAGCAGCTGATTTGAGCAATAGATCGCCTAGGATGCCGAGCCACATGTGATAACCTTCATCGAGTGGCACCCTGGGGCACAGACCGATGATGAGAACACCCATCAGATCCCGGCTGGTGATGGAAGTTACGGGAATAATCACAGCTTGCTTCACAGTGTCGCCAAATCCGCGATCGGGGTTGCTCAACGCGAGGTACGATGGGAGAGATACCCCATCTGCGCCTAACAACGTCGGCCTTTGATCCTTCCAAGCCGTGGTGAAAGCTTTTGCAAGCTTTTGGGTATCTTCGGTGAGTGTTTCGTCGGCGAGCATGAACGCTTTCGGTAAGTTCTCTGGCTCTAGAATCCCCATGGTGCCATGAAGCGTGCAGATTGTTCTCTCGGGTGTGTATGCGTTGCTTTCGGTGGATTCTGAAACTAGCTCGGAGAGGTCGTGCTCGGCTTCGTAAAAGGCAGCATAAGGTAGATCAACCGCCTCACATTGCAAGCCGCGTAAGAACGTTGACCACACTTCTTCCAGCGTCGTAGCGGAGGCGATGTCTTTGCCGATGTTCCCTGTGGCGAACCTTCTTCGCTCACCTCGCACAGATCTCGTACACTCTACCAATACGTTCTGCACACCGGCTGCATGACCGTCCGGCCCGATCGCGGGAGTAAGCGTGGCATCCCAGTACGTCTCTTCCAAGAAGCCGTGGCGCTCAAGCTCCAATGGTAGGCGTTCTATCTTCTCCGAGTTCCCACGATACGCGCTTTCGATATAGGGCCAGATGGCTTCTCTCATACCGGGACGCCACGCGAGTTCGAGCGGTTGGCCTAACCAGTCGGGATGCCTGACGCCAAATATTGGAGAGAATGCCTCGTTGTATATGAAAGAATTTTGAGGTCCCCAGTAGATAGTTCGAGGTGCTGGATCAGCCGTGGCGCTGATTACCGCCGATCGCAACTCGAATGGCCATTGATCGAGAGGCCCCAGCGGAGTGTTATCCCAAGCATGCTGGAGAAAGAATTGTTGCCATTTAGAGAGGTTGTCGCCAGGATATTTGATCCAGTCCAGTTTCTGGGTGTACGTGATGTCGCCACCGTTGAGCGGTTTTTGTTCGAGTCGTGCCTCTGAGTTGAATCCGCCGACACTGGACTGCGTAGTTGAAGGATCCAGAGTCACTGCCACGAATCCGTCGCTCACGTCGCGTCGAGTCCAAGTTGTGTGTTTAGCATCGTCTCGCCCAGTCTGATGTGTCCCGTTGGCTCGTGCCAAAGACTTCGTCGCGTCTTCGAGCGCGTTGCCGCGTAGGCGGAACGCTTCATTCGTGTAGACCGCCTCCCAGGTTGCTGCATCTCCAAGTTTCTCGCCAAAGATAGCAGTCGGTCGGTTGTCCGCCTCAAGGAACGCTGCCAGAGCCTTTAGCTCGCATGGCAGATCTTCAACCATGACTCGCTTGCAATACTGTCACACAAGAACAAGCAAAGCACCGTGACAGAGCACGAACATGGCTCATCTATGCAGCGCAAAACGAGGAGTCATGGTCAGCGAGTTGTTTGAGGTATGGATGAAGGCTGACAGATCTCCCGGAGGAGCCGAGATCGAAGACCGAGACCGCTGAGATGCACACAAGGTTTGGTCGCGCATATGCGCGTGCCGGGTCTACCCGCTCGAGTATATTATCGACTGTTGTTGTTGTCAATAAACATATGTATCTGAGACAATGATGTTGGCAACGACTTCGTGAACTGTTCTGCACAACACCCTCAATGTCGCTACTGTCTGATCTGAAAGACCTGAACCCGCAATAGCCCTACCTCAACAAGGCTACGCCAATCCGTTTCCGACCGGAGCAAGCAGCCAGGTTGACAAGAAGCACCGAACTAGACTGTCGATATGTGATTCTCGTCACACTCAAGCCTCTGCCTCTTCAAGCACCTCTTCATGGCGCCAATTCCCCTCCCAGTTGAATTTGAGACACTCATCGCCCCAACTCCACCAACCAGCAACGAGATGCCGAGCGAACACCTCAAGAGCTCGGTAGCGATTAGCATCAGGTACAAGCGTCTCGATAAGTTCCTTCAAACAAGGCTTGCGTGAATGCAAATCGGGCACACTCATTAGCACCCTTCTTTTGACATCTTGTTGTGTTGCCGGCATCTCCTCCGCAGATGTAAGGTAATTCCTGCGCTTACGGCCAATAAGTAGTACTTCGTATGGTTTGCGCCAAATGGAATCGATTGGTGTCACTGGGTCGCCGTTCAGAGTAGTCTTGAGCCATACCCATTCCTCGACCAGCTCAACTCCCCAACACTCGAACAATCCACCTTCGCCTAATACGAGATCACGGACTGCCGGCTTGTTTGTGATCCACATAGCCAACGCACAATTATCAGCCATCAGCATGTCGAGATCCATGCCTACAAGTAGCTGATAGATGTCTTCGAGAGTCGGCACCGTAGAGTAGGTTGAATTGGCGGTCTTGTGTGTCCGCTTCACAGATCTGTTCGGCCAAGGCGGATCGAGGAGGATTGCGTCGAACGCTTTGGGAACGTCAAGTTCTTGTGCTTGTGCTCGTACATATCTGTGTAAAGTGGTGGGGTCCCAGCATGAGCCGAGTACAAAGGACGAATCTGGAGGGATGGAGAAGTTGAAGGTAGCTGCTTGATCTCGTGAGTCTGAGACTGCGATCCAGTTCTGGGCTGTTGCACCCCTCTGATGTTCGGTCACATGGATATCCCCATCTTCGTAACTGGTTTCGTCGCAGTCCACACCGTGTATACGAGCGCAGGGGATCTCGGATAGCCGTCGCATGAAGTTGTCGGAAAGATTGCGGTGAGGCTCTCCACCGTCCTTCTTGTTCATCTTCTTCGTGTCTTCTGTCTCGCCACCTTCATCATCTCCGGTGCTGAGCTTCCGCTTCTTTCCCTTGACAGCTGGCACTTCAACGAAAGGTCTGGGCAGGCACAAAGGGCCAGTGTATGCCGTCTTGACCTTGGCTACGGCATCCGCGAGTATGGCTGCATACTGTTCATGTAAATCGGCATCCACAGTGTTGTTGACCGACTTCGCTCGAGCGGCAGGTGACTTGGGCTCATGCGTTGGGTACGGCTCCTCCAGTGGCTTCGTGGAAAGTAAAATGTCCTGGACTGGATGGTTGCTTGTTCCTTGTGCGGAAGATATAGAATGCGGAACATCTATAAGGAACACATCTCCGTCGTGCGATTGCCACAGTGTTGATATTTGGCTGGACATGATTTAGTACTTGACCACATTTTTTGTTGTCGCGGGCAAGCGCAAGTCGTTGACGCGATCGAAGAATGTTGATATAATGTAAATGACGACCACGCCTTCAGCTGCATGGCCCCTCAAAAAAGATGTCATAGAAGACGAGACCTGCTGAGATGGCCATGAGATAGTCAGTAGGTGCAAGGAACATGATGAGTACACTGGATCGCAGTGTTTAGATGTGTTGGACCATGTCAAAAGGGTTAGGGTTGGGGTCACTTCCAACTCGTCGGCATAAACAAAGGCGATCGACCTCGGGCTCGGCGAGTTCGGCTCAAGCAACATGACTTTCTCGTTTCCGTGATCGTCATCGTGGTAAACGCATTTCGTCTCGCTCTCATTGCTCGCTTTTCAGAAACCGCTTCCCTCTCCATACTGATCGATGAAACCCACAACCTGTTGAACAAGGAAACCCTTTCAACCGTCGGACCACCCTGGACGATACGATACTCTCAGCACCACTCCAACCTCTATTGCCGCATGGCCCTTACGCCCGACCGCGACTGTCCTCCCCCTGCAACACCTCTTTCCTCGTCCACTAGATGAGTGCAATTGCCGATGGGCACGTCAGCCATGGCCCATCGTCCAACGAATCACCCGAGATGACCCCAGGACGACCACTGCCGCCTTCGATATCTCCAGAAGGCGCGTCAGACCATGCCGCAGCTGTTCCCGTACGGAGAACAGATGGTCAAGAGAGCGAGAAGATAGCAAAACAGAGCTGGCAATATGCTATGCGAAGTGGAGTAGCAGGAGGTCTTGCAGCGTGTGCGGCGAAAACTGTTGTAGGGCCGCTGGACCGGGTGAAGATACTGTTCCAAGCAAGTAATCCGGAATTCGCAAAATACACTGGATCATGGACTGGAGCGCTGAGGGCGATGCGAGACATATATCGCAGCGACGGTGGAAGGGGACTATACCGTGGCCACTCGGCGACATTACTAAGGATCTTCCCCTATGGTGGAATAAAGTTCCTTGCATACGAGCAAGTACGCGCTTTGCTCATTCACAACAAAGCAGAGGAGACACACATTAGGCGGTTCCTCGCTGGCTCAATAGCTGGATGCTTTAGTGTCTTTGCGACATATCCTCTCGAAGTCATCCGTGTGCGGCTAGCTTTCGAAACAAAGTCGCAAAATCGAGTAGGTCTTATGGACATCTGTCGAACAATCTACAACGAGAAGCCGCCAACACCGCGCGCACAGCCGGTCCCACAGAGTGTGGCAGCAGTATCACCGCAAGCTGCATCCGCGATTGCTGCGTCGTCACAAGCAGTCAGCGCGGTAACGCAACAACGAGGATTCATAAACTTTTTCCGCGGCTTCACGCCTACCATATGGGGCATGATCCCATACGCCGGAGCAAGTTTCGTCACCCACGACGCTGCTGGAGATTTCATGCGAAAGCCCGCACTCGCACCTTACGCCGTTCTACCACTTTCCGAGCGCTCGCAACGACAGCTCGCACCAGGCAAACCCGCACCTCTACGTGCATGGGCAGAGCTCACGACCGGCGCGCTGGCAGGGCTTGTCTCACAAACACTTTCGTACCCGCTGGAAGTGGTCCGAAGGCGTATGCAGGTTGGCGGAGTAGTCGGGGACGGCCACAGGTTGACGATGATGGAAGTCTCGAGGAATATATATCGGGCGAAGGGGATCCGTGGATTCTACATCGGGCTGGGCATCGGCTACGTGAAAGTCGTGCCCATGGTCGCGACGAGCTTCTACGTGTATGAAAGGATGAAGGTGGTGTTTGGCATCTGATGTGGGAGGATGTCGACTGTATGGTTTCATTGTACACTTTTCTTGCACTTGTGGACCTGCATGTGAAACGCAGCGTATAGATTACGGTTCCTGCCGGTAGAGCAATCTGGATAAAGCGGTGGAGTTTGGGCGCAGGGCAGAAGGCATCTCATTTGTCTCATAGGATCGCTGATGCGAAGCGAGACAATCAAAGCATGAACCTTCCACACGACTGTTTGCCTGTTTTGATACAAGGCTATGCCTTCTCAGCGATTCAAATGCTCACAGCACGTGCAGACGACGCCCCGCAACGACAACGAGATCTTCATGTCCGGGATGATGCACTTTGTTCCACTGTTCTACCGGGAAGCACGAGCCAGACGTTGCTCAAAAACACTTCAGCTGCGTCACATGCAAGACACCGACACCGGATATGAGCAAGGGATATTTGAACTGCAATTTTCCATCGTGAGTTTGAAGGAGCTTGGGAGGCAGTATCTTGCGAATTGTGTTGTGTCTTGTGATCGATATCTCAAGTTTGCCTGAACGAATCGCGTTCAACGATTCAATTCACTTCACCATTGGCATGTGACGAGTTTTCCCCATTGACTTATGAGAGCCGGAGCTCCGCCAGCGCGGCTCTTATTTTGACGAGAACGCGGGGATGGTCTGATCCAATGAGGCTTAGACCGGATTCGGCACCAGCCGTCCTCTAATTTTTCTGGACTTCTTACATACTTTCCCTCCCAGAGCTTCTGAACGCTTTTTTTTCTTTCTTATCTCACCGATCCTTGCTCACCGCAAGCAACATTATATCACTCTTACACACTCTTTACAAACACTCTGCAGGCCACAGCAGGGACAATTAATTCACAGCTTCTGGAAATGGTCGCCCAGGAGAGCTCGGCCATGATGGCCCTCGAGGTCAAAAACGGCGACGAGGCCATCCGCTTTTGCGAGGGCAAGAGCTTCGGTGCTGAGCGCAGCGTTGCCGGAGAGCTGGTCTTCCAGACTGGTATGGTCGGCTACCCCGAGTCGATTACTGACCCCTCTTACCGAGGCCAAATTCTGGTTGTCACATTCCCTTTGGTCGGTAACTACGGTGTCCCCTCGAGAGAGACCAGGGACCCAATCTTGCCTGACCTTCCGGCCCACTTCGAGGCTTCCGAGATCCACATCGCCGGTCTTGTGGTCGCATCTTACTGCGGAGAGGACTACTCGCACTACCTCGCCGAGTCGTCGCTTGGAACATGGTTGAAGGAGCAGAACGTTCCCGCCATCTGCGGCGTGGACACTCGCGCCCTGACCAAGAGAATAAGAGAGGAGGGTAGCATGCTTGGTCGTATGCTCATGCAGACCGGCACCCGCCACGAATCCATTCCCAATGGCATGGCCACCCCCAGCGGCGCAATGACGCCCGCAGTAGCAGCACCGACTGAGCAGTCTCACGGCCTCTCAGTGCCTGGTACCGTCAACGGATACTTCGGCAACACAACCAAGCAAGTCCCGGTGTTCGAGGAAATCGAATGGTACAACCCGAACATCAGGAACTTGGTGGCTGACGGTGAGCTTATTTCGCCCTCCCTACATAGAAGATTGAATCTGATTGTGGTTCATAGTTTCCACCTCCACACCAAAAATCTATTCTCCCAGCCCGTCCGTTGCGTTGAAGCACCCGTCAGGTAGACCCGTGCGTGTTCTCTGTGTTGATGTTGGTCTCAAGTTCAACCAGCTGCGCTGCCTCATCCAGCGCGGTGTCGAGGTCCAGGTTGTGCCATGGGACTACGATTTCCCCAAGCTTGCAGGCAAGGAGTACGACGGTCTCTTCTTGTCCAACGGACCAGGTGACCCCGCCATGATGGAGGACACAGTCAAGCACATTCAGGCAGCTCTGGAGGAGGCCAGGACACCTATCTTCGGTATCTGTCTTGGACATCAGCTGCTTGCTCGCGCTGCCGGTGCCGAGACCCTCAAGATGAAGTTCGGTAACCGCGGCCACAACATTCCTTGCACCAACGTCCTCTCTGGAAAGTGCTACATCACCTCTCAGAATCACGGTTATGCTGTCAACTCCGAGACTCTGCCCCAAGGCTGGGACGAGCTCTTCGTCAACGCCAACGACCACAGCAACGAGGGTATCAGACACGCAAACCGCCCTTACTTCAGTGTCCAATTCCACCCCGAGAGCGCACCCGGACCTCGCGACACCGAGTTCCTTTTCGACACCTTCATCACCACAATCACCGATGTGATCAACGACCCCAGCAAGATGCAACAGCCTGTCAAGTTCCCTGGTGGTGACGCCGCTGAGAACGCGGCGCTCATGCCCAAGGTTGACGTCAAGAAGGTTCTTGTTCTTGGAAGTGGTGGTCTCAGCATTGGTCAGGCCGGTGAGTTCGACTACTCTGGTAGCCAGGCTATCAAGGCTTTGAAAGAGGAGGGCATCTACACCATCTTGATCAACCCGAACATTGCGACTATCCAGACATCCAAGGGTCTCGCCGACAAGGTCTACTTCTTGCCTGTCAACGCCGAGTTTGTTCGCAAGGTCATCAAGCAGGAGCGCCCCGATGCCATCTACTGCACCTTCGGTGGACAGACCGCACTCTCGGTCGGTATTCAGCTCAAGGACGAGTTCGAGGAGCTCGGTGTCAAGGTTCTCGGTACTCCTATCGACACCATCATCACCACCGAGGACCGCGAGCTCTTCGCCAGGAGCATGGACTCCATTGGTGCCCCTTGCGCCAAGTCCAAGTCCGCCAACAACTTCGATGAGGCCATGGGCGCCATCGAGGAGATTGGTTTCCCCGTCATTATTCGCGCCGCCTACGCACTTGGAGGTCTCGGCAGTGGCTTTGCCGAGAACATGGAACAGTACATCGACCTTTGCAACAAGGCCTTTGCCGCCAGCCCTCAAATTCTTGTTGAGCGCAGTATGAAGGGCTGGAAGGAGATCGAGTACGAGGTTGTCCGTGATTGCCAGGACAACTGCATTACTGTTTGTAACATGGAGAACTTCGACCCGCTTGGTATTCACACTGGTGATTCCATCGTCGTTGCCCCCTCGCAAACGCTCTCCGACGAGGACTACAACATGCTCCGTACAACTGCCGTCAGGGTCATCAGACATCTTGGCGTTGTCGGAGAGTGCAACATCCAGTACGCGCTCAACCCCGAGAGCCGCGAGTACTGCATTATCGAAGTCAACGCCCGCCTTTCCAGATCTTCTGCCCTCGCTTCCAAGGCCACTGGTTACCCCTTGGCTTTCGTCGCTGCCAAGCTTGGTCTCAACATCCCCCTCAACGAGATCAAGAACTCAGTGACCAAGTCCACCTGCGCTTGCTTCGAACCCTCGCTCGACTACTGCGTTGTCAAGATCCCGCGATGGGATCTGAAGAAGTTCACTCGTGTGTCTACCCTTCTTGGCTCGTCCATGAAGAGTGTTGGTGAGGTCATGGCCATTGGTCGCACCTTCGAGGAGGCTATCCAGAAGGCCATTCGTGCCGTCGACCCGAGCAACCTTGGCTTCAACGAGACTCAGGCTCTTATGTCGATTGACCTGGACGCCGAGCTCCAGACCCCCTCCGACCAGCGCATGTTCGCCATTGCGAACGCCATGCACAGTGGCTACACCGTCGACAAGATCTGGGAGCTGACCAAGATCGACAAGTGGTTCCTTACCAAGCTCAAGGGCCTCAGCGACTTCAGAAACCAGATGTCTTCCCACACCGTCGACAACATCACCCCTACCCTCTTCCGCCAGGCCAAGGAGCAGGGTTTCTCCGACAAGCAGCTCGCCGTCTTCTGGTCTAGCAACGAGAACCACGTTCGTCGCGCCAGACTCGAGTTCAACATCATGCCTTTCGTCAAGCAGATCGACACTGTCGCTGCCGAGTTCCCGGCTTTCACCAACTACCTCTACCTGACCTACAATGCCGCCGAGCACGATCTCGACTTCAACGACAAGGGTACCATGGTTCTTGGATCTGGTGTCTACCGCATCGGTTCTTCCGTCGAGTTCGATTGGTGCTCTGTTCGTGCCATCCGCACTCTTCGTGAGAACGGCCACAAGACTGTCATGGTTAACGTGAGTAATCCCCCTTCACAACGATACTTTATAGAAACTTACTGACACCACCCGAGTACAATCCGGAGACAGTATCGACAGGTCCGTATTCCAGCAATTTCCCCTCCCTCCTGACCCCCAGTGATCGTTTAGAACTCTGCGCACGTCTCTCAGCGGCGCCGTGGAAACAAAAGTCCCCGAACTCTTAAGGTAGCACCATACTGACAGCTACTAGATTACGACGAAGCCGACCGCCTCTACTTCGAAAACATCAGTCTGGAATCCATCGTCGACATCTACACCCTCGAGAACTCTTCCGGTGTCGTGATCTCCATGGGCGGACAGACTTCGAACAACATCGCTCTGCCTCTCTCCCGCGCTGGTGTCAAGATCCACGGCACCTCGCCCGAGATGATCGACAGCGCGGAAAATCGCTACCGCTTCTCTCGTATGCTCGACAGACTCGGTGTCGATCAGCCTGAGTGGAAGGAACTCACCAGCATCGATGAGGCCAGAGACTTCTGCAACCGCGTCAAGTACCCCGTGCTTGTCCGTCCCTCTTATGTGCTCTCGGGTGCTGCCATGAACACCGTCTACTCCGAGCACGATCTCGCTTCCTACCTCAACCAGGCTGTCGAGGTGTCCAAGGACCACCCCGTCGTCATCACCAAGTACATTGAGGGCGCCAAGGAGATTGAGATGGATGCTGTCGCTCGCGGTGGTACCATGGTCGGTCACTTCATCTCTGAGCACGTTGAGAACGCCGGTGTTCACTCTGGTGACGCTACTCTCATCCTGCCGCCCCAGGATCTTGACCCGGAGACCATCAGCAGAATCGAAGAGGCCACTCGCAAGATTGGTGACGCGCTCAACATCACCGGTCCTTACAACATCCAGTTCATTGCTAAGGACAACGACATCAAGGTCATTGAGTGCAATGTTCGCGCGTCACGATCCTTCCCCTTCGTGTCCAAGGTTATGGGCTGCGATCTTATTGAGATGGCAACCAAAGCCATGGCCGGAATCCCCTTCCAGCCCTACCCGAAGCTCAACATCCCGGCCGACTACGTCGGTGTCAAGGTTCCCCAGTTCTCGTTCTCTCGTCTGTCTGGTGCTGATCCCGTCATGGGTGTTGAGATGGCATCCACTGGTGAGGTTGCTTGCTTCGGCAAGACCAAGTACGAGGCTTACCTCAAGGGTCTCATTGCAACTGGCTTCAAGCTGCCGAAGAAGAACATCCTGTTCTCCATTGGCTCCTACAAGGACAAGGTCGAGATGCTGCCTTCCGTCCAGACTCTGTACAAGCTCGGATACAAGCTCTTCGCCACTGCCGGTACCGCTGATTTCCTGACCGAGAACAACATCGAGGTTCAGTTCCTTGAAGCTCTTCAGGATGATGAGCAGAGGAACGAGTTCTCGCTTACTCACGCTTTGGCCAACAACTTGATCGATCTGTACATCAACCTGCCATCTTCCAACAAATACCGACGTCCCGCGAACTACATGTCCAAGGGTTACCGCACTAGACGTATGGCCGTTGACTACCAGACCCCGCTCGTCACCAACGTCAAGAACGCCAAGATCCTCATCGAGGCTATTGCTCGCAACTATGACCTCAGCATCAGCACGAATGACTGCCAGACCTTCGCCGAGCTCACTGACATCTCTGCCGGTGCTTCCGAGCCTAAGTTGCCTACCTTGACGGAAATGTTGGTCAGGTCGCCCTTCAAGGGCAAGGACATCATCTCTGTGAAGCAGTTCACCAGGGATGACCTGCACTTGCTCTTCACCGTCGCCGCCGAGATGCGCCTGGGCGTTGAGCGTGAGGGCCGTCTTGACACCCTCAAGGGACGTGTTCTAGGTCTCCTGTTCTTCGAGCCCTCCACCCGCACATCATGCTCCTTCGACGCTGCCATGAAGCGTCTGGGTGGTGAGACCGTCATCGTTAACGAGTCCCACTCCAGCACCAAGAAGGGTGAGGGTCTCGACGACACCGTCGCTACCATGGACCAGTACTGCGATGCCATCGTGCTCCGCCACCCTGACAACGAGAGCGCTGACATCGCCGCGAAGGCCGCCGTCGGCTCCATCATCAACGCCGGCAACGGCTCCCGCGAGCACCCGACCCAGGCATTCCTCGACCTCTTCACCATCCGTGAGGAGCTCGGAACCGTCAACGGCCTCGTCATCACCTTCACCGGCGACCTCAAGTACGGCCGCACCGTCCACTCCCTCTGCGAGCTCCTTCGCCACTACAACGTGCAGATTCAGCTCGCATCGCCCGCAGCCCTGGCAATTCCCTCCAAGGTTCGCGCCGCCTTGGAATCCCGCGGCCAGCTGCTCATCGAGAGCGACACCCTCACCCCGGAGATGCTCGCCAAGACCGACGTGCTGTACTGCACGCGCGTCCAGCAGGAGCGCTTCGAGGACCAGGCGCTATACGAGGAGGTCAAGGATGCTTTCATCGTTGACGGCAAGACTCTCAAGGAGGCCAAGCAGAACATGATTGTCATGCACCCGCTGCCTCGCAATGCTGAGCTCAGCAAGGAGGTCGATGACGACCCCAGGGCTGCTTACTTCAGACAGGTGAGTTTTGGATTTCCCCTATTTCTTGATACCGTGTTCCATGCTAACAATTGTCTCGCAGATGCGCTACGGTATGTTTGTCCGCATGGCTCTCCTCGCCCTCGTCATGGCGCCTTAGACAGGTTCAGGCGAAGGAGGAGAAAGAACCGAGGGATAGATAGAGGAAGGGAGGGATTGACTCAAAA
>Ga0265797_10006002_pt1 | contig 17464 bp, 25 predicted proteins | sample P2T30metagenome_FD_192433 | JGI IMG/M metagenome (GOLD analysis project Ga0265797, IMG submission 192433) | Plant litter microbial communities from East Loma Ridge, Irvine, California - P2 T30 | ecosystem: Environmental > Terrestrial > Plant litter > Unclassified | place: USA: California...
CTCAGCCATGACGTCGAACTCAGTCGGCAAAGCACCCCGCACGCACCGAGATCATGACCTGCTGCTTCGCGAAACCAACCACCGGTGCAGCAACGATCTACAGCTCGTGGTCAGCCTGCTCGCACTACAAAGTCAGCGTGCAACGAACTCGGAAGCACGTCAGGCGCTTACTGATGCCATGGAGCGGGTTTCCATACTCGCCCGCGCTCGCAGCACCATGCACGGCGATCAGAAGCCGTCGATAGAGGCTGCCTTACGTCAGGTCTGCGAGGCTTTGCATGCGCAGGCAGAGCCAAGGTCCATTCTCGTCTCGCTACAGGTCACCGATGACGTCGACGGCCTTACACACAATGAGGTCACCACGCTCGCTCTTGTCGCCAACGAGCTCGCTACGAATGCGATCAAGCATGGCTATAAAGACGGTAAGGCCGGCCATATTCGTATCACGCTTGGCCGGACACCCGGCGGCGACGTATCGGTGATTGTCGACGATGACGGGCTGCCGTTTCCTGAACTCGAGCGGCCTAATCATAGCGGGCTAGGTCTTGGCTTAGTAAAACGGCTGACGGCATCGATTGGCGGGCTTTTCATCCCGCCCGAGGCAGGATCCAAGGCATTCGAGCTTCGCGTTTCTGAGAAACTGCGCATGACCCAGACAGGGTGACACTCACAGTTGGTAAGCACAAGCCGCTCGTCGGACGGCTCTAATCCTATAGGCTTGCAGGAGTAGCGAAGTTGGCAAACATTCCTCTTGAGAAAGCGCGGTCGATTGCAAGCGAGATCGACTGCCTGATACGACTTGCAGACAGCTATAGCGATTTCGTTCTAGGCGCCCTGCTCTGCACGGTTCGAGAGCGTCTCGAGCTAATCGAAGACGAGCAAATCCCTCCGATGACATGACTTGCGGCCCTGCCCCATCTGATTACATTTCGTTCCGAAAATGCGGATGCGAAAGGGTAGTGGATGATTGACAACGACCGGGTTGCCGATATTGCCGCTTACATGCTGGCGTTCAGGCGCAGTCGTACCAAGGAACTTCCGCAGTCGCTGTTTGGTGAACCGAGCTGGGACTTTCTTCTCGAGCTGTTTGTTGCCGACGCTCGCGGTGTTCGAATGACCGGGCGTCAGATTATTGAACGCCATCAAATCTCGCCAGCTGTAGCGTCGCGTTGGCTCATGCATCTGTCTGCCGAAGGCCTTATCGTTGGCGATGGCAGTGGAGATCTCGACGACGAGTTAACGCTGTCGGGAGCTGCCATGGAGAAGATGGAGCGTCTTTTACACAACGCTAGCGCCACGAAACCGGCAATTTTCAAATAGCGTATCTGCCTAAAATTCGACGATCTGTTACCCCTTCCAACCCGCCGCCACCCAAATTCCACCTTGTCTTGCAAGAAAGCAGGGCCACGGTAGGCCACCACAGCTATTGACGGCTAAATATATGTTTCATAAACGTAGCGTATATTTACGGTGTCGGGATCGGGTAATGGGTTTGGTGAAGATTGACGATGAGCTGCACGCGGAAGCACGCCGTGCCAGCGCCGTCATGTGCCGGTCGATAAACGCCCAGGCCGAGTTCTGGATGAAGATCGGGATGCTCGCCGAGGCCAATCCCACCATGGCCTTCAACGACATCGTGAGGGCGCAACTCGCGGAGGCGAACGTCCGCCTCGCCCAGCCACTCGCGGCTTGATCGAGCGCCGTCAACCATCCCGATCACTTGCTAGGACTGACATGCCCTTTCATGACGAAATCACGGACTTCTTCGGCCGCTATGTCGATGCCTTCGCCCGCGAGGACGCCGACACGTTAAGCGAGCTATGGGACGAGGTTGGGCTGTTCCCCACCCCTACCGGCAACTTCGCTATGCCGCGATCAGCGTTCCGCGACCATTGCGCCACGCTGTTCGGTTTCTATCGAGCCCAAGGCGTCGTGCGGCCGGAAGGCGTTCTGCTGTCCGCCGACGAGCTGTTCCCGGGCGTTGCTCAGGCGCGCATGGCCTATCGCATGATGGGCGCCGACGACGCTCTGGTGGCCAAGTGGGAGCATGTCTATGTCCTACGGCACACCGACACCTGGCGCGTATCGCTGACCATAGCGGATGGGGAGATGGCAGCTTGGAACGCCAAAGGCGTTCAACTCTGATCGAATCTGCTGCCGCTCGGCCATTCCCAAAGAATCATCCTTTTAGGAATGCTCGGGGCATCCCGGCCACCCTTTCCAATCGGGAAAGCTAGGGCCAATGAGAACGCACAAAGCCGGATGCTAGCCGCGTGCAAGGAAAGGGTACTGCATGCAACTGAGCGGTTTGATCGCAAGACTGGGGCGGCATCTCGATCTTACTGACGCCGAACGCAAGGCGATCCTGCAGGCCGAACGCGGCGAGCGGCGCTTGCGTGCCGGCGACGTGCTGGTCGCGGAAGGTGGTGAAAGCCACGCGCTGTATGTCGTGCGACAGGGGTGGCTGCACTCGTCGACCAAGCTGGTCACCGGTGGGCGCCAGATCTTGCGCTTTCACTACGCGGGCGACTTGATCGGCACGTCAAGCATGGCGTGGTCGCAGGCAGCAGCGACGCTGACCGCGATCTCGGACTGCATCGTGATCGATTTGCCGAAGACCGGACTCGGGGTGCTCTTCCGCGCACAACCGCGGATCGCCGGGCTGCTCTATGCAATCGCCGCAGCCGAAAATGTCGCAATGAGCGACCGGTTGACGACGATCGGACGGATGGGGGCCAGCGAACGACTGTCGACGCTGTTGCTCGATATAATGGCGCGGCTGCGGGTGACGGTGGGGGGAATCGTCGATTCCTTCGACCTGCCTCTGACGCAGACCGATATCGGCGATGCCCTTGGGCTGACCAAGGTGCATGTGAACCGGACGATCCGGGCTCTGGAGAAGGCTGGCATGATCGAGCGGACTGGGCGGCGGGTCCGGATCGTCGACGAAGCGGCGCTCGTCGCTGTGACCGGATTTACAGACCGCTACGGCGAGATCGAAACCGCGTGGTTGCCGCCCGCAGCTTGAAGACGGACCGACGTCGATCCGCTCCTCTAGGTGCTTAGTCCCGTCAACTGGTGGATCGGATTAACGATGAACCTGTCCGGCTCTGACGTCCAGATTTTGGCAATGTATTCGTAGGGCGTGAGGCCACTGAGCGCCTTCAGCCGACATTAAATTATAGGCTGCCATGAAGTCAGCGAGGTGCACCCGTAATTGCTCGTAGCTGTCGTAATGGAAGCGCTTGATAGTTGCCCCTGTGATCGTGCGGTTCCAAGAATGGTTCGACTTGGTAAGCCGGTGCTCGATGTCATTGGCTTCGCAGATCATGCCGAAGCGCATTTGGCGCGACCAGGCGGTGTTGCGGCTGCGCGGTTGCTCGGCGAACTGGATGCCCCCTTCGACTTCGCTCAGGACAGGATTGTCAGTCAGGATCGTGTGGATGCGGTAGAGCACGGCTTTCAGCAGAAGCTCGAAGAACTCTCAAGCCGTCCGCCTGTCAGCCTTGTCGACGAGCTGCGTGACGGCGAACTTGCTGGTGCGGTCGATGTCGACGAACAGATAGAGCCCTTTGACGAGTTCAGGAGCGCCTTGCCTTCGGCGGTCTGCACCTCGGCGATATCCATGTGGAAGAAACCGATCGGGTAGCGCTCGAAGCGCTGTCGCTTTGGCTTGTCGCCCTCAACGTTCGGCAGACGGGATATCCCGTGCCGCTGCAGGCAACGGTGCAGCGCTGACCGTGTCAGATGCGGAATCGACGGCTGCAACGCATAGAGGCAATCGTCGAGCGGCAGTAATGTGTGACGCCGGAATAAGACGACCGCTGCCTCCTCGGCTTGGGTCAAGGTCGTGAAGTGAGGCGCCTTTGGCCCGGTCTTCAAATCCTCGACCGTCGCCCGCTTCCGCCATTTCGCCACTGTCTTTGGGTTGATCCCAAACTCCCGGCTCAGCGTCAAGCGCGAAGCTTGCGACCGCTGTATTGCTGCTCGGACGGCGTGCGTGGTTGTGGCGCTCCCGTGACGCACCTGCTCTATACTGCTTCCTTCCATTCTAACGAAAGGGTCGCACCATCAAACCGTGGGCAAACACCTAGATACGCGTTGCGAAAGAAACTCCCTTTTGCAACGTGATAAAGCCGCATCCGGTCACATCGTGTTGCAACAACTAGCATTTTCGCGACAAGGATCTGCTGCTCATCAAGGGTCGCCTTACCGTGGCCGGGGTGTGGCATTCTCAAAGGCCGAGAGGATGGGGCAAGGTCCGGCAGTTCCAGTTGCGCAATCTTCCTCTAGCGTCGCCAGCCACGCACGCGCGGCTCCCATATCGGCCAGCTGAATATCCAGTTGCGCAATGCGATGCCTCGCCAGCGCCCGAACCGCCGCACGGTCTTGCTTGCTGTTGAGCTGAAGCAGATCCGCCACTTCGTCGAGCGAGAAGCCGGCGGCCTTGGCCGAACGTACGAAGCGTAGGCGCTCCACGTCGGCGTCCCCATACTGCCTGATGGAGCCACGGCTGCCCGGCCCGGCAGGGCGTTCCGGCACCTCCAATAATCCTCGACGTTGGTAGTAGCGGATAGTCTCGACGCCAACGCCGCCTTTTCGCGCTAGCCCAGCGATTGTCATTCCGGTCAGGGCTTGTCTCCGTACCATGGTACGGATCTACATGGGTGGTCTCGCTCGATACGCCAAACGGAGACGTTCCCGTGACCAAGACTGCCTCTCTATACCGCATGGTAATGCCCGGCCACGTCTGCCCCTATGGGCTGAAGTCCAAGTGGCAGCTCGAACGGCATGGCTATACGGTCGAGGACCATTGGCTGCGCACGCGTGACGAAACCGACGCGTTCATGGCGGAACAAAGCGTCAAAACGACACCACAGACCTTCCTCGACGGCGAGCGGATCGGCGGTAATGACGACCTGAGGCGCTTCTTCGGCGGGCACGTGCCGGCGCCCAATAAAATGAGCTACCGCCCTGTCATCGCCGTGTTCGCCATGACAGCCGCTATGGCGCTGGCCGCCAGCACTGCCGTGCTTGGCACCCCGCTGACCACGCAAGCGGGAATGTGGTTCATCAGCCTGTCGATGTGCGTACTGGCCATCCTCAAGCTTCAGGACGTCGAGCGCTTTTCGACAATGTTCCTGAACTACGACCTGCTCGCACGGCGATGGGTGCCATACGCCAATCTCTATCCTTTCGGCGAGGCTGTTGTCGGTGTGTTGATGACCGCGGGTGTGCTGACGTGGCTATCGGCACCGCTCGCGCTTTTCATCGGGGGTGTCGGCGCGGTTTCGGTGATCAAGGCGGTCTACATTGATCGACGTGAGCTGAAATGCGCCTGCGTCGGCGGGGCCACCAACGTACCGCTTGGCTTCGTATCGCTCACCGAAAACCTGTTCATGGTCGGCATGGCACTTTGGATGCTGATGCGTTGAACGTCTCAGGAAAGGGAGAAGACGTGATGGGATACGGACGCTTCGCAGCCATGATCGCAACCTCAACGATTGTGATGTTCGGGCTCATGTATCTGAACACCTATGCATTGGGCCATGTCGAGTTCAGCCGGACGCGCACCTGGATGGCGATCATGATGGGCGCCGTAATGGCACTCATCATGATCGGCTTCATGTGGGGCATGTACAAGAACCGACGTGCCAATGTCGGCATCGTCATAGGTGCCGTAGCCGCCTTCGCGGGCGCGCTATGGCTGGTACGCAGCCAGGAAACCGTAAGCGACGTCGCCTATATGAAGGCAATGATTCCCCATCATTCAATCGCGATCATGACCAGCGAGCGGGCCCATATCAGCGATCCTCGGGTCCGTCTCATCGCTGATCGCATCATCGACGCGCAGGTACGAGAGATTGCCGAGATGAAACGGGAGATCGCGCGGCTTGAAGCGTATCCAGTGCCCATAGGTGCGCCGGACTTGCCCTCATACCGCGATCGCGCCGTCGCGCCGCCTGCCGGTGAAACTGACATCGAAGCCAACGTGAACACCTTGGCGCCGATCCGTTAAATTGCGCTAAATCGGCAGACAATAATAGCCTCTGCCTCTGTCGTGGAAATCCCGAATGATGCGATGTCAGGAACTCAGCATTTCAGCGACGCCACACTGCGGCCGGTCCTACAAACTGAAGTTTAGGCTGAGGGTCGCCAGCGGCACCACTGTCCCGGTCTCGCCCAGCGGTCCACTCAGTCGTCGCAGCCTATCGTCGCGGAACAGCGCAAGCATCTCCGCCCGCAGCGACGCATGCAGGTTACCCAGTCGAAGAGGCTGACCGATCGCCAACCCGGCATTGCCATATAACCGGTCGCCGCTGCCCGCATCGTAGAAGCCGGCCCAGCCTATCCCGATCACAGCCGGCAAACTCAGGGTCGGCGCGTACTCGCTGGTGCCCAGCGCGATTTCGGGCGCGATCCCGAGCTGGGTAAATAGCCCGTGCGCACCCTTGGGGCGCACCGTGGCGGCGAAGTTGGGGTGCAGCCAACCGATGGCATCCTTGCCATCATAGCTGGTCGTAATGCTCGCCTCGTGTGTCGTATCTGAAACGCCGTTGGGGCTCGCCTTGATCGTGTAGACTATTCCGGCCCGCAGTCCTGCGGCAGGGGCAACGACCAAGCCAACAAGGTTATTGCTCTCATACCAGCCCCGCGGCGACGTCCGCTCGTCTAACGAGGCCGAATGGATGCCGTTCGACGAACGGATAACCAGCCAGGCATCGACCTGCCCCGCTGCGTCGTGGTGTAGATCGGCTGCAACGCCGACCTGTACATGCACCGGCAGCCGGTCGAGATCGGCGGCATCGTCGTCGTAATTGCCGCGGGCGAAATCACCATTACGGATATCAAAGCCGAATGCCGGATGGATGCTGCCGGTGCCGACCGAAGACGATCCCAGCGTTACGTCTTCGGTATCGATGGTGGGCACAGATTGGGATGTCGCCGGCGTCGCGGCGATCAGCGCAATCGGGGCAAAGCCGGACATCAGCAGACGAACGTATTCGGCCCCGTCAGTTTCAGAAGGGCGCCGATCGTATCGGATGCGCCTGCCCGGTCGCAAGGGCGTATAGCTAGCGGTGCGGAATGAAGGCGCGTCGGCCGTCTTGGAACCCGTCGGGGTCTCACGCAGCGTATTTGGCAGGAAAGGAGGGAACTTCACAACATACTCCAATTGCTGCAACCTTGCCGTTGCAGCGTTATAGCTTTGATTAGGACACCGGCACCCGCATCAATCGGCATTCCTGACCTGCTTGCGCCTGGAGTACTTCGGGCTTTCGCAAACAGGCGACATTATCGTCGGTTGACCTGGTACTTCCGCGACGAGGGCACGGCGGTTGCTGCCAACAACCGTCCATTACGCCGCCGCAAGCAATCACCTGAAAGCCTTCAAAATAGACTCCTCTCTACCCTGTGAGGACGAGCGCACGTTGAACTGGCCAAATAGCTTAACGCGAAGGTGCAGCGGACGGCTGGCGGCTCGGTGTAACACGCCAGACGGTGTTCGACAGGTCGTCAGCGATGATCAACGCGCCGCGTGGATCGACCGTCACGCCAACGGGTCGACCACGTGTCTTGCCGTCCGCCCCGACAAATCCGGTTGCGAAGTCGATTGGGGCACCGGTTGGTCGACCACCGCGGAACGGTATGAACACGACCTTGTATCCGACCGGGACGCTGCGATTCCAGCTGCCGTGTTCACCAACGAAAACGCCCTCACTGAACTTACTGCCCATTGCCGGGCTTGAGAAGCTGATTCCAAGCGCGGCGACGTGGGAGCCGAGCGCATAATCCGGGCGGATCGCCGTAGCGACCAGGTCCGGTCGCTGCGGCCGGGCACGCGTATCAACGTTTTTACCCCAGTAGCTGTAAGGCCAGCCATAGAACCCGCCTTCACGAACGGAAGTGAGGTAATCGGGAACAAGATTAGGCCCGAGCTCGTCCCGTTCGTTCGCGACCGCCCACAACTGTCCCAAGCCGGGCTGGACGGCAAGAGCCGTGGGATTGCGCAGACCCGTGGCGAACGGCTTGTGCGCGCCGGTTTGTGCATCGATCCGCCAAACCATCGCGCGGTCGACTTCCGCCGCCATTCCGCGCTCGGTGATGTTGCTGTTTGAACCGATACCGACGTAGAGGAAGCGTCCATCTGGACTTGCGGCCAGAGACTTGGTCCAATGATGGTTGATCGCCGAAGGGAGGTCGGTGACCTTAGTCGGCGGGCCGCTGGCGCGGATTTGGCCACTGCGATACGAGAAGCGAACCAGTGAATCCTGATTGGCGACGTAGAGCGCGCCATTGACGAGCACGAGGCCGTACGGGGCGTTGAGATTCTCCGCAAAGACAGAGCGGCCTTCATAAACGCCATCGCCGTTGGCATCGCGCAGCAACGTTAGACGATTACCGCCTTTAACTGACGTGGTACCCTTCGCTTTGATGTAGCCGGCGATGACGTCCTTCGGCCTGAGCTTTGGTGCATCATTTCCGCCTTTTCCTTCGGCAACCAGGATATCGCCGTTGGGCAGCACGAGAGTCTGACGGGGAACCTTCAGGTCGGTCGCGATGGCGTTGACCGTATAGCCTTGCGGCACAGTCGGTCGGTCGTTCCCCCAACCGGTCGGATCAGCGATCTTCATACTTGGGAGTAGCCCACGTTCGCGAGCCGGAAGGTCGGGAGTGGGGCCGTATTGCTCACTGTTTGGATTACTTCCGCAGGCGTGCAGCAGGAAGGCAAGAGCGGTGGCAGAGAGGAGACCAATACGCTTCATTTCGTTGCTCCTGCCCGAAGGCTCGAAAAGCCAACCCAGGTGGCTGAGATCGCGAGCGCGGCAACGATGATGGACAAGACAAGACCTTCAGGCATGATCGCCCAGGCGTCCTTTGCGTGAGTCAAGGCGTTGACGAACCCAATCACGAACGTGGCAAGCAGAAGGCCGACATACGCGATCGCCCGTCCGGTGCGACGATCACTGCGGAATATGTCAACAGCTGCCCAAAGCAGGGCGCAACCGCAGAACACCATACCGCCTACAATCAGCCAAGATGCAAAGTTGCTCCACTGGATTTGCTCGCTCTGAGCGTACGCAATGTCGCTAAGGAGCGTGCCGAGAAAAAGCGGAACGGTCGCAGCGAGCAGTACCGCGTGCATCGGATGGAGCGGCTGCAACTGCAGTCGGCCTATGGTGGCGGAGGTGATAGCTGTCTCCCTTCAAGTTGCAGTTCGATGAGCGGGCACGATCAAATGCTAGTCAGCTACAGCGCGTCACCACACAGAAAGTGCCATCGTACGTAATTAGCGATGCCGGATGGTTGCAAGTGTCCCATACACCTGCCCGGAACCTGAGTACGCGCGGTAGACGGGGGCATCGTGCGATCACATATATGAAGCAGCAGTGGCTAGATGGCTTCGAAGCGTCGAAGTTGGTGGTCAAAGGAGAGCACCCATGAGACGTTTGGCTCTCTTATTTGCGGCAGCGATCATCCCTGACGTTCTAGCGCAAACGTCAACCGCGCAGACGTCGGGACCAAGGCCGGCGCTGGCTGACCCTTATGATACCCGTTCCGCATCGCACAGTCCGGCAGTCCGGCCGTTCCCCACCGGCGAGTTACCCAGCGTTGCTGCCGGTTTCGTCGTAAATCGTTTAGCCAGCGGCCTAGATTCGTCGCGTAACATTCTAGCGCTGCCTAACGGAGACGTGCTTGCTGCCGAGGCGAAGACGGAACGAAAGTATGACGATCCGAAGTATCGCGACAAAGGTGCGAACCGCATTACGTTGCTACGTGACGCAAATGGCGACGGCGTCGCTGAGACGCGCTCAGTGCTGCTTGCCGGACTACGCCAGCCATATGGCATGGCCCTGATAGGCGAGCGGCTTTACGTTGCCGACACTAACGGGGTGTACTGGGTGCCGTTCAAGGTCGGTACTAGCAGACTTCCGAACGACATTGCCAAAACACGCGTCGCCTCGTTCGATCCGGGCGGCTACAACAATCACTGGACCCGCAACATCCTTTCCAGTGTGGATGGCAAGTCGCTGTTCGTCGCCGTAGGATCGGGCAGCAATGCCGGTGAACACGGGATGGATCAGGAACGCAGGCGTGCCAATATCCTGCGGATCGACTTCGCCACCGGCGATGAGGAAGTGTTCGCCTCGGGATTGCGGAACCCTGTTGGCATGGCGATCGAGCCACAGTCGGGCGCTTTGTGGACTGCGGTTAATGAGCGTGACGAACTAGGTGACGAACTCGTCCCCGACTACATCACGTCAGTGAAGCAAGGTGCCTTTTACGGCTGGCCCTACAGCTATTAGGCCAGCATGAAAATCCCAGGCTCGAAGGCCAGCGTTCTGATTTGGTGGCGGAGGCGGTGGCGCCCGACTATGCAGTGGGCGCGCATGTTGCGGCACTCGGCATCGGCTGCGGCGCGGCGACGAACTTCCCTGCTCCGTATCGAAGCGGCGCGTTTGTTGCCCGGCATGGATCATGGAACCGCTCCAGGCTGGCAGGCTACGACGTCGCCTTCGTGCCATTCGAACGCGGCAACCCTGCAGGACCAATGCAGCCGTTCCTGACAGCCTTCATCGGCAGCGAAGACGAGGTTTATGGTCGCCCGCGCGGTGTAGCCATCGGCAAGGACGGAAGCCTGCTGGTCGTCGACGATGCGGGCGGAACAGTCTGGCGTGTCGCCGCCAAAGCGAGTCTGCCCTCGATGCCTGCCGGACGCGTGACGGGAGGACCTGCAGCACGGTAAAGGACGTATCTTGTCAGCACCATGTCAAAATTTGGCAAGCCACTCCAAGACAGCGATTTGTAGCCCGATCCGACAGTCGGAGTAGCTATGGTCAGCTGCGAAATGACAATGGGCAAGTTGAACACCATCAAATGCCCGGAGTGCGTGGGCGAGCGCGTCACTGCCTGCGGCAAATCCGTCATCCGCGGTGACAATCAATACCGGTCGATCAGCTAGGTGAGGCGCGTAGTTCGTTAGCTGCCATCGGTCTGCATTGATGCGCGCCTCACTCGCAAGTTTTGGGGGAGACGTGCCCGCTAAGATGTGCAAGCCGGCACTTACCCCGACGTTCTCATCGACACGCGCCGTTGACCAGTCACTGTGCCCGTCGCCAAACGCCCGCCCTAGGTCGACACCTGAGATCAGTGCCACGCCTTTGATCTCCGGTCGCTCAGCGGCGGTATGCGCGGCTACGAACCCGCCCATACTATGACCGACTACAGCCACACGCTGAGGATCGAGCTTCAAAGCGGGATCGCCGGCCACCTCTCCGATCCAGTCCAGCGCCGCTGCGGCATCCTGCAGGCAATGCTCGAAGCGAAATTCGCCCGGACCACCCCACGACCCGCGATAATGAATGGTCAGCACATTCCATCCAGTCCGCCGCACCGTTTGTGCGAGATCCACATTCTGCTCGTTTCCCGGCAAACCGTGGAGGAGCAGCATGGTGGGATGGGGGCCAGAGCCAGCCGCCGTATAGAGGACCGCGTTGAGGTTCACACCACCGCTCGGGATCGCCTGGGGCAGCGTCTGCGCCGCTGAGCCAATATGAACGGGCGGATCGCGAAATAGCGCCTGGATCAAGTGCTGGGCAGGTTCGGACATGCGCGATCCTTCCATAGCATCACTCTAGCGATCCAGTGGTCATGCCAGCCCACACGTCGGATCGGTATACCCTACTCGGTTCCTTCGACCGCTTCGTCGTCTGCATGGCCGAGCTTGGAGAGCTTTTCGACTTTGTGGGGATCATCCTCGCCAATGCCATCAGCGGCGGTTTGCTCCGCCGGTTTCTCTTTAGGCGTATCACCATGGTGAGCGACATCGTTGATCGTATTACCCTGCTCGTCAGATTGGGACATCGTCTGCTCCTAAGTCACCGCAGGCTCAACAATCGAAGACGGCTCGTGGGCCCGTCACAGCTTGTGAGACCAGCGGTGAAACCAATCAGACGAACGATGCTGCGGCGGATCGCCCTAGAATCGCGATACTGTAGAGTGATCACGTATCAGCCAACCGGATTATGGAAATGACTAAGCTATTGTTTCCCGACGTGACATGATGGCTGGAGGGCCGGCCGCGCTTGTCATGGCTGCCTTTGACCTGCTCCCCGTTTTCAGGCCGCTGATAACTTAGCTTCGGTATCCATATGCCCTTGGCGGGGGCGGTTCGTAAACTCGGCGGGTGCCAACCCGCCAAGGCTGCTGTGCGGACGCACGGTGTTGTAGTCCGTCCGCCATGCCTCGATGATCCGTCTCGCCGCAGCCAGCGTCGGGAACAGGTGCTCGTTTAGGCACTCGTCCCGCAAGCGACCATTAAAGCTTTCGACGAAGCCGTTCTGCTGCGGCTTACCGGGCGCGATGTAATGCCACTCGACCCCGGTGTTCTGGCACCAGGCAAGGACGGCGTGACTGGTCAAACTCAGTGCCATTGTCGCTGACCACCATGCACGGTAGCCCGCGGCGCTCGGCAACAGCGCCCAACTCGCGGACGACACGCCGGCCTGAAAGCGAGGTATCGACGATGCACGCTAGGCATTCCCGGCTGTAGCGTAAGCGTGGCCGGCAGACCGCAGATTACGCGGCTTGCGCCACTCGCTCTGCGGTTTGCGCGGACCAGTTCCAGGGCATGAGTTCGTCCCATCGCGCGGCCGGCCAATCCGCTGCGATCTTCCCAGTGACGTCGGCGATGTAGGCCTGCGGGTCGACGCCGTTGGCCTTGCAGGTCTGGATGACGGTGTAGATCGCCGCGGCGCGCTCGCCGCCCGTTTTCGAACCAGCGAACAGCCAGTTTCGCCGTCCGACGGCAACGCCGCGCAACGCGCGTTCGGCGATGTTGTTGTCGATCTCCAGGCGCCCGTCATCGAGGAAGCGACACAGTGCGAGCCATCGCTTCGTGCCATAGGCGATAGCCTTGGCCATGTCGGACTTTGGCGACAGGCGGCGCAGTGCTGCGTCCAGTGCCTCGCGCAGCGCATCGACCAGCGGCTTCGTCCGGTTCTGCCGCGTCGCCAGCCGCACGTCAGGCGACCTGCCGCGGACCTCGGCCTCTATGCTGTACAAGGCACCGATGCGTTCAAGAATGTCGGTGGTCAGCGGCGTAGCAACCCGCTCGTGCAGGTCGAACACCTTGCGCCTGAAATGGGCCCAGCACGCGACTTCGGTGACGCCGCTTCGATAGAGCCCGTCGTAACCGGCATAGGCGTCGGCCTGGAGGAAGCCTCGAAATCCGGCGAGATGGGCTTGCGGATGTGCACCGGTACGGTCGGTCGTGAAGCGATACCATGTCGCTGGCGGAGCCGTGTTACCGGAGGCGCGGTCATCGACTGCATAGACCCATAGCCGCCCGGTCGCGGTGCGTCCGCGGCCTGGGTCGAGCACCGGGACTGGCGTGTCGTCCGCGTGGATTTTGTCGCCTTTCAGCACTTCCTCGCGGATGCGACTGACGATGGGGTCAAGCAGCGCGGCTGCCTGACCGACCCAGCCCGCCAGCGTCGAGCGGTCGATGTCCAAGCCTTGGGCGGTCATCATCTCGGACTGCCGATAAAGCGGCAGGTGATGTTCGAACTTCGAGACGACGACATGGGCCAGCGTTGCGAATGTCGCCTTTCCGCGTGCGACTGCCTTCACCGGGGCAGCTGCCTGGACGATCTTCTCACACGTCCGGCAGCTGTATTTCGGTCGGACGTTCCGCACCACGCGCCAGTGCACCGGCAGGACGTCGAGCATCTCATGGGCGTCCTGCCCGAGACGGCGTAGCGCACCGCCGCAGTCCGGGCATGTGCAGGCGCCGGAGGCGGGTTCGTGGATGACCTCCGCGCGTGGCAGGTGGTCGGGCAACGCACGGACTGGTGCCGGCCGCACGAGCGTGTCTGACAACGCCGCGTCGATCTCTGGGGCTGCGCTCTCGGTTTCCAGTTCCTCAAGTGCGAGTTCGAGCTGGGCGATCTCACGGGTCAGCTTCTCGGAGGATGTGCCGAACTGCATCCGCCGCAGCCGGGCGATCTGTCCACGCAGTGTCTCGATGAGCAGGTCGCGGGCGGCAAGTGCCGCATTGGCCCGGGCGAGCGAGGCCTCCAGCACGGCAATCCGCGCCTCGGCATCAGATGGGGCAAGAGAGGCTTGCGACACCTCATTTCCATAGCAGTTCGCCCATCCTCACACGAGCAAAAATGGCGGAAAAGCTATGTTTTCAGCCTGCCAATGTTGGTGACCAAGTCCGCTCGGGACGACGCCAGTCGATGCCTTCCAAAAGCATCGACACCTGCGCCGACGTCAGCGCCACAGTGCCGGTCGCGGTCACCGGCCATACAAAACGTCCCCGGTCCATCCGCTTCGAAAACAGGCAGAGTCCCTGACCGTCGAACCACAGCAATTTGATCAGGTCGCCCCGCTTGCCGCGGAACGCGAACAGCGCACCGGAATGTGGTTTCTCCCGGAGCACCTGCTGCACCAATACCGCCAGGCCATCAAAGCCCTTGCGCATGTCGGTGACGCCGCACGCCAGGAATATCCGCGTCGATGTCGGCTGCGGGATCATCGGGTCAGCATGCCGATCACGCGCGACAGCGCCTCGGCGTCGACCGTGCCGTCGACGGTCAGTCGCACACCCGAAGGCAGCTCGATGCCGATCTGCCCCTCGGTCCGGGCGTCCGCTGGCGCCTCGACGGGCGGCGCCGGCAGCATCATGGGCGGCTCGCTGATTTGGACTTCGGCAAATGCGGTCTGAGGCCGGGCCGGCACTCCGCTCAGTGCACCCGACATAGCTTGACGCCGCCAGGTATAGATCGCGCCGCTGCCGACCTCGTGACGCTCGACCGCCGCCCGGACCAATCCATCCGGCCCAAACGCATCGCGCAGGATCGCCAGCTTCTCCTCGACCGTCCAGCGGCGCCGGCCCGACACCCGCCCGACAATCTCGACCCGACCACTCATACGACCACTCATACGACCGGTCGTATGACTACTCGCTACATCTGCAGTTGGTTCGATAGTCTCGTCCGACATCACGGCCCCGTTCAAAGAGCTGCCATCAACCCGTTGAACGCTCCGCCTACAAGGCGGCCCTCAGACCGCGCTTACGCTGTAGTCGTCGATGACGTTGAGCATACGGAACCGCCGGCCGCAGGCCAGTGAGTCCGACACAAAGTCGAGAGACCAGCGCTGATTGAGTTCCTGTGGGATCGCCATCGGCGCCCGCGTCCCAAGCGCGCGCTTGCGGCCACCACGTTTGCGCACCGTCAGCCGCTCCTCGCGGTACAGCCGGTAGACCTTCTTCAGGTTCATGACCTTGCCCTCTCGCTTCAGCATAATCGCTAGCCGCCGGTAGCCGAACCGGCGACGTTCGTTGGCGATCTCGCGCATCCGGTCGCGCGCGGCGTCGTCATGCCCGCGCAGCGGCTCATATTGCCATGCCGACCGATTGACCCCGATCAGCCTGCAGGCACGACGCTCGGAAAAGCCGTGGTCGGCTATCAGCTTCTCCACCGCAGCGTAGCGCTCCGCAGACCGGGTCAGTTTTTTCCCAACAGATCCTTCAGCGCCGACACGTCGAGCATCGACTCCGCCAGCAGCTTCTTCAGGCGTCGGTTCTCGTCCTCCAGCGTGCGCAACCGTGCCGCCTCCGACACCGTCATCCCGCCGTACTTCGACTTCCAGTTGTAGAATGTCGCATCGCTGATCCCGTGCTTGCGGCACAGGTCGGCCGTCTTCACGCCAGCCTCATGCTCGCGCAACACCCCAATGATCTGATCCTCGGTAAATCGGCCTCGCCGCATCACTCGTCTCCATCTGACGAGCTAACTTACCAATGGCATGATTTCTGGGGAGCACGTCACCTTGTCGCAATCTATATCCGCACGCACACCGGAACGCCGCTTAGCCTTCCCCAACCCGCATAACGGCGAACGGTATGACGCTTGTTTCTTTGCCAATGGCCGGTACCGCCCCGAGGGGCTGGCGGAACTCAACCATGCCTTGCGAGACTGGCGCACCGGCGCAACCCGGCACATGGATCCTGCCCTGTTCGATCTGCTGGTCCGAGTGCGTGAAAGCTTGAGGTATCTCCACGCAGTCACCTAAAACTTGTCTCAGGATATCGCAGTCCAAAGACTAATCGAGCGCTTTATGCCCAGTCGCACGGTGTTGCGACTAAAAGCCAGCACATGCTTGGTAAGGCGAGCGATATTTCGATCCCAGGTGTGTCGCTGTTCCGGCTGCGCGATGTCGCGTTATCGCTGCGTGGAGATGGCGTGGGCTATTACCCCCATGTCGGATTTGTACACATCGATACCGGTTCAGTGCGTCACTGGAGCTGACCGCCCCATTCAGAATTCGCTAGCTATTGTGTCGATAAAGGCGGCCACCAAAATATCTGAAACTCGTTTCGCGACATGGGCTATATAACTTCTCCGTCCAAACACGTCAGTTTCGGGAAAAAGCGGTCCGAAACAGTTCTTGGGGAAGCCGGGCGAGTAGGCGATAGGCACCAAGCATGCACCCATTTCTCGACGTTCCCATTCTACTTTCCTGCCGGGAAAGCGAATGCATTCCGGCTCAGGCGTCAGTTTGCCCGCGAGACAGGGGGGGCACTTGTGCCGCGAGCAGCTACCGTCATCAAGCAATCTGCAACCTTGATACTGCGCGCGCTGGAAACGAACCAGACTTGCAGCGACGGAGTAGGCCGGTTCACACCGCTATGGCGAAGTCTTGAACCGATCTTCGTGTTCGAGCGTTTCAACCTACGCGCTGTGTGGCGCTTGATGGAGTATGTCTATGACCTGGAAGACCCCAAAAATCATCGAGATTGCTCTTGGTGCCGAAATAAATTGCTATGCCTCGGCCGAGCTGAACGCCTGACACGGCAGTGAGGGTTGTAGTCCTGGGGTCAGCAGCTGGCGGCGGGTTTCCCCAATGGAATTCTCGCGGCGAAGGCTGCCAGCGTGCTCGCGCTGGCGACCCGTCGGCGCTCCCCAGGACTCAAGCCGGTCTCGCTGTCAGTGCCAACGGCGAACAATGGTTTTTGCTCAACGCTTCGCCTGACCTACGCGAGCAGATTGGGCGGACGCCGGTGCTGCATCCGCGCGAGGGCTTGCGGTCTAGTCCAATTGCAGGCGTGGTCCTGACCGGTGGTGACGTTGATGCGATCGCAGGCCTGCTGACGCTCAGGGAGCGCCAAGCGTTCACGCTATTTGCGACGCCGCGAATCCACGCGGTGCTCGACGCTAATTCAATCTTCGAGGTACTCGCCCGCGACATTGTCGACCGGCGGACGATCGGGCTCGACCAGATTATAGAATTGGGAGACGGTCTCACCGTCGAGCTGTTCGCAGTGCCCGGCTGCAGGGTGCCGACATCGTCTTCTTCGACGGTACCTTGTGGCGCGACGACGAAATGGTCAGGGCCAGGTTCGGCCCCAAGACGGGGCGGCGGATGGGGCACATGAGCCTGTCCGGGCCGGACG
>Ga0265797_10006005_pt1 | contig 17458 bp, 9 predicted proteins | sample P2T30metagenome_FD_192433 | JGI IMG/M metagenome (GOLD analysis project Ga0265797, IMG submission 192433) | Plant litter microbial communities from East Loma Ridge, Irvine, California - P2 T30 | ecosystem: Environmental > Terrestrial > Plant litter > Unclassified | place: USA: California...
GGAGGTGATGGGTGACGCTTGTTTCCATCTTCTGGTCGTCTGGGACGATGTGCGGCTCCCGTTGGTAAACTGGATAATTCGCATATTCTCGGACGACCGCCATCTTTTTCGTAGGGTACAGTACATATGTTGGTTACATCTTGTCGGAACGACGAATTCGACGCCATCTGACATGCAAGCACAACGAATATCAAGGTGAGGCATGCCATCAACTACGTTCTTCCTAAGTACTCGGCAGATTGATCTCCTATACCGAGTTTGATTTGCACTCTCAGCCGTGTGATTGTCATCATATCTCGCTGTTCTGGCGGCGACATCAAGATATGCACTTTACCCCAACCCTAACCCTCTAACACTGCGCGCAGTGATCATGCATCTCGGTTTGTATCTCAACGGAGACAAACTAGGACCTTCTCGAAGGGACGTGTGCTACAGACGATCTTTTTGCTCCTACGTTGTACGTCCCATGTACTACACGACTAACATCCAGCTCGAAGCGGTATAACCAAGCGGCTTCGGCGAACGCGGGACTCAAGTACTGCCGTGGAAATTACAAGGGGAACATCAACTTCGAAACGCTGGATCGGACGGCCTTGCTCGAATATCGCATTTCACACAGGCATCAGGAAATACTCGAAGGAGACGCGGTATGATTAAAACCAGGCACCTCGCTCGTGATCGCCGCACCTCGCCATTATGGCCGAAACACCCAGAGAGGACAGCATGCACCTCAAGCAGCACTCACCAGTCCAGTCCAGTACACCAATAGATCCGGCACAATATTCAGGTCTACCAGTGCGAGTGCTCAATCCGCAGTCATGGACTGACTGTATCCCAAGGACGGAGCATAACGCCATTTTCCTGGATTGCGACTACAGCTCAACCACACTCGGTCCCAAGTCACGATGGGGTCCTTCATTACGAGCGTATACGACCATGGCTTTCGCGGACTCGCGAGGTGCTTGCGTCTACTGGGGCCCTAACAAAATTGCCATCTACAACGAAATGTTCGCGGTCACAGCCGAAAAGATCCATCCTTTCTTAATGGGTCGTGGATTTGACGAGGCCATGCCGGAGCTTACAGCAGCTATCGCCCCGGTATTCGCAGCAGCCACTGCGACTGGCACTGCTGTGGATGTAGGCGACATCGAATTGTTCACCCAACGCAATGGTTACGTCGAGGAGTCATACTTCGTCGGCCAGTTCATCCCTTTGCGAGGCGACAGCGGCGAAGTAGAGGGATTTTACAACACCGTTCTCGAGTCGACTGCGCGGGTCATTCACGAACGACGCAGAAAGGTTGCCGATCAGATCTCCGGCGGTGTTCCACGCTCTCTAGACGAGGTTTTCACGCTTTTCTTCGAAGCCCTGCGTACAAATCCTCGCGATATCACGGCTGCAATGCTTTACACGCTTGACGAGCCCGCTGCGCCTGGTGCGCGTAATCTTCACCTGCGTGATACTATAGGGGTGCCGCACGATCATCCCTGCGCGCTTGCGCACGCGCGGTTAGAGTCTGACCAGGGAGGACTGATTCCACTCTTCCGCCACATCAACATCACCGGCAAGCCTTATGTGCTCAACCTAGACAAAGGCGACGATCTCGTCCCACAGGGCCTATTCGACGGCATTGAATGGCAGGGATTCGGCGAGCCTTCACATACGATTGTTATTCTCCCGGTAACGATCAGTGGGGAGATCGTAGGATTCTATGTGCAGGGCACCAATCCTCGGAGATCATACGATGTCACCTCTGCGAGGAGCATCGCAGACAAGGTGACACAGCTTCAAAGTAAGTGGGCCGCGTCGATCGCCAGAGAGCAAGCATATCTCCGTGAGAAAGCCCTCGAACGCCGGGCGACGGATAGCGAGAACCGTCTGCAAATGCTCGCGCGAGGCGCACCCCTCGGCATGTATCAAGTAGGCCCGGACTCGAATATTGAATGGGCGAACGATCAGTTTTACGACATCACCGGACACGACCGCTCGAAGCCCGCCATGGCTGATTTCAGGGAGGTATTGGCCGTCGAGGAGCGCGTTAAAGAATTCGCTCTGAGTGAAAGGATGCTCAGCGGAGCCACGACTCGCGCGGTACGAGAGATCCGTTTGGCCCGGAAGTGGATGCCACCCATCGATGCCAGTCGAACTACGGAGCCCGCTGATGCCTGGATACTCGCCGTGACATTTCCGTTGGTGGAGAACGGCGAGACGAAGATGCTTCTTGGGTACGTTACCGACATCAGCCGGCAAAAATGGGCCGAAGATGTGCAAACACGAGCTGCTGTGAAGGCTGAAGCCTTCCTCGACGTTACTTCACATGAGCTCCGAAACCCTTTGACGGCGATCATACAGCTGGCCGACTCCATTGCGAAGAGTATGGAAGCTAAACCAGAGCATGGAATTCACGACTACCGGGACATCGCTCAGGAAAGTGCAGAAGCGGCTTCCACAATCCTCGCTTGTGCGGCTCACCAAAAGAGGATCATCGATGATGTCCTCGTCCTCTCCCGACTCGATTCGCAGATGCTGTCAATCACGCCAACTACTGCAAGCCCGAGCGTAGTAATCGACAACACCATGAAGATATTCGAATGCGTCGCAGCACAGAAGGGCATCAGCCTCGTAACAGGCCGAATCGGCGACGCGCTCGACCTCCGCCATGTGAAACACGTATACGTTGATACCACCCGGCTGATGCAGGTCATAATAAACATGATTAGCAACGCAATCAAATTCACTGCCACGCAGAACAAGCGAGAGATTTCAGTGGTTTACGGCGTCAGAGCCCAACGTCCTTCTCACTTCGAAACACCATTTGGCGATCTGAAGTGGGTTCCGGCTTCCAATCCCTCCGAACCAAACGCAACACTGCTGGACTCGAACTCTGATGAAGAGCAGATCTACGTCTACTTCCTGGTGCAGGATACCGGACCCGGACTCGCGCCTACAGAGATCCAACGCCTGTTCCAACGCTTCTCCCAAGCGACGACGAAAACGAACGTCACGTACGGCGGTAGCGGCCTCGGCTTGTACATCTGCCGTGAGCTCGCCGAGAAGCAAGGCGGAAGAGTCGGGGTTGCCTCGAAAGAGGGCGAAGGCTCGGTGTTTGGCTTCTACCTCGAGACCAAAGCAATGAACGTCCCTGTTGAGCAGGCCACCACTCCCAGCAAGACTGTCGGAGCGGCGATGCTGCAACCGCGCGAGGGTATTCATGTGCTCCTTGTCGAAGACAATCTGATCAACCAGCGCGTGCTCGTCAAGCAACTGCAGCGAGCGAAGTGCGCCGTCGCCGTCGCAAACCAGGGTTTCGAAGCGCTCGCGGTCCTGGAGAAGCGCGGTTGCTGGCAGGAGAAAACCAGCGACGGTGGTGGGTTGCAGCAGCAGAGTGGCGAACGGACGAAGCCGTTGCCTATAGATGTTGTGCTCATGGACATCGAGATGCCGGTCAGTCTCCATTGATATATCCCCCTCCAGATCTCCCAGCCTGCTGACTCTCATCTTTTTTCTTCCCTCACAGGTCATGGACGGAATTCAATGCACACGCCGAATCAGGAAGTTCGAAGAGGAGCACGGCATCGGCTTCAACAGGCGTCTACCCGTCATCGCCGTGACCGCCAACGCGAGAGAGGAACAGCGCATCAAAGCTTACGAGGCTGGTGTCGATGCCATCCTGGCCAAACCTTTCACCATCCAGGAACTGATGGTGAAGATCTCCGAGGTCATACCTTGATTGCCTGAATGGCCCATGCCCGGCATGCATGATCTACCCAAGGCGCCGGAACAGCCTGATTGCTCCCTTCCACAGAGGCGTGGCAGATGGCATTTCGCCCCGGCCACTTTCCCCATCGTTGCGAAGCCGTGCTGCGGCAGAAGAGATACGCATGAAATCACAGACGGGCAGCGGAGTCAGATTTCGCGACACAGCCGCGGGAAGTACACTCCACCTACTACTTAGCTCGAGCACCACCATGAGCCGGACGGCCCAACTCTGTCGCGGCCTGCAACGACAACAGCGACGTAACGTCTTTGCTATCGGCAACGCTGGCTCGCACTTTGTTATGAAAAACAACACCCACCGCGCAGAAGCTAGGTGCTGTACCTTACCGGCACCTCACTCAACACCGTCACCGCCGAGGCCCACCTGCCCGTCTCAGGACCATGCCCACCAAACGAACGCCGGTGGTGTGGTCGGAAGCTCTTGTGGAAAAGAGGTGAAGAGGGGAAGGTCCACCATCGGCCAACGAAGCATCCCGAAGGCCTTGCCACCACCGACTATTTGGCCCATGTGGCCTCGTAACCATTTTCCGAATTCCGGGAAGATACCTCAGCTTCTTCTCAACCGAACAACCCTGAGAAGTAGTAGAGGAACGAAGAGGTTCGTGATTCAACGTCGTACCTGCGAAATTAGTCACAAACACAACCATTCAAATCACTCCCACTTCTATGAATTCCCGTTCGAAATTGGCACTCTCTCGTTGGCAATATAGTCATGGATCACGTCTATAGCTGACGATAGGAGCTCACAGTGATATACTAGCCGCGGAGATGTGAGATCTATAAAGCGGCTCTCTCATTGACAGCGTAGCCACGGATCACGTCTGTAGCTAATGGTATGAGCCCACAGTGATATACTGGCCGCCGAGATGTGAGTATCATCTCTCTATTCGACTACATGCACGCTTCAAATCCTCGGATGGGGAGGAAAACTGATTCTTCGAGAGGAACGGAAATCGCTTGTCGTCGCCGACTCGGGACAATGTTTTGCAAGAAATGCAAAAACTTGCGGAGCTTGCCTGCCTACACACCTAATGCTTCGCGCGATGTTTTTCTGAGCACACTCAGTAAAGTCAGTTGGTTGGAAGAGATTGGGGGTTGATGGTGCTTGGCCCTAGTAGCTGCAATCGCCTTGGAGGTGCGGTGCAAAGCGAGGTTGATTCTCCGTGCCAGCATCCTCGAAAAAGGACCACATGGAATCCAACTCAATAGATGACCAGATCGAATGGACCAGGGACACAGACACATTTGTTACCAGAGACGTTGTATGATCATTAAAGCTTTTCTTTTCAAATCCCTCATCTCCCTCCCAAACGCCATGCATGCGCGCCGCTAGCTAGCTCTATGCCCGCCGGAAACATCCTACGCAGCTCGTTGTTCTATTCCTCAATCGTCTTGACGCATTCCCAGCCGCCGCGCAGCTTCTCCTTCCACAAGCTCACGCGGTTGTCGCCGCCGCTGACCGCCAGCACGTTGCCGGCCATGCTCCAGCTGCAGCGCCACACCACGACTTCAAAGTCGAGCACCTCGCTCTTCCAGTTGCTCGCGTCGGCCTGGTCGGCGCCCGCCGCGCACGTCCAGATGCGCACGGTGTGATCTTGCGAGGCGGATGCGATGTAGGATTTGCTGAGCGGCGTGGGCGACCAGGCGACGTCGCGAACCCAGTCGGTGTGGCCGGGGAGTGTGCAGATGTTGTCGTAGGAGTTGGTGGTGGCGTTGTGGGACCACAGCTTGACCAGGTTGTCGGAGCCGCCGGTGACGAATCTACGAAGGGGAGCTTGCGGTACGCCGGCGAGCGAGGCGCTGCTGGTGAGCTGGCCGGGGGCGAGGGCGGGGCTCCAGGAGACGGCGTTGACGCCCATGCCGTGGGCGGGGAAGATGGTGTGCTGGAAGGAGTTGTTCTCGAAGCTGAGGACGCTGACGCTGCCGTCGGAGCTGGCGGCGGCCAGGTGGCAGCCGGGCTCGGGAGGCGACCAGGCAATCAGGTTGACCGAGGCGGTGTGCAGGGTGAACTCGTAGATGCGCTGCCACTGGTTCTGCGGCTTTTCGCGCCAGATCAGGATGCGGCCGTCGTAGGAGGAGGATGCGAGGATGGTGCCGTATTTGGGGTGAGCCCACGAGACGCACCAGACGGCGCCTTCATGGCTGTTGGGATTGTGTTAGAAGGAGTGTTTGCTTGTTGGGTTGGGTTGGTATGCGATAGGCGGTCACTTGCCCTTTGAGTGTTTCTGTCAGGCGGTGCTGGTCGCCCTCGATCTCGAAGATCTTGATGGTCTTGTCGGAAGAGCATGTTGCCAATCGTCGACCGTAGTAGTCGAGGACAGCATCGTGCTATTGCCGTTTCCTGTTAGCCAGTCGTCCTGTATGCGATCGAGGAGGGATGGCTGGTTCACGGTTGGGCGTACGTACAATCATGTCATCGTGACCGGAGTTTGATATTACTTGCGCCTGCGACGGTTAGTGGTTGATTAGGCATTTGGGAGGAATCCTCTGCATACCATGGTTGTTTGTGAATGTGATTGTGGTTGTAGAGGTAAGGTAATAGTAACATAGACGGTCTCTCTCTACCCCGGCCTCACTGCTGGCTCCCTGTCTGTTTGCCCTGAACATTGCATCAAGGCCACATGTTTCCAGAGCGGAAGTCGCCCGCATCATTATCTACATCTTATCTCTACGGATCTAGCCGCCCACCAGTGAAAGAGCAAGATAGCCTCGGTTTATGGACAGACAGAAGCCGAGTCGAACGTGCAGATGACATGTGCCGAACCAACATCGACGACTCTTCTTCACTACTGCCACGCGTGAACCACTCTCCTTAACTCTCACCATTCCTGCAATCTTGAACATACTTCCCGTTCTAGCACATACACAAACGCCACTGTACATACCATATTCGCCATGTCGGACGCAGCCTGCGGGCCCTCCAACTCGCTTCAACAGTTCAAGCAACAAACCCAAGTCGACCGTACCCTTCAACAGGACCGATTAACTGGAAGGCAGCACCCAACACAAGGCTTCCGCTCAGTAGACCCGAATGCTGGCCTACTGGATCCCGAGTTCGAGGCTTTCCAAGCCGGCCTCCCACCACCAGATTTTCAGCCTTTCCACCAACACCAGCATGCTCCCCAACACTTCCAACAGCCCTTCCCGGAGCCCTCACAAGCACCGTCATGGGCTGGCGACTTCCAGCGTATGAGCATAGCCTCTCCGCCGCCTATGCAGCAACAGTACCAACACACGGGTCCGAGTACTTCGAACTGGGCCCAAGACTTCCGGACAAATGTATCGCAGGCTGCTCCAAGAGCGCAGAATTCCTCGCCCTCGGCTTTTGCTTTCCAACAAAGAGCTCGTTATGGTATGGGTGGATTCAAAAGCAACTTTGCCCAGCCTGCGTTCACCCCGGCTATGCAGTCCAAGGGCAAGGAACCGATGACGGAACAGTTCGATGAGGCTGCATTTGAACGGGCCTTTGATATGGCCAAAGAGGATATGATGGTCGATGCCGCGCCTGCTAGTGCTGTCGAGGATCTTCAAGCCGAATCGCAGACCACCGCAGACATGTCGAAGGAATCGCATCAGCTACACCAAAACGAGGTTCTACAAAGTCTGAATGACCAACATCAACCACTGGACATGCAAGATCGTTTGCTGCCGGAGGAAGTCATCCGAGAAGGACAGCGGGAGCCACAGCAGAGTACTCGTGAGAGCGATGATGCTCTTGCAGCAACCGCACAGGAACTCCTCGAAAAGGTCGAGAACAACCAGACGGACAAGTTCAAGAACAGTCAATTCCTCAGCTTGATGCGTAGGCTGAGAGACAGAGAAGTAAAAGTTGAAGGAGACAAAATGGTTGAAACAGTCAGTGATTCCCAGATCAACCCCAAACGCACCCTCACACCCGACTCCGGCTACGATTCGGGCTTCAATACCCCGTTACCGGACAGCACCACCAGCACACCCCATAATCCCACCCTCTGCAAAGTCGCAGAGTGCGACGTTCTTCAAGACCACCGTTGGGACCACTGGGAGAGCCCATACACTTGAACAACGGGCGCAGCGCTAACTGTAAGTGTGTCGCAGACAAACACAGCCTCCACATCCACCGCCGACCTCCCACTAAATTCTGTCAGCGCACCTCGATTCAACAACTCTGAGCAAATACCACGACATGAGCAAGATCTCGATGCCAACCGCCACCGGCGTCTCTCTCTAGGTCTCGACTCAGGCGCCCCCGAAGATGGCTCTGAAGTGGTCAATCTTCTCTCCGAACCGGGTCTCCCGGGAGGAGAGCCCTCTACTCCTCTCTCCCTCGAACCGGAATCCGATGCGTCGAATTTGAACTTTGGAGATGATATGGGTATGTCCAATTCCTCTGCCCTGCCGCAGTTCGAACCCACCTCGCTCCCCCACATGCTGTACGGCCCTAACAGCGCTCTCTCCGTTTAGAACGCCGTCGGTTGAGTGCCATGTGGCACAGCATGCTGCCCAACTCTGGGCCGGATCGCCGTACGCACTCGGCTAGAGCGGAGGAGAGTGGGTTGGGAGGGACTGCTTTCACTGCATAGGGTGAGACGAAGGAGTCATTTGTTCACCTGCTTTGTGTCCATTGAGGAGCGGCTGTCATGCAGTCTGGACGTGTGGGCTGACTCTGGAAATTCGACACTCATAGACTCGGAGTTCATGATGACGAGCCCGTTTAACCAGTACCATCCCTGACTACCAGCGCACGTCAGCAATACAGGATAAGGGAGCAATTAGCTCGATGAAGGACGGGGGATGTCGATGATGGAGGAAGCGATACATCGAACTTGGGGCAACTGAGTGGTTATTTACCTTATAGAGTAAAACTTCCAGAAGACTCCATGTCGCCCCCACCGTTTCCAATCAAAATATCGTACACACAATCGATTGGGTCGACAGTGGTGTGGACATGTACGTTGACCTATGCCGTCGCCCGGACTGGGCTTTCGTAACAACCTTTGTTTCGCTACAGTTTTCAGTGACGTTCACCAACGCAATTTGTCGCGCTGAGCCTCTCGTAGTCTTCGAAGTCCCTGGTGATAATCAATGCATCCACACGGATTGGACAGATGACCATTTTGTTTTAATCGTTTGAGCAAGGACGAATCGATGTGGGGGCGTTGCTTCCGCTCCTGACATGTGAAAGCCACCGCGGCAACCGCATCGACACTCTTCTCTCTCTCTCCTTTTCCTCACACATTTACACAACACATCGAATGAGCAGAGAATAGCGTGTACAACTATTAGCATTGCACACAGTCTAACATATCGAATTACGACACACATTGGACTGTCAGGGGCCGTCATGGGCGTTTCGGACTTTCTCCAGACGTGCCTTTTGCTGATCCTGTCCGACATTCTATTTCCGTTCCGTTGCTTACGAGTAAGTCAACACTGTCGCGTGCTACATCTATTTTACACATAGCTGACTATTTACTTGCAACAGCGGTTCTGGCATTGGCTCACGGCCGATACCCAAAAAGAGCTCCTCATCAAAACGCTTCGCCAAGCACAGCGATGGGAGGAATACGAAGCCGCTGCAAACACACTAGACCACTTACTGGGCAACGACGAATGGCGGAAAAAAGCACAGTACCAACTGCCGAAAAACTACTACGACCATGGTCTGATCGAAAGACGCACCAGACTGCTGGAGGAACTCGTCGAGAGCGAGGACGTGATGATGATCCATGAGCAGCTGCGGACTAACATCAGGCGCCACTTAGGAGGAATCACCAAACCGAAGCTGTACAACAAAGCCAATGCCGGAACTAAACTCCTCATCGAGGATTACATCAAGGTCACCTGCCAAGCACTCAGGATGTACGCCGCGTTCCGCCCGAGGCTAGATGTGCGGTTGACGGCGGGCATGAAACTGGCCCAGCTGCGCGCCACGGGCACTTCGTACGGCCGCAGCGTGCTGGTGTTGCAAGGCGGCTCGATCTTCGGCCTATGTCACCTCGGCGTCGTGAAGGCGATGTACCAGCGTGGGCTATTGCCTCGCATCATCGCCGGATCCGCTACCGGCGCGCTGATGGCGGCGTGGGTCGGCGTGCACACCGAGGAGGAGCTGCTGGGTATCCTTAGCGGCGACAGGATCGACCTCAGCGCCTTTGTGGCTTCCTCGCAGCGAGCGGCTGCGCGAGCGCACGGCGAGGGCGGCGGCTGGCTGATGGTGCAGCTGCGCATCCTGTACCGCCGCGTGCGCCGCTTTTTCAAATCAGGCTTCATCCTCGATCCGGTGGTCCTCGAAGAAGCCGTCCGCGCGAATGTAGGCGACCTGACGTTCAAAGAAGCCTATGAGCGGACCGACCGCATCCTCAACATCACCATCGCGCCCTCTGGGCCCGGGTCCATCACGCTGCTCAATTACCACACCGCGCCGCACGTCCTCATCTGGTCTGCCGCGCTCGTCTCCAACGTCAACAATCGCCACACGCCTTCCATCCGTCTCATGTGCAAAGACCAGATCGGCCGCATCGTACCTTACAACAACGGCTCCCCGAACCCAGGCTACAACCGCGTCGTCGACACTCCCGAAGCCAGCCCCCTCAGCCGCTTGGGCGAACTCTACAACGTCGAGCACTACATCATCTCTCAGGCCCGCCCGTACTTTGCGCCTTTCCTCTACACCACCCTGCGCCGCTTCCGCACGAGCTGGACCGCCTACATCGCCAATTTCTGCCGGGACGAATTCCAGCACCAGCTCCGCTTGATGTCGATTGTGGGCCTACTATCTCCTGGAGTCAAGCGATTGCTTATGGACGAAGTCACGCCTGGCCCGTCGGTCACGCTGGTCCCTTATATCGGTTTCGGGGATTGGCTGCGTCTGCTCCGCAACCCGACGACTGAAGAAATCAACCATTGGATCGAACGCGGCGAGAAGAGCGTTTGGCCGAATGTGGTCGAGTTGTGGGTGCGGTTGGCGGTGGAGTTTGAGCTGGGCAGGGCGAATGAGACGGTGGTCAAGTTCCCCCACGGGTTCAGGGAGATGGAGGGGGGTGGGGTTCGTGCGAGGGCTCCTACTGCTACTAAACTTGACTGGTCCTACGGCGGGGGGGACGTGAGTGTTTCTTGGGTGAAGGCGGATTCGGATTCTGATCACTAGGTGGAGTCGGATTCGGATTCTGAGTACGTGACTTTGGATTCGGACGATTTTTGAAATGATGGGGTATGGGTGGGTGTTTCTTTCTCGTCTGGAGTTCATGGGGCGCTTTTTTTTTGGAAGCGTTTATTATTGGGCAGGGAGCCTGGCATTGGCATGGGAAGGTTGGTAATGTAATGGTGGGAGTTTGGTTCTATTACTGGGATGTTTTGGTGGTGTGCACGGCGAGGCGTCGGGACACCGGGCTTGATCAGCAGCATGCACCGAGAGTGTTTTCGTTCATTTTGTAGATTAGTACTGGTGTTGATGTTTGTCGATACGGTCGATTTGGTCGAACAAGCTCAGCAGTAGTAAGAGTGTTCTCCACCGCTTTCGTTTCTCTTGCAGTCTACTTTGAATAATACTGTCAACACCGTCGACATGGTCGGTGACAAAGTCGAGTATTATCTTCGCAGACAACAAGAAATGCTTGATTCCCACTCCGGCATGACGTCTTCTCCAGGACTCGGTCGTTTCGTGTGCATCGAGTCAAGGGCGGTGGTGGTTGTGGTGTGTGTTTCCTCCTCCTCCTGGCAAGGAAAACGAGTGGGGCGCAAGTGTAATTGTCTCGCCTTGCGAATGCATGTGAGTGGCTGTGTGGCGCTGGGCTGGCGCTAGGGCTGGCATTTCCGACGACCGAGATGGCGCTATGATCGAATCGTGCATGTATCAGGTTAGACCGGACTGCTTAAGTATGCGCGTAATCCATCTGCGTTTTGCCATCAAAGAGGTGCTTTGTTGCAAGAGTGATGAGACGGGGTTTGCTGTTTCACTGGACTTTTGTTAGGTGTAAGTGAATTGAAAAGCTTGACGGAATGTAAGTGAGGTTATGAATTGGTATGGAACAAAGTGGTTGGTTGAAGAGACACAGTAGAGGAGAGATACAAATAGATGATACACAGTCCCAGCCTTCTCGATCTTGTATCTAGCCAAGGTTTCTGGCAGAAGTGATCCGGTTCCATGACTGCCCTCCAACCCACTAGACAAGCTCGTCTGGTCCGAACCTTGCATATTGCTACCAAGGAAAGGAGTTGGCCTGCTGTATATATGCACCATAGTCCACCGTGCGTCAGCCTGTGTCACTTTGCTCCCATCTTGCCCTTTGCACTTTCCCGAACCTTGACCTCGACGCGTACTTTAAGTCTTGGGCCCCTCACTACATCACTACACGCCCCTTACCTACCTCTTCGCGTCTATTGGGTGCGCGAGTATATAGTTTCGTCGCATCTACACCGAGTCCCACACTACTAGGTACACATTCACACGGCAATGGCAGCGACAAACCAGGACTACGCGCCTGGCGTACCGCAATCTATCGGCGATGGTCTCTTCACCAACAACCCCAACCCGACTCCTCTCTCTGGTGTGCCCGTAGAGCCTTCGCACCAGCACATACCCGCAGAAAATGGTCTTCTCACCAACGGTCACTCTGTCCCTGTCTCCAGCATGCCCACTGGGCCTTCGAACGAGGTCGCGCCGACCGCCAACGGCGTGGGCAACGGACCACAGGTCGTCAGCACGAGCAATGGACTGGAAGTCATCTGCGGTCCCTTGTTGAACTACAGACACATGAGCGGGGAGAACACGGACAACCCAATCTGGCACGGTAGTGTACTTGTCGTGGCCACGGCAGGTAACATCCCGGAGAAGCTCAGCTTGCAGAATGGTGGTGCTGGACAAACCGGACGTCCTCAACAGGTCCAGGGCATGAAACTGTACGAAGACGAGAAGGGCGCTTTCTGGCAGTTCTCCATCGAGGTGCCCTTCCTGGAGGAGGAGTCCGTCTGGCACTACAGCATCCCCGGCATGCGCACCAAGGACGGCAAGAACATCGACAGGCAGACCCGCTTCTTTGTGCCCTCGAAGGAGGAGAGCATGCGCATCATGTTCCACTCCTGCAACGGTTTCTCCGTCGGCACCGACGAGGAGGCGTGGTCTGGTCCAGCCCTTTGGAACGATGTCCTCCGCATGCACGAGCAGAAGCCCTTCCACGTCATGATCGGAGGCGGCGACCAAATCTACAACGACAGCGTGCGTGTTAGCGGTCCTCTGGCGCCGTGGACCGCCATTTCAAACCCCGAGAAGCGTCGCCATTTCCCCTTCGGTGAAGACATGCGCCACCAGTGCGATGTGTTCTACTTTGACAATTACGTCAAGTGGTACGGTATGGCTCCGTTCTCGAACGCCAACTGCCAGATCGCGCAACTGAACATCTGGGATGACCACGACATCATTGATGGCTTCGGCTCGTACACCGACCACTTCATGCGCTGCCCCGTCTTCCGCGGCATTGGAGGAGTTGCACACAAGTACTATATGCTCTTCCAACACCACCTGCCTCCACCAGTCAGCACCTTCACCACAGACGCGCCCCAAACGACCGGCGGCCATGAAAAGTCCACTCCCGCGGATCCCACGCAGCTCAACAAGTCCTACGTCGCCAAGCTCGACCACGAAGACCCTAGCTACATCATTGGCAAGAAGCCTGGACCGTATGTCGAGGAGCGCAGCAGGCACATTTTCTGCCAGCTCGGCAAGCGTATGGCTTTCTTAGGTATTGATGCACGTACGGAGCGAACACGCCACCAGATCAACTACCCCGAGACTTACGAGCAGATCTGGAACCATGTCGATGCGCATGTGACCAAGTCCAACGGCGCCATTCGTCACCTGATCTTGCTCCTTGGTGTGCCCATTGCCTACCCCCGTCTGCAATGGCTTGAGAACATTTTGCGTTCTCCCATCATCGGACCTCTTCGCTTCCTGAACAAGCGTTTCGGTGTGGCTGGTAGCCTGTTCAACCAGTTTGACGGCAACGTCGATCTTCTCGATGATCTGGATGACCACTACACGGCAGGCCAGCACAAGAAAGAGCGCAAAGAACTTGTCCACCGCCTCCAAGGTCTGGCCAAGAAGCACTCCATGCGCATCACCATCCTGGGCGGAGACGTCCACCTGGCAGCCCTGGGCCGCTTCTACAGCAAGCCCGAGCTCAACATCGCCGCCGAAGCCGACTGGCGCTACATGCCCAACATCGTCAGCTCGGCCATCACCAACAAGCCCCCGCCCACCGCCGTCGCCAACCTCCTCGCCAAGCGCAACAAAGTCCACCACCTCGACCACGAAACTCACGAAACCCTCCTCGAGCTCTTCAACAAGAACCCCGGTGCCGGCGAGCCCGGCGTCAAACCCAAGTCCGCCGACGCCAACAAGGCCACCATGCCCAGCAGGAACTACGCCATCATCACCGAATCCCACCCTCACTCCGCCGCAGGCTTGGCTGCCAATGGTGTCGGCGGCATGGACAACTCCGACTTCACTGCTCCCAAGAACCCGCGCGAGCCCCTTCACAAGGGCGAGCTCGGCGCTGGTACCGACCACGCTGCGGCGCAAGGTATCAACCGCACTGGTCTGGCTGGCAACGACGGTCTTGATGTGACGATCCGCGTTGAGAAGAACCCTAGTGATCGCGAGGGCCGCACTGAGGGCTACGGTTTCTCGATCCCGGCGCTGGATGTTTCTGGTTACAAGGGACAGGGCGAAAAGTGGTAGTGTCGTTGAGTGGATGTCGCTGATTTCCCTGATTTTTTTCGCTTTTTGTTTTCTTTTTTTGCTGGAGAGGATACCCTTTGTCTCTGACTTGTTTTGTCTTTTCTCATATCGATACATAATGCATGCTTTTTCTTGGAAAGAATCTAGATCATTTGCCGCTTTTCCACAATCTTGATTCGCTTACGTGCTGATGATGTTGATAGAGAGCCTAGGCGAGGACCCGTCATATCCTAGCTACATGTTTGCTGCGGCAAGCACACACACCAGTCACACGTGCATGCATGTATGCAGCAAACCGCTTCTCGCCACACCTCCGGCTGTGAAACAAGTCATCGCCCCCCATGTCTGGGATTGCCCGATCGGTTTGCCTTTTCTAGCATCATGGCTCATCTCATCTTCTCACCTGACGGCTTGATCAAAGAACGGGGGAGGAAACAAACCATCGTTGGCGATCAAAAGGGAATTCTTGCGGTGCACTTACTTATTGGAAGTGATATAAGTGAGCGTTTTCGTTGGATGAGTAAGTTACATGTAAGTAAGGACGCTGTGATTCGATTTCGATTTTTCGACGCCCCCAAAATGCTACCTTACTACTTACGCCAGCCGTGTAGAGTGGAGACAAGGAGGACTGTCGGGTCGTCGCACGCTTTCTCGGGCTCCGCCGTGGGTTCATCTGGCGTGCTACAGCCGGGTGCTGGTCTGCCGTCGCACGACGGGGCGCAGGAGGAGGAAAAGGCGAAGCTGAAGCCCATGTGGCGCGGTGGACAGGGATTCGTGACGAGGAAAGCTGTGTCGGACGCGGTTCGTTGTCCTTCCCCTTTGTGCAAAACGCCGAATGCTCGCATCCGGGACTAACGACGTGGACCATTAGAAAAAGCGCATCAAAGGCGATCTCGTCACCTACATCGACTTCGAAGGCCAGGCCCACGACCTGGCGGTCGCCGCCACGAGGTTTAACGAAGACGCGCGGCAGATGGAGTATAGGCTGCAGACTCTTGATGAGGTTGCGTTTGTCCGGGTTGGCGAGTGGGTGCGTGGAGATGTGCTCAGGGATCGGAGGCCGCTGCAGACTGCGCCTCAGATTGGGTCGGGCTCTGGGCCTCGTCCTGGGCGAAATGATGAGCCTGAGCCTGAGCCTGAGACGAAGAAGCCGGGCTCTGTCAAGCGCGTGATTAGTGTGGCTGGTCGGCTCTTGTGTATCCCTTGGTCGTCGCACGCGTGAGGAGGGGTGTTCGTACGAGGGAAAGGCGAAAAGTTCTGTACGACTTGGGAGACGCTGGGGACTTAAAAGGCTCGCCCTGCGGATGTCGTTTCCCGAGAGGAGGTGATTGTGCTGGTCTTTCTTTCCCTTTTTCTTGTCGTATCAAGATCTGTCCCGACGAAGGTTCTGACCTCGATTTGGTACCTATGGAGGTCCAACCATCCGACGATGTCGAGAAGTATGCTGGGTCGGATATCATTTCGCGTGCCGAGACCAGAGATGGACGTGGGTCTGGACTTGCGAGTGCAGGTGAGGTTTGGGTGGACGATGGTAATGGAGACCGTCCTTGTAGAGTGATGGAGGTTGAGATGACAATGAGGCTGACTGTACGGTAGAGAAAAAGCCAACCCGCTTCCAAGGCCTGGTGTCATATTTCACGAATCGTCGATATTTTCCGGATGGTGGTCGGGAGATACTCAAGATACGTTCGTGTGAGTATAGATAATACCACTGACCGGCTCCCCCAATCGCGGCGAGAACGTTTGTCGTGACTAAGAGGCTGCTGACGGATCCTTTCTTCTCGCGAAAAGTACAAGACTATGCACTCGGATATCCCAACCTGGCCGTCTTCAAGAGTAGCAGCGACGACTACGCAGTGTATCGACGGTTTGGCTACCTGCAGAGTCGGCTCCTGCTCGATAAACAAGACGATTTGCGAATCCTTGAGCAGAAACTTGAAGAATACGATCGTGCGAATGTCTCCGACAACATTACGAGAGCACTTGGTGAGGATGTGCTCTCGCCACGGACAGCTTTGTTGGCCGAGGTAGAGCGCGCCTTCAACGCTCATGGTATATTGACCCTTTGTCAGCAAGTTCAATGTCTCTCGGTAGCTGATCGTTGTTGGTAGCTACGCTTTTGGACTCGGCGCAGAAGTTGCTTGCGGCGAGTAGGCCTTCTGAGTCCGATTACCGCAGCGTGCGGAACTATATCGAGGCCAACAATCCGCTGCACGACTCTGAACAAGAGTACATCAATCACAAGCAGGACCTTATCACGCTTCGGCCTGGCCGAGACCACGCGTGGCTCGATCGAGCCATCGATCGCGCACTCAGGTTGCTGCATAAACCTTTTCCCTTTGTGAACGTAAGTCAGCCTCCATGGCAAGACGAGTATTGCAATGTGCAGACCAGGCGTCACTGACGAAAACATCCTCATTAGCGAATCTTCTGCTCCCCAGTAAGTAGAGTCAACCCCTTCTCTCCCTCCCCAACCTGAACCCCCAAACCCCTTCCACAATAAATCCCAATCTCACACATCTCACCTCCCTCCCTCCCACAGGAAGACGCCCTGAAGTCCCGCTCCCCCCACGAAGTCTACTACACGCAATCGCGCATCGACCTCTGCGCCGGCTCGCTCATCACCCTCACCATCGCCGGCCTCCTGATCATCCCGATCTACCTCTTGTACACCTTGGCGAAAAACTCGCAGGGCGCGGCTGGGTTAGACCGCCACGCGACGGCGGTGTGTATTGCGATTTTGCTGGTTTGCACGCTATCGTTCTCGGGAGTGCTGAGCCTTTTTACGAGGGCCAAGAGGCATGAGGTGCTGGGAGCGGCTGCTGCGTGAGTATCCTTATCCAATTTGTGGAGGAGTTGTGGAGGGTGGTTGATCGATGACTGATGCTATCGCTTGTCTAGGTATTGTGCTGTGCTGGTGGTGTTCATGGGGACCATGCCTGATTAGATCGGCTGGTGATAATGTTG
>Ga0265797_10006006_pt1 | contig 17457 bp, 10 predicted proteins | sample P2T30metagenome_FD_192433 | JGI IMG/M metagenome (GOLD analysis project Ga0265797, IMG submission 192433) | Plant litter microbial communities from East Loma Ridge, Irvine, California - P2 T30 | ecosystem: Environmental > Terrestrial > Plant litter > Unclassified | place: USA: California...
CGCGTGGAGCAACTCGGTCGTGCGCGCCAACTTCGCCCAGCTGGCGCCGGGCGTGAGCCTGGACGGCGACGACGAAGCGACCATCGGCAACCCTGACCTGGCGCCGCTGCGCTCGCACAACCTGGACCTGGGCATCGAGCGCGTGATCGGCGGCGATGGCGTGGTCTCGGCCTATGTCTTCACCAAGGCCATCCGCGACTTCACCTACACCACGGATCTGGCCGGTAGCGGCGCCTGGGCCGACTACAGCAGCGCAATCTCGTACAAGAATGGCGACAAGGCGCGCGTGCGCGGCATCGAACTGGCCTGGCAGCAGCCGCTGCGCATGCTGCCCGCACCGTTCAATGGTCTGCTGGTTGGCATCAACGGCAGCATCACCAATTCGCGCGCCACGATCGACAGCGCCGATGGCGACGGTGACCGCGCCGCGCGCACGATCCGCATGCCGGGCCAGTCGAACCGCGTCGGCAACGTGATGCTCGGCTACGAAGCCGGCCCGTTCAGCGCGCGCCTGGCAATGAACTACAAGTCGCCGTATCTGCTGGAGCTGGGCGAGGATACGCTGGACGCGACGCAGGACCGCTTCGTCGACACCCAGAAGCAGCTGGACCTGTCGATGTCGTGGAAACTGGACAAGCGCTGGCAGGTCACGTTCGACGCCAGCAACCTGAATAACGAACATTACTATGTGTACCTGGGCGACAAGTCGCGCAATGCGCAGCACGAACAATACGGCCGCACCTACAAGATCGGCCTGAAAGCGAGCATCTTCTGATGAACAAGACCGTTTCTCCGATCCTGAACGCCGTCCTGCTGGCCTGCTCCCTGGCCGCGCCGGCATGGGGCGCCGCACCAACGGTGCCGGCCACGCTGAACGACGCCGAAGAACTGGCCGCGCTGCCCGGCGGCGGCTGGCTGGCCTTGGGCAAGCGCGCGCTGCGCCTGGTCGGCGCCGATGGCCGCGAACACGCCCGCCTGCCACTGCGTGGCGAGCGACTCGACCTGCGCCCGCTGGATGGCGGCGCGCTGGCCGTCGTCATCGATGCCAATGCCGAACGCGCGCTGCCGGTGCAGATCGACGTCAAGGCCGGCACGCTGCGCGCACTGCCCGTGCTGCCGGATACGGGCTTCGGCATCGAGGCGGCCTGCCTGTACCGCGATGCGCAGCAGCTCGACTACGTGTTCCTCGTTGCGAAAGATGGCCAGGCGCAGCAGTGGCTGCTGGGTAGCGGCGGTAGTGGCAGTAGTGGCGCCAGCAACGAGCACCGCCTGGTGCGCCGTCTGGCGCTGCCGTCCGGTGTCGAGGTGTGCCGCGTCGACGATGCGCATGGCACGCTGTTCGCGGCCGAGGAAGGCATGGGCCTGTGGGCGTATGGCGCCGATGCCGAAGGTCCGCCGGCCCGCACGCCGGTAGCGCTGCAGGCGCCGCATGGTCGCTTGACGGGTGAACTGACGGCGCTGGCGGTCCTGCCGGGCGGCGTGGCCGCAATCGACGACAAGGGTGCCCTGCTGACCTGGAAACGTGACGGCAAGCGCTGGCGCGCGCTGCCGCCTCGCCAGCTCGGTGCGCAACAACTGGTGGCGCTGGCGCCGGCGTCCGACAAGCTGGCCGTGCGCACGAAGCAAGGCTGGCAATCCCCGGCGCTGGCCTGGAAGGCCGGCAGCGCGCCGCCCAAACGCCTGCCGATCGTACTGCCGCGCATGCAGACCGAACCCGTCGCGCAGCTGGGCGACGCGGCCGACGATCCGGCGATCTGGGTCCATCCGACCGACCCTGCCAAATCGCGCATCCTGGGCACCAACAAGAAGCAGGGCATGCTGGTGTATGACCTGCAGGGCCGTCAGACGCAACTGCTCGCAGCCGGCCGCCTGAACAACGTCGACCTGCGCCAGGACGTGCGCTTCGGCGCGGAACGCTTCGACCTGGCCGTAGCCACCCAGCGCGACGAAAAGGCGATGGTGCTGTTTACGATCGATGCGAACGGCGAGCTGCGCGAAGCGGCGCGCTTGCCCACCGGCCTGGGCGACATCTACGGCACCTGCCTGCTGCGCACGCCCGAAGGTGGCCTTGATGCGTTCGTCAACGACAAGGACGGCCGCTACGAGCATTACCAGATCACGCGCAGTGGCGGCCAGTTCGGTGCACGGCTGGCGCGCACGTTCAAGCTCGCGTCGCAGCCAGAAGGTTGCGTGGCGGATGACCGCAGCGGCCTGCTGTTCGTGGGCGAAGAAGACCGCGGCCTGTGGGTGACGTCGGCGCGTGCCGACCAACCCGCGACGTTAAAGATGATCATGCCGGTGGGCGAATGGCTGCACGACGATGTCGAAGGCATGGGCATCTACCACGGCGCAAAACGCAGCTATCTGGTGGTGTCGAGCCAGGGCAATAACAGCTACGTCGTGTTCGATGCGGCGGCGCCGTTTGCGGTGCGCGGCGCGTTCCGGGTGGGACTCGACGCGGTCAACGGCATCGACGGCGCATCCGAGACCGATGGACTGGACGTGACATCGGCCAATCTCGGCGGCCCGTTCGCGCGTGGCATGCTGGTGGTGCACGACGGCTACAAGCGCATGCCGGACGGGGCGCAGAACTACAAGGCCGTGGCGTGGGACGATATCGCCAGGGCCTTGCAGCTCGACTAATGCTGCTAGACCGAGCGCGCCTGACAAAACCGTTCGACATACGTCAACGCCCAGCGCCGTGCTGCCGAATTGAAGGAACGCGGCGTCGGCAATTTCTTCATCATGCAAGGCGCCAATCCGCTACGCCATGCGATCTCGCTGGGCGGGTTCAAGTCCGATGGCGCGGCCCAGAAGCTGGTCGACCAGCTGCAGCGCCAGGGCGTGCGCAGCGTGCGGGTGTTGCCGCGCGGCCCGCAGGGCACGCGCACGGCGTTCAAGTACCGTGCGATCGAGCCGGCGCCGCGCACGCGGCTGGCCGATATCGCCGACAACTACGCGGGCGCGACGCCGGGCGATTGTCGCCAGCCGCTGGTCGCTGGCTGAGAGCCGCTAGCCGCGCGTGCCGGCCTGGCGCAGGCGGGCGCGTACCTGCTTCGCCAGCGCCTCATCCACGCCGTCCTCGAAGGCGCGCGCCAGCTGCTCCAGCCATCGAGTCTCGCCTTGTTTCGCCCAGCGTTCCAGCAGGCTCCGGGCATACGCGGTATCGCGCGGACCGCCGCGGCCTGTGGCACGCAGCACGGCCAGCCGGATATTGGCTTCCTCGATGTCCGGCGCCAGCGCATACAGCGCGCGCGCCCTGGCCGCATCCCGTTCGCGGCCAAGGCCGTCCTCGAACATCCGCCCAAGCCAGTAGAAGCCGGCCACCGAACCGTCTGCGCCGGATTTTTCGAACAGGGAGTAGGCGCGCGCGTAGTCGCGCGCCACGCCGCTGCCCTCGAAATACATGATGCCAAGACGCAGGATGCCGATGGCTTCCCCCCCGTCGGCCGCGGCGGTCATCCAGCGCACGGCCGCCTCCATATCCCTGGGCACGCCCTCGCCGTTCTGCAAGAGAGTGGCGACCTGGGTCATCGCATCGATGTCACCCTTTTGCGCCGCCTTCAGGTACCACTTGTAGGCCTCGGCCGGATCGGCCTTCACCCCGCGCCCGAGCCTGTACTGCTGGCCCAGATTGTAGAATGCGATCGGGTCGTCCAGATGCGCGGATTTCAGGTACCAGCCATGCGCCTGCGCCGGGTCGCGCGCCACTGTCTTCGCGCTTTCCAGCATGTAGCCGTACTTGGTCATCCCCATGACGTAGCCCTGCTCCGCCGACTTGCGATACCAGGCCAGGGCGGTCTTTTCGTCCGCCGCAACGCCATCGCCAAACTCGTAGCGCAAGCCCAGATTGTGCTGGGCGATCGCGTTGCCCTGTTCGGCGGACTGGCGATACCAGGCCACCGCCTGTCTCATGTCCTTGACCAGTCCCTCGCCGTGCGCGTACATATAGCCGAGCTCGAGCTGGGCGGAAGCGCTGCCCTGGTCTGCCGCGAGGCGGTACAGCTGCGCCGCCTTGGCCAGGTCGCGCTCCACGCCGCGCCCTTCGTACAGCGCTTGTCCCAATGCAAAGCTGGCGTCAGCCACGCCGAGCGCCGCCGCGCGCTGGTACCAGAAGATCGCATAGGCGGGGTCTTTGGGATAGCCATCGCCATCGAAGTAGCGCCGGCCCACCAGGGCCATCGCGTAGGGATTGCCGCGCTCCGCGCTGGTGCGCAGCAGCGCCACCGCCTTCGCCTCGTCCTGCGGCACGCCTCGGCCAAGGCGGTACGACTCGGACAGCGCCAGGGCGGCCCGGTCGTCGCCGTTGTCGGCGGCCTTCCGGTACCACTGCGCCGCCAGGGCCGGATCGGCGGCGTCCGGCGGCGCCTGCCCCGTGCCGGCCGTCATGAACTGCTTCCTCAGTGCGGCCATGGCCTGGAAATACAGGGGCGAGCTGCGGATGCCGGCTTCTGCCAGCCGCCTGAACGCCGCCAGCGCGCCGGCCTGGTCGCCGGCCGCCAGCCGCTGCTGTCCGATGTAGAACAGCGCCTCGGTCAGGGCATGGGCGCGCGCCTGCGCAGGCAACGCCTCGACCTGGGCCAGCAGTGCATCCTGGGCGATCAGGCCGGCCTGCATCGCCAGCAGGGGCCGCGGCCAGGGCGCATCGGGCGCTGCCGCGGCGCGCTGCACGGCGCTGGGTGGCAGCGGGCGCCGGCCGCGCTGCAGCAGCGCGACCTGGTCGATGATATCGAGTTCGGCGCCGGCGGATGGATCGGCCTTGGCCTGCGCCTCCAGGTAGCGCTGCATGGCCGCCAGCGCCGCATCCACCTCGCCCTCTTCCAGCAACGCCCAGGCCAGGCTGCGCAGGCCGCTGATATCCGTGGCGGCCAGTTCGCCGCCGAGCTCGCGGTACAGGCGCACGCTGGCCGCATGGTCGCCGGCCTCGAAGCTCAGCCCCGCGCGGCAGGCGCGCGCCGCCGGGTCGCGCGCATCGCCCTTGACGACGCGCTGGGCACGGGCCAGCGCGTCCAGAGTGGACTGCTCCAGCAGGCCCCTGGTGTCGCGCGCAGCCTTGATCAGCAGGCAGGCATCGGCACGGCCGATCCTGGCGTCGTCGCGCGGGTCCATCGCCTGTGCCAGCATGGCAGCAACCGTCGCCATGCGCACCAAGTCGACGTCGCGCGCGCTGTAGCCGAGCGCCGGCTTGGCGATCCTGTCGGTCTCGCGCAGGCTGTAGCGGCCATAGGCGAGTTCCTCGAGCTGCTTGCCTTGCGCTTGCAGCGCTGGCACCTCGGCGGCGGGGACGATCAGCGCCTTGGCGCGATAATCGACCATGTGGTTGACCTGGTTGCCGCGAAAGACGTAGCTTTCCTGCGCCTGGAAGTAGGGATTGTCGATCTGGCGCACCCATGGCGCCTGGGCGGCGCGCACGTCGTCTGGCCACACGATGTCGAGGCGGTAGCGGCCATGGAAGCGCGCCGCCGGCATCTCGAGCGGGAATTGCCTATCCAGGTTGTCGGGCAGGTTCATCACCCCTTCCAGCGGCCGCACCCGGTAATCGATCGCATGGACGCCATCGACCGCCTTGACCGCCTGCGGCAGGCGAAAGCGTGCGCGCAGCTCCAGCTGGTTGGCCTGTTTGTCGTCGACGATAACGGGCGCCTCGAGCAGCGCGACGCCGGGATAGCGCTTCTCGTAACCCTTGAGCGCGGTTTTTTTCAGTTCCAGCGGCGAGAGTGCGGCAAACTCAGGACGCGCGCGCTCGGCCATCCCGGCGCGGAAGATCTCCCGCGTGGCCAGCGCCGCGTCGCCGCCATAATCGGCGACCGTCATGGTTTCGACGACTTCGTAGTCGGGCGCCTGACCGCCCTGCTCCGGCAGCACGATCAGCGCGGTGGCGGCCGGGTCGGCTGGCAAGGCGGCGGCGCCAGGGAACGGCGCCGACAGCGTTGCCAGCGCCGCCTGCTGGCCGGCGGCGGTCGGGTCGACGTAATACAGCTTGCCGTCGACCTGCAGTTCGACGATGGCGTGATCGAACCAGCCCGGCGATGGCACGCCCTTGGCTGGCAGCCCCGGCACGCTGGCCGACAGCAGCAGTGGCCGCGCCCTGATCCCGAGCTCGCCCAGCAGCGTGACCAGGAGGTAGCTCTTGTCCTTGCAATCGCCGAAGCGGCGCTGGAGCACCGTGGCAGGCGCCTGCGGCTTGTGCGAGTTCTCGCCGATGGCAACGCTGAAATAGCGGATCTCGTCCTGCACCCAGTGCAGGGCCGCAGCAGCCTGCGCGGCCGGCGCGCCGCGGCCGCGGAACTCCTCGGCCAGCGCCTTGAGGGCGGGACTGGCGGTCGCCGGCGGGAACAGGCCGCTGGCCCAGCGCGCCACCGAGGCCCAGTCGGGGAATTCGGAAAACTGCAGCATCCGCGCCGCGAGATAGTCTCGCGCGATGGCTGGCTCGGCCTCGATCGCATCGATGCCCCTGCCCTCGAATACCAGCATCTCGTGGGCCCCGGCCTGGGTGCTGCGCGGCGCGATCGCCTCGGCGCGATAGTCGCCCAACTGGCGCCAGGCCAGCTTGCGCCCTTTCGGATAGAGCACGGTCAGGCGGCGCTGCTCGACCGGCGTCAGGCGGTCCCACGCATATTCGTCGAACCACTGCTTTCCGAATACCGGGTTGGCGCCCGCCACGCTATAGGTCAGCCACAAGGTGTCGCCCACCCGCACGTCTTCCAGCAACAGCTGGACGGTGCTGGCGCCGCCATACATGCCCTGTCCCAGCGCCGCCTCGCGCTGCAGGACGCGTGCGTCGACGCTCGCGGTGCGCTCCAGCACCTTGCCGTCGCGCAGGATGGCGACCCGATGCAGGCTCAAGGTCTGGTAATCGGCCTGGTAGCTCAGGCTCACCTGCCCGATCGCCGGCAGCGCGCTGCGCTCGTTGACCTGGATCGCGCGGTTGACCAAGTAGGCGCTCTGGTCACCGACCAGCGCCTGCGTCTCGTCGAGGCGCAGCACCACGGGGTCGAGGCGCTCGGTGCGCGGTATCTCGGCCAGCGGCTGGATCCAGCCAGGCAAGGGGGCGGCGCGATGCCAGCCTGCCTTGCCCGCCTGGGCAGGGATAGCTGGTTTGGAAGGAGCTGCAACGGCGGGGACGTGCGCGCATGTCAACAACGTGGCAAGGGCGATGGGACCGTAGCGCATGATCATGATTTTCAAAATGCATGAAGCGTAGCGATAGAAATGCTGACATGCAAGGACGCCGCGCCGATCGTCGCGCGATTGTCGCGAAAATGAGAACCGCGCGTTGCGCGCGGTGGCAGGTTGCTACATTTTCGGCGTGCGCAACGGCTCTGCTGGCGACAGTAGGTGACGCCAGCCAATTTGCTGGCGGGCGGGAGATGGCTGCTTCATTTGGGCTCACGCCCAAACAAAACAGCTCGGGAGGAAAAGCGCGATTGCTCGGCATTAGCAAGCGCGGCGACGCTTATCTGCGCAGTTTGCTCGTGCAAAAGCGGTCCAACGTGAATCCTCTCCAGCGGCCTCGCCTAGAAGCCAGTGGCTCTTTCCAGGCAAAGCGAATCAAATCGGAAGGAACGTTCGCCAGTAAGCTGCGCTATTAAGAGATTATCGACGTCCTGGAGGAAGCGTTGGGAATCAAAATCTTTTATCCGCCGCTTTTCCAGCACCGTTCTAACCTGATTCATAATTTGTTCATAGAGTGTGTTGCGGCGTTCACCGTGCGTCGCTTTTATGAAGAAAGAGAGATCCAGCATTACGTCGATGTAGAGTGTTCTTGTCGCGGTCACAAATCTCACGCGCTGTTTGAATTCATGGACTGGGTCGCGGCAAATGGTCACAAGCACAAGTTCGGATAAGCCGGGGCCGTAATCGGCATCGATTAGCTCGTTGAAATCTACAACCCGCATCGCATGGTTGAGTTTTGATTCCCAGTTCATGTCGGCAAGCAAATTTACGTTCATCGTAGGGTTCGGGTTAATGAAGGGGCTATCCGGTTTTGGCCGTTTTTGGGTCACAGATCCGAAAGCCGCGAAATTCCTCAACGCAGCCCTGAAGATTGTGCTCGACGCCTAGTCGCTACCAAGCGTTTGAACACCGTTCTGCGACAACCATTCATCAAGGTCGGCAACGTGCTCATGCATAAGCAGATACGGTTCTTCTAGTGTCCGTGTGTTGAAGATAAGGATCACTCCCTCTCCAGATATTTTCCAGCCTGCTAAGGGCCGTTGCCATGCACGCGTGGCTTCGTCCGGAGTAATACGGGTGCAAGTTACCGTACCCGCCGCAAAATCATATTGAACGTCGAAGGGGACAAGTTTGCGTAGCGGCTCAAGAGTCTGCGCCGCTCTTCGCTTTGCACCAAACCTGAGAATCCAGTGCGGAATTGCTGGTGTCGAGTACCGGAGCTTCGGTTCCCACGCACCCAGACGGAGCAAGGGATTTTTCAGTGCCAGTCCGGCCAGGAAAAACAAACCGAAAGCAAGATCGAGCCTGTATCCGTTCAGATAAACACCCCCCGTCAACGCCAAAGCGAATGCAACAGCTAGACCAAGGCCACAGGACCAGCTTAGAAGTGGAGAAGCCCAGGATAGGCGAGCTGTCATCTTGGCACGGCGGTCAAGGGCGTTACCATAGCGCCTTTGGATAGCCGCGATTGACTCGTCCGACACCCTGCCTATCCGCGCTGCGATGAAGGCGTTGTAGTAGGCTTGGGCAAGCGCCACTTGGGTCCGTTTCAGTCGTGTCGTGTCGATCGTGGTCCGTATGCTTCGCTCGGCTTGGGGACCATAACACGGTTCGACGGGGGCGCTCATGGACAATCCGTGGATGCCCGCATGAGCGGCATATCAATATTGTGACTTTGGGTGCTGTCGAGCAAGCGACAATCAACGAAAGCCATATGTTGGAGGTAGTCGAACTGCATCTAAATAATTTCACGAGTTACAACGGACCGCTTCTGGCCGAATCCGGCCGATTGAGGCAGCATAGCAGGTTGCCAGGTTGAATAATCAGCGGTAGCTGCGACATGCCGGAACGAACCTGAAGCGGACCCCGGTTTCAAACTACTGCCCGTCTCTTATTGCACGATTCCGCTGCTCGATCTTCCACTCGTCGTTCAGCTGCTCCAGGCAGTCTTTGAGCGGCGAACCAGGTGTCGCCCTGATCAGATGCATAAACGACGAAGCAAAATCATAGCAGTCATCACGGCCGAACAATTCGATCATTACGCGAACCTCATTGACTGTTATCGCTTTGCAATGGTTCAGTAAAGCGCTTCGATCCCGTAGACCTGAGCGACTTCGGCGTCATCTTTTTCAGTACTGTTGAGCGCTTGAGAGCGGCTCCGCACGCCGTACTGTGCTTGTCCTGCATTGCTGCGAAAACAAGCAACGCACGAACTTTATCTTGGCTCGTCATCAACTGTTCATCTTTCATCCCTAAGCTGATCCTCGCAAGGCTGCAGTTTTCGTGTTTCCCTGACAACCGACCTGGATCAATCAAATGCAAATTTTCGATTCCGCGTTCGCATGCACAAAGGTGCACGCATGAGCCGTCGCAACTTCCTCCGCACACTGGGCAAGACCAGTGGCGCCAGCGCCGTTCTTGCGACCTTTCCGCCATCCATACAGAAAGCCCTGGCCCTCCCCGCCAATCAGCGCACCCGTAGCCTGCAGGACGTCGAGCATATCGTCGTGCTGACGCAGGAAAACCGCAGTTTCGACCACTACTTTGGCACTCTGGAAGGGGTGCGCGGATTCGGTGATCCCTTTCCGATCCCGGTAATGGACCGCCAGAACCTCTTCAATCGCAAGTCGGTCTTCGTGCAGCGCTCGGTTGGAGGCGCGCCGGTGCCGGGCCGGCCGAACTGGCCCCAGGGCCGCTCCATCGCGCCGTTCCGGCTCAATACAGTGCAGGACTTCCCGGTGATGCGCGTGGCCGGGACACCGCACGCCTGGCTGGATGCACAACTGGCGTGGGACAACGGACGAATGAACGACTGGTGCACGGTCAAGCAGAACCACTCGATGGGCTACTACGCCGAGGCCGATATCCCCTTCCAGTTCGCGCTCGCGCGTGCCTTCACGATTTGCGACCACTACCACTGCGCGACGCAAACCGGCACCAACACGAACCGCCTGTTCCTGTTCAGCGGCCACAACGATCCTCTTGCGGTGGCAGGCGGCCCCTCGACCGACAACAGCCGCGACGACTTCAATCCGGATACGTCCACCGACTACCTGTGGACTACCTATCCGGAGCGCTTGCAAGCGGCCGGCATCAGCTGGCAGGTCTACCAGAACATGGCGGACAACTTCACCGATAACTCGCTGGCAGGATTTCGCTCCTTCCGCAACGCGTGGTATCGCAGGCCCGGCTATTCGCAAGCGCTGCGCGACCGAGGCACCAGCACACGCGACCTCGACCTGCTCAAAGCCGACGTGCTGGCCAACCGACTGCCGCAGGTCAGCTGGGTCGTGGCCACAGCCGAAGGCTCCGAACACCCGGGCCCCTCGAGCCCCGCTTCGGGCGCTGACTACATCGCGCGCGTGCTCGACGCCCTGACGGCCAATCCCGACAGCTGGAGCAAGACGGTCCTGATTATCAACTTCGACGAAAACGACGGCTTCTTCGACCACATGCCGCCGCCGTCGGTCCCGGCCTATACGGGTAACGGCGGCAATTCTGCACAGTCCCAGCTCGCCGGCGCGTCGACAGTCGATACGACCGGCGAATACCATCATGTGCTTAACGGCGCCGACGCACGCACGCACCACCGCCCCTACGGGCTCGGGCCACGCGTGCCGATGTACGTCATCTCGCCCTGGACCAAAGGCGGCTGGGTGAACTCGCAGGTCTTCGACCACACCTCGGTGTTGCGCTTCATCGAGGCGCGTTTTGGCGTGCGCGAACCGCTCATCAGCGCATGGCGTCGCGCGGTGAGCGGCAACCTGCTGTCCTGCTTCGACTTCGCCAACCCGAACGACAACGGCTTCGCGCAGCTGCTGCCAGAAACGGCGTCGCGACGCGCAATGGCGATGGGCCTGCCGAACACCAAGGTGCCCACGACGCCGGCCACGCTAGCAGCGCCCGTCCAGGCGGCCGGTGTACGACCGGCACGCGCCCTGCCCTACGAGCTCCAGGTACAGGCCCAGGTGCCGGCCGGAGGCGGCCAGGTAGTGCTCAACTTCGAAAACCTCGGCGAAGCCGGAGCGGTGTTCCATGTGTACGACCGTCTCGCGCTAGACCAGATCCCGCGTCGCTATACCGTCGAACCCGGGAAACAGCTGCAAGGCAGCTGGAACACCGCGGCCGCTTACGACCTGTGGATATTGGGACCGAACGGCTTCCACCGCCACATCGTCGGGGACGTGCGCGGCGCAGTCACCGCAGGATGGCCGGAAATGCGTATGCGCGCCGACCGCAGGGCTGGCGAACTGGTGATCGATCTGGTTAACAACGGCGCGCAGCCCTGCACCTTCCAGCTCACCGCCAACAAGTACTACGCAAACAAGCCAATGGAAATGCGAGTCGTCGCACGCTCGACGAGCACGATCCGGTTGCCGCTGGCATCGAGCTCGAACTGGTACGACTACAGCTTGCGCGTGAACGGCCTGCCAGGCTGGCTGCGCCGCTTTGCCGGCCATCTGGAAAACGGCTCGCCGTCAATCAGCGACCCGGCAATGCGCGGGGCTGCCCAACTCGACCAGTACCGCGTCGTTTGATCTTTACAAGGAGCTTTTATGAAGTCTCGATTTCTCGTTGCCGCGGTCTTGTTCGCCGTGGCTTGCAGCGGCCAGGCCGCAGCCATCTACCGTCAGAACCTCGTTGTCAATGGCGATGCCGAAGCGGGCATGAACGGCTGGACGGGCTACCCGGACTACAACATGGTCCAGTCGGTGAACTATGGCAGCAACTGGGTGCTGCCCAGTCAGCCTGGCCCGGCCGATCGCGGCAGCAACATGTTTGCCGGGCTGGGACAGTATGCCGTCGGCTTCCAGACACTCGACTTGAGCGTGTCGACGACCACGAACATCTCGTATTCCCTGAGCGGCTGGCTTGGCGGTTGGGCCGACCAGGGCGATAACGCCTTGTTCTACGTGCAGTTTCTCGATGACCTCGACAACGAGATAGGCAGCTCCGCGATCGGTCCCGTCACCCCGGCGGATCGCGGCAACCAGACCGGCCTGTACTATCGCGAGGCAGCGGGATTCATGCCTACCGGAACCCGCAAGCTGTCCTTCTGGCTATCAATGGAGCGCCTCGTCTCGGGCGACAACGATGGCTATGCCGATAATCTGTCATTCGTCCTGCTGGAGCCCGTCAACGAGGTGCCGGAACCGGCCATGGCGTCGATGTTGCTGCTTGGCGCCGGCATGCTGGGGTGGTCACGCCGCCACAGGAACCCGGCCAGCAAGGCGTAATCGGGGCCATGCAGCTTCGTAATAATTTTGCCGTAGAAAACTAGCGGAAAATGTTGGATGCCGGCCTGGCGACACTCGACCTTTTAAAACGCTTGCTACGGCGTTTTTGCAAGGTCGAGAGTGGTAGAGAGACCCCGGAACGCGCCAATCGCACTTGTTTACACAGGCTGGGCCGGGGCCGGTAGTTCGCATCAGCATAGGAGGTCGCAAGGCTTAAAATCCGGCAACCGCCTGACAGGCAGCTGTCGGCCGAACCCGGCCGGTCAAGCCAGCATAGCAGGTTGGCAGGTTGAAAATTCAGCGGTGACCGCGACAGGGCGGAACCGACCCATTGCAGACATTCAGGCTATGACTTTAAGGTCTCAGCGATTCGGCGCGTCAGGTGTCCGGCGAAAAATGCTATCGCTCCAAGACCAAATGCCATTGTTAGTACGACTGGCACGAGAACAATTGCAGATGAACGCTCAGACGCCGTGCCTGCAACTAAACCCAAGGCAATCCAGCAGCACAGGGCCAGCGTCAAGCCTGCAAAAAATCGGGGCGCGTCTGCTTTGAAGCATCCCGCTACAAATGCGACTAGGACTGAGAAAAAAGCAGCCGTCAGCCCAAAGCCAGACGTTGCCGCCATGACAACTGCATAGATTCCAAACGCCACCGCGCCAGCTATCAGTGACCAACTTTGACGTATCATTTTTGTGCGCAGAGCAGGTCTATTAACAGCGTTTAAACGGTCGGCCCCATGTCCGCTTCTGGCGGAATGCAGCCTTATCGGCCCGAGGCAGACATCCAGCTCATCAGGTAAGGCCATGCAATTCAAAGACGTGCCGAAATGCCCCGTTCCTACAAAAGACATCTTGGCCGATCAGTTCCTTAAGCACTCGCCGGGTATGTGCCGAAGTTAAGTCTTTGGCCTGTGCATCGGTCGGTTTGGTATAGATATTAGTGGACTCAGCCAGCCAATGTTGTAGCTCGCAAATCAGATGTTCCTTGCCCGGTGATTTGACTGGGCTATTTGCCATCTTCAGGATGGTTGTGATCCATGTCCAAGGCTCCCGTCGCGCTAGTGAAAGGGCGAGTGCATGGTCAGATCTTTCCTCCACCAGGGTCAGTGCTTCGTCCAGATCGATATATGCGCCGAGATCTTCCATCAACACGAGAGCCAGTTTTCGAACCCTGGGAAATTGGGAAAGTAACGCAAATCGCAGGATTTCATCGCGGGCATCAGGAGCCAAACGGGCCCATGACATGACAGCAGTTGTCTGCGTCCGAGCGTGCGGAAGGTCTGCAAACCGTCTGATGAGCGCGATATGGTCGCGCGTGCCACATGCCGCCAACGAGGCCAGGCAAATACGCGTCCTGCGCATCGCCAGTACGTCCTGTGTAAGGCGGTCGACATAAAACTGCGCAACCGGATAGCCTTTTTGTTTTAAGTACCACATCGCTACTTCACGTACCGACCTTTGCGAATCTAGTAGAGCCTGCTCGGCCAAAGCATCTGCGTGTTCGTCCGCAGAGGTCAATGCCTCGCGCAGAGCGACCGTGCGAACTGCGCCGAAGGCACTCGCCAATCCGGTTGCTGCCAAGGTTCTCCGCTCGTTTGCTTTCAACATACTTCCCAAACGCCAAGCGGCAAGCGACGTGCCAAAGTCGGCCCCCTTGGCGAGCACGCGCTGCGCCAACCGGTCTGCTTCAAGTAGGGAATGCGATTTGACGATGTCGAAGCAAGAGCGCGCAATCTCGCCAGTCCCCATGACTGCCTCGGCAACTAGAGCATCGGCCCCCAAGGCGTCAACGACTGTGGCGTGGTATTTGTCAATCCAGTCGGAATGATTCTCGCGCTTGGCAAGTCGCAACCGATCAATGTCAGGAAGAGTTTTCAGGATGGCGGAGGGCGGGAGCAACGGTACAAGCGTGAGGAGCGCCGTGCGGGCAGCTTGACGTACTTGCGGAACCCAGTCGTTCAATCGCTCCAAGATTGCGTCGAGAAGTTCTGGCGAGCGGAGCTCGACAGCGCGGACCAGCACTCCCTCTCGTAGGAATCCGTCATAGTGACGCGACCAATCGACCAGTTGGGAAATCGATGCTTTTTTCAGATCCTCGCGGCCCCCGGCCGAAGTCTGCGGACACGAACCGAAAAGAAAGCTTAATAGTTTGCTCATGCTGCAAGTCCAGGATGTAGGGGCGTTAAATATGTTTATTGCCGGTCTGGCGGTAGCGTTAAGCCCTCCGCGAATGGCGATGCTATCCTCACCAACCGTAACTCAGCGAGAGAGCAGCAATCCGTATTTGTGGGTATTCTGGTTCCTCGGTTAAATCACTGCTCTTTGGTGGTTGCCGACCTTCGGTTGCGTCTGCTTCCGACTCAAAGCAGTGGTTCGTTCTTCAAATAACGATGAAGTCAGGGTAGATTTGAAGGCTCTCGTATTGGGTCGAATTGTCATGCAGGCGCAGCTGCAGTCCGTTCTGAAACCTGATCTCCATGGTCTGCTTGCTTAGCACGACGCAACGATCGACCGTCTCGTTCATGAGCTTTTGAAAGGCCGCGGTAGTCCAATTTCGCTCTTCGTCCCACGTAGCGACTAGCTCCTCGCCCTCAAACACCTCAACCAAACTTTGAACGCAAATTCTGGTTCCTGAGTAGAAGAGAAATTGGACGTCGTACCGCCCGAGACAGATCTGATGTATCTCCGATCCGACGACGCCTTCCAGCTTTAAATCTTCCGAAAAGCCGTGCCTTCGATTCCTTTGTATATCGGTAGATCGACAGGCCGGTGTCGACCCGAAGCAGCCATTCAAATTCTTGAGTGTGCGAGGGTATCCAAAGCCCGAATTCCTTCTAGCCGTGGTTCTGTCAGCCAGAGCGAATCGACTAGCGAAAACACTTGATTCGCTAACGGGGTACCGACGACTTCCGCTCGCTCAAGTGCCCGGCCGCAGACGCTACGGTCATCCGCACGCCTTCCTTTGCCGTCTGCCACCATGAATGACCCGCCACCTGAACGAGGCTGATATAACAAGGAAACCAACACGCGGTCAGTTGGCGAGGTTCCATCTCCCCATGGCCCAATGACCATGTCGAAGTTCGGCATATGCTCTGGCTCGTCAACCGTCCACTGCACAAAGTAGACAGCCTTCGCTCCAGACGAGTCTGCTAAATCTCCCCAGATAGTCTTGGATTGCTTACCGCAGCAATCGCAGTGCCCTGTCGATTCGTTCCAGAAGTTCGCCTGCACGATGTCTTCGTTACTCATGATTATTCCTTGTCGGCGCAGTTCGCATGAACGACCGCTCTTGGCCAAAAGCGGCCGGTCAGCATGGCTCAGTGTACAAGCATGTTGCCGCCAGACGAAGTAACAGATTTTGTCATGCGTTCTAACCTGTCAGGCCTGCTGCGCCGTCGGCGCGCCAGTCACCGGCTCCAGCAAGTGGCCGCTCAGCCAGCGCGCCACTTCCGCCGCCCTGCCCTCGATCTGCGGGCCGAAACCCTCTCTGGCCAGCAGCGCAATGCCGTTCGGATTGCGCAGTACGCCCTTCTGCAGCACCGGCCGGCCGCTGGACGTATCGATGCAGATGGCATCGAACCCCGCCTGCAGCAGCGGCGCGAGCACCAGATTGTGCGACGACACCAGCACCAGGTCGTGCTCGGATAACTGCTCGAGCACCGCAGCGGCAGCGGACACCGACTCGAGAGGGTTCGTACCACGAAATACCTCGTCGATCAAACACACGCCGGCCGGCTGGCCGGCTGCCTCGAGCAGTTCGCGGGCACGGCGCAATTCCGCCATGTACAGGCTCTCGCCGCCGAGCAGCGAATCCTCGTTCTGCATGCTGGCGCGTACCGGCACCGCCGGCAGGCGCGCCCGCGTGGCGTAGCAGAAGCCAAACGCGCGCGCCGCGAGCAGGTTCAGGCCCACCATGTGCAGGAAGGTGCTCTTGCCCGACGCGTTCTGGCCCGAGACGGACGCGCCGCGCTTATGCAGCGACAATGACAGCGGCGCCGGCTGCGCCATCAGCGGATGCACGCCATCCTCCAGCAGCAGTTCACGCGCCGCACCACGTTCGGCCCAGCACCAGCGCGGCATCGCGTGCAGGTGCCGCGCCAGCGCCACGTCGGCTTCGAGGTTGGCGCACGCCAGATAGCACTCGCGCAGAAACGCGCGCTGCCCGAACACGATGCGCGCCGTCCTGAAGTAATGCGCGATATTCCCGGCAGCGAACCAGTCGGCATACTGCCTGCCGCCCGGGATCATGCGCAGCGCGAACGGCCGGTCGAGGCGCACATGCAGACGCGCGGCAGCCGCGCGCGCCGCCACGAACGGTTCGGTCAACGCGCCGCCCCCCTTACCGAGCGGGCCAACGGTGGCAAGCAGGGCGCCCAGCGAGCGGATGGTCGCGGTCCAGCCCTCGATCTCCTGGTGATAGCGGATCTGCAGCACCATCAGCGGCGCGAGCGCAGCCAGCGTCAGCATCCAGCCCAGCGGCAACGTCACCAGTGCGGCGACCGACACCAGCAGCAGGACCGGCAGCAGCCACAACCAGCGTGACCACCACGGCGTCACGGGCGGCGTCTCGCCGAACAGCAGCGCTCTCACATCGACATCCGCATGGCGCAGCATCCGCAGTTGCGCGTGCAGCGCGGCCAGGTGTGCCGGGTCCGCGATCAGGCCTTGCAGGCGCGTGCGCTGGGCGCTGCAGGCGGCATCGTCCACGCCCGCGCGCAGGCGCCGGTGCAATACCTGGCGGCCGAAGATGCTGGCATCGGGCGCCAGCTTGTCCTCAAACGATGGCAGCAGCAGATCGTCCCAGGTCTGGGCATCGATGCTGGCTGGGTTGGCGCCATCCTGCTCGTGCAGACGCCCGATATCCTGGGGCGTGAAGAAGTAGTTCGGCGGCGGCGCGGTCGATGGCGCCAGTGTAGCGATGGCGGAACGCCAGAGATGCTGCAGGTGGTCGAACGACGACAAGGTCAGTCCTGAAAAGAGCCGGCGGCGCCGGTTGCAAGGTGCATGTGTAGACGGCGTGACGAACTTGCAAGAAGGAAAAC
>Ga0265797_10006007_pt1 | contig 17452 bp, 13 predicted proteins | sample P2T30metagenome_FD_192433 | JGI IMG/M metagenome (GOLD analysis project Ga0265797, IMG submission 192433) | Plant litter microbial communities from East Loma Ridge, Irvine, California - P2 T30 | ecosystem: Environmental > Terrestrial > Plant litter > Unclassified | place: USA: California...
TGCTGATTCTGCTGCCGGGAGGTGTGATTATTAGTTCGCTTGTATTATATGTGTACGCGGATGAGCTATTTGCATATAGAGACACTCTGTTGATGATGGGGAAGAAGTACATGGAGACTGGAGAATGGTAGCATTCACGTATGACAAGTTATTAATAATTTCAGCAGTGTTCGTTTTATCCCATGAAGTCGATCGATGCTTTTTCTTTTCGCGCGTTTTCTCTCATATGCCTTTGACTGAGTGAAAGAATGCTGTGGGACGTGTGTGATAAGACAGGGGGTTATATATATATATATATATATATGTTGAGGCAATGAAAGTAGTTGACATTTTTCTCATCCTCCCCCATCTCAACTCCAACACGCTTAAGCCTTCCACCTCAACAGCGTAAACGAATGCTTACCAAACGTGAACTTGCCCTTGCCATCCCAACTACTCTCCTTGATGCCAACATTCTGCACCCCATCCGTATTCACCACGTCCACATTCTCCCCCGTCACAGTATGCACCTCGACTTTTTCCGCCTTGAGCCCCGAGATGTCAACCTCGAATCCCTTTGTCTCATGCACGTTAGTGACCGCGAGATTGATCCACCCATCATCACTAAGCGCTGCACTGCAGTCCAAGAAGGGCGTTTCAATCGTGCCCCGAATCCAGTTTGGCTTCGTGCGCCCCGTGTACTCTGGCGCACGCACATTGAGCGCAAGCGTTTGCCCACGCATGTACTTTGAGAAGAGCAGCAACGGCCACCAGGATGTCTGCTTGACAAGTCCCGTCTTGGTTGTCATGAGTGGTGAGATGACGTTTACGCTCTGCGCGACCGTCGCCATTCCTACATCTTTTGCCTGGCGGATGAAGCCGTTGAGGAAGATTGAGACGGCGAGGGCGTCGGAAAGCGTGTATTTTTCCTCTGCACCGTCTTCGCCTGGGGCGCGCACGGGATCCCACACGTTCCACTCATCGAAGCAGATTAGTTGCTTGGGCACTGTTTCCGGGACTTTGTTCTCGATGCGTGCAAGATCAATGAGGCTGGATGCCATTTGGATGGCTCGTTCGGCAGCTCTGGGTGCCGTGGCGTTGGCAAGGTGTTCTTTGTCGGCTGTATAGATGTGGATGGAGTGCATGTCGATGAGACTCTTTGTTTTGTCGCCGCTAAGGCCGTGGATGTCCCATTTCACGCATTGGTTTAGGACGTAGTAGTCCCAGGATGAGTATCCAGTCTCTCCACAGAGGATAGTGGTGATGGTAGGGTCGAGGAGCTTGAGGGCTTTGGCCCATTGATAGGCTTTTTTGGCGTAGTCTTCTTTGGTCATTTGCTCGACCTGCCAAGGGCCGTAGCATTCGTTTCCAAGGGCCCAGTATTTGACCTGGCTTCGGCATGAGTATTGAATTCTTTGCATGCTTAATAAATAAAAGTCACCTACGTTGTAAGGCTTCTCGCGGCCGTTCTTGCGTCGGAGGTTGGCATAGTAGGTGTCGCGGTCCGAGTTGCAGTACTCCAGCCATCCAAGGGCTAGAGAAGATTAGAGGTACACACAAAAGGAGTCGCAAGTTCAACCATACCTTCATCTAATGTACCAGTACCAAAGTTGAGACAAAGGTAAGGCTCTGTCCCAACTTCTTCACACCATTGCATGAACTCGTCTGTCCCAAAAGTGTTGGGCTCGATGCCGATCCATGCAAGCTCAGGCCTAGTCTGATGCTTAGTTTACGCATTCCCTTGTGGCAATCTCCCGCAGTGTGGGAAAGGCGAGATCGGTAGTTTTTGCATGCATGTGGCTGATCGATAACGTAACGGGGCCGGTAGACAGAGACCTCCCATGCAGGATATGAATGAATAGCGGGTGAAACCTACCTCTTTGGCCTGTTCTCCTTGGGACCAACGCCATCAAGCCAATGGTATGTTGCCACAAAGTTGCCGCCAGGATAACGTACTACGGGCACATTGAGTTCCTTGAAAGCCTCAATGACGTCCTTCCGGAACCCTCTATCGTCGGACAATGAGTTGCCAGGATCGTAAATGCCGCCGTAGATGCAGCGACCCATGTGTCTGACACATGGTTGGTTAGCCGAGGATACGGCATGCACACCTCCCACAAACTCAGCCCAAAAAAACCTTAAGATGGAACCTACTCGGTAAAGCCGCCGTATACATTGTCATTGATCTTAGCAATCTTGTGCGCGGGGTGAATGGTGATGGAAGGCGTTTCGCTCTCCTCGATCTTGGTGAAGGTCGCCATGGTCGATTGATTGAAAGATACTCTGGTATCCCAGTTGGTGTGTAGAAGAAGGATCCAAGAATTCTAAATGTCAAAGTGATAGAGACACGACATACCCCACGTCGTCGTGGAAAGCCTCATGCCGTTCTGGTATGGTCCGACGACGTGCCGATCTTACCACCAACAGGGCTGGCATTTCCGACCCGGATTTTTACTCTCATTCGTGGAATTCCAGCACCGTACACTAAGGCAACGCGCCTCGGACGTCTGACGCGCTACCACCTCTTCCAGCAAGCTATCCGTCGCCACCCATGCGCAGCCAAGTGCCGTTGAACCAGTCGCAGAGCGGCGGTTGTGGCACTTCAGCCGTCAATAGGCTGACACTAGCTAGATTGCGTTGGAGAACCAAGGTCAAGTCGGCTTGTTATGAACCGAGCGAGTGCCGCAGCCTTGGTGATGGCACGAGCAAGTGGTGTGGCAGGGATGAAAACGCGGGTTGCGGAGGTAATAAACGCGGAGTCGAGTCAGACCCCCCCGCTCTTTGTGGGGTTCCTGGAGTAGCGCCGTTGGATGCGTTCCCCAGACCATAATGCCATGTGAAATGTACAGGGAAGCAGGAATGTCAGAAGGCGAAGTATAAAAAGCTAGATTGCTCACAGGGGGGAGGGTTGTCACGAATCGCATCTTTCCATCTTCTGCAGTAGTTGTCAATCCCATCTGCAGTCGCCATGGCGCTCCCTCCCAAAGTGTACCAGTTCCTCGTGGGTCTTTTTGCCTCCCTTGGTTCGCTGTTGTACGGTTACGATCTCGGTGTTATCGCCCAGGTCATCGCTTCAAAAGCTTTCGCGAGAAAATTCAACCCCACCGACAATGAGACCGGAGCGGTGGTGTCGGTTTTCACAGGCGGTGCCTTCTTTGGTGCCGCCTTCGCCGGTCCAACTGGTGATTATCTAGGCCGACGATTGACTATCATGATTGGTGCTATTGTAAGAGCTTCTGAATATTCATTTCCTGAACAATGGTTCCTAACCATGTTCATGTAGATCTTCTGTCTCGGAGGTGCACTACAAACTGGCGCTCAGAGCCTCGGATACCTTTACTCCGGTCGCATCTTCGCCGGAGTTGGCGTTGGTTTCCTGGTCATGATTATCCCAATGTACCAATCGGAAATGACTCATCCCAGCATTCGTGGCCGTGTCACTGGTCTCGTACAGTTCATGTTGGGTATTGGTGCCCTTGCAGCTGCCTGGATCAGTTATGGCGTCGACATTGGGTTTGCGCCCACCAACGACGGCCAGTGGCGTACGTCGCTTGGAATCCAGGTCATTCCTGCTGTTTTCCTTGCCCTTCTCATCATGGTCTTCCCTGAATCACCTCGGTGGCTTATAAGCAAGGGCAAAGTTGAAGGGGGTCTCCACAATCTGGCTAAACTGCACTCCAACGGCGACGAGAACGATGCCTGGGTCCAAGCCGAGTTCTCCCAGATCCAGGAATCGCTGGCCTATGAGCGTGAGAACGCGGCCAAATCCTACATGGAGCTTTTCAAGGACAAATCATGCTTCCGCCGCCTTTTGCTTGCATGTGCTCTCCAGGCTTCAGTCCAGATGACTGGTGTTTCAGCAATCCAGTATTACTCTGTTACCATCTACAATCGCATGGGTATAAGCAGCACAGACGCTCTCAAGTACCAGGCAATTTCGTCCGTCCTTGCCCTTTGCGGACAGGCGCTTTGCATTGCCTTCATCGATCGGTTTGGACGGCGTTGGCCTTTGATCCTTGGTAATCTCGGCAATTGCGTTACTTTTATCATCGCAACCATAATGCTGGCTGTTTTCCCTCCTGGCGCTACTGGAAATGCTGCTGCCTCATGGGGCTTCATCGCCGTCACCTGGACGTACAATTTCTGCTTCAGCTCCACTTGCGGACCGCTATCTTGGATCATTCCTGCGGAAATGTTCGACACAAAAACTCGATCTAAGGGTGTCTCCATAGCCACAATGGTGTCTTTCGCATTCAACACCATGATTGGACAAGTCACCAAGCCTGGCATGGAAACAGCTGGCTGGAAGTTCTACCTACTGTTTGTTGTAAGTACCCCCGCTATCAGTATTTGAACCGCCGATCGCTTACAACGAATAACAGGTATGCAATCTTACCAATGCCATCTTCTTCTACTGCTTCCTGCCCGAGACTGCCAGGCGCCCACTCGAGGAGATGAACCACCTCTTCACCCACGCTCCTCTATTCGTACCGGGAATGGACAAGCGCGACTGGGTCCCCGATATCGAGCGCCGTGTCGAAGAAGTCGCTGCGAAGCAAGGCTCCATTTCTCATGTGGAAGAGACCAAAACATACTAGTGTTGGAAAGGCGCAAGGGACGAAAGTCCCTTGCGAGATATTAATCAGTTTTGACAAGGCCGGAGATGTACTTTAGCTTTGCAAACTCAGTGCGTCGTAACACAATGATACCAAACTGTTCAAACAGAGTGTATGTACACTGTACAGTTTTTTTTAAGAGGTGCTTCAGTGTGTTGTCCAATTACCACGTCTTGATCATGTGTAGCGACGGCAATGTGTCTTTCGTGCACATCCCAGTTGGCTCGACATCTGACATGGAGTCAGGGTGTGTAGATTCCCATGATGATGAGTATGTGGCGTTCAGTCCAGTGACCCAAGTCTCCTAGGACTGAAAGCGGAAGCCGGCCCTTGCTCGGTTCTTCACAACAACTATACAGTGGGCACTAAGGTAACACTCGTGACGTTGGTTGATGGGTCATCGCACGCCGAGGTTGGTCGATCAGCTCGGTGTAGGAGGTGTAATAGCGACCTTTGTAGTTCTGTATCAATGGCACGACGTGAGACACAGACAGCTATGCCTGCTATTTCTGACGAAGATGAACTCGAGCACTGACGGGTGTCTTTTGGTCGTGGGCGTCTGCTCTTTCTCGACGTGAGGGTGGAGGGGCCTGTGCTGCCGAGGCAATTCCCCCTCCCCCCACTTTGTCCATATACGGCAATTAGCGAAAACCATTGACCATAGCGGAGTGTTACCCTTTCCCCGGAGTGTTACTGTTTTCTTCACCCAGTACTTTCACACATTTCCAATGACCAGCACCAAACAATGCTTACTATTTCACAGCTGCGATTTGGCAAGGCAGAATGACATGATGCATCACTCCAGCAACGCTATCGCTCTCTCTGACCGCAGTTTGATGCGAAGTTTATCACTCGACCGATCATGCCGACAATGCGCAGTTCTTAGAACGTTCACTCGTTCTATAACAGCACTCCCCGAGAGGGTGAACTTGCATGTGCAGTTGGTTGTGGTCGCTGGTTTGTAGGAACTCCCATTGTTTACTCACAGTGTGACAAGCCGAGAGTTTGGGTTCCTGTGCACAACGTTGCACGATGACCCTCTTATACATCGTCTGGGTCTGTTCCTTTCTTCTAGTCCAACCCAACTTCATAACGACGCAGACTGTAGTAAGTATAGGACTCTGCCATCAATTGCCACACAACATGCCAGTTCTTCCGAACCTTATACGCCGCAAGGCGGATGTGCCAGTGGCACCTTCCTCCGAGTCGTCAACTGCCGCGAACTTTAGCCCAGTTATAATTGCTGGTAGTATCATTGGCTTCTTTTTTCTGCTCTTCATGACGTTTTGGCTGGTCAACACGGGCATACCATGGTACAAGCGGACTCGCAATGTGCGGAACGCACGAAAGAATGCAGTCATTGACCAGGAGGCCGTCTTTGGTTCAACCCTCAGGCCACCCGTCCAGCCTATGGAAGAGCCAGAGCTACGGGAGATCCCAACGATGACGTTGGAAGATGAAAAGCTTTCCCATAAAGATCCACAATCTACTGTAGATGGGTCAAGCGAAACTTTCTCGTCAGAGATGTTCGGCAATATTGTGCCTGCGAACGACAAGACGTTGAAGGAAACTGGGAACCAGCTTGCCCTACCGGTTGATATTGACCATGAGTATGTTCGAGATTCGTTCGATCTCTCTTATGACAACGTGCGCAACAGTGGCATATCGACTAGTACAGTAAACACTCGTGCTACTTCTATAGGCACGACGCTTTCCTATGGAGTAGCAGTCCCCATGCGTATAATCCTACAGAAAACGGTCCTGTGTTAGTGTTTTAAAGCTATCATATTGGGCTTCTATTTACATTAAACTGCCAATTGTTGCTCAGTGTAATTATTGACTTTTAGGATAGTCTAACCCTGCGAATGAACCATCTCTTGTACCACTTTAATTTCCATGATATCTACTTTTTTGAATCAGTAGTGTGTCTAATAATGTCATTTTTCTTCAGAACAATCTGACTTTGATGTAGTCTGCAGAGGCTTCCACTGTTATAACCCAATCCTACTGATATTTTATGCCCCAGAACTTGTGTCCATCTCATCCACTCCAAAGGGACTCCTACTTCACTTTCGTAGAGATCCTTCTTGCCTTACTAGTAGATACGCGGGCATCCGAAACTAGCATGCTCTGGCCAAGGCAACCTATACTTCCGTCTCGGCACACATAGCGAGCATTGTGAATACGCAATGTAATGAAAATATTTATTACTGTGTAGAATGTTCGAATCTGGTACATTGTGAGTACATCCTATCCACTTACATCGTGAAGTTGTCCAACACAACGCACGAGTTGCGAAATACAAATAGAACATTTCATTACTCCCCAGTACAACCAAATCAAAACACAGTTCCACAGTACAACTGAAGCTTCTGGCAAGCTTAGCAAATATGGACACCCGTTCAGTTTCAGCACGTGGTCTCGTCATCGTCACAGAGTACACCACTGTATATCCCACAGGTCCAGCACAGGTTTCGACCGCATCTGCCATCATTTCATCTGCCAGCCAGACTTTGAGGACGGCTGCTAGCTCGACTCTTCAACTGAGTAGCATTACACCTGCCTCGACGTTTTCTACTTTGGCCTCGTCTAGCTACGCTGTAGGATCGATGCCCACGTTTTCGACAACCAGCATCACGCCCTCGTCGTCTATGACAGAGATGCCCACAGGGATGCCGATCGGATCCAAACGTCAGTTCAACGATACGAGCGTAGGCATTTTTGCGGCAGCCTTTGTTGTACTAGCAGTCCTGCTGTTGACAATGGTTGGGCATATGATATACCTTCGTTGTAGAGGCAAGTGTCCGCGCTGTCAAGACATGTCGAGCCAACTTGAAAAATGGCAATCCGGCGAGCTGAAGCGCATCACTCCTCAGATGGTTCGTCAGCGTGAGGCATTCAACAAGTCTGCTTCCTCCAGCAACACGTCTTCGGATATTGATATTGAGATGGGTCCTTTCGGAGGAGCTGCAGCTACGCGTACTTCAGCCTTGGATCAGCCAGGGGCGAACGCGCAGCCATCGTTTTGGGAAAAGGTAAAGGGCAAGTTTTCCCGCACCGGCAAGGCCCCGGCTTGTGATCTAGAGTCTTCCCCGGAGGTTGAAGGCGTTCACTTCGTCACCAACCTGGAAGCTACGCATAACGATGCAAGCCCTTCACGTCGTGTCTCTTCCGAACACCCTCTTTCCCCCCTAGATTACGAGCCGAACCTGAACCATCTCTACCAGCCGCGCGTCTCCACATATACTTCCGCCTCGACATACTCTCAGCCTGACGGTACTCAACAAGATGACTCTCGTCAGTCACGTATCTTCATTGATTTCGCCCCCGCAGATCTGAGCCATCGTCGCGGTCCCCTTCGCAAGGAGGACGACGAGCCATCGCGCTACACAGCCTTTGGTGCCGCCGAGAGACAGCGTCGTGTTCAGGTCGCTGAAGATGCTCTACAAAGCGACGAGTACAAGCAAGCCGAGTCGATTCTCAAGCGTGGGACAGCTTCAGAACACCAGCTCCGACGTGCTCTGAGCATTGTGAACCTGGCTGACCAAGCCTTGAACATGGCACGCGCTCCGAGCATGTACTTGAAGTCTTCTTCGCTGACAGAGCATGAATATGCGCATCATCAAGCCGAGCCTGCTCAGGTTGAGCAGTATGAGATGTTCGAATGGCGCAAAAAGGGCAACAAGGCACCGGAGTCAGATGACTTCTGATTGTAGACCGCCCTCAGTTGGCCCTTTTTTTTTATCCATCTTCCTTTGTTTTGGTGGGGTGCTTAGCTAGTACTATAGAGTGCAGTGTCTTTCCCCATCAATCCAACTCTTGAATTTAATTGATCTCGTTTGGTAGCATGAAATGTGAGTCTCCAGCGCAACTGTGTTCATGTTGCGGTACAAGGCTCGCCTAAGAAGTTGGGCGACTTTGTTCCTCGTGTTCACTACATCTTCTCTTTGTCTTGCCACTGCTTTGTAAGAGGCCCCTGAGCCAGGATCAGTTTTATTTGCTTTGCTGATCAAACACCCAATGCCACAATGATACCGTCTTGCCAAAGCATGTAGCGCAATGTTTTAACGCTACCCTGACCCTTGCCCTAATATAATGCGAATAGGTCATAGCAGGCGACGACTTCGGAAACGGATCTTTTGCTATATTGCGCATCCTATTTACGGGTTTTAGTCGGGTTGACTTTTCTGCGAGGGTGTCAGATCAGGCGAGGAGGGAGGGGTGGAGATTGGGTTGATATTGCAGGGGCCTTCGCGGGTCCTGCATGCATCTGCGCCGTTTACCCCTCACCCTCACCTCATTGATGTCCCACAACCCAGAGAACTCGCAGGTAGCTCCATCTTCCGGTGCTTGACCACATTTCATGCAATTCGTGCAGAATGCCCACGGAGAAAAGGCGAGACTTTGTCTTCGGGTTGCGATACAGCAGCTGTGCGCGGGACACGAGCTCCAGGGCTGTCATCGGCGCGCTAGCCATGGGCCAATGTCCTCACGCGATCAGCCCTCACCGTCGCATGCTCATTCACCTCCATCATGGACATGTATAACGGCGTTGGAACGGCATTATCCTTCATTAGCCTACTATGGGTCCCTGCCACACTTCTCTGCTGTATACCATGGGTCCAAAAACGTTAGGCGATCCTTGTGGCGCAAGTGCCTTGTCGACCTCTGCTGACAGCCATAGAACTGCTTTATCTCCACAACATCACCTTTTTCCCAGGGAAATGGTTGACTGAGCCTGAAAGAGCTGGCTTCCTTAGTGCGTTCACACCCAACTGTGTCATGCTCAAGAGCAGGGTGCCGTGACGCATTCCTACAGCATGCTTATAAGAGTAGAGAATCAAGTGGTACCTTTCCGCATCACCACAAAGGATCAAAAGCGGTTGTTCGCATGGCTTGTTGCGCCCCTAGGCGTATATGCCGCGAATGCCGATGCATTCATTCAAGAGAAAACAGGTACCGGCATTGAGGATTCAGTTGCATGGAGCTCGTTGCGCAACGACTCAGAAGCCCGGCTTCTCATTTATTTTCATGGAAATACTGCGACGTTGGCCCAAGAACGCCGCACTGTAGAGTATCGCTCCTATTCTGCGGGGGCTTCGGACAAGATATACGTTTTAGCATTTGACTATCGCGGCTTCGGTCTCTCAGAGGGAGATCCGTCGGAAGCTGGCCTCCTTGACGATGCAGAGGCTGTGGTAGACTGGGCTCTAAACATTTCCTGCATATCACCCGAACGGATTGTGCTTCTAGGGCACTCGTTGGGGACCGCTGTTGTATCCGGCGTAGCTCATCGCTATGCCACGACTCTCGGTATCGAATTTGCAGGCCTCATCCTATGCGCCGCTTTCGCAAACGCGGGCAACGCGTTCTCGTCGTACTCAATAGGCGGTGTGGTTCCGGTCCTTGCTCCGGTCAAACTTTTTCCACCTTTTCAGGCGTGGTTTGCGCGCAGGATAGTAGACAGCTGGCGTAGCGACAATCGACTGGCTGCAATGGCGCGTAAGTTGCCCCAATTTTTCTTGTACTATGCAGGCCAATCTCGGTGGACAATTTCGCCATACGTCGCTTGACCGGTACTGATCATCCGAGCAGGTACTTGCTCAAAGTTCAGGCTGGTCCTTGTTCATGCCCAAAGCGACTCGACAATGCCGTGGCACGAAACGGAAGCGCTCTTCCAGTCCACGCTTCGAGCCGCCAAAGACGCGAGTCCTGGCACCGACGACGTGAAAGGCATCGAAATAGTCGACCTAGGCGAAGCTGGCAGACAGGAGATATGGCGCAGCAACTCGCGTAGTGTATCCAAGACAATTGCGAAGCACGGCGGTACGTACCTATTTTAATCTTCCGACTCAGCGCGTCGGCGCGCTTCGAGACTGCGTGGTCGCATGTTTCGGTTATAGTTAGAGCGGATCGGCCCACAGCCGTCTAACATGTCCGACACAATCTGCTGTTCCCGCCATCCTTCATCTCTGGACACCAGCTCCATCTGGCTCAACACCGGGAACCTGAGGCCAATGGCGCTGCCTCGAAGCCTCGAAGTTGATTTCGCACACTGCAGACCCTTCCCCACACATGGCGCATCTCTCTGCCAGCGCTAGGCAGACAGCCATGCGGTCATGGCCGACTCTTCCGGTCCCACTAGTTGAAACAAGGCTAACGCTTCACATTAGGGCACAACACATCAATGACATGGGCGCCTGTAGCGCTCACTGTCCTCCAGATGTTCAGGCTCGCGGTTGATACGGCACGAGTGTAGCGCAGTGTTAAAGGACACCTCAGCCACACATGGCCGATCCCGGACCCCTGTTTTCTGTAACTACAATGAAGCCCGAGTACGTACCACAATCAAAGCTGTCGAGGATTGCATTGCAAGTGTGAGTTGAAATAGCAACTACGTAGGTGATGATGAAATGACGGACTGCTTGCAATACGTAGACCAAGAGTACACCAAGAAGGTAGCGCCTGTTAGTACATAAACGCCACGGGAGTCTCGGCAAGGCGTCCATGTGCGTCACGTTGGTTCTCGACAACCCATGACGTCCCAAGAGGGTGGCTCCATTGAGACCCGCATACAAAGCGCCTCATCTCTGCTTTGTGTTTCAGCAGCCACCCTTTGTCCCAGGCCGCTTCACGCGTTCACTCCTCGCTCTCGACAACGTCCCGCATCACATCCTTCCCTGTCGCTACCATTGTTTGCTTACTTTTCGACCTGGCGTGACTAATCGCTAGCATTGATATAGCAGCGAATACCAACCCCAAGGACTGTTTATCGAGTACCCGCCCAAAGGACCAAATCTCGCCTTCCAAACATCATGCCTGCTATCGCCCATCTCCAAGCTCGTTTCCTCGAAAACTCTGGTAGCAGTGGCGTCTCCGGAACTGCCATCGCCCTCATCATCATGCTTGGAATTCTGCCAACCATCGCATTATTCTGGGCTGTGTGCTTTCTCTTCTGGGCCTATCCAAACGACCGCAACTGGTGTTGCATGAGGCGAAAGCGCCGCCCAGAGCCCGAAAGCGTGCTGACCCAGGCACCTATGACCGAAAAGACTCTACATGAAAGGCCGGGCATGACGCTTCCGCAACGACCCTCTTCTGCTCAGTTCCGAACGGAATCGGGGAACACGAGCAACACTGGCCGTCTACAGAAACATCAGAGGCAAGGTAGCTGGATCGACAAGCGGGCTAGAGCAAGCACGCAAAGCTTTGGGAGTGCGAATGGTCAGATGGTGCAGGAACCAAAGCCCTTTGTATGAGGCCTGGGCGAAACCAAACTCGAATGCACTGCACACTTCTCAACTGCGGGGAACCCAGCGACTCAAGAGTTCACCAAATGAGGAACTCTACGGCCCTTTGGTCAATATGACCATTATGAAGCGCCGACACCAGTTCATCGGAGCTGGCATCCAATGTCGAGCAAGTCTCCATACTGGTGCCTGGCACACCAACGAAATGTGGGCAAGGTGCGCCAACGCATTCTAGAGGCTGCCTCGTGTGCCGTAGCTGTACTCTTAGCACCACGGGACAAGACGGTTGAACCAACAAGGAAACGGCATGCTCCTGCCTCATGTGTAGAAAGTAGAGGGATGCAGGACGACGAATCGCGACCGGCTCAGTGAGGATGGCGATGGAATTGGTCTCCACTGTACACTAGTTGAATGCGGGACATTTGGATAGAGACCGGAGTTCTCTTCCGTAGGACACGAAGTTACGACACATGGCGAATGAATCCCTTGACTATTCCAACTGTGCCCAATACCAAAGATTGCAGACCGGAACCATAGAAGGTGCCGTGCCATACCCATGACACAACTTGGACCATGTGAGCAACAAAGAGCGAATGGTGAACGTCATCGACCTTGTACATGTACCTAGGTAGTGTGTTGTATTGAGTGAAGCCGATTGGCTATGCCGGCGCATCATGCAGGTCGCGGACGCATGTTCATGTGAGGCTCACGGGTTCGAGGATCTAACCATGACCCTAGCAGTGGGGGTGGGGTGCTGAAGTGTGATTTCCATTCGTGAAGGACAACAGAAGACGGCATGATGTTTACATGAATCTGATACCGATTGCATCGCATGCAAGATCCAACCCTTTGACGTTGCACACGGCATCGGCCTGATTGTTCGACCGGCGGTGCAGGTTAGATTTCGGAGTTCCGCTCTCTTTATCTCCGTATCGCAATCACAAGTCGCGTCCTGCCGCCACCCGGAACTCGTCCAGCGGCTGCCTACGTCAGCATATTGTACCAGAACAACATTGTCGCGGGCGGCGCCTCCAGGCGCTCTGCGACGTAACAAATACCGCCACAATTCCACCTCTACCCCCCTTTTCGCGCTCATCGACATTGTTCTCGCAAGCCTTGTCGTCTTCGTTTCCGCGTCTGCGAATGTTACGAAGCCACTTGACACGACCAACCGCTCGACGCATCATCCACAAGAGCGTTGGATTTGGCGGGGCAAGTTATATCAGCTTGAGTCTGAGCACCCCGATCAGGATCGAGAGCAAACCGAACTCGACAATGGCCAGCCAAGATAGCGAGGAGGCAAGACAGACAGGGCAGCAGAGCATGCTCGCGAGCCAACGCGCAAAGGAGCAAGGTGAGGCCACGGGTCGCTTCTCGAAATGGTTCCCTCTTTCGGCCAAGTCGGGATTTGACCAATGGTGGGCTGGACTCTCGCCCATGGCGACAGAGCATCGCGTGCTCTCCTTCATACCCCATCTCCAGAGCCCGCCGACACATACGCAGACTGGCGCCTCTTCCACATCCGCAGCTCCCTCATCCACCGATCTTCACGCACCCCCAAAGCATTCCGAGGACCAGACGACGACCAACACCACAAACGACCCGTACGGTCCGCGGCGATGGAACTCACAGATGGTTGAGCTGAGTGGCAAAGATCGCGCCTTGAACGAATTCTCGGTTGAGCGTCTGGGCGAGCATGTGGAGAATAACCTGGTCATGCTACACGGATATGGCGCAGGACTTGGCTTCTTCTACCGCAATTTCGAATCCCTCTCGCGCGCCGAGGGCTGGAAAGTCTTCGCGCTGGACCTTTTGGGCATGGGCCGGAGCAGTCGACCACCCTTCAAGATCCATGCCAAGGACAAGGCGGGTAAGATTGAGGAGGCTGAATCCTGGTTTGTGGATGCGCTCGAGGAATGGAGGATAAAGAGAGGTCTGGATACGTTCACGTTACTGGGACACAGTCTAGGCGGGTACCTGGCCATTGCATATGCACTCAAATACCCCGGGCATCTGAACAAGTTAATACTGGCGTCTCCTGTAGGCATACCAGAGGATCCGTACGCGGTCGACGAGGAGATGCCTGACCCGCAAGACTCAACCATGACAAACGAGTTTACCCAAGACGCTGCAGAGACAAATAGTCGTGGTGTACAACCGGCCACTGCAGACAACAACAACTTTATGAACCAGCAGACCAAGGGTATGTTGGGCTCCATGGACGAGTGTCGCTCCATAGCTAACAAACCCCTAGCCGATACCACAAAAGATGCAAAACAGCCACCCAAGCGAAGACTGCCATGGTGGCTCTATTCGCTCTGGGAAGCCAACATGATCTCGCCGTTTACGTTTGTGCGCTGGTCTGGGCCTCTCGGGCCACGCCTCGTATCCGGCTGGACGTCGCGGCGGTTCTCACAGCTACCCGAAGAAGAAGCACAAGCACTACATGATTACAGCTACGCGCTGTTCCGCCAACGGGGTAGTTCGGAGTATGCGCTAGCGTACCTACTTGCTCCGGGTGCTTTCGCGCGGAGCCCAATGATTCGGAGAATCCAGGGTGTGGGTCGGCAATGGATACAGGCACATGACGCGCCAACAGTGGACGGTGACACTCCACCCAAGGTGTCTGCTGCCAACTCACAGCAATCGCTCGCGGCCAATTCGGCCGCGAAACGCGAGGCTGGCTTTCCAGTTATCTTCATGTACGGCGAGAATGACTGGATGGACGTCGCCGGCGGCTTCGCAGCCGAGGAGAAGATGAAGCAGGAGCGTGAGCGGATACTAGCAACTGCGTCGCCAGAGGAGCGGAACAGCGATCACGGCGTTGGCAAGGTAATTATTATTAACAAGGCCGGACACCATGTTTATTTGGATGGTTGGGAACAGTTCAATCGTGTTATGCTGGAAGAAATGGATGAAGTTAGACGGAGAGCGCAGGGCCAGAAAGCCACATAGAAGTTGGGGAGCATGTGTCTTTGCACGACGGCAGGCGTTTGGGTCATGTTCAGCGATGCGATCCGTGAACGTGTTAGATCTTCCATAGCCCTCAATGCGTTACACGAGGTCGGAACCGGGGCACAACAATGGCACTTGTTACTTTTTCTTCATCTTTCACATGCAAATTCTGTTTACTTCTCGTGTGCTGGTACCCCTCACCGTCCGGATCTCGAGACCCCCTCACATGCGCCCCTGCATCCTTCACCCCCGCTCCGTCCCGTATACATGCCACACTACTGCAGGACGAAGGACGTGTCAGACGATCTGGCAGCATCACATCCTATACAATGTTAGTCTTGTGGGGATAAACACTTGGTGCCAGCAATCCCCGTCCACACCGCCCCGGCCCCGGCGAAGCGAGAGGCAGCATCGTCAAGGGACAGGCGCAGGTTTGCAAATACACAGCACTCGCTATATGCCTTAGCAGCGCCGCCTCCACGTTGTGCAACATATCCGTATCTGTACGCAACTGCGGGAACGCTTTCCACCGAGACACACACGAATACGAGCTGGGGGTATCCTTGTGGCCGGCACTCCCGACATAGTTCCCGTCTGCCTTCACATGACGCAGCCAAAAGTTCCCGCACAGCACCGCGCTCCACCATCGGCCCAACCCACCAAAGGGGAGAACGCATTCGAGGGACCAGGAAACATAGGAAAAGATATCAGGTCGGGGCCATGGCGCCTCAGACGCTAGACCAACTAGTCAAGGGTGCACCAGCGCCCAACACCAACGTAGAAAAGGTGGCAGAGAGCATCGAGAGAGCGCCGCCGCCATACTCTGCCTCGATCCTCAGCGACGCACCTCACGACGCAAACGACCGGCTGCCAACCCTCAAGCTGCCCCGGCCGCCCGTCCTCAATGACCCTACCGCCCTCCTTCCGTCGTCACCACCGCAAATCTACCTGAACCTACTCATACTCGAGGCCAGTCTACGGAGCCAATACCTCACGCTGCGTGCGCGCCGACGACAGAACACGTTCGTTCTTACCCTGCTGGCGGTATGGATAGGCTTCTGCTTCTACCTCCTGTGGCTGCGACCGCGGGAAGATGGCAAGGGCATTGGCGGGTCGCAATACTGGCTGCTTGACATGCTGCAGAAGGTCGGCTTCATAACAGGCGTCGTCACCGCCCTCTTGTTCTGGGCAACCGGGCAATGGGAGAGAGGTGTCAGATGGCCACGGCGCTGGATCGGTGTCGCGAATCGAGGGCTGAGGGGCATGAACGCGAAGATTGTCGTCATCAGGGGGCCATGGTGGAGGGAACTTGTCGAGTGGGCACACTTCATCGTCCCGTTTTCTGGCGGCCTATGGGGCGGTGAACAAGGAGGCAGTTCGTACCATTTCATCAATGTCGCACAGGAGAACAAGCACTCTCTAGACGGCGGTCGCCCGCGAAATCGCATCGTGGAAGACGGCAAGGAATATGCAGAGGAGGATATTGCGCCCGGCGGGGACTACATCAAGCTGCTATTGCTTCCCAAGCCCTTCACACCGGACTTTAGGCAAGAGTGGGAGGTTTACAGAAACGAGTACTGGGCGACCGAGAACGAGCGGCGGGCAGAACTACGGAAACGCGTGCGCGCGAGGCAACGCGAGATTGCCCGGGAAGAAGGAGGCTGGCTGTGGTGGACTGGGTGGCGAGGGTGGAAACGCGCTCGTGGTATCAGTGGACGGAGTGCCGATGTCGAGAAGAGCGGACACCACAGCCACGGCCGTACCTTTTCAAACACCGGTTCGCGCAAACGAAGAGCAAGTCTCCTACAAGGCGCCAGGGGAAGGGAACGATCGAATTCGCGGAGTAGCTCGCGCAGCACGACACCAACACCCGACCTCGACCTTGACGGCCGTCTTCGGCCTATAGAAGGGCACGAAAGGCGGTGGAGTAACACATCCAACACCACGACTACCAGCCGCAAATCCTCCCTCCGCTCAAACTCCACCATTACACAAGGCAACGCGCAGTCTGCGCGCCAGCCTCCACAGCGATCTGGCACAAACTCGCGTCCGACCACACCAAGCGAGGGTAATCTTCCCTGGCAAGCCAAGAGAGCGAGCATGCTCAGCAATGCATCGAGTATGAGCGAGCTGGAGGAAGATGGCGGATACGAGGCGGCGCCCGAGGGCAGGCCTGATGCAGGCCTCAGGCCGATGATCAAAAGGAAGACGAGCCGCGAGGACCGTGGCAGTGGACGAGCAGAGAGTGCATAGGCGTCGGAGAGTTTGCTTTCTTCTTTTTCTCCCTTGGCGGCCTTTGGGTTCACGGTTTACGCATTTACGTTCTGGTAATGTTTTGATGATACTTTAGCTTCGAGGGCAGCTTTGATTGTAAAGAAGAATCTTGTATAGTTTGAGAAGGCTGATCGAGTCGAGTTGGACCTCACCCTGCCACACATGGTGTGTATATCAATGTACATGAGTGATGCGATGATCAGATCATGCAGTTTGCTCTCGGAAACTTGTTGCTGTCGTGCGCACAGACTTGCACCTCCCCACCCCCACGGCAGAAATCGGAATACAGGCAAGGGAAATTTTCTCTGGTACAGAAGGCGGGCAATTGGAATCGTCCTTCTCAAGCAGGCCCCCTCCTTATTCCTTCAGTTGTCTGCG
>Ga0265797_10006008_pt1 | contig 17449 bp, 10 predicted proteins | sample P2T30metagenome_FD_192433 | JGI IMG/M metagenome (GOLD analysis project Ga0265797, IMG submission 192433) | Plant litter microbial communities from East Loma Ridge, Irvine, California - P2 T30 | ecosystem: Environmental > Terrestrial > Plant litter > Unclassified | place: USA: California...
ACCCTAACCCTAACCCTAACCCTAACCCTAACCCTACGGCTACCCTTACCCTATTTACGGGGCCCTACGGGGTCTTGTGGCTCTTATCGGGCTCTATACAGGCTACGGGTTCTATATACTCTATTAGGGTATTCCGCCTTATAAATATAAGTTCGACTTATACCTACTAGTACTTGTATAATTATAGGTGCACTTAGAATTATATTTGTTAATCTTTATCTATTACCTATTATTACCTAGTACTCTATACAATAGATACTGTTTACATTATACTATAAGTAAAGAGTAATGTACAAAATATTGTATAATTTTAAAATTATTAAAATTATATTAGAATATACTCTCTATATTATATAAATACTATAGACTAGAGTTAGTATGTACACGTAACTACACTAGCTTAATACAAACTAGCGTATATACTAGCTACTTATTCTTCTATTGTAATATCTTTCTTCTTTCTTCTGTTCTCTTTCTCTTTCTTTACTTCTCTATCTTTTAAGTAGGATATTACCTTTTTTTTCTACTTTTCTAAACTTCGTCTTTAATTCTCTTTAAATTGCAAGAACTATATTAGCTATGTGTTCTAACAATACACATATTCTTTTCTTGTGCTTGTCGGTTGCTCTAAACCTTCGAATATTGCTTTGGCAATATTTAATCGCTTGTCTACACGAACTGTACTGTCGAGAACACGTTAAACAAGACATCGAACACGAGACTGCAGAAGAAAGTAGTTTTTTGCACGATGCAGAGCGACAACAACTTGTACAGAAGCAAGACTACGCTACATCAGACGACGAGGAAGTTTAGCGACACTACTATAACAATACTACTTGCGATAGGAGGAAGAATGCTAACCCTAAGGCATCTACATACAGAGGGGTTAAGCGCACGTATTTATACATAGATAAAAGCGAGTTGATTGTAGTAGACTAGTACAAAACACGTCTTAAACAGCAAGATGCAGACCTGCAAACAGCTAGAGAACTCGACATTTAAGACGACAACAAGCGCTAGCAACTTCTCGATTATAGTTATAGTAAACAAGAAGGTCCTACACTACAAGACGATAACGCATAGCAATACTACTACGATTTAATCTATCAGTTCTTGGTGGGATACTATCACCTAATAACAGCATCTATGTACGATAATCGGAGGCACGCATTAGAGGCGGAAAAGGCAGAGGCGCTGTATACATAGGGTATAAGTCCCGAAGAAAGACGTTAGAGAACGGAGAGAGCAAAGACATTGCACGAGTAGGGTACAAAGTAATACAGCTATTAGGTTCCTAGAGAAATCTAACCGTATGCTAGCCTACGCGCTATTGTACGCAAGTTCTAAATTGCTATACAAGCTAACAGGTAAGTATAGGTACACTCTAAACTAGTATTAACTAGGTTATTGTATGCTATTTACGCAGAGAATGAAATTCTTGCTTTTGTGTATTTAATAGACTATCTGATCCCTAACACTATGTCACCTTTATTTAAGTGTAGACTAACTATCGCAGAATCTCTTTTATCTAAGATATATGTAGTTAGGGTTAAGAGTCTCGTCTCTTTTAATATACGCTGTGCTACTAGTTTTCTTGTCTTTGTTATCTTCGTCCTCTTCGTTGTTGTCCTCTTTGTTGTCGTCTTCCTCTTCGCTGTACTCTTCTTTGTCGTCGTTAGGACTCTCTTCGGCGTTGTTGTTGTTGTCTCTACGCTCTATAGCCTTGCGCAACCTGTGTCGAACAGACAAGATAACTTGATCTTGCAGGTTTTCCCTAGGATACTTTCTATTTATAATAATAGTACTAGGGACAGCCCTACTGCCCTATGTCTTGTCGGACAGTAACGCCTCTATTAACTTCTTATTACTAGTTTCTAGGAGCTTCTCCGCAAGAGCAGTGGCCTCGTTAGACTTAGTATACTTTAACCAGTGACCTCGTTCTATAACCTTCTCTCTAACTATTATATATTAGCAGGTGTTGCAAGAGAGTAGAGTTTCAACATACTTGCTTCCCAGCCCGCAACGTCGTCAAGTCTTACCCTGCTGCCTAGCGTCTTCGCCCTATAGCCGTTCTTGCTGCTAATAATCTTAGTCTCTATAATCTACCCGAGTTAGTATTTTAGTACTCTGCATTAGTATACAGGCTGCCTACCTAGTCTCCCGCGAATCGCGCCTTTATGCCTTGAAAAAAGTGTTCTACACTCTTGTACGTTATGCCCTTGTAGTCGAAAGAGACCTTATACATAGCCGACATCTACTCGTAGTCTAGAATGTTGCTGCTAGGTCTAAAGAAAAAGCAGTTTTCACTTCGGGCCTTAGCTACCTTCTGCGGTGTTACAGTAATGCTTAACAGGTTCGCTATACTACTCGTGGAGACAAACGCGGTTAAGTTATTAGTAGGTAGTATTATTGATACTAATAAAGCTTCGCAACAGAAAGAGTAAAGAGAGAGAAGAAGAGAGGGTTCTACAAGAACAATATATATACACTAGCCTTAGCGTCTAGCTCGTGCACTAGCTACTAGTCACGTAAATAGTAATACACGTAGGTACGTTCTTAGCAAACAGTACCTCTACTACTTAACTTTACGTTACGTGTATAGGCTTCGCTGCATAAGTGCAAATATGTATTACATTCGAGACAGAATTGAATCTAGGTCTTACTATCTTAAACGATCTCACTAGATACTGTTTAACTAAACTTCCTTTCGAGCGCTGTCTAAATAACTAGGGATAATTAACAGGCTTCTCTTAGACAACCTATTCGTTGTTGTTCTTAGCCTTGTCGCCCTCTTTGTAAGTACCCTCTCTGTTGTAAAGCTTAGCGACGCTATAGTTATCCTCGGCCTTATCGTCTTGCTCTAGTTCTTCCTGTACTTAATCGGCTTTAGTGTACTCTACATTATCTGCAAGGTCCGCGTCGTTATTAGAAGCCACGATCTTAGCAGAAAGGGGCTTAGACTTTAGACAACCTTAGCGTTAGAGGTTGCGAGGCGGCTGCTTCTTAACCTTAGGGACGTTGCCGGCACTAGTAGTAATGTTGTTTATAAGGTTCGAGAAGCTAGTGCTAGGCTAGTTGCTACCGCAGGTAACGGGCTTAACGTTAGTGCCGGCGTTAGTCTTGGTGCGCTTGCTCTGAGCACCCTGACCGCTAGTCTCGGCACTCTAACTACGCTTCTTGTTACCGGCACTAGACGGCTAAACCTTATTAGGGCTAGAAGACACCGGTTCCTCTACAGAGGGCCGAGTGGGAACTTAACAGGGGGCCTTAACAGGTGTCTGCAGAGTAGCAGAGGTCTAGTTCTAGCTGTTAGACTTCTTGTCGGTGTTGACCTTCAACTTTACTATTATCTTATTGTTCGCACCCGAGCTAGGCGCGGCCTTAGCAGCAGCTGGCTTGGTAGGGGCGGTTCTAGAGGGGCTAGGCTTGTTAGGGACGGTCTTGCCGGTGGTAGCCTTAAGCTTGTACGGATCTAGAAGAAGAGAGTCGGTACCTCTAGCGTCTAAGTCGCCTGGTTAGCTCATTTTCTTATCTACGTATAGTATTACACTTACCCTCTTGCTCGTGGTACTTAGCGCTCTGAATCAGGGCTTTCGCCAGCGCGACCTTAACCTTAGGAGGGAACGTAGTAAGGATACGAACAGTGGTCTTGAACGTGGGATCGTCTCTGGACGCGCCACGAGTGAACGCTGCTTTAACTAATGTATATGTCAGTTCTGATCGTGCTATACACCAAGTCGGGCAAATATAGGTACTACACGCCTAGCACATCGCACTGTAATACAAGACTAGTATTGTCTGGTTTCTTGTAACGTGCCACGCGCCTAACATATAGCTACTTCTATGCTAGACTAGTATTACGCGGTTTCTTGTATGGGCCTAGAGTAACTTCTATTGTACACGTTTGCTATTAGAGCATACAATGAACCGTATACAAGATAGCGCGGAATTCTAGTTTCTAAGGAAGTACTCACGGATTTGAAGTGCTACTGTCAGGAAGCTATTAGACAGCCGATTGAGTGCACCGCTAGTGAACTTAGTTATAATAGGGGTGTTCTGGTCTATGTTAAAGGTTAGTGCTGATAGTAGTTAGGATGTATGTAGCGTTGTTGCTAGTGCAGCCAAACAATAATAGTGGTGGGGTAGGATTTAATAAGAGTGTGGGAAAGAGAGAAAGAGAGAGAGAGAGAGGAGGACGACAAGAAGGCCGTTGATATGCTAAGGCGCTAGTGTTTTTGTGCTTACATAACTATTTGTTTGCTGTTACGAGAGCAACACGTGCGTGGTTTCACTTTACTAGTACGTTTTGGGATACTAAGAGTGGGTACTAGCTAGGCAACCGCGTACATAACGTACTACGCAGCTACGTGGGGGACATTTGCACTTGTACAAATTCACTTAGGCAGACTGCAAAGGGGTAGCCTAGAATTCACCGGCACTCTGTAAGCAAATGCACTTGACTAGGAGTTTAACTGTAGATTTTGCTGTCTTGTCGTGCGACTACGGAATTAACTATGTGAACTGCAACCTCTCTATCTCTCGAAATTTCACTACTATCTCTTAAAATCCCGCTGCTATACTAATAGCCGAAGTCGTAGTCGTCGGCACTGTCTAAGACCGCGTTGACATTATGACCCTCTTCTATTACCACGTCCTTACCTTCTATCCGCTCGTCTTTCTTCCTCGGCTTAATAATTCTCTGCGAAGGTCTTATTGCGGCTTCTCTATATGCCCGAGGCTTGAAGAATGTCTGTTCGGTGGCCTCTGCGTAATACTCCTTAATCCTCTAGGTCTTCTTAGTGTTGGTTCTGTACAGTAACGCTTGGCAGCGCTTGTCCTCTTTCTTCTTGCGTTAAATCTGCTTGTTCTTAACGGCCCGGGGAAGGGCTTTAGCTTAGCGGTCTACCTCTACGTCTTGCACGCCTGATTTAAGGAAGTGTTAGCGGGTAGGCAGGCCTAGTAGGCCAATTTCTAGGTCCTCGAAATCGGCATCTGCGAAAGCCTAATAGCCCTCGACTTCTAGATTCTTGCGTAGTGTGTTGCGCGCTAGAACTTTAAGCTCTAGCTTCTTAAACAGATCTTTCCGGACAAGTGTGCTGCCGTCCTCTTCTACGGTGGAGCTATACAGAATCACTGTTGTTGCGTTGTACAGCGCAAGCAAAAAGTCGGTAGGAGACAGCTCTGTATACTAGTCAAGCATATAAGCGTAATCCGGGTTCGACTTGTAAACAATCGCACCGCCTCTAGTTAAGTAGAAGCTCTTTAGGGCTTTCGCTGAAATTCTGTCGCCCTCGTTATCTTCTTCGTTGTCGGACATCTTGAATACGCGGGCTAGCTGCTCTATGTCGAGGTTCGCGGCAACTACTAGCAGCTGTTATTTAATAGCCTTAAGCAGAGTAGTCGCATTAAAGGAGTATAGATCAAACACTTCGGCGATGACACAGCAATTCTCCTGCCTAATCCGAACAACCCGACTACAGCATTAACAATAAACGGCATCCGACGTCGCCGGCTCTAGGAAGATGCACTTGTCGCACACCTCCTAATAGTTCGTGCCGGTAGACTTGTTCTGAGAGATGCACAACACTTTAATCTCCTAGTTGTACTCTTCTAGTAACAGTCTGCTACTACGATGCTTAGCTAGCGGCTTCTAGAACGTCTTGATAATCTTTCTCTGTGTAGACAACGAGTAACGCGACAACAAGGCCTGCGAACGGATGCCTAGGAGATTTAAGATACAATTCATAATCTCCTGCTCTGTTAGACAACTACACCAGACAATAACCTTTTCGCCACAACAGGTGACCTAGTTAGCTAACAGTGCGAGCACAACCCTAATCCTCTCGGATCAGGCGATAAAGCAGTAGAGAACAATGCCGGCGGAACAGGGGGGTACAGTGCAGACTTGGTCGACATGCTCTGTAGGGAGCAGGCTCGCATAGCTATTGCCGCACACACTAGTAACGTGGATGTTTACTAGTAACCGCTACAGGTAATCGAGGTACTAGTTGTTATTATGCAGGATGTAATATTCCTTGTTAATTTCCGCGTTGTCTTTAATGTTGTAGATAGTATCTGCAAAGAATAACAGGCAACAGAAAGAAGCTAGGTTTAAGATGCGTTGATGCTTGCTATTAACAAGTAAATTATCACTGTTAGGTGGCGTATTCTCGTCCCGATAGTAGAGCTTCTTTATGTGAGCTGGAGCCTCCGCGTCCTAAACTTCTTGGGCGATTTTGGCATTTAGGATATTAATTTAAATAGAGACGCTCGGTGGCATAAGAGCCTGCATAGAGTGGATGTCACCACTAGAGTGTGTCTTACACGAAGATTAGTACGTTTGTTAAATAAGCAGGCCCTCTAGCGCCATGCTGATTATACGTCCTTGCTAAACGGCGTCTTTATAGCGATCGAAGTAGTTACTATATGCAGCAGTAGTGCTTGCGAAAAGCTTGTCATGAGCGCTGGCGTCGACACGGTAAGAGTCATAGATCGATCCGTCCCTTATACCCTGTAAAGCCTCCTCGTTTAACGCCGGGTCCTGCATCACTTTAAGCATAGGCAACAGCTTTTCTCCTCCCCACGGCACTAGAGTGGCAGTCAGAAGAATGTAGAAATCAGCAGCTAGCTAGCGGATAGCGACCCAGACATCTGTGTTCCGCTTGCTGATATTGTGGGCTTCGTCAATAATAACTACATCCACGTGACCTTCGAGAGAGCGTTCCTAGTCGCTGGGCGCGCGAGGCAGCAAGCTTAGACCACTCTTGGCTGTTACGCGGTTTTGGCTTAGGTGATCGCGAGCGTGATCGGCGGCAGCGCCTGGTCCATGTCGCGCAGCCAGAGTCCCCTTGCTAACGATAACAATCGTGGCCGCCTTAACGACATTGTTATCGTCGAAGATTTCATAGTAGAACGTAAGTGGGCTCGTCAGGACCTTAACACCACTTAGTAGCACGCTGTCTTTGTCTCGATCGCTCCGATAGATATATAGCATGAAATTAGATGAGAATTTCGCGGCGTCGTCAGCGACTTGTTCGAGTAAGTGGGTGTCGGTTACCTAGAATTTGATCTTCGGGGGGCAGGTCGCTATATACGACTCTAAGCCGGCCTAGTCTTCCTGTTCGCGGAGCGCATTCTGATCGATCTGACGTTCGTTCATGAGCTGCATTATTAGTTAGCATAGTAACTTAACTACAACAGTCCGGATAATAATAGGTAGAAAGGCACGACTAGAGTGCCACGCGTGCAACTATACTGGATAGTCCAAAATCGCGACTAAGAGAAGGGAGAGAGAATGTAGGTAGTTCTCGGATTGTGTTATACAAACACCCGGCTTATTCTAGTTCTTAGGCTAGGTTTGGCCGGGTGAGTGTATAGAAGGCCGAGTGGGAAGAGAGGAAGAATATAGGAAGTTCTCGGATTATGTTATACAAGCACCCGGTTTGTTCCAGTTCTTAGGCTGGATTTAGCTAGGCGACTGTACAGAATGCCGAGTGGGTAGAATAGAGAACAATAAGGGGAAAGAAGAGGGTTTACATACTGACAACACTGTGCCTAAGGCACTAATTGTCTTACTAATACCTGTTGCATCTGCACAGGTGAGGCCCGCTGAACCTGTGCTAGTCATAATGCGTTTTCGAGCAGCCACGGTAGCCGCGAAGATGAAGAGTACTTGTAGCTACAGCAACGATCGCTTACTCTAACTAGGAAGAGTTAGGTGCGACTAATGGGCGATGTGAAGCTTACTCAATGCGTTTCGAAATGTCTCCGCCGTAATCGTTCCCTAAGTGAAGGCACTTAACAGCGTAGCCTGCGTCTCGCGCTATTCCTTGTCGTTGGTATTAATAGGTACTAGTGTCTTGTTTAACCACGTCTCGAGACCGTCCCCTGCCTCGTGTGCGACCGAGTCGTGGATGTTAGCTAAATTACGCTCCGCCAGCACGTTACTGTGTTGCATTAGGTCCTGGAGATAAGTGTTGTGTCGCGAGTAGCCGGTAAGTTGGTGAAGGAGCTTGTGACGCTTTTCCGCAACATAATTGGCTGGGAACATGCCACTAATAATCTTGTTCTTGTCGGCTGCAGAGTTTGCCTCTTCGCCGTTGATTAAGGCTAAATGTTTCTTCGAAAAGATGTTAGTCTTGGCGATGACCTTTAGATGTTCGTAGTATGCCTCGGCGCTTATTAGATCCGACTCCTATAGCTCTTGTAAATACTGCACAACTAATCTTAATGTGTTGTTCTTTGGATCGATACGGCCTTAGTCTTCCTAGTTAACCTCTGCGTCGGCATCTACGTCTAGAAGATGTTCGCTTCTAATTACATGTGCTGTACTGTTTGCTCCTTAGACAAAGTGACGCCACTACGGGTTTTGTGAAGTGTCATTGCCTATGCTTCCGCGCAGGTCGGCTGCACTTGTTATTGTCGGAACTACTACGTCGTCGTTGTCGGGCCCCTCTTCGGCGTCGCTTGAGAACACATTATCGGCATCGACGTCCTGCATCTTAACATCACCGCTTCTATCTGTGGCCTTGCCTTTTCCCTTAACGTCCGCCTTCTGCTGCCGCGCTGCCTTCTTCGGTTTCTGTGGCTTTGCCTTTGATCTACTCTTAGCGGCTAGGCGTGCCCGCGCCTCTATATAATACTTGTTAAAGAGCAGGTATACTGCGTAGACTCGGTCGTTGTATAAACAACGCGGAACGGGACTAGAAGAAAATGACGCGGGATCTTCATCGTTAAAGAGGATTCTGCGTGCGATGTAAACGAACCGCGCAATCTAATGTGAAGGGCTCCAGCTGCTCGTGCGGGTCGCTATTAGGTTGGTAATAGAGTTCTGCGAATAGCTATCCTTCGAAAGCGCATCTTGCAGCACCGCGATCACTAATAGAAACTGCGGGGATGTAGATTTGTTGTCTCTAAGGAGTCTGGCTTCGATACACGTCTCTATGCCTGCTCGAATAGCGCTATAGACAGCCTTAGTCTTGTCGATGTAGGCCTTAAAGGCTTTCTTGTCGGTGCATCTAAAAAAGGGCATAAGGTTCTGGTACGAGTTAGAGGGGCGTTTACCTTAATACTTTTGCAGTGCGGTTATCTGTGTCTGGACGGACTAGAATAGGGGATGCATTATAGGCGTTGCTAACTAGTCCGGCGCGTCCTTCTCGTAGTCGTGGAACCTATCGTCGCTAGGGGGCCGCGTGAATCCGCCCATAATTACTGTCTACGTGGTCGTGCTAGCGGTCTGGAATACTGCGTTAGTATGCGTTTACAGAGGGGCGGGTATTAATAGACACACACATACTGTTTTGGGTGCGCGGTACAGGCCTGCGGGAATATCTAGTGTAACTTTCTCGCGTGGAGTGGTTCCTTGTAGCTATACGATAAATCGTGGTTAGCGTAGTGTATTAGAGAGGTGGGCAATTCTAGTTAACAACGTACTCGTGCCGCCTCCGCTGCGAAGAATAATGCTTGGTAAAGACCACCCGGATAAATCTAGTGTAGAAACTAGATTTGACCGGGTTCTAGTATAGCTACATATTAAAGAAATTAGTTATAGGCTTAACAAACAACCTAAGCAATCGGCCCCGAACGCGTGGTAAATCCAAATTGTAAAATCTATGTTGCAAACTCTACTAGCACTGCCCCCAGTCTTCTTACAGTTGCCTACACGCGGTTTCTTTCTAATTGTTTGTGCTACAGGGTGGCGGGTAATTCCAGCTACGGGCTGGTCTGTTGTCGGATTTCAGGTGTTGGTAGGTTTTCGGTCGAGTTTGGTTGTCTAGTGTTCGTTCAGATAGCTTCTACGTTGATATTGTTGTATTACGCAGAGTAAATAAGAGAGAGAAGGTGTAAGGGAGTAGGATTGCAAAAGACGTCGCCCTCGCTACCTCTAAGTCTTGGCACGCTAGTACGGCGCTAGGCTTTGACCTTACCCGATTAGGCTAGAATAGGTTATGTAATCGCGCTCATCGTCACGTGTTTCTCCTTTCACTCGGCACCAGCTTGCTCTGTTGTGTTTTTATAAAACTGGATTTGTCCGGCCTCTTGTAGGTGTACACATGGACTAGATTATCTTAAGTTAGGCTTTTAGTTTGTGTCTATTCTACCTACAGAGTCCCGGCGATTTATAGGCGGCAGAATCCTACAGTATTAGAGGTCGCGCGAGTGACATTAAGTGACGTCTTGGGGATTGTTACACTAGTGGTGTAGGTTTCGAAGTAGATGCATAGAATTGTCTGGTCTCTTGTAGAGGCTCTATAAATACTCTATCTTACAGGTCTTTGTTGTCTACGGATAAGAGCGGGTCGAGCCTATAACTATGAAGAAAGAATGTCTGTGTAATCTAGTTGACGTTAAGTACTAGTCGACTAGCTTTAAAGTCGTCTTTGTACGGCTCTATGTATGTAAAGTAGGTGCGCATGTCTACGTCTTTGTCCCTATTGAACATTAGTTGTATCTTTTTAATCCTTTCTTCCTATCGCACGCGGGCATTAGAGCATTTTGACTACAGTATAACAAAGGTGTCTAGGATCGCATTCCTGTCGACACATGGGACACTCTTGTCTGGCATCTACAGTGTCTGACCTGTTCTATCGGGGCTCTATTGGGGGCAGTAGTTGCACGGCATGAGGCAGGACCAACACATGCCTTTACCAAACCCCTCTCTTATCCTCGTTCTGCGAAAGTCGTTGACAAGCTTCCTAATAAATCTGTAATCGCATAAGGTACGGTTGTGATTAAAGGAACGTCTTTCCACAAAGCATACTACGCAGTGATTAATCTAGAAATTTTGTGTAGTAGGAAGCTCTTCGAAGAAGAGTTTGCTACGTTTGGCTACTTTGTCGTTGTACGTGTTAGCGTGAAAGTCGAGTTGCTAGTTCTGTTTTGCTAAAGTATGGGACACGTTAGGCTCCTGTCTAGTAGAAGAGGGGGTTAGTGTCGGCGGTAGTAGAGATTCGACGTGTCTTTTCTTGCGAGGTGTTTCGACAGGGCCTGTAGAAGTGGCAGGGGACCTTGTAGACGGTAGATAGTAATAGAGAAAGGTGCGGCTAGGTGTAGAGCGTGACGATGGTATCCTATACGCCGGAGAAGAAGCTGCATTAAACCGAAGGGTGTGTTGCGCGTTAGACATAGGAAGGGACTGTAGGGTTTGGTTCTGCACGGGGGTGCAAACCGCGGCTCTGTTTGGCGTAGAGGCGTCGAAGCTGTCTTGTAGTGCACGCTTGCTACGTTGTGCACACACGTTACAGTACTCTTCTTAGTCTCTACATGTAAGGCGAGTTTTGTCACTGTTAAAGTACCGCGTAAGAACTCGTCGCCTACATGCAGGATAGGCCGCATCAAGTTGTACGAACTAGTCAACCGTGGCGCGGTAGTGTTGTAGAGCTTTCTTATAATAGAAGTCGGGCAATTGTGCCGAGACGAGTACCCATGCAAAACAGCGCCGTCCGTCTCTGCCCCCACGCCCTAATCCTTGCACTAGGTTGATAAGATAGTCGGGAAGAGTTACCTAGAGAACGCCGTCGATATTAGGAATGTGAATGCCGACCAAGAACGCGGTTGTTGCGACAAGCACGCCTGTACTGCAAGAAGAGAAGCTCATCTAGGAGGCCTTGCGGTCTTCTATGTCTATTTGCCTATAATATACTGCGCAGTTCAACGCCGTGCCTAAATTATTTGCTATTTCAACAAAGGGTACGTAGACAAGAAGCTTCTTGGCCTAGGTCGCTTCAGTTCGAATGTAGCTAGCAAGGAATTCGGTCTCTTCTCCTTCTGTTAGCGCAAGGCGACGCACTTGCCAAGCTAGGTTCGTCCGATTAGTTGGTGTACGGAAGAGAACAGTGTCCGTCAGCAGAGAAAGCAACTGGAAAAACTCGACTTTCTGTTTAACCAGTATCGTCGCTAACAGGAGAGTGAGGCGAACGCTAAATCTTACTACCCTTCGCAATTTACCTAGGTGAGGTCGGTACGTGTAATTATTCAAGAGCACGAAATAAACCTCGTCTAGCACGATACGCTCTAAGTCGCTATAACTGTTTAGGCGTTGCACTATTTCTACAAAGGAGGGTTTAGCGAGTGCCTCTAGTGTCGCTAGAATAATAGACGCAGATTGGTCGCAGTGTCCGTCTTCCTAAATGCTAGCACGGATATAGAGAGCCTTGCAGTGTGTGGCGATGTCTTGTCGTAATGCGGCGAGCGGAACAATAACAATGCTCTGCCGGTAGTCGCGGTAGCAGTAAGGAAGAAGAAATGCTAGGCTTTTGCCCGCCCCTGTGCTAGCGATATAGGTAACAACAGTGTCGCCACGCATAATAGCTTTAATAACGTCTTCTTGTATTAGGCGAAACACGGCCTTTTCACTAAAGTTTTCACGCAACAGGACCTTGTAGTCGTACCGAATGCGTTGTTGTAGGTCGACAGTCGGAGTAGAAGGCGGCCGAGCAGAGCAGCCGTCTTTGCCTTCTTGCTCAAAACCTAAGGCGGAGTGCCATTTAACAGAGACCTTAAATTAAGATTTTGCGCGTTCGAATTTCTTTTAAAACACAGTAATAATAGTCTGACCGTAGATAGTGGTTCCTGTTCTAGCAGAGTGGCCTGCCTGCATTTCGCGTTCTTCTGCGTCTGCGGCACTTACCATTTCGTTAATCTCTTCTAGCGCAAGCTCCTAGGGTATGCGCTTATCGACATCGAACTTCCGTCCAAATGCGATGATAAGATGCCGCATTGTATTAATGCCAATGCGGCACTCTATCCACTTCTCGGTAACCTTAATAATGACACTAGACAGACGCTAGGAGTTAGTTAGTTGCTGACTATCTTTGTCGGCCTAAAGAAGACTGCTAGTAGCACGGGGAAGATGCAGTTCTTTAAAACTAGTTAGAGCTGCATACTAGAGAAGGACATAGAAGGGTCGAATAAGCCAAAGATACTACACCAACAAGCTGCCGATAGGGCAGGGAAGAAACCAATACACAATCTTAACAGTCTTGTCTACGTTGTACCCTTTGTAGTACTATAGCACAATAGCAACGAGCCTATTGTACAAAAAGATGTTGCGAAGTTCCCTGTTGCCTAGATTTTCGTGGTGTACACTAAGCAGTTCTGTACCTCGCGCTAGCTAGCCGCTAGTAGTATGCACAAGGGCGAGAAGGAGGTCTAGGAACCTTTGAACGCTATCTAAGTAAGCCTTAATCTAGGTGGCGTCCTAAGAATTGTTAAGAAGGACATTCTTGCGCTAAGTGCGAATAGAGTCTAATAGTTGTTTATAGACAAAGTCGGATTGTAACGCTAAGGCAGGCGACTTAGGATTAAACAGTCTAAATCCTGTGTCGCGGTTGCTTGGGTTTTCGACTATGTCATCCTATAGAATAGACGGCATAGACCCCTGCTCTGGCACAAGTGTAAGCTTGCGCACGAGGGTAGTAGCCTCTTCATACACGTTATGGACCATAGACGTATACTTAGAGAGTGTTGTACGGATACCGCGAAGGGTTACAGTGTCGCTATTCTAGTTTACAAAGGCGTTAAGGTTCTCTCTATATCGGAAGCGGCTTAGGTACCGAGCAGTCTTAATAAGCCAACACATAGAGGTTTGGTGCTCCCGCGTTAGATAGTTGTAGATCTAGTTCTTGAAAAGGTCTGCAGCGTTCCGGTTGCTGCAATCGTCTCTACGGCTTTGAGCTGCAATAGCCTCGCTCTCTTAGGTTAATAGGTACATTTTGCCCTCATCGACAGCACTGTCTGCGTTCGCTTCTTTCTGTACCGGGCAAGGCATAGCAAACGATTCCCTAAACTTTTAAATGCTAGCTAGGCGAACTATCTTCTTCAGCGCGCTAATATCTGTAGCAAAGTTGTATACTTCGCGCAGTCCCTGACGCTCCCGGGAAATACATTGGAATCTAGTGGCGATAACAAGTAGATGCTCAAACTCGTTCTAGAGAGACGTGTGTTTAATAAGAGTAAGCTAGAATTCGTGGCATTGTTGTTCTAGAGCTTCTAGGTTAGTACGGTTGTGTCTTGCGTTAAGTGAGGGAAAGACCCTATAGTAGCTGTCTAGTTGCTCGACTACGCGCTTCCACGCCTGTTGTTGCACAGCAGATAGCACAAGCTAGCTAGAACTAGGCTTCTTAGACACTAGCACCTAGAACAAAAAGACAAAGACCTTTTGTAGAGGAAAGGCGTGTTAAAGTAACCTGTTCTAGTACGCCTTAAGTGGGTGTACGGGTACATGTTTCTTGTCCTCTTGCATTACACGGATACAGGCGTAGCGTAACACTTTAGTTGTTGAATTCTGCTAGGTGCGCACTATACTCTTAACTGTGTTGTACAGATAGAAGAGAGATAGCTTAGTTACCTGCGTTGGCGTATTAGTTAAAGTATACGCCTCTTTCTAAGTCCGTGGCAGTATCTCTAGAAAGCGTGTGTAGGATAGCTATAGGCTAGTTTGTATAGTCGGCGCCGAGGGCACAGCTGCAAGCTGGGCTTAACGTTCTTCCTTTGCCTATGCCTCTGCTTTCCGCAGTTGTTCTTCTACATTGCGGAGTGCGCTGTTGTTGTAACTTGGCGGGGTTACAAGCAGTGGCTTGATGTACTGTGGCTAGACGCCTAGAGAGGTGTGTTTGTTGTTGCGTTTGTTTGCGTTAGGGGTGGGGCTGCGCGCCTGTATTAGTAGAGGCTCGTCTCTAGTGTAAGTAGAGTGTGTTACTTTAAAGAAGCGTTGCATAGCAGCGTTGGTATCTGCAGACACGCCCCTAAAATAGCGTTGAGCGGACACAGTTCGCGTATACTCTTGCAGCGGAGAAGTGCCCTGAGTTTCACTAGCTGCATGAACACTATAGGCCTTTCGCAAGTGCTCCTTTATATTCTTGTCGGCACTCTTTTAGGTAGTAATATGCTCGCATATGCTGCATATACAGCCCTTATACACAGAGAGATGCTTGATTTATAGAAGTAGCTGTCTGTCGGGCTAGACAAAAGAGAACTCGTCGTAATTGGCTTTTAACGGGTGCGATGCTTCGAGAGCAAGGGCTTCTGCTTGCATACTAGCACGTTGCTTTAGCTTAACGTTGTAACTGTAATGCTTGTTGAGATAGGCCTTAACACTGCGCGGTAGCACGACTTTCAGATAAAAGAGGCAGATAAGAATGCTATAGTTAGCATTTAAAATAAACATTTCAAGTAGAGCGGGCATAATGTAACGCCAGCGTAAATAGGTAGAGAGGTCCGGCGACAATATTGTAGTAAGACGTGTTAGAGGCTGTTGTTAAGAGGAGAACAAAGTCTTTTAACCTGCATAGAGAGAGAAACTAGCTGCGAAGCGGTGTAATAAAGCTGTTCTATTGTGCCCTGAGGATGCACAGAGTGGGCGCCCCTTCGTCTGAGTTGTGGGAAATTATACCGCTACTAGTAGCTCTGTTGCTTTGGTCCGCATGTGGTTGGAAACACCGGCTAAATTAATCTTGCACATCGAGTGGCGCCTAGGCTATCGGAGGCCGGGCATTCTAAAATCTAAGCCCCGGCGTTCTTAGCGTTCTTAGCGTTGCCTATACCGCAGACGCTAGGTAACATCTTATGCTTAATAGCATGCACTATCCCTATTGCGCATACGTGCGCTAACTAACACAGCTATGCAGCTGCGGAAGCTTGATCTTGTTCTAGTCCCTGTTAATAAAGACGATAACGTTAGTTTACTAGTCTAGGACGCTTTTACAATGTTAGAACCCTATGTAGCGGTATTCTACGTCCTGCTAGACACGGTAGAGCCTGTCTGGGCCTTTCTCGCACGCTCCTTAGACAATGCAATCCGCTAGATCTGTTGACAAGTTAGCAAGAAACAACTCTTAAAGTACATTTAGTAGGTTTACGACAATTCTTAAGCGGACACGGAACGCGCCTCTGCTAATCTAACTAACGAAGACTGCGAGCGTTTCTTAAAGCGCGTACGCAAGGAAACGACTACAAAACAAGTGAATAAGCGCCTGAAGGATTAACTAGATTATGCGTTGGTGGAAACAGTAGCAAATTTCTAGGACATAGTTACTGCGAAAATAAATAAGATTGCGTATTCTGATTATAAGCTTAAGTACTAGAATGTAGCTAAGACATTTAAGCGCATAGGTATTAGTAAGGTAGCTAAAATAATTAACTGTGCGAAGGCAGTTGCTACAGTTAACTGTTTGCAAGAGTGGAAGGCAGTTCTAGGTACGTAGAGGCAGTTGCATTAAGAAGGTTCCTGTTTATTCGCGACTGTAGGATTAACTAGACATAACATTGCAGAAGACACGACCGCTAGAGCAGAAGACGCGACTACTAGACTAAGCGACGATACGGACACAGTTCCTGATACACAAAACAACTAGCTAGTGTTGTCCTAAGCTAACGTAGGTAGAATGTTAACTAACGTACTAACTGCGAGTGAAGTTAAAGGAATCTAGAGATTAGTTGCGACTGTACGAAAGAGGGAAACCGCGGATATACTCGGCAATATGCGGCATCGCTAGGACATGTTAACACTCTACGCTAAATACGAACGTCTAGAATGTCTTTTGCGTAGTAGAATTAATCTAAAAAGCACACAAGGGCGGGGTGTAGCGACAGTAGCGCGAGAGCAGCTGTTTGCTAAGATTAGTGGCGTTACACTTTGTATATAGAACAGATAGTTGGAATACAGAAAGCGATGGTTTATGCTGCGAGAGAGATTTAGAGTAGGAATCTTCGCCTTGCTTCTAAGAGGTGGGGTGCTAAATTTATTTATTGAACGGAGACTAATCGCGCGTCTACAGGACTAGATGAACATAGTAGCGATCTGCAATAGCGATGCCGCGGATATAGCAAAGGTTATAGGACTGATCTTTACAAGTTGTATAAGAGCGGAGTTCCTGCTAACACAACTTCTGCTAGAGTCTGTTAAGGAGTCTAACCTTGTTAATTAGACCTTCGCGGATCTACTCGCCCCTGGTTAAGATACTTAGCGGGACTTTGAGGCAGTCTAGGACTTAATAGACGAGGTAAGTTAGCCTAATTCGCTAGCGTAAATAGTAGCAATACAAGAGGACGGGTAATTCTAGGTATGCTTTACTATTAAAATCCTGTTAATTTGCGCATACAAACAGGCGGGTTCTTATAGGCGTAAGAGGTGGGGAATACCTAGTAATACCTAGGGATTTGTACGCGCACGACGTTAGGACTTTACCTAGTAATACCTAGGAATTTATAGGCACAAGACGTTAGGATTTTATTCTAAGAACATAGATGCAATCTAGTAGCATAGTTTCTATGCATAAGGTAGTGGGAAACAAGCCTAGAAGTTGTAATGCTTGTAGTGTCGAGCGCACTTCCGGGGTTGGCTTGCGCTGTTAGCGCACTTCCGGGGTTAGCTTGTAGTGTTAAGCGTGCTTCCGGGGTCGGCTTGCGCTGTCGAGCGCGCTTCCGGAGTTAACTTGCGCTGCCCGCGGGC
>Ga0265797_10006009_pt1 | contig 17447 bp, 15 predicted proteins | sample P2T30metagenome_FD_192433 | JGI IMG/M metagenome (GOLD analysis project Ga0265797, IMG submission 192433) | Plant litter microbial communities from East Loma Ridge, Irvine, California - P2 T30 | ecosystem: Environmental > Terrestrial > Plant litter > Unclassified | place: USA: California...
AGTCATGCAGAAGCAGCGCGAGCTACAGGCGGAGAAGCATGACAAAGGACATATTCATCGCTGGCAGCTAGCGAGACTGGGGCTCGGTAGGAAGCTGGTGGTTCGGCCTGAACGCAGCGGGTCTAGCAACGGGTCGTTGCAGAGCATGTCGTCAGGACATCCCACTCTGTATCAACGTATGCCATCAGAACACCATCCACAGCGCTTGCGATCAGTACACCAGGTTACCCATCAGGGTACGCCACCAGGACACAACTATCAGGGATAGCGTGAAATGGGAGAATTATGGACAAATGCGTCTTTTCGAATTGGATGTTGGCAGGTTTTTGTGGGGTATCATGGTGAGCAATCCCAAAGAAAGAAGTGGTTATGGAAGCAACAGCTACACGCTTTTTCTTCCGTCAAATAAAATTAAATGATAATTTTGAAGTGGACTACTGAATGGCAAGTCAGTGGTGAGGGTGGTGTCGTTGCGAAGATAGCAGGAACGACTTACGAGTGAAAGAATGAGGCGCATACGAGAGACAGGACGTTGCTACGGAGAACAGCGAAGACGTATAGACTGAAGGGTCGTTGTTGTCGAATGTTCAGCGTAACGTGTCAGCTTCTACATCCCGGGGTTATCGACTTTTGGTACTGCAGAAACGTGCCACTACAAATCGTGATGTGTCGCAAGAGTTTGTGCTTCATAACCAGAAGTTGAGGTTTGCCGCGGCGTTGCACAACAGCCGGACGTCATCACGACGCTGATTCGCCAATTGGCAGCCTACGATGGATCAAATGCTCGCATCAAGTGGAACGCATGCAAAGCAACAGGGAACAAGTGCGGCATTCCCTTTCATAACACAGCGTGGGACCCGCAGCGATATGGATGCAGCAGATTCCGCAACACGTGCGTCGGATGCGCCCACTCGATTGGATGCCACGCTTGGCAGATGAGGGAGCTTGAGCCGTTCACGATCGACAGCCAGTCCGTCCTAGCTTCCGCCAGACTCTGCAGCGGATGCTCTTTCTCTCACTGCGTGAAGTCTATTTCGCAGTGCATCATTCTTAGACGCCTTTTACTTCACACCCGACAGCTTGCCGGCGTGCAATTGAGGCGGCATCGCGCAGCATGAGGTTGGCAGTCCCTCCAATGGTCGCACGTCATGTCGGCGGGAGCTAACGCGCGTGCACAGGTTCGGGCAGCAGCTTAAGCAGTCGCTCAACAAGCAATGGGTCTTCTACTACATCGACTACGAGGGCCTGAAGAACGCCCTGCGCGTGCACCACCAGTGGGACGAGGCCGCGGAGAAGAACTACCTGGAGCTGCTGGACAAGGAGCTGGACAAGATCTACACGTTCCAGCGCGTCAAGAGCGAGGAGATCATCCGGCGCATCGCCTCGTCGGAGAAGGAGGTCAGCGATGCCGTGGCGAGCGCGCAGCAGCAGCAGCAGCAGGGGGCGCTGAGTGACGAGGCCGAGGAGGGCTTCGACCTGCTGGAGGAGGACCTGAGCGACATCATCGCCGACGTGCACGACCTGGCGCGCTTCACCCAGCTCAACTACACGGGCTTCCAGAAGATTGTGAAGAAGCATGACGTATGTTTGTATTGTATTATACCATGATACATACCCTTTGGTGCTGACGTACTCAGAAAAACACGGGCATGGCGCTCAAACCCGCCTTCGCCGCGCGCCTCAAGAGCAAGCCCTTCTTCCAGGACAACTACGACAACTACGTCGTCAAGCTCTCGCGCCTGTACGACACGGTCCGCACGCGCGGCAACCCCACCAAGGGCGACTCGGCGGCCGGCGGGAAGCAGCAGAACTTTGTGCGCCAGACGACTAAGTACTGGGTGCATCCCGACAACATCGTCGAGCTGAAGCTCATCGTCCTCAAGCACCTGCCCGTGCTCGTGTTCAACCCGGACAAGGAGTTCAAGGAGGAGGACGCCGCAATCACCTCCATCTACTTCGACAACACCGACACGTGGGAGCTGTACCAGGGCCGCCTGAAGAAGACCGAGGGCGCCGAGGCCATCCGCCTGCGCTGGTACGGCGGCATGAAGTCGGACACCATCTTCATCGAGCGCAAGACGCATCGCGAGGACTGGACCGGCGAGGAGTCGGTGAAGGCGCGCTTCAAGCTCAAGGAGAAGAACGTCAACGCCTATCTGCGCGGCGAACTGCGGCCCGAGCAGGTCTTCGAGAAGGAGCGCAAGGAGCAGAAGCGGCCCGAGAAGGACATTGCGTCCGACGAGCAGCTCGCCCGCGAGATCCAGTACCGCGTGCTGACCCGCAAGCTCGAGCCCGTCACGCGCTCCTTCTACCACCGCACCGCCTTCCAACTCCCCGGCGACGCCCGCGTCCGCATCTCCCTCGACACCGAGCTCAGCATGACCCGCGAAGACAACCTCGACGGCAAGAAGCGCGCCGGAGACAACTGGCGGCGCACCGACATCGGCGTGGACTGGCCCTTCAAGCAGCTGCCCGCAGCAGACAAGGAGCTCTTCCCGTATGCCGTTCTCGAAGTCAAGCTACAGACCCAGGCCGGCGGAGAGCCACCCCAGTGGATTCGCGACCTTACTTCCTCCCACCTCGTCGAAGCCGTGCCCAAGTTCTCCAAGTACATCCACGGCACCGCAACCCTAAACCCAAAGCGCATCAAGCTCATCCCCTACTGGTACCCGCAAATGAACGTCGACATCCGCAAGCCTAGAAGCCACAACTTCGGCATCGAGCGGCCCGGCGCCAGCACCGAAATCAGCACCAGTGGCAACCTCGACGATGACAGCGAAGACGAGGACGGCCTGCCTGCCGCCCACGGCGCAGACGGTGCAGACGACGACGAGCGCCTCCGTCGCCTGCGCGACGCCCGCGACGTCATGGAGCAAAACGAGATGAGACGCCAGCGCGGCGACTACGGTACACTTGCAAATGGCAGCGATCCCAACACGCTCGACATCGAAGAACGTGTCGCTGCCGGACGGCGCACGCGCGACGACGACTACCCCATCTACGACTCGGACAGCGAAGACGAAGAAGACGAGTACGAAGCTGCGCGACGCAGGGGCGGCCTCACGTATGCGATGAAGTGGGCTGAGCGCACCGCGTCGAATATCGGAAGCACTCTCATCACGGGGCTCAGCAAGGTAGTTCCGAAACCAACGCCTACGGATGTAGGTGATGGCGGTTTTTCGCTGGGTGTACCAACGTGGAAGCAAGCCGGTGAGGTGAAGCGCTTCAAGGCGCCGAAGGGGAAGCGTATCCACGTCCCCGTCCGCGTCGAACCCAAGGTCCAGCTCGCCACCGAGCGCACATTCCTCTCCTGGCTCGAATTCAGCATCTTGCTCGGCTCCATCGCCGCCACCCTGCTAAACTTCGGCGACAGCCTGTCATTCGCGGCCGCCTGGGCTTTCACCATCATCGCGTGCATAGCGCTGTGTTACAGCGCGGGTCTGTACCTGTGGCGTGTGAAGAAGATCAGGGAGCGCAGGGCGGTGACCTATCATGATAAGTGGGGCCCGAGTTTCTTGTGTTTGGGCTTGTTTGCGGCTGTGAGTGTGAGCTTTGGGTATCGGTTTGGGAAGGGAGGTTTTGAGGGGGGACTGAAGGGTTGAATCAGGGTTTGGAGAGGCATGAGTGGTGTGTTGTATTGTTATGTTTTGTGCATGGAAAGTTTGGGAGGGGGCGTGTATAGTTAGTCAGTGCGCGCGGCAAATGTACCGCAGTGTATAGTTTGGATTTGGTAGCGAATGCGGTGAATTCCACCGATTTGCAATGACTGAATATCATCAATCAAAAATGAGATGGAATTCTTGTCCTCAGATTATATATTGTTCGCCGAAGGTTCCTACGCACGGTATTATATACGTTAGCATGTCACACTTCACATCAGAGGCCGAGGCACAAGGTCAAAATGAAATATGTGAGTATCATTGGTATGCAGTAAATGTTTAAAGACTTCGCTCTATGCGCACTTCCCTCCTCTGAATGACAAGGAACTGTGATGTAAAGGATTAAGGGCTATAAATGACGCAATATGGTACGCAAGGGAGATATGACGCTGATTGTGGGAAGTACGTATGCTGATGAAGATGCGGAAGGGATACATGCCAAGAGTGAAACGGAAAGAGTGCACTGTGTTTTTCGCCCCGGACACACGCGTGCCGCATCCTGTGGCGGTATGTGGTCATCTCTAGTGCTCTTCAGAATCATAGAAGACGTCGTCGGCATCCTCAACGAACACAAAGCTTTCGGAGGAGCTTGCATCGGAGTTTGAGCGAGGGGCGGAGGATCCGGATGACGCTGAAAAGAAATGCATCTCTGAAACAGACGAAGTCCTGGCCGCCGAAGAGGTTGACGCCGTATGTGCCCTTGAAGATTGGAATTGCATAGAGACAGTCGATGAGGCAGAACGTGTGTACTGCGATGTTCGGACGCTGATTGTAGACGCGCCTGAAGCCGAGCGCGACAACATAGCATTGGCGATGTTGTCCGTGAGCGAGATATGCGCGACATCCTCTGACGTGAGCGTTGACATATCCTCCATGTAAATCTTGTCGTGATACGGACGAGGCGAGACAATAGTGAGGCTGCCGTTATCACTGCTTTCGGAATCATCGTCGTCGTCGACGTCAAGATCGGTAACGTGGTGAACTCCAGACCGGCGAGCAATGCGGCCAAGGGTGGCGAAGAAGCCAGCAAATGAGTGGACGCGCGTGAAGCCTCGGTGAGCCGTCGGGTAAGTCGTTGCGTGAGCCTGAGGGCTGCCTGCACGATCACAAGAAGCCGCGTCGACCAAAACTTGTATGGTGAAAGCGTTGTAAAGCGTCGACTGGGATGTCGGTGTAGTTTCAGCAGATGCTACGAGATCGTGTCGTATGGCTTTAATGTCGTCCTTGTGGGCGCAAAGCCAGCAGATAGGATTCCACTTAGATGGTAGGACCTTAATGGTAGGCAGAAGATCGGCAACAGTAGGGAGAGCCGTGTCAGCAATGTCTTCAGGGCGAACCTGGACGAGGGTCGGGTCGAATGTTCTGGGTACGTTGAAATCGCCTTCACCAGCCACCGATTCAAGATCCTCCCGGCGATAGGCAAACTTGTCGTCGCCAAGCTTGAGCCAGTCTGTAAATTGCTCGATCGCCGCCAGCGGTCGGGCTCGGTACTGACCACAATGTTTCGCCAGCTCCGCGGTGCAAATCTTGCTGCGAGCAGGAAATTGTGCAGCAAACGCTGAGGCGAAACGGTCGATGGCCTCAGGACTGTAGATGTTTTGTTTGTCAAGGCCGAATATGCGTTTGAACGTGAGTTCGGCGGTCACTTTCGTCGCGAAGTCGATCTTAAACTTTTCATCGCAACGACCTGCACGGAGTAAAGCCTCATCAAGCTTCTCCGGACAATTCGTCGTCATCAGCAAAAGGCGACCTGCTGCTGCGTCCGCTCCATCTATAACATTGAGTAGGGCGCTCAAGGATACCTTTTTGTTGATGTTTGGCAGGGACAATGCGCATTTGACCTCTTCTCTTATCCCTGACTTGGTAAGTGTCGATGTCAACCCCGAGTTGGTTAGTCAATATCTCCTTGACTTTGAGGAGTTCGTAAGCGGCATCTTCTTGAGCAACTGCGTGTTCGGTAATCAAGCGCTCGAATATAGCTTCGTGAGCTGCATCGATTGGCCTCATAGGATCGTGCCAAGCATGGTCGTTGATCTTGTCTTTCCCTTTCGCATCGCGATCTTCCACATCCGCTCCTGCACAGTCAACATCCTCGAGAAGCACAACGCACTTCAAAGGCAGGCGATCTAATGCACTCATCAGGTCCTTGTCATCCATACTTTTGAGTGTGATAAGGATAAGGGGGACGCCTGCGAAGGATTAGGAACATGCTTGATAAACCTGAATGTGCATTTTGACTTACTGAAGTGGGACGCGATTGCTACGGAGATGCATGTTTTACCTGTGCCTGGCGGTCCATGAAGAAGATACCCTCGGCGATATGGCTGTGATGTGGTCTCATAGAAGTCGCGCGAGTCTTCCGAGAACATCTGAACGTCATGGGTGATTCTCTCCTTCAGCTCCGGCTCAAGATCGATGGAAGACAGCGGGCGCTTGGTACGTTGCGTAGTGGCGTCATCCGAGCCAGCAATTATCTTCGTAACACCAAGCTGTGTGCTATCGACAGACTGCCTTCGAATCTCAGCGAAAAGCTCCAAGACTGGTGCATTGCTGTGTCCAAAACAACGAACAATGAGCTTTGCTATATTCTGCTTTGAAGGAGCGGCCCATGAATCCTCATCCTGTGTTAATGTTCCTTCTCTGCCCGTACTGTTCTGTCTCTCAAGAATGAACCAGGTGCCATTATGCGGAAACATCTTTTGTGAATTACCTAGAAGATGCGTTGCCTGACCACTGACGAGTTATTCGTGCTGACCCGAGAAGGTGTACCATGTTTTGGTGTGCGTGGTAGCCTTCTCGCGGGCAAGACGGAGGAGGCCATTGTAAAGCTCCAAGTCCGTGTAAGCAACTGCGATCGACGATGACACGTTCGTCTTGAATTGATCAAAGACGGTATTGAGGATGACCGGAATCGTGGAGCGCGCCGCGTTGGCAGCTACGCAAGCAGCCGCTATCAAGTGGATATCGAGATAGCCACCAGTTCGCTCTTTGACTGCATCGCAAATTTGCTTGAAGGAATCGGTGTTGACAACTGCGAACAGCCCGAGATTGCCCGCTGCTGTCATCGCACTAGCGTTCGCGTCCATCTTTGTGCCTTTTGCGTGAGGCTGCGCGCAAGATCCGCCACAAGCTGTACACCAACCACTCATTTCGGCAATTGGTTGATTTGAGGCAACCAGTAGAGTGTGAAGCGTAGTTGCAAGCTGTATTCGCCGTTTAAGGAAGCGTCTTGTTCGTGCTAGGTAGTGGAGTTCACGAATTGAGTCGATAGAGGAACTTGACAAGTAGTGAGAGAAATGAGGGCCAAGACTGGATCAGCTCTTTTGATGGAGCGAAACTTACCTCCACCTGCGCGGAACCTGATCATTGCCCACATTGTTGAATATTGAGAGTCAAATCCACGGTGAACCAGACTTCGCAGACCGAGAAGTATCGCAACATCTGTTGTTGTTTTTCGCACTCCCATTGTGCATGGTCATCGAAAGCCAGGCGGTATTTTCGTTTGTCTCGGAAAGTAGACTAGACATTGCTCTTACTTACGGTACAGAGACCATATATGCGAGGTGAGAGAGCAACGGTCTCAAGAAGAGCGGGGACGCAACCTGAGGAAAATGAGATCAAGAGTGACACCAGGCAAGGAAATGTCTGATTACGAAGAAGCTACGAACAGAGACAATGAATTCGAGGGAAAGAACAGGGCATCCCCGATATACTGCGATGACCAAGGCTGGGTGATATTTCAGCAAAGTCCCGCAAGAATGTGGCAAAGCGTCTGGCTCACTCAGACAGAATGTCATGGTTCTCATTGTGCAGGAGCCATCTTAGCAATAACAGCAAACTCCCAATGCAGGTAGTGCACGCAGATTGTATGTTTTGAGGTTCGTTGTCGAAAGAGTGCACAGGAAAAGACGTCTCGAGTTCATGAGGCATTGCGCTGAATACCCCGCGCGGCTCTGCAGGTGTGCATCAATCCGACGTCTCAAACTTTACATGCGTCACAAACACAATTGCCCTGTCAATAGCATGCCCATAATGGCTGACCCTAGCAATCCAGGCCTCATGAACCGTTCGCCATGTTCGCAGCGCCGCTGCAAAGCATGGCGATGATCCTCCGACAAGGCTCGTGAGCTCATGCAGTGGGCGCAATTTCAGGATGTGATCCGCTTCTGCCGCACATAGATGACCGTCTTCCCAGATTTTGCGCAATTGCCTCCGCTGCGCGAGCTTCGTCTTTTTGCTTCGTACTATCCTCTTGTTTTCGCGTACACGCATTATGACCATCGTTGTTGAACAATGACATTACTATTTTCATTACTGGTCTTATCCTTATCCTTAATATGTCACCTTGCCGATGCGCAGATGATTAGATCGTGGGCGGGTGACCACGGACTTCACGGACGGCAGAATGGGCGGAATGGACAGCCCGACACCAGCGCTTTCAATATTGTCAATGGAAGGGTGTACACACCTGGACTAGGAATAATATTAGCGGTACGCTCCATGCACCATAATCACCAGACGCAATCATCTAACAGAGCCAGCCCCAACCCTTTACCCCCATGGGCGGCGACTTCCTTCACATCGCCCTCGACGTCTCCGGCGATGGCAAACTGCCCGTTCCACCACGCTCCACAAGCGATTCCCTAACCCAAGTCTTTAACTACACGCTCTTCCTCACATCCGACCAGCTGCAAAAGAACTTCACTATTTCCAACATAACGACCACAACGCCCCCGTTCGCAGACATCATGAACCAGGAACTCGGCCAGACGGTCAAACACATCAACTTTGAGTGGCCGGAGTGTCTCGTTGGTGATGGCCGAGACACACAAGGCACCATGCGCGGCGAGTACAACATCAGCCTTCACCAGAACTACCGACTCAACGGCGTTGAGAGATATACGATATTCAATTTGCCCATCAGTGTAACGAATTCGATCAGTCGCTTTCCGGGCGCAGGGCAATTGCAGACGAAGCCAATTCCAGGACCAATGAGCGCGAACGGTGGACGCGTGGCATGCAACACGATTGAGAATCCAATGATGGACTTTAGTGCGCTAGTGCAGAGTGTGAATAACCCACCGGGCCAGCCGATGCAGGACATTACGATTGAGACGAGTGCGAGAAGTGATGGGGGGCAGGTTGGTGGACCGGGTCAAGGTGGAGGCAGCAATGGCGGCAACGGGCAAGGTCAAATCGCACCCAACAACGGTGGCTCACCAGGCGCCATTGGCGGCGCAGCAGAAGTCGTATGCGTCTCCATTTGGAGTGCCCTTGTGTTTTCGACAGCCACTGTAATATTCACAGCGATAGTATGGTAACATCACACACGAAGCTCTATTCCTTCATCAACCCTTTCCTTCCATTTCACCACTCCCTAATTTCCCCACCCGGTCCCACAAACCCCGGACTAACCCACGCTTTCGCCCCTACACTCTCCCTCCTAACCCACTCCTCATCGACCTCAATGCCCAGACCCTTCCCCGTCAACATATTGATATACCCATCCTCTACATTCCAAACTTCTGGATTCTTCGTATAACTCGTCAAATCTTGGCTGCCCGCGTTATAATGAATCCCCAGACTCATCTCCTGGATCGCGAAGTTGGGTAGAGTGCAGTCCACCTGACAACACGCTGCTAATGCTATTGGACCTAAGGGGCAATGCGGCGCAATAGCCACGTCGTACGTCTCCGCCATAGACGCGATACGGCGCATCTCAGATATACCGCCAACGTGACTGATGTCCGGCTGCAAGATGTCAACGCACCCAGCCTCAAGGAACGGCCGAACGTCCCAGCGACTATGCAGCCGTTCACCCAGCGCAATTGGACAAGATGTTTGCTGGGCGAGATCTTTGATGCCGCCGATGTGTTCGGATAGTATGGGCTCTTCGATGAACATGGGGTGGTGAGGTTCGAGTAGGCGCGCGAGTTGTTTGGCCATGGGCTTGTGAATGCGTCCGTGGAAATCCATGCCGGCATCCATGCCGAGGTCCTTTACGATTTTGAGGCGTGTGACGGCGGAACTGAGGGAGGACGGACTGTCAAACCAGCCGATGTCTTCTGTCGCGTTCATTTTTACGGCGGTGAAGCCTTGGGATTTGCGTACTTCGCTTTCATGGTCTCAGCATCGGACTTTGGTATGTCGATGGGAACTTACGCCTGTGCTTTCACATCGCTGGGTCGATCCCCACCAATCCAAGCATACACTTTCAACTTATCCCTCACCTTCCCACCAAGCAGCTGATAGATAGGCAGATTCAACTTGCGCGCCTTGAGGTCCCACAGCGCGATGTCGATGCCAGCCAGTGCGCTCATGAAGACTGGGCCGCCGCGGTAGAAAGATGTGCGCCACGATAGTTGCCATATATGTTCGATTTCACTGTTCACCGTCAGCAATGTCAATGATGGGAAAACATACATTAGGACCTACTCTGCTTCGAGGCCGACGTATCGCTCAGCCCATGCGTCCAGACAGCCTTCTACTGCTTGTGTATGGCCCTCAAGTGATGCTTCGCCCCAGCCAAAATTACCATCTACGTCTGTGATTTTGACGAACAGCCAGCGTGGGGGAACGCGGAAGTATTCGATTGTTGCGATTTTGCCCATGGCTATCTTTTTCTGGTGTACCAGAACGCTCCACCGTTCTGGCTAGCGTCTGTTTAATGGTGGCATCAACTTTTCAGATAGCTGAATGCTCTGACTTCTGAAAGAGATGTGAAACGTTACAGTTCAAGACTGGACAACGTGATTCATTGGCAACGGAATGTTTCATCATAAGGTCGACCATTTGCCGTCGTTACCCATTACATATTCAACACTCTGACAATGACCACACCGAACGAATCGGAGTCCTGATTGTTCCGTGTAAGGTAGCCCGATGGCGGCGCGGGGTCAGCAGCACTCCACAAGTCGCTGTCTAGCCTCGGGGTATGGAACATTAGTGACCGAATTGTGACGAGACGAGCGGCAATTGCAATACATGTGATGAGACCTGCTGGCACATTCGGTTGACAAATTTCTACAAACACGTGGTGAAGTTTACTGAGTGAAAGAGTCGAACTTCCACCAGTCGAAATCGCACGCACGAGCCACAAAATGACCACACCACCAACCGGCGTCTTCGTGCCCGTCCCAACCTTCTTCAAATCAGCATCCTCATCCAACTCGCTCCAAGCCGCCGTCGACGTCGAAACGCAGATCCAGCACTCCGTCTTCCTCGCAAAGAATGGCGTGCGCGGTCTCGTCCTGCTCGGCTCGACGGGCGAGGCGATCCACATGTCGCGACAGGAGCGCATCGACCTCGTGTCCGGCGTGCGCAAAGGCCTGAATGACGCCGGCTTCACGGACTACCCGATCATGGCGGGGACTCTGATCAACAGCATAGACGAGACGCTGGAGTGGCTGGAGGACTTCAAGAAGGCGGGCGCGCAATGGGGTCTTGTGCTTGCGCCGGGGTACTTTGGCGCTGCGGCGAGCCAGGCGGGCATCAGGGAGTGGTTTACCGTTGTGGCGGATAAGAGCCCTCTTCCAATTCTGATGTAAGCGCGACAAGTCTGTATTTGTGTTCTACGGTGTATGATGGCTAACGGCGGACTAGCTACAACTACCCTGGCGTCACCAACGGCGTCATGGTCACGCCCGAAACGTACGGCATCCTCGCCCAGCACCCTAATATCGTCGGCTGCAAAATGTCCCACGCCGTCGTCTCGTGGCACAACCAAGTCTCGCTCGACCCGAAGATCGACCACAACAAGTTCCGCGTCTACAGCGGCTTAGGGCAGCAGCTCGGACCGATCGTCTTCTTTGACGCTGCTGGTGTCATCGATGGACTCGCTGCGATATATCCCAAGACCGTGTGCACGCTGATGAAGTTGGCTGAGACGCGGCCGATTACCGACGAGAACCTCAAGAACATCAAGGAGCTGCAGTATACGGTTAGCACGGCGGAGGAGTTCATTGGCAAGTATGGCATTATCGGCATCAAGGAGGCTGTGAAGAGGGTTACTGGTTTTGGCACCATGGAGGGTGGTAGGTTACCAATCAAGGGTAAGCTGCCAGAGGGTGAGTGGGAGAAGTGGAGCGAGACGTGGGAGAGGATACAGAGGATGGAGGATTCACTGAGTGAGAAGGACTTCAAGTGAGACAAGATCACTTGAGAACAATGCAACCATGGGCGAATTGTCGGACGACCAGATTTCAACACGGCACTGTGAAGGCCTATGAGGCGTTCGCTAATGCTCACATGCTCCAAATCAACCCGTCGGACAACCCATACACCGATATGTCCTTTCGGCTTTTCGTCCATATCATTTTGCGCGGGCCCAATTGGCTGCGAAGGTAAGGTTCCCGTAAAATTGACTTACGGACCTCAAATAGATCCCAACAAACAGGGATTCATACCGTTTTCTGACATTCTGGCTTGCCTCTATAACTCCGCTCTTTGCTCCTTCGACGGCTTTACGTGCCCGAGCCTCCGAAAAAGTTACACATACGGTAACAAGTTACCCCGCTCTTGAGACTTATCTGCACAAAGTGGCACATGCGACTGGTTGACTCGACTGGCAAACTTTCTCCCGTTTTTACTAGACTACACCATATACTACATCGAGACTTCATCACAAGCGGCTTTACGTCAACTTCCCAGTAGCATTCGCAGGGCTACTTCCACATCACAGCTGCTACCACATTTCTCGTACCAGCTAATCATGGCGCCCTTTGACGACACCACCGCCGAGACTCGTCTCGATAGCTTCCACGTGTACCGCACGCCTTACAAGCATGTCGGCTCACACGCGATCGAAGTCGGTATTCTCGTGCCCAAAGACCTGAAGCCTGGCAAGCACCCGCTCATAGCAAAGTTCCATGGCGGCGGCCTCGTAAGTCCACCCAACCAAAATACTTTCGATACTAATGTGCACCCAGGTCACGGGAGACTGCCTCTACCCCGACTGGATCGCTTCGTACTTCATCCCCCTAATCCACCGCACTTCCTCTATCACCATTCTGCCCAACTACCGCCTAACCCCCGAATCCCCCGGCTCCGCTATCCTTGAAGACTTATCAGACTTCTGGAAATGGTTCCACTCGGGCGCGGTTTCAACCTTCCTGTCCTCGCAAGGCCACGACCTCGACCTGGACTTCAGCCGCGTCTTAGCCACAGGCGACTCCGCGGGCGGCTACATGGCGCTCATGTCTGCGTTGACGCAGCCCAAGGGAAGCATCAATGCGGTGTTGGCACAGTATCCCATGACGAGTCCGTTGACGTGCGAACCGGCGGCCACATTCTTCGGCATGCCAGCCCCCGGCCCCGAAGTCGCAGAGCAACACATCTCATCCATGACATCCGACGCCGTAATCTCATCCGTCGTGCCGCCCGCGCGCATGGCGCTATCGTACAGCCTCGTCGCCTACGGGCACTACCTCAAGCACTTTGGCGACGACGCGAAGCTGTGGCCGGTTGGATTGATAGGCGAGGCGAAGAGTATGCCGCCGACGTGGATTGTGCATGGGGATGCGGATGTGGCGGTGGATATTGGGGGCAGTAGGAAGTTTGCGGAGGTGTGGGAGAAGGGGGGTGTGGAGGGGGAGGTTAGGATGCATGTTGAGGGCGGGGCGAACCATGGGTTTGATATTGCGACCAAGGAGAGTGAGGCGGGGTGGTTGAGGGAGGGGTTGGAGTGGATCGAGGGGTGCTGGTTGAAGAAGTGACAATATGTGTGTGAAAGTTGTGAAAATGACCAGGTGATCATCAAATGAAAGCAGCCTGTCATAGCTAAAGACCAAGGGGAAGGTGTGCAGCCGTGGGTCAAGAATTACAACGATTGAAGAGATGAGAAGTTTTTGTGCGCACAAGCACTGCGAAGATTCGTGGCAGTCAATTGTGGCAGTCGTGCTCGTCTTATCGACTTGTTGCACAGTGCACGAAGTATTCCTTTGGGACATTCTGCCGGTGCGCTACGACGATAACTGTATTGACCGTATTGCTGAAGGTACAAATGAGTCAATGAGACAGTCTGACATGTCGTGCGATGACGTGTTCCACCAGATGCGTCGAGTCTCATGGCAAGAATGAGATATGGTGTCGTGGAAGTTGGTCTAGCGGCTGCGACTGGGGAGTGTCCAGGTGTCACCAACGCGGCGCACTTGCTGTAATCTCCGATGGCACGATCGCATCTGGAGAAGACAACCGCGACTGCGCATAACAATATGCGACGCCCCTTTCCCCCGATTACACCATATCCAGGACGACCTGCCAGCACTTTTGTCGTCGTCGCAAAGCGAATACACGCCCAATCGCACATTGTCGTTGGACTTGAAGCCGACGATACACCTGAAACACGCATCCCAAACCTACGAGGACACGTCCCACGTGCTCAGTCCCGTGCTGTGCCCCTTCATTTCTCTGGCGCCGGGGCCTCCCATTCATTTCCAGAGACTAACTTCATGACGGCAAACTGCGCCTCACGATGAGTGTCGCTGGCCCTGCGGTGGAGACAACCTCGATCACGAACAACCAACACTCGCACATCACGCCCACGCCCACGACCGCGCCCGAGAATGCCACCAGCGCCTCTGCCCCGAGTCCCGCCGCCCGGTCATGGATGACCAGCGTGAGGAGACCGCGAACGTCGCCCGGCCCAAAGGCGTCTGCACTGCGGCGCACGCAGCTTGCCCAAGACGACGACCGCAGAGACTCGGCCCTCACCTCGGCCCACGGCAGCCCAGGCTGCGAGCACTCGTCGCCCCTCAGCCTGCGCAAGACACCGAGTCTGCCGGCCATTGTCGTCCAGGATGAGCGTTCTCCGCGGTCGACGAGTGACGGGTCGCGCCGCTCGGTAGGCAGGGATAGCCAGCATGGAAATAGGAGCTCGTTCATGGGCCTGGACACAATCATTCCCACGGGAGACCTCGACGACCTCACCTCCGACGCCCAGGTCTCCTTCTCCAAGCGGGGCAGCATGCTCCTCGGCGGCAAGAAGGCCAACCGCCGCAGTAAGCAGCTCGACACCTTCGTGGAAGCCTGCCCTGCGCCCACCACCCCGACGCGACAGAATGGGCAGGCGCAGCCCAGGGCACAGCAGGAGCCACGTCTCTCACCTGCCGCGACACACCTGGCGCCCCGGGCGGTATCACGCTTCTCTGCGCGCGGTCGATCTTCGAGCCAACGCGTGCTGTCCTCTGACGAAATGACACTGTCGAAGAAGGTGCGCACCATGTACAAGCATGGCAACGAGAGTGCTGCGGACTGGGACACACCGGAAGAGGAGGGCGTTAGTGGCGATACCAGCATCATGGACGACAGCAGTGCCTTCGACACCCCAGCGAATGCCTCGTCGCTGACAGTGGACCGCAACGAAGACAACAGCTCTTTGGTCAGCTCGCAACGTGGCAGCACTCTATCCAAGGAGCCCAACGAGATCGCTGGAGGCCTGGAAGATTGGTCTAATCTGGAGGGTGGGGAGGTCGACCGCTACGGCTTCATCATCCCCAAGAAGACCGGTCCACGGGATGCTAAAGAGGAGGACGGTCTGGAAGGCCCCGAGCGCATTGGCATACAACGAGTGACGACCGCGCTGCAACTCATATCTGCCGAGCCAAGGAGACGAAGACTGGGACGCAGTGGATCAAGAGCACGGTCATCTCGGTCTGCTGACCCTCGAGCACGTTCGCCGAAACAGCGAGGGACCAAGAAATCCATCAGACCATCGAGATCCATCTTCTCAAGCCAGACATCTAACACGCACGGCACGCATAGGACACTTCGCCATGCTGCAGACATACTTCCGCACAGTAGAGAGCGACGACTACTAAACGACGCTAGCGACATGCTGAGGTTACCACCTGGTCTTGCCGAGGTGGCCGAGCAGGAAGAAGGTGGAAGAGCTGCACAAGCAATGAAAGCGAAAGAGATCCAGCGTGAAGACAAGTGGCGCAAGATGGCGAAGGTCGTGCAGTCCGGGGCCGATAAAGGCGGCATGCTTTTTGAGTTTGACACTAGAGATCCGAAACTCATTGCCCGAACCTGGAAAGGCATTCCTGACCGATGGAGGGCAACGGCGTGGTACTCATTCCTCGCTGCAAGCGCAAAAGCAGACAAGAACAGCCCCACGGAAGAAGAGCTGGTCGAGAGCTTTTACGAGCTGCAAGTCGAGAGCTCCGCAGAAGACGTTCAGATTGACGTAGACGTACCACGGACAATCAACAGACACATAATGTTCAGAAGGCGGTACAGAGGAGGGTATGTGACGCCTCTAAAATCACATCAGACAAAGCTAACAACCCCCAGCCAACGACTTCTCTTCCGCGTTCTACACGCCATGTCACTCTATCTACCCGACACAGGCTACGTCCAAGGCATGGCCGCCCTCGCCGCAACCCTCCTCTGCTACTACGAGGAAGATCGCGCCTTTGTCATGCTCGTGCGCCTCTGGATGCTGCGCGGTCTGGAGCGTCTGTACGAAGCAGGATTTGCAGGCCTCCTAGACGCCCTCAACGACTTCGAAACCAACTGGCTGCGCAACGGTGACGTGGCCAAGAAACTTCAAGAACTCCCCATCGATAACACGGCGTACGGCACGCGCTGGTACCTCACTTTGTTCAACTATTCACTACCGTTTCAAGCTCAGCTTAGGGTATGGGATGTCTTCATGCTGCTGGGTGATAAGAGTTATTGTCTTGACAAGGGCAGCAAGTTTAGTGGGGACTTGGATGTTTTGCATGCGACGAGCGCGGCGCTGATGCATGCCACACGAGCGATTCTGTTGGACAGCGACTTTGAGAACGCGATGAAGGTGCTCACGAGCTGGATTCCGATTAAGGATGAGGATATCCTGATGCGCGTTGCGAAGGCGGAGTACAGGGAGAGAAAGAAGAGGGCTGGAGTGTGACGTGACGTGGTTACACGCGACGGGGCTGAGAGAAGTTTAGTGCGCTGATGAGATCAGCGGCGTCGCGTGGAGGGAAACGTGGCTGCGTGCTACGACATGATGTTTCTTTCTTTTTTGGGGGGCATCGGGAGGGTGGTGTTCTATCATACGCATCATTGTATGTTGTCTTACACCACCGTCTCAGCAGCATGGAGTATGGCTTTGGCTGTAATTTTCCTTGGATGCATGTTTCCGTTCCGTTTGGGTCAGGCAGAGATACCTCTTTTGCGATTTTGTGGCGCTGCGGATAGCATACACTTCGTAGGTGTACAACTAGTAACAACATAATAGCATTTAGTTACACGTGTCTCAAGGCGTATGCTTGTCATGGATGTCTTCCTGCGTTCGTCGAACCGAGGAACATGAACATGATCTCCAGCCGATCTGCCATTGCGGGTAAGATGGTGCGGGTGTAACGGTCTGGAATCGGATTGCTGGGACGGGCGCGGGGCTTGGTGGATGAGTCTTTTGGAGGCGTGGGTGGGAAAGGGAGTGATGTTCGTTGGGCGTGGCTGGATGGGGGGAAGATGGTTGTTGGGCGTGCAGGGGCTTGGGATGGGGCTTGAGATGGATGGGCAAGCGAGGATGTGGAGTGGTGAGATGGCTTGCGGTGGTGATGGTGGTTTTTTGGGTAGTCACAGGTTTGCGTTAGCGATAACTATGCACTTAGTCTTGCATCCGACATGTCAAAGTGTACTACCTAGCATTTGTGTTTACCCAGCTAGCTTTTTACAGATTTCTGCGCCTGGTCACCGGATTCATAGTCGTGTTACAAGGCCCCTAAGACCGATTTGCTACTCACTTTAACGACGCAGGAATGTCTTGAGCCTGAAAGCGTACGGATAACTGTTGTCGAC
>Ga0265797_10006011_pt1 | contig 17443 bp, 21 predicted proteins | sample P2T30metagenome_FD_192433 | JGI IMG/M metagenome (GOLD analysis project Ga0265797, IMG submission 192433) | Plant litter microbial communities from East Loma Ridge, Irvine, California - P2 T30 | ecosystem: Environmental > Terrestrial > Plant litter > Unclassified | place: USA: California...
GGCCGTTTCACGAGGCTATCGTCGGGCTTACAGAGTAGTGGTTTGCTTGGGCGATTCTCTGTCGTCAGGGGAAGACAACCGCGAAATCGTTGGTGGAGCCGAAATACACCCCGGGCCACATGGCAAGGCACCCCATGGAGTTGAATCTTCGATCACTGCTGACGACGATCTGGAAAAATTGGAATATTCGATTCTGGAAATCATCGCCTGCATGGCACCGAGCATCTGCTTCCAGGCTGGTGACCACACGAGCGTCGGTCAGTAAGATGGCGTCAACATGATTTTTACATTCGCAGTGCATTGTTCGGAGATCGGTCCAGCTACGACATGCGGTCAATTTACAGCACAGCTTGTTCAAAGGCTCACGTGGCACAATAAATTCCGTCCTCATCCGCATACGAATAGAAATAGAAGGATTTTGCCGCACTCGCTTCAAAGATGGTGGAATCACTAATTAGGTACCACAGTCAACAGTCTTGTTGCGGCCAATCAATGTGAGGGAATTGAGCTTTAGTAGGGACCCCAGGAAGATCACACAACAGTTTGCTTACCGGGGGTACCGGGAAGATGGGCGTTGAAGAGGCGGCGAAGACGGATCGATTCTCTTGCAGACTCACTGTGATCTATCCGATCATTCGGAAGATTTGTCATACGATACGATGCACTGTCATGTAGCTCTTGAGTAATCATTACTGCGAAAAGCTCTCGTTGGACAGGCGTTTGCATCGCTTAGGAGGCTGGCGAGGCGCTTTGCATCAGTCCTTGAACGACACTGCCATCGATGATAGCAGACTCGGGTCCACAATATGGAGTGACGCTGACATTGACAAATGTCTCCACGCAGTAATCTGATCTTACTGTGCGCTTATTGGTGCAATGCGACGGCAAGTCATTTCTTCGCAGAGCGCATGCGCAGCAGTGGCGGCGTGGGGATGTAAACGAAAGCGAGGCTGTGAACGAAGGCTGAACGAGCATGTATCATGCGGGTGCACACTGTGAGGCTTGTAGTAGCTCCTACAACGTGACTATACTCTAATATTTGAGATTCTTATTACAGCAGGAACCTTTTGCTATAAAGTGCTCGTGCTCGAACGTACAATGTCAACAACATCGCCCGCAGCTCATCACTTCCACAGTACTAGCAACCCACCACCATGAAACTCACCTTCTGCGCAATGCTGCCTTTCGCGGCTACCATATTCGCATTTACCGATCCAAAGGGCCATGAGTATCGTGCCTCTGGACCTTTTGACAGTGAGTCACTTCTAATCCATCGTGTAATGGGAAGCTCACAATGTTTTCTCAGGTCGGTCGCCATGTCCAGGACTCAACGCTTTAGCCAACCATGGCTACCTTCCACACGATGGGAAGGACCTAGACTACGAAATGATCAACAAGGCATCGCTAGAGGCTTACAACTTCGCGCCTGGGTTCTACGTCGATCCTGTCAACCAGGTTTTCCAGTTTGGAATCTCAACCACGAACCGACCAAACGAAACGTTCAATCTTCTTGATCTCGCCAGACATGACAAGATCGAGTCCGACGGGTCCCTCACTCGTAACGACATCTTCTTCGGCGATGACGTCCACTTTGACCCTACTGTCTTCGCTCCTGTGGCCAAAGATCTTGGACTGAACCAACATCACCGTGCGGACAGATACGTCACGCCAGAGATAGCAGCCAAAGCCACCAAAAACCGTCTCGATCTTGCGAAGACCGTCAATCTGGCTTTCAATGCCTCGGCTTTCCAGCATTCGGGCGAGTACGTCACCACTGCTCTGTATCTTCTTACCGTGTGGGATGAACAGAAGCAGGCGTCGCCGAAGTCCTGGGTTCGTGCTTTGCTAGGTAAGATACTCTCTGTGTCTACATGACTTGCGTGTGAGCTTTTACTGATCAGGCACTAGTGGAGGACCGGATTCCATACAAGGAAGGTTACAGCAAGGGACAGTCGCTGAAGACCTTGGAGCAGATTGGCAATTTGACCGGGGTTATCCGAGAAGTGGCTGGGTGGAAGCCTTGAATACCCAGAGTCATGCTTCAATTGCGATCGTGCCAGCCTGAAAGCAGCGTGATACTTGATATCATGCAGCTCGATTCGGAGAAGAAAGTTTGATACAAGCCATCGCTCACGATGGGTCAAATCGCAATTGAAACCTCTCTCATTGGCTCAGTTCTGTCCCAGAGTTCTGGTTTGTTCTGTACTTGCTGCCCGCTTCGAGAATTGTAGGCCGTAACAACACAGCTGACATCTCAGCTCCTCCACCAAAGCTGAGAGTCAGAAGGCTAGCGAAAGAAAAACTTCCCAAAATGGGGTCTGGTGAAGGTACACCTTCGTGAGTGATGAACATCAGGCGCAAAGAAAAGCATCCAAACACAGCCCATGAAAGTTCCCATCATCTCTCAATTCATGCTTTCGGCCAGTCGCAGAAATCGTTGAGGGCTCTTCCGTTGCGGTCTTTGCCGCCATCCTTGCACTTGTCTTTCCCACAGTACGTCACAAAAGGCACGTCTTCATTGCCCCTACAGTAATACAAGCTCCAATTCTCGCGGTTCGTGGTGGCACACTGTTCCGATCCCGCCGCGTTGAGCGAACGGTCGATGTTGGACTTGTAGTTTTTGTCTGAGTCGCCGCCATTGTTAGCATGAGTCTGAACAGGTCGCGTTTGCTTGAACAGGTTCGAGCAAATTACCTATGGCCAATAAGTCTTTGCCGCAATAGTACGTTCCCTCGCGGCAATCTTTCTTCGCTGCGACAATGGGCGCAGAGATGCTGAAGAGGGCAGCCGTGACCGCAACGATTGAAGAGATAGAAGGCATATTGATGGCGATCCTTGAGCGAGATGTTCGGTAGACGTAGATTGGTGTGGTGCAGGACTGCTTGAGTGGGATGCTTGAAAGTTGATCTGTGGTGTCCAAGTTATCTCGACGTCCTGCGCTATGCTTTTATATCATGCCGACAACCTCATCTCAGAGCTGTTTCCGGTGGTCGGCTAGAGACTCCTTCTCCCCTCACCAGCGACCGGTGTGCTATGATGTTACTCAATCTGTCTCCGTTAACGTATCGAGAGCTCTTCGCGGCCGCCATTGTTTCGCGAAGCGTGTTTGCCAAGGGGTCGTCTCTCCAATGGACTATGCATGATGGTAGAAGAAGCGAAGTACTCACCTGACCATCTGATGGTCCTCCAAGCCATTGCCATGATGCAGCTCTTGTGGCCAGCTTTAGTGAGAAGGTCGACCAGCCGTCACCAGCATCGTAAGACTTTGACATACAGCTGTGTGGTCAGCCCAGCGTCAGGATATTGGCTGTTCTGAGGTAGTACCACCTGTCATCCGAATATTCTTTGGCGTATACTGGCTTGAGGCTGAGGCCATGGCGATATAGCGAAGCGTGATGATCACGTCCTATATATGACAGTCGGACATTCACGGTCGGCTGAAGATCACCAGACTTATGCACCAGATGAGGCCAGATGCGTTCGACAAAGCTGATTCATTGGGTAACTGCGGTGAAGAGTCTGAAGAAGCCATCGTCGCACAGAAGTGAACATTCCACGCCATTGTACAACGGAACATCGTGTACGTGTGCTGAGAAGCGGAGAGCCTGGAACACCTCACCTCTCGTGACATCCACCGCGTTTCTTGGGACTGACTTTATGGCAGCTGGTATCTCTGTATCATACCGCTCAAGGAAGCAGGAATGTCGCGCACGTGTTGCTTCAATCACGCACTGCTGCACCCTAACCCTGCCGCTATCACGCTACGACTCGTGGTCCACAGTGAGATCTGCAACCAGGATGTTGCTCCTTACATGGGTGCATGCGTCACTCTTGCCCACTGGCAGTTTCTATGAGAAACATTTTGCCAGCTCCTCTTCCTACCATGATGCACAAGCAACATGAGAAGTTTGCTACCTCACAACAAGCGCGCACCAGCGTATCTTCCATGACACACAGGAGTCACCGCCGCTGACGATCTCATGCACGAAGACCCACGCTCGGAGCCAACGAGCCAGTAGACTTCGGCTTTTACTCACCAAGCTGGATCTCGTTGCTATGATCGTCTGCATAATGTCGAAAAGTAGGCATTGCGCGGAGGGCATCCTGTGGGACCACGCAATAGTGGGCATAATGCCTTGAGCTATACATGCCACACAAGCTGGACATATCTTGACGTTATTGTCCAGCTTTCCGACTATTCTTCAGCATCTGGAAATTGTACAACACATTGTTTTTGACATCTCCATCAATATGGGTATCTCTCAGAAGCTTCTCAAGGTGTTTACCGACCTTTTCGTTATGACTTGGGACCTATGGCTCGCCGCTCTGAACATCCTTCTACCCAAACACAAGTCCGGACAAGTTGTTGCTGCAGGCGTGCCCGGTCACAATGGGAAATGGCCTGAGTATATTGCTCCACGCAAGGGTGATTCTAGGTCGGCGTGTCCAATGCTTAACGCTATGGTAAGGCAGACATTCAGCAACGTCTGCTGTTCAACTCACGTTCTCGCAGCAGGGCGCTCACACACTACACAGGCGAATCATGGCATTCTACCCCACGACGGCCGCAACATCACGTTCCGCAATCTCAAGACCACAATCCACCAGACCTTCAACTTCGCTCCCACCTTTTGCTTCTTCGTTCCGAACTTCGCAGCAAACTTCCTGAACCGCTCGTACTGGACAGGCACTTTCGACCTTGAAGAGCTTAGCAAGCACAACGCTATCGAGCACGATGCCAGCCTGACCCGTCGAGACTCTGCGCTTGTCCCAGACCAGGGCCAGCCAGATTTTGATCTTGTCCGCCAGTTGCTGCAAGGAGCGACTGGAAGAGGTCCCAACGGAGAGAAGCTCCTCACCAAGGCTGATCTGAGCAAAGCATTGAGCAAGAGAAGGAGCGAAGCTAGAGCGGAGAACAAACAATACACAGAGAGTCTGTTCCACAACATGTTCGGCAGCGCAAACTCGTCGACGATGCTCACGATCTTTGGCGGCCGTGTCGACGATTTGGTGCCGATGCTGGTTGAGGAGAGGTTCGCGGATAACTGGGAGCCGAGGATCAAGTCGCACTTTGGCCTGACAATGGCGGAGTTTAATGCCACGGTTCTCCCCGTTGAGATCGGTGTGCACTTGAAACAGAAGAGCCAGTAGGAAGGTGTTGGGAGGAAGACGGGCGTAATACTTATCACACACAGCACTCATTCACCAAGCGAATCTACGGTTCGGGATTCCTTATGATTACATGAGTTCGATATTTCTAAGTACAAACAGAAGCAAAATATCTATCGACAACAGCCAGTCGCTCAATGTCCAACTTCGTCCGCGTGTTCACGGTTCATCAATCTGGCCCAAATTTTTGCTTATGGAAGCAAATGCTCAAGATCATTCAACAGGCTTTTTGCCCGCCACAGTGCATGTCTTCTCCCATTGCTTGATTTTGGCCTGACGTGGTGGATCAGCGACAGCGCTCCAGCTGCCCCATGCATCGGCTTCGTCTCCATCCTGTGAGTCGAGTTCTGGTGAGGCTGCACTAGTATTCGGAATGTCTGACACAGCTGGAATCGACTGACGCCAGCCCTCTATCATTGCCTTGGGTGCATGGGCTTTCCACGCGGCCTCCCGACTCGGCGGATAACCCTCGTTCTCATCGTCCTCGAACACAGAGCTTGCATCTGGGTCATCAAGTTCGCAGCCACCTTTGACTGCAGCAATCCTTGCTGTTTTGAAGGCCTCTTCTGCATCGATAAGCTCCCTCGTCAGCTTCGAATTGTGCTCGACCCAGAGCAGGTCGAATTTTTCTTCGGGTATGCCTTCGGTGCCACCGGATCGTCGCAGGTCCCGCTCATTCCAATAATGCTCGCGGTCACGTGTCTCATCCCTGAGATCAAACTCCCATTGTGCCCAGGTGAGCCGATTCTTGGCACGGACATAATCTCGATGTAGGTGCGAAGGGCTGGAAGACTCATGTTGCTCTGATGTTTCGGAATGATGGCTAGAGGTACTGCCACTGTTCCGAGAACTGGTCATGCCTTCCATAGTGGTAGACCGCTGCGGGTCTTCGTGGGCATATTGTTCCAGACTGTATCGACGTGCTGCAGCTCTTTCTTCGTGCCGTTGTTTTGGAACACCACCTCCGAGGTCTCGGCGTACCCTGTCGGTCTTCTTATCTTGCTGACCGCACTTTTCGATTTTCCACTTACGTGGAACGGGAACTTTGGGTGTGGGTTGCGTCGGCGGCAGAAGCTCAGCGTCAACGAAGGCAGCCTCGAGGAATCGATGCACTGGTTCGTGCAATTTGAAGCAATCTTTGTAGTGCAGTTGCAAAGACTCGTGTCGGAGTCTCTGATCTGTTGCCTCTGCATAGAGGGCGTTTTCAAGCTCGCCAATCTTAGCATCAATCTCCCTCATCTCTCTCTTGAGTGCGTGCGCGACAGCTTCTTCCATGGCTGTGTTGGCGTCTTCGGCTTCCAGATATGCTTTCCGCAAGCGGTATCCCTTAATCTTCTCTCTGAGCTTTCGCTGGGACTCTTCCGTTTCCTCGTCCTGCTTCTGCGATTTGTCAATGAAGTTTACAAGTTCTCTCCGGGCTGATATGGCTGCCTTGATACTGGCAGAGAAGTGTCGGTTGAGCAGCAACACTGCACAATTATCATCCACTCCATCTGATGCAGTTATGATGCGGACTGGTCCTCGCGTATAGTCGGAGTCTTCGTCGCCTTGGAAGGTGATACATTGAGCCTCGCGCTTGGCGGCTTCGCTGTCGATACTCTTCGCGGTGGACTCTGGCGATGAGCCGTTCAAAGAAGATTCTCCTGTCGGGCCAGTTGTCGGTCTCTGTGAAGCTGAAGTTTCATTTGTGTTTTTCCCAGTCTTCTTGGTCGCACATTGTCTTGAGATCGAGCTTACTTCACCCTTTTCCCGTTGAAGGTTCTTTTGGGGTCGCTTTATCGAAGGCTTCGAACGACACTGTGTTTCGATTACGCCGTCTGCGGTTTCCGAGTTCTGGGCGCCAGCTTGGCCTGTTTTCCAAAGACCAGGGCAAAGAATGTGGTGCATTTTCGACGTTAGCCTACGAGTGTAGCTCGGCGCAGAGCTGTTCTTGTCGAGCGGCGCTGAAGTTACATCAAGGGTTTTTGGTTTGCTGCAGTTCATAGTTTCGCACTGACACTTAACACACATTCCATGCTGAACTCGCCCCATGTCGATTCTGGAGAGTATCTTGCGTGTTTGTTCGATGCCGGTGTGCAACACCTGGCGGTTAGACAGGCACGAGTAAGGTCAAGTGGCGAAAGCTATCAAAGTTCAGGTTACTGGGAGTTGACATGGGTTTTGGAAGTGTTTGATATTTGCGCTGTCAACGCTTTACCTCAGTCGATGCTCTTGTTTGCCACAGCGATACGTAAGCGCAGAGAGCCTTTTCAATGGCTAAGCCGCATCCACTATAGTCAGGTCGCTGGTTACTAGAGGATTCACTGATCATGAATGTCACTTATTCAATGCAGGACAAAGCGTATGTCTTCTTCTCAAATTAAATCATGTTTAATTCTTCAAATCAGCAATTGTACTACGAACATCAACTAACATTACAGAGCCCGCGATGGACCAGTCCCAGTCTATCCAAGGAGATCGATCAGGTGGATCCACACACCGCCACTCGCGCCACGTTCCCCTTGATGCGGACGCCTATGCCAGTGCTGCTCAGCAGGCTGTTGCTGCCATATCAGAGTCAGCCACTGCCAAACTGCCACATGATGGTAGACTTGACAACAATAACAAGCAGCCAAAGCGAGCAGGCAGCTCGCGCTCTCAACGGACAGAAACGCCTGCTGTTCTGGCACGTGGTCGACAGCCGCTTACGACCGATGATAATGCGCCACGGTCGAAACGCAGTGGTACATCGCAACGTATCGACGCGAAGGAGCCACAGGCTTCAGCATCTGGTGCACCTGTCGTCCATAATCAAAGAACCAGGTCTCGCGGCATCGAGTCGCCACAGGATGACCCGAAAACGCGCGCGGTTGCAGACACCTCGCATCAGGCTACTGCTTCAGCATTACCCAGCGCTGTGGGATCAAGACCGCCCCGTGCAGGTACGCCAATGCCTATCAAGCGCCGGCCGGTGCCCAGAAGAGCTCCTCAGATCCTCCCGAATCCCAAGCCAGGCGATCTGCGGCCTTATACTCCTTGGGAATACCAAGACCCACCAGCGCAGACGCAAGAAGGTACGACGACTGCCAAGAGTAGTATTAGCAAGTGGACAAAGCGGAGCGATAGTTTGACTCGACTAATGAAGAAGTTGGTCGGAAGTAACAAAGGGTCGAAGAGGTCGAAAGCAGATACTCGGTTTGATAAGCAAGCGAGTGAAGCACATCTTCCACACAGAGAAGCTCCCAAGTCCCGTGGAAAGCAGAGAGCAAAAAGTTCGCAGAAGCATGCTTCGTCCTCTCGACGCACTAAGCGCAGGGAGGCTAGCACACCAAGCGCTCCATCGGAAAACCTCAAGCCGACAGGAATCATTCCTGCCACAAACACTTTGGGCCCGGCGGTCAGGTCGATGACTGATCAATATCTGGTACCTTCACTGGGGCCAGATAGATACGGTCGTACGGCGTTAGACCATGGTCACGACTTACCACTCGGTTCTCAGCGTTACCTGAAAGCTGCTGAGAGCTTCGGAAAGGGAGATATTCTGTCCGTGCCTGTCCATACATCGAATTTGCATCGAACCACGGAGCACAGATACCGTATCAGACCTATCCACACGCCACATGGCCCAGTGTATTCATTGCGACGCCTGGTGGTGGTTATTTGGCTGTTTACTGATACGATGCTTTGTCTGCCACTGTACAGTTTCGCAGTCGAGGGCATCATGGCTGTGCCGCAGCGGTTGCAAAAAGAATATATTGCTCTCAAAGACGACAGAGACCAAGTCCAACATTCAATTGAAGATCAAGGCATCCGCCGTATTCAAGTCGGGTGTTATGGCACGAAACAGATGCATCCCAAAGCCCTCGTTCACCTGTCCGGAGCAGTCGAAGTTCGCTACGAGGAGGACGTTGCTTGCGTTGGCCGACTGTCGGAAAATAGTTTTGAGGAGCTTACGACGGCACATGCAGTTGCTGGAGAGCAGACGGTCAATTGTCCATGGCAAAGGCGGGTGGTAGCAAAGTATAGCTGAGCTTGTTGTTATTGCTGTTCTTGAAAGCGTACCGTAGGTCCATGTAGTGACCAATCATGCTCGATCCTCCTAGGTTCAAAGCACAGTACACACCCGTCTTTGGAAATGCAAAGCACCAGCGTCATCTCGGGCTCCAAAAAATGTTCTCAAGAATCCTGACCACACTCGAACACAGAGCCATAATGGTCACAAATGCCAAGCCAGTATTCCCGCTCAAGAACTGCGTGCTCGTAAGTACGAAAGTTGCATAGAGGTATACGCCTACGGCGAGTGTCTCGATCGTAGCCTCATACCAGCGCCAGCTACGTATGCCCATCTCGCCGGGCATGCTGATCGTCAGCACTATGGTCGGCTGGCTTGGGTCGGTTTGGCTGTTTGCAGCAGTTGCAGAGGTAGGACTCTTTGATGTGGAAGGTGTTGCTGTTACTGGAGGTACCGGGATCGGCGCTGGACCTGGGCTAGCTTTGTTCGTTCCACTGAGAGATGCCGCCGCCCTCGGATCCAGATAATGCTGTTTGACATGCGTTGCACTTCGATAAGGTAATAACATGAGTTGCATGACGCTGAGTTTCTCGAATTTGTCATGAGCGTGCAACTCGACCCTGATTGACTTGCTCATAGCCCAGAGTATTGCCAACGACAAAAATAGCCAGGTCACACATGCAAACGGCCTGAGCTCGAAATATCAGCTCGTGTCTGAACAGAATTTCCAACATTACGCAAACTCACCACATGAAGACCAAGAACCCGTACTCGCAGCGCCAGGTAATCATCACCCTCGAGCTGACCCTGTAATTGAACCAGATAGCCACAGCAGCTAGTCCCAGAACAAGAGTATCGACGACTAGAGTGAATCCAGCATTTCTCCATCGTGGACGCTTTTTACCGGACGCCTTTGAAGGCAGGCGAAACTTCCATTCTCGCGTCTCTGGTTCATTGGGCTTCGTATCGGTCAAACTAGTACTTGTGGCTCGCAGCTGGCGAAAGAGGCCAGATGGTAACCCGATTCCGAAGCAGACAGTCGCCAGTGCACGGTGTGGTGAGAGAATAGCGAGCTGCACGAGCTCTAATGGTGAGGCGGCGATGAGGGCAAGAATGGTCGGTACGAGACCGGCGATGGTGCCGCCGCTCTGGAATCCGGCTGCCGTGTCTGAGGGTAAATTGTCAAGAACACAACGCATCAGGCCAGGGCAGCGGCCAGTCGTGAAGTTGATTTGGTCGAAGCCGCCACATTGTTGCGATATGTTCTGCGTGGAGCCATCAGTAGGGTCGCCGATGTAACGCGTCATGGCACGCGAGGTAGTCGCGAGGCTGGCAAGAAGAAGCAAGCCATGCAGTGTGGTATATTGAGTTGACATAGCTGTAGAATGTGTAGGTTGGGATTACACACGATGGTCGAGTGGTAAACAACCGTTCTAGCTCATGGGAATGGGGAACAGAAGATCCAGAAATCCTAACCACTCAAGAATCATCATACTAGGGCAGATGCCACACCACGATGTGGGCACTTGCAGATGAGCAGATGCATATAGTCCCAAAGGAGGTTCAGCTAATGTTGATAACCGAAGGCTGAGGCAACAGGCTGCATATCGGGCCCTTCTGGATTGCGCTAGCGAAGCGCCACCACTACAAACGGTGCTGCCTCGCTGCCGCGATGACGTAGACTTTCACTGACATGGACAAAAAGAAGAAGGATGTAGGATGCAGAAAGGCAAACCACTAGTACACATTCAAAGCATAACTGATATCAGTGAGTCTACAAGTCCTCCTCGGCAAAAACCGACCGCTTAGTCGGCACGGCAAAGCGCTTATGGCCCCAAAAGAACCAATCGATAAGCGCCGCACAAAGAATGAACAAAAAGATAGGTCCAGAGTAGTTCATGTTTTCTCCAGTGACAGGCAAGTAAGGCGGGAATGGCAGCCAGATAATGATGAAGACCAGGAAGCAGATGGCGTAAATGTTGATAGCGTATCCCCATCGTCCAAGCTTGAAAGGACCCCAGGCTGGCTGTCCTCCGCGAATCTTGTAGATGAAGAAGGATCCCACGATCTGAAGATAAGAGGTGCATAGTGCGAGGTTGTTCAGCGAAAGGATGGCGTAGATGGCGGACGTCGAGGCGATGTTGATGAGCATGAGCAGGAACACGATTGTCAAGACGAGGCAAAGAGCGTTTAAAGGGATGCGGAGAGTCGGGTGTCTAGAGGAAAGTCAGCGTGACAAAATACTATCATGAAGACAGGACAAGTGGGTGTTTCTGCCCGTAAACACTTACACGCGCCCAAAGAAATCCGGGAAAGGCAGCCCACGATCGCGCGCGAAGGCCCACGTCAAGCGTGAAACGGACGCTAGGGATGAGAAGAGAGCGACAAGACCGTTCCAAGAAAGCATGGCCATCAGTACCGTCGCACCCGCCTTCGATCCGGTCGCCTGACGCAAGATCTCGATGACAGGGTATCCAGTGGGAGAGTTGAGTGCCGCAACCGGGTCGCCGATGCACAACAGGAGAACGATGACCAGGATGAAGGTCTGGGCGCCGTTGAAGAGGACAGAGAGTACCATGCTTTGTGGGATTCTCAGCTCTGCATTCTTCACCTCGTCACTCATGTGGATGACTCCGTCAAAAGCTATCTCATGTCAGTGGAGAGATCAATATCTCGGGTAAAAGGCGGGTTAACGTACCTGAAAGAGGGAATGCAGCAGTCAATAGTCCGACGCACCACGAAACACCCTCGTTCGACCATCCGCCAAACTCAAGTCCACTGTATGTCTCGGAGAACACATACTCCAAAGAGCTTCGCCTCGCCATTGTCAACAAGACAACGACCCAAATAATCCAGAACACCGTATGCGTGATGCCACCAACGATCTCAATCGTGCTGAGAATCCTGCGCGCAAAGATATTGCAGAAAGCGGGAATGGCAAGAAGTGCCCAGGTGAGCAGGGTACCGTGCCAGTTCTGCGGAACGTAGTCCTCCTTGTTCAAGACAATCAGACCTTGCGCGAGAGTTCCGACAAGGAAGGCCGGTGATGCGACCACAGCCATCCATCCAAACACTGTTATCCATCCTTGAATCAATCCCCAGAACGCTGGCGAGCCGAAGCCTTTGGGTGCGTACAACGCGGACCAACGGTATTGGGCGCCGACAGTAGGGTTGATCGACGCCATTTCGGCCATGGAAGCGGCGACTGCGAGGTTTCCGGACCAGCATAGGAGGGTTCCGTAGACAAGAGAGGTCTGTAGTTCCATCAGTAGACGCATCATACGGTGGGAAATGTACTTTATGCTTCACATACTGGTCCTCCGTTCAACAAACCAGCAGTAAATGATACTGCCAAAGCTTCCCACGAGCATTGCGTGTTCGTACTAAATGCAACAGTGGGCAAGAAGTTGATGAATTTCTGAGAAAGTGTCAGCGCTACATCTACATATTCGATTGAAGGATTCACCCACATCTAGCTGCCGCGTATGGACCTTGGACGAGTCTGTGTTGTTCGCTATGCGGCTTGGCTGGTCTTCCGGGCTGCTGTCGGAAGCCTCGTACGAAACATTGGCTGGTTTGCCGCGATGTTGCAGCTCAATTCCTTCTGAACTCATCTTGTCCCAATGAATTCTTTCCACGAGACGAGTTTGTCGTACTCAAATACTGGGTCAACACAGGATAAGAAAAGCTGTGGTCTCAATAGAAGATGGTAGCTTCGAGTCGCATCAAAAGTGTGTGCGAGGAAGTAAAGAAAACGAGAAGGCGGTCGATGAACCACACTAACCTCACATTACTGTGGAGGATAGATTTTCAAGAACCGAGGCATGCTCTATCGACTATACAAAGTAGCGAGGGTTTTCCACAGAGGAGTGCTACAAGAAGGGGTTAGCGTAGGATCGCTCTTTACAGTAGCGGCATCAGATCCCGGTCCTAAACGATCGGCTAGTAGTGTATTCCTGCAGGGACGGCAGAACATTAATTGTGCATGAATCCAAGACGCTAATTCTCAGCATTGAGCTTGAAGACGCGGATTGGTTCCTTGACGAGATGTAGCCCCGATCGCTTGGGAGGAAAGCCTTCCTCGTCATCTCGTGTCCGGAGGCCTGTGAGATCAGTTCACCAAGGAATGAACAATCCTGTAACGTGCTTCCTTCGTTCGCCTGGGCTTTTGTCCGATGCAACGCGCGAACTATCGCGGATCGAAAGAATGCACTGTCCTTCCTTACCCTCCATTCAAGTCTTCCTGAGCAACCATTCCATGAAATGGCAGGCCGCGACCCTCCTCCATACCTGAACACCCCAGAAGATCGTGGCGGAGTTGTCGCAGTGGTATCATTTACATGCATTGTGATCTCTACATTTACCAATGGCGTTCGCATATGGAATCGCCAGCTTTCAGAAGCAGCCTTTGGACTGGATGATGCGTTACTTGTGGCTGCCAATGTAAGCAAGACTGAATGGAAAGTAAAGGGAAACACGCTGCTGATCACGCATATCTCTGAAGATCACAGCCGTTGTGCAAACCATTCTTGTTGGCGCAAGCGTGAACCACGGTCTCGGGCGACATTTCGATACCTTGAGCGATACCTCCATCGCTGCATATCACAAGGTCGGCTTTCCAGCTTTCCTGCGCCGCATTAGATTGAGTTAACATCTCCGCAGTTCTCTTACTCTGGCTCCATCCTTGCCGTACTTTCCATGGCACTCACCAAGTCTTCCGTCTTGCAACTCCAGCGCCGGCTTTGTGGACTTCAACCCGCCAGCCGCTACATCAAAGTCATGCATCGTGCTCTGGCTGTCGCAATTGTCATCTGGACCATTTTCAGCATCTTTGCGCTGGCTTTCCAATGCGGTACTGTGAGCCCTCAAACCTACAATCCCGGCAAATGTGCGAATGGCGTATTGTGGTATCCTGTTACAATCGGGAATGCCATTACGGACGCTGCGTTGGCGTTCTCTTTCAGTCCGATTATCATGGCACTCTCGGCGAGAACGCAGACGAAAGTGAAGGTGATTATTTTGCTAGGCGCAAGGCTTTTGTGAGTTTACCGGTCCACTTGCACTTTGTCTTCCGAAGACTGACCGCGTCCAGAGTCTGTATAGGCATAATCGTGCAAGTCGCATCTCTAGCACAGAGCTTGAGAAAAGAGGACCAGACAAGAGCTATGATGAAGCCGGTTATACTGCAACAGGTCGTGATGAATCTCTCCATTCTGACCGCAGTCATAATTAGCTTACACAATTTTATCGGAAACCTGACTGCAGGTGGTTTCGGAGTCGAAGTTCGCGGCTCAAGTAACGGGCGCAGCAATGTAACCTCTGGAATAACGAGGCAACCTATGAACATCAGCAAAGGGTCTTCGAGGCCACACGAAGGCATACACGCCCGCTCTTCGCACTCTCCGCAATGGCGAATGTACGATGACAACTGTCACACGCGAGCCGACGAAGCGCTGCGGAACAGCGCTTGGGCAAAGCACGACGAAGGACATGAGTGGGAAGACTCTGACGAAAGAAGCCACAGCAGCCAGGAGAACATCATATTGCAGACGGTGACGTGGCAGGTTTCGAGGGACGAAGCTCCATCTCTTCCGCCCATCGGGCACGTGGACAAGACACCACTTCCTCACGGCGAGCCTCGTGAAGCCAATGCTAGAGAATTTGTAATGTAGCAGTGCTCGTCATACCAGACACAACATCCTCGGTGTTGAAGCTCGTGTTTCGTACCAGACTTGAGGCCACATGTGCCGTTGACAGTTGTACCGTTGTCTTAGGGCGCTTTTGGATGTTGCACACATTTAGAGCTTGACTCGTGGTGTGCATACCAGCTCTGACTCACGAGTCAGCATTGAGCCCTGAACCCTATACAGTAGATCTCCAGTGGTACACACGCCCTCAGGTTCAAAAGAGAGCAATGTCCGTCAGCGGCTGGGCTAGACTTCATCATACCGACTTGGCAGACAAGATAGCGATCTCGGTTCTGCAAGCGAGAGCGTGGGCTCGCTTCGACGGCCAGTTTCGAGAAGGATGTACAAAACGCCGCGTTAGATAGATGACTGGCTATTTGTTCGGTGTTGGTGAGTGGGTAAATGGTAGTACGATCCTTGGCGACATCTGCGCGAAGGGTCGGGGAATCTTTAGCTCTGCCGCAATCCTTGAAGCGAAGGAATGATCGACATCGAACGTGCCGCGATAACTTCCATTCTTGCCCACTTACCGGCGACAGCTGTCTCATTCTTGGTAGGAGGTAGGGTTTTGAGTTCCCTTTAACGGCACTATACTTGGTGAGGACTTATGGGCTCGTCCCAGCCGAATAATCCCAGAAATTCTTCGTGTCTGGCACGGCATCTTATCACAGAGTACGCCAATTACCCTGGAAGGCTTGAGCCGTCAGTCGCAGGTCTTCGTGTTGCTTGAAGGCCGAAGCAATATCCACCATGTGGCAGGCCGCAGACCAGACGAGACGCGGTAACGTGCAAGGATTACAGGCTTGCATCAGGCTTCAGGTCGCATGCGAACCTGTACATCCACCCATCTCCAAGCGAGGGTGGTTGTGCAAAAGTACAGGTTCAGCACGTGCGTGCAGTAGTCTTGCCAGGATCCAACGGCTCGCAGCAAGCAGTGGGCAGTGGATCGTAACGCTGGCGAGATTAGAGGGTTGGTGTGAGAACCGATGCGTTCTGCGTCGCTCGCTTCCTTGTGCCGCCGTGGAACAGGATGCCTGGGTAAATGGTGCCTAGGTAAGTTTGTCTCTGTCCGCGTGTCGAGAGGATGTAACCATGGGCTGTCCAGACCATGCGATTTACCTACAGGCTACATCACGACCAGATGTTCTAGTGGTCCTCATAGTGCTTTGACCAGCGACCAATTTTGAGCGTGTTGAAGTTTGACCATTGCCGCACACCGAGCTCGAGATGTCACTCTCGCTGGTGTTGCAAGCCGGGTGGCTCGATTTATTGCTGGCAGGCGTCGCAACTTTGACATTGGTACGTGGCGATAATGTATCCTCCGACTACTGCTCCCAATCGTTAACTCGTTGCGAAAATTCCAGGTTGTAATCAGTACTATCTGCTATCGCCTCACTCTACATCCGCTCGCCAAATTTCCCGGACCTTCGCTCGCCGGGCTCACAGATTGGGTGGGAGTTTACCAGACTCTTGAGGGCGATCGGCATCATATCCAGCTCGAAGATCACAAGAAATATGGTGCGTAGCAAATATCGTCCACTTCGACCAACCTTTAGACGTCGTACTGAGGTATAGCTAGGCCCTATCGTCCGCATCGGTCCAAACACGCTCTCGTTCAACACCATCAGTGCTGTAAGAGAAATCTACACGAACCGCCAAGGCAACACTCGAAAAGCGCCATGGTATACAGTTATCGAGGCATCAGCAGGAAGTGCAAACAGCATCCATGCCGAAACTGATCGAAGCATCCACGCAGCTCATCGGCGCGTGATGGAGCATGCGTTCACAGAAAAATCCCTGCGATCGTCTCAAATGTACTTGATCCAGAACGTGAAGACCTTCCAGGATGTGATCCTCCAGAGCAGCAAAGACGGCAAAGACTGGTCGCAACCATTCAACATGTCGCAATGGTCCACGTATCTGAATTACGACATCATGGGTGACCTGGTCTTTGGAAGACGGTTTGATCTCATGACCAGCGATTCTCATCGCTTTGTGGCGAAGTTGATCATGAACAGCACTGCTTTCATATCTACAGTGAGTCCGCTCGTCATCAAGACCACATAGACCTACAGATAGTTGACAGTCAGCAGTTCGCATCCTTACCTTTAAAGGCCATCTCGCGCCGCGTCCTCTCCAGTGGCGTCCTCAGTCTGCCCATCATTGGCGGCGACATGGCGACAGACGACAAACGGTTCTTCCAGTACGCCGAGGGGATCCTAGGCGAGCGCATTGCAGCCGAAGGCAAAGGAGCCGAAGCAAGAAACGACATCATGCACCACCTGCTCCAGGCAACAGAACCGGTGACGGGCAAAGGCTTCAGCCGCGAGCAATTGAATGTCGAAAGCAGTCTCCTGATCGCCGCTGGAGCCGACACGACCTCGGTCACACTAGCAGCGGCGTTTTTCTACCTCTTGCATAACCCTCCCGTCATGCATAAGTTGGTGGATGAAGTGCGGTCTGCCTACACCTCAGAAGAGATGAACCAGATAACTCCCGCAAAGCTCGTCAGCCTGCCCTACCTCCGTGCAGTCATAGACGAAGCTCTCCGCCTCTCGCCACCCGTACCATCCCTCCTACCACGCGAAGTGCTCAA
>Ga0265797_10006012_pt1 | contig 17442 bp, 12 predicted proteins | sample P2T30metagenome_FD_192433 | JGI IMG/M metagenome (GOLD analysis project Ga0265797, IMG submission 192433) | Plant litter microbial communities from East Loma Ridge, Irvine, California - P2 T30 | ecosystem: Environmental > Terrestrial > Plant litter > Unclassified | place: USA: California...
ACGCCGACATCGTCTTCATGATCGCCGTGCCCGAGGGCGCCGACAGCGACCACATGACGGTGCTCTCGACGCTCGCCCGTGCGCTCATCCGCGACGACTTCACCGCGGCCCTCCGCGCGGCGAAGACCCCGGCCGACATCGTGAAGCTCGTCGACGACGAGGTCAGCGGCGAGGTCGCCGAGACGCGCGGCGCGACCGGGACGTCCGCGAGCGGCGCGACCAGCGCCTCCTCGGCCGCCGGAGCCGCCGGAGCCGCCGGCGCCCGCCGCCCGAAGCTGGTCGGCGTCACCGCCTGCCCCACCGGCATCGCCCACACCTTCATGGCCGCCGACGCGCTGGTCGCCGCGGCGAAGCGCCTCGGCGCCGACCTGCAGATCGAGACGCAGGGTTCGGCGAAGGTCACCCCGCTCGACCCGGCGGTCATCGCCGAGGCCGACGCCGTCATCTTCGCCGTCGACGTCGACGTGCGCGACCAGTCGCGGTTCGCCGGCAAGCCCGTCGTCCGCGGGCCGGTCAAGCGCGGCGTCGACGCGCCCGACGCCATGGTGCGAGAGGCCCTGGCGGCCGCCACCGACCCGGACGCCGCGCGCGTCGCGGGCTCGGCGACGGCGGGCGAGGCCTCGGCCCAGGGCAAGCAGAGCTTCGGCTCGTCGCTGAAGCGCTGGCTGCTGACCGGCGTCTCGTACATGATCCCGTTCGTCGCCGGCGGCGGTCTGCTGCTCGCCCTCGGGTTCCTGCTGTCGGGTTACGAGATCGCCGGCAACGCCGCGACCGTCCTGACCGACTACTCGCTGACGAACCTGCCGCCCGAGGGGCTGCAGTACTTCCTCGGAGCCGCGGCGTTCCAGATCGGCAACCTGTCGATGGGCTTCCTCGTGGCCGCCCTGGCCGGGTACATCGCCTACGCGATCGCCGACCGACCCGGCATCGCCCCCGGCTTCGTCGCCGGTGCCGTCGCCGTCTTCATGGGCGCCGGCTTCATCGGCGGTCTGGTCGGCGGTCTGCTCGCCGGATTCGCCGCCTACTGGATCGGCCGGCCCACCGTGCCGCGCTGGCTCCGCGGTCTCATGCCCGTGGTGATCATCCCGCTGCTGGCGTCGATCTTCGCGTCCGGCCTGCTCGTCCTCGTGCTCGGCGGCCCCATCGCCGCGCTGACGGTCGCGCTGACCGACTTCCTCAACGGTCTGAGCGGCGGCGGGGCCATCGTGCTCGGCATCATCCTCGGTCTGATGATGTGCATCGACCTCGGCGGACCGGTCAACAAGGTCGCCTACTCGTTCGCCGTCGCCGGGCTCTCGGCCGGGTCGATCGGCGACAACCCCGCTCCGCTGATGATCATGGCCGCGGTCATGGGCGCCGGCATGGTGCCCCCGCTCGCCATGGCGCTCGCCTCGACCGTGCTGTACCGCAAGGGCTTCACGCAGGTCGAGCGGTCGAACGGCACGGCGGCCTGGCTGCTGGGCGCCTCGTTCATCTCCGAGGGCGCGATCCCGTTCGCCGCGGCGGACCCGCTGCGCGTCATCCCGGCCAGCATGGTGGGAGGCGCGGTGACCGGAGCCATCTCGATGGCCGCCGGAGTCACCTCGCAGGCCCCGCACGGTGGTTTCTTCGTCTTCTTCGCCATCGGCAACCTCGGCATGTGGGCTCTCGCGATCGTCGCGGGCACCGTGGTGAGCGCGTTCACGCTCGTGCTGCTCAAGCGCTTCGTCCGCCGCGGCACCCCCGCCGAGGTCGACGCCTCGACCGAGGCCGCCGAGGCCGGCTCGGTCGTCGGCCAGCGCAGCCCCGTGGTCGCTTAGGCCCCGCCGCCGCAAACCCGCCACGACGTCGACACCCCGCCACCGGATCCGGTGGCGGGGTGTCGATCGTGTGGCGGGGAGGCCGAGGAGGCGCTACTCGGTCTTCTCCGTCTGCCACTTCTCGGGCGCACGGTCGCCGTTCGGGCGCACCGGGCGCACGTCGCCCACGATCGGGATGGCCCGCTTCCGCAGGGCCCAGAGGTAGCGCACGAAGAAGTGCGTGAGGGTCGACAGGCGGTTGCCGTTGCCCAGCAGGCTCGTGATGTGCACGAAGACCCACAGCAGCCAGGCGACCGGGCCGGTCATGGTGAAGCCGTTCGGCAGCTGCACGACGGCGGCGTTCGTCCCGACCGTCGCCATGGTGCCCTTGTCGTGGTACTTGAAGCGCTCGAGCCGCTTGCCGGCGAACAGGCGCTGGATCTGCTCGCCGATGTGCTCGCCGCCCTGGATCGCCGGCTGGGCCAGCTGGGCGAGGGCGTCGTCGGTGGCGGCGATGTCGCCTGCGGCGAAGATGCGGTCGAGGCCCTTGACGGTGAGATCGTCGTTGACCTGGATCCGCCCGCCGTGGGTCTGGGGCACGCCCCAGCCGGCGACCTCGGCGTGCGCGGCGACCCCGGTGGCCCAGACGACCAGCTCGGCGGGGATGAACTCGCCGTCGGCGGCGACGACGCCGTCGGGCCGGACCTCCTCGACGCCCGTGTCGAGACGCAGGTCGACGCCGCGCTTGCGCAGCACCTTGGCGGCGTAGCGACGCAGGCGCGGGGCGAACGGCTTGAGCAGCTCCCCGCTGCGGTGCACGAGGGTGATCGTGATGCTCGAGGCGTCGATCTCGGGGTAGGCGTCCTTCAGGGCCTGATCGCGCAGCTCGGCCAGCGACCCGGCCATCTCGACGCCCGTCGCGCCTCCGCCGACGATGACGACCCGCACCTCCCCGCTGCCCTGCGAGGCCGCGGCGTTCTCGAGCTGCGTGAAGAGCTCGTCGCGGATGCGGAGCGCCTGCGATCGCGAGTACATCGAGTACGCGTACTCGTAGGCGCCCTTGGTGCCGAAGTAGCTGGTGTTGACGCCGTTGGCGAGCACGAGGGCGTCGTAGGCGATCTCCTCGCCGTCGCGCAGCGTGATGATGCGCTCGTCGGCGCGGACGGTCGTGAGCAGCCCGTGACGGAACTCGGCGTTCGACTGCTTCGAGCGGAGGCTCCGCAGGAAGTACGTGACGTCGCCGGCGTTGAGACCGCCGGTCGCCACCTGGTACATGAGCGGCTGGAACATGTTGTAGACGTGCCGGTCGATGAGGGTGATCCGGACGTCGGCCTTGCGCAGGGCCCGCATGGCGGCGATGCCGGCGAACCCTCCGCCGACGATGACGACGTGCTTGCGGTGGTCTTCGCTCATGCTGAGCTCCTGCGGGTGTCGATGGCGTGCGGATCCCCATCGACCCTTGATCTCACGGCCCTGGTGCGGCCAGGCGCGAGCTTACTCGCCTCGGCGCGCCTCCGAAGTCCCAGGCTTTCCCCAGGGCCGGGCCGTGCACCGAGTGCGTCGGTGCACTTAGTGTAGGCACGTGACCGTCAAGCCCCTCGCGTTCGATCGCCGTGCCGCCCTCAAGGCGAAGCACCGGCTCGCGATCGTCGACGCCGCCGACGCGCTCATCGGCGAACGGGGCGCCCCGCGATTCAGCGTCGACGAGCTCGCCGAGCGGGCCGACGTCTCGCGCCGCACCGTCTTCAACCACTTCGCCTCCCTCGACGAGGTCGTCATGACGGCCTGCACCCGCGTGCTGACGGGCGCCGTCGACGAGTTCCGGGCCGCGACGGCGGCGACGCCCGTCGGCGACGGCTCGCCGGCCTCGATGTTCTCCGAGATCACCGCCGCCATGCGCGGCATCGACCTGCCCGCCGTGATCGCCTACCTCTGGACGGTGCTCGGCGACGACGGCACCGACCCGCGCTCGCACCACCTCATCCAGGACGTCTTCACCCGCACGACCGAGGAGCTCTCCGCCGAGCTCGCCGTCCGCGGAAGCGACGCCGACGGCCTCGAGGCGGAGATCCTGGTCAGCTCGATGATGAACGGCATCGCCGTGATCTCGCACCGCTGGATCACCGCCACCGGCGCCTCCCTCGACCCCGCGTCGCGCAGCCGGTGGGACGCCCTCCTCGACCGACTCGTCTCGACCGTCCGCCGCGGGTACGCACCCGCCGACTGACCACGCCGACCGACCACCCCGACCGACCGCCCCCGGCCGCCGCCCGCGACGGCCGACCCGCACCTCCTTCCCGACGACGCGACGCGAGGCTCCACCCCACCACCGCAGCACAACCCGCATCACCCTCTGGAGGATCCCGCACCATGGCATCTCTGCTCTATCGACTCGGTCGGTTCGCCGCCCGTCGGGCCTGGACGGTCGTCGTCGCCTGGCTCGTCGTCCTCGGCCTCGCCGGCGGTGCGTTCGCGCTGTTCGGCGGCACGCTGACGAGCGCCGTCAGCATCCCCGGCACCGCCACGCAGGAGGTCAGCGACGAGCTGGCCGACAAGTTCCCGCAGGCCAGCGGCGGAACCGGCACGGTGGTGTTCACCACGACCGACGACGCCCCCTTCACCGATGCTCAGAAGACCGCCGTCGGCGATCTGCTGACCGACGCGGAGGCGCTCGACGACGTCAAGGGCAGCACGAACCCGTTCGAGACGCAGCAGCAGCTGGCCGACCAGCAGACGCAGATCGACGACGGTCGTCAGCAGATCACCGACGGCACCGCGCAGCTCGAGGCGGGCCAGTCGCAGATCGACGCCGCGCAGGATCAGCTCACCGCCGGTCAGCAGCAGCTCGACGCCGCACGCGCCCAGGCCGAGGCCGCGGGTCAGCTCGCCGCCGCGCAGCCGCAGCTCGACGCGCAGCAGGCTCAGATCGACGCCGGCCAGAAGCAGATCGACGACCAGCAGGCGACCCTCGACGCCAGCCGCACCGAGCTCGAGACGCAGAGCACCACCCTTGAGGACGGCGCGGCCCTCCTGGCCCTCGCCGAGGACATCCGTCAGGTCTCGACCGACGAGACGACCGCCGTCGCGACCATCCAGTTCGACGAGGCGCTGAACCTCGTCCCGGCCGAGTCGAAGGAGGCCGTCGTCGCCGAGATGAACGAGGCCGACATCGACGGCGTCCGCGCCGAGGTGTCGAACGACATCGCCGCCTCCATCCCCGAGATCCTCGGCCCGGGCGAGGTGGCGGGCGTCGTCATCGCCGCCATCGTGCTGCTCGTCATGCTCGGCACCCTCATCGGCGCCGGTCTGCCGCTGATCAACGCCCTCATCGGCGTCGGCGTCGGCGTGCTCGCGTCGCTCGCGCTCTCGGGCACGGTCGAGATGCTCTCGGTCACCCCCGTGCTGGGCGTGATGCTGGGCCTCGCGGTCGGCATCGACTACTCGCTGTTCATCCTCAACCGGCACCGGACGCAGCTGCGCGACGGCACCCCGCTGCACGACTCGATCGGGCTCGCGAACGGCACGTCGGGCAACGCGGTCGTGTTCGCCGGCTCGACGGTGCTCATCGCGCTGCTCGCTCTGAACCTGACGGGCATCCCGTTCCTCGGCCTGATGGGCACGGTCGGCGCGGTCTGCGTCCTGGCCGCGATCCTCATCGCGATCACGCTGACGCCGGCGCTGCTCTCGATCGTCGGCCTGCGCATCCTGCCCAAGAAGGTCCGAGCCCGCGTCGGCCACACCGGCCCGGTGCGCGTGCCGAGCAAGCCCATGAAGACCAGCCGCGCCGTCCTCACCCTGATCGGCGGCGTCATCGTGCTGCTGATCGTGGCGATCCCCGCCCTGTCGATGCGCCTCGGTCTGCCCGCCGGCTCGTCCGAGCCCGTCGACTCGAGCGCGTACAAGGCGTACACGCTCGTCGCCGACAAGTTCGGCGCCGGGGTCAACGGCCCCCTGCTCGTCGTCGCCGACCTCGACGAGGCCGTGTCCGACGACGATCTCGTCGCCGAGCAGGTCCGAGTCGGCACGAAGCTCAAAGACCAGGACGACGTGGTCGCCGTCGCGCCCATCGGCGCCTCCGACGACGACACCCTGCTGGCCTTCCAGGTCGTGCCCGACGGCGGTCCCACCGACGAGTCGACCGAGCAGCTCGTCCGCGACCTGCGCGGTCTCGAGCTCGACGGGGTGTCCGAGTTCGGCGTCGCCGGCAACGCGTCCGGCAACATCGACGTCAGCGAGAAGCTGTCCGCCGCCCTGCCGCTCTATCTGCTCGTCGTCGTCGGACTCTCGCTGATCATCCTGATCTTCGTGTTCCGGTCGATCCTCGTGCCCATCACGGCCACCATCGGGTTCGTCCTCTCGCTGTTCGCCGCGTTCGGCGGGGTCACCGCGGTGTTCCAGTGGGGCTGGCTCGCGCCGGTCTTCGGCGTGCACGACCCGGGCCCGATCCTGAGCTTCCTGCCCATCCTGATGGTCGGGGTCCTCTTCGGGCTCGCGATGGACTACCAGCTGTTCCTCGTCAGCGGCATGCGCGAGTCGTACGCCCACGGCACGCCGGCCCGTCTCGCCGTGCAGCGCGGCGTGCACGCCGGTCGCACCGTGGTCACGGCCGCGGCGCTGATCATGACCGCCGTGTTCTCGGGCTTCGTGTTCTCGAACTCGGTGATGATCCAGTCCATCGGGCTCGGCCTGGCCCTGGGAGTGCTGATCGACGCGTTCATCGTGCGTCTGCTGCTCATCCCCGCGGTCATGCACCTGCTGGGCGACGCGGCGTGGTGGATCCCGAAGTGGCTCGACCGCATCCTGCCCGACGTCGACGTCGAGGGGGCCTCGCTCGAGCGGACGCACCCCGGCAGCACGACCGAGGGCACCGAGACGGAGCACGCGACGCACGTGATCGAGGGCGCCGAGCCCGACGCCGCGCCGCACGTCCCCGGCTCGGACGGCCCGCCCGCCCACCGGGCGTAGCGGAACCGAGGAGGCGCGGTGCGGGGAGATCCCGCACCGCGCCTCCTGCGTATCCCGAACCTCCGCGGCGGCCAGGCGACGCGTCAGTGCAGCGGCCCCACGGCCGACTCGGCCGCCGCCCGCACCGCGCCGGACGCGACCGCGGCGTGCGCGACGTCGATCTCGGGTGCGAGCCACCGATCGGGCCCGGGCCCGCCGACCCCCGGCCGCAGCGCGTCGACGACGGCCCGCGCCGGCGCCCCCATCTCGAGCGGGGCGCGCAGCTCGAGGGCGCGAGCCGCGGTCAGCACCTCGATGCCGACGACGCGGGCGAGCCCGTCGACCGCGGTCCGCAGCTTGCGGGCGGCCGACCAGCCCATCGAGACGTGGTCCTCCTGCATGGCCGACGACGGGATCGAGTCCACCGAGGCCGGAACGGCCAGCCTCTTCAGCGTCGACACGATCCCGGCCGACGTGTACTGGGCGATCATCAGTCCGCTGTCGACGCCCGCGTCGTGCGCCAGGAACGCGGGCAGGCCGTGGTTGCGGTGCGGATCGAGGAGGCGGTCGGTGCGTCGTTCGGACATGCTCGCCACGTCCGCGACGACGATCGCCAGGAAGTCGAGCACGTAGGCGACCGGCGCCCCATGGAAGTTGCCGTTCGACTGCACGCGACCGTCGACGGTGACCACGGGGTTGTCGACGGCCGAGGCCAGCTCGCGGTCGGCCACGAGACGGGCGTGATCGACGGTGTCGCGCGCACCCCCGTGGACCTGCGGGGCGCAGCGGAGCGAGTAGGCGTCCTGCACGACGGTGTGTCCCGGGTGGGCGTGGCTGGCGACGATCGGCGACCCGGCCAGCAGGCGGCGCAGGTTCGCGGCCGAGTCCTGCTGACCGGCCTGCGGGCGGAGCGCGTGCAGATCGGCGGCGAACACGGCGTCGGTGCCGAGCAGCGCCTCGATCGACATCGCCGCCGAGACGTCGGCCGTCGCGAGCAGCAGCTCGAGGTCGGCGAGGGCGAGCGTCAGCATGCCGAGCATCCCGTCGGTGCCGTTGATGAGCGCGAGCCCCTCCTTCTCGGCGAGCACGACCGGTTCGAGACCCGCGGCGGCGAGGGCGTCGGCGGCCGGCATCGAGGCGCCCGACGCGTCGCGCACCTCGCCCTCGCCCATCAGGGCCAGCGCGCAGTGGGCGAGGGGCGCGAGGTCGCCCGAGCAGCCCAGCGAGCCGTACTCGGCGACGATCGGCGTGATGCCGGCGTTCAGCAGGTCGACGTAGCGCTCGACGGTGGTCGGCGCGATGCCGGTGCGTCCGGTCAGCAGGGTCGAGATCCGCAGCAGCATCAGGGCGCGCACGACCTCGCGTTCGACCTCCGGCCCCGAGCCGGCCGCATGCGACCGGACGAGGCTCCTCTGCAGCTGCGTGCGGCGGTCGGCGTCGATGAACGTCGTGGCGAGGGCGCCGAAGCCGGTGGAGATGCCGTAGTGCGGGCGGTCGTCGGTGGCGAGCGCCTCGATGACGGTGCGACTGGCGGCGACGGCGACCCGCGCCTCCTCGGCGATCTCGATGCGCGCGTCGTGCCGCGCGACCCGCACGACCTCGGCCGCGGACACGGGGCCGATGCCGATCACGACGGGCGCGGCCCCGGCGGACGGCGGAGTGGACGAGGAGGCGCGGGTCGAGTCGGTCATGACCACATCACACCGCGTCGACCCGGTGGGCCCCGGCGGACGCGCCGTGCCGACCCCCTATCGGAGGCGCGGCGTCCGTGCCCCGCGGAGGATCCGCTCCGCCGCGTCGCCGCCCACCTCGAGGACGGTCGTCGTGCTCGGCCCGGTGTCGGCCCGGGTCGTGCGGCCGCGTTCGGGCGAGTCGCTCGTGTCGACGGCGAGGGCGCCCCGGAGCGACTGCTCGATCACGACGTCGCCCACCGCGATCGCCGCCGCCAGAGGGTCGTGCAGCGGTGCCGCGCGGACGCCGAGCCCCGGCTCGTAGAAGTCGAAGTACGCCTCGAACATGGCCGACACCGCCGTCGCCAGCGCTCCGGCGTCGCGGGCGAGCTCGGCGGTGTGACGCGGCTCGAACCGGTGCCGCATCGTGACGTCGAGGGGCACCACGGTCGCCGAGCGCCACTCGGCGGCCAGCACGTGGGCCGCCGCCTGGGCGTCGTTGGCGATGTTGGCCTCGGCGTGGGGGGTGATGTTCCCGGGAACCGTCACCGCGCCTCCCATGAGGGTGATCCCGTCGACGCGCGAGGCCAGGTCGGGGATCACGTCGAGCGCCCGCGAGATCGTCGTCAGCGGGGCGATGGCGATGATGTGGAGGCGCTCGCCGAACCTCTCGACGAGATCGGCGAGCAGCTCGACGGCCGACTCGGCGACGAGTCGCGAATCGCTCTCGGGGAGCGGCACGCCGCCGACGCCGTCGGCCCCGTGGACGTGCGGCGCGCCGCCGTCGAAGGAGCCCCGTCTCGGGTGGTGCTCGCCGAGCGCCACGGGCACCGTCGCCCCGGCGAGACCGAGGAGGCGGAGGGTGTTCTCGGCCCCGACGGCGGCGGCGACGTTGCCGCTGGTGGCGCCGATGCCGACGAGGCGGTCGCCCGCGGTGCCGAGCAGGTAGGCGAGGGCGAGGGCGTCGTCGATGCCCGTGTCGCAGTCGAGGTAGAAGACGGTCTCGGGGGTCGCGGTGTCGGTCACCCGCCCACGCTAGCGGCCCCTGACGGCGGCGACGTGCGGCGGGTCCCCGGGGGCCCACCCGACACGGCAGGATGGTCGACATGCGCAGCGAGGCCCGAGGGCGTGACCACCGATGAGGGCGGTCGTGGGCATCGACGTGGGCACGTCGAGCACCAAGGCGGTGCTCGTCGCGCTCGACGGCCGGGTCGTCGCCCAGGCCGCCCGCGACCACCGGGTCGACCGACCGGGTCACGGCCTCGTCGAGATGGACGCCGACGTCTGGTGGGCCGAGTGCCGCGCGCTCGTGCCCGAGCTGCTCGCGGCCGCGCCCGACGCCGAGATCGTGTCGGTCGGCGTCAGCGGCATGGGCCCGTGCGTGCTGCTGACCGACGACGACGGCAGGCCCCTCCGGCCCGCCGTGCTCTACGGCGTCGACACCCGGGCGGCCGACCTGATCGACGACGTCACCGCCGAGCTGGGCGGCGCCGACGCGATGCGCCGGCGCACCGGCTCGGCCCTGAGCACGCAGGCCGCCGGGTTGAAGCTGACCTGGCTGGCGCGGCACGAGCCCGAGGTCTGGGCCCGCGCCTCCCGGTTCACCATGCCGTCGTCGCGCCTCGTCGAGCTGCTCACCGACGAGTACGTCCTCGACCACCACTCGGCCAGCCACTGCACGCCGCTGTACGACGTGCATCGACGCGAGTGGATCGACGAGTGGGTCGACCTGCTGGCCCCCGGTCTGCCGATGCCGCGCCTGGCCTGGCCCGGCGAGGAGGCGGGGCGGGTGACCGCCCGGGCGGCCGCTGCGACCGGGCTCCCCGTCGGGGTCCCCGTGACCGTCGGCACGATCGACGCCTTCGCCGAGGGCCTCAGCGTCGGGCTCGACGACCCGCGGCGCATGTTCGTGCAGTACGGGACGACGATGTTCATGCTCGTCCCGCTGACGGAGCCCCGCCCGGTTCCGGGGCTGTGGACGACCGTCGGCGACCGCCCGGGGCGCAGCAGCGCGGCCGGCGGCCTCGCGACCGCGGGGGCCATCACCGACTGGCTGCGACGACTGACCGGCGCCGCCTGGGAGGATCTGCTCGACGAGGCGGCCGAGTCGGGCGTCGGCGCCCGAGGGCTGCTCGTGCTGCCCTACTTCGCCGGCGAGCGCACGCCCCTCGGCGATCCGGAGGCGCGGGGCGTCATGGCGGGGCTGACCGTCGGTCACACGCGCGGGGACGTCTACCGCGCCGTGCTCGAGGCCACGGCCTTCGCCGTGCGCCATCACCTCGACGTGCTCGCCGAGGCGGGCGTCGTGGTCGACTCGATGATCGGCGCCGGGGGAGGGGTGCTCGCGCCGCTCTGGCCGCAGATCGTGAGCGACGTCTGCGGGCTGCCGCAGGTCATCCCGTCCGTCTCGGTCGGGGCCTCGTTCGGCTCGGCTCTGCTGGCCGCGGGTCTGGTCTCGTCGGTCGACGTCGAGGCGTGGAACCCGCCGGCGGTCGTGCTGCAGCCCGATCCGAGCACGCGCGAGGCGTACGACGCGGCCTACGCCGACTACCGGCGGCTCTACCCCGACACGGTCGAGGTCGTGCACCGGCTGGCCGCTCGCAGCTGACCCGCGCCTCCCGCGCCTCCCCGGTCTCCGACGCCGTCGCGGCCCGTCGCGGCGGGTCTCCGTCGCGGTCGGCGAGGCCCTCGTCGCGTCGCGGTCGGGGCCGTCGGAAAAAAGTTTCTGATCCCGATTTCGTCACAGCACTTGCGGAATTATTGTCGAGAACATAATTTCATCTCGTGCAGCCCGATCACTCGGGTCGCACCGGCAGCGACGACGATGCCCCCAGGTCCAGTCGTCGCTGCCTCCGACGAAAGACCGATCTGCGAACGGAGCAGCGCGATGATGCGTGCCGTCCCCCACGACCCCCTGGTGAGCCCCTGCCGGGCCCTCGCCACGCCGACCCCCTCGGCGGTGTCCCGATGAGCGCCGCTCCGGTGTCGACCCGCACCACCCGGTCGGGCCGCAGCACCTCCCGCAAGCGCAACCGCACCATCGCGACCGTCGCCGTGCTGGCCGTGCTGCTCGTCGCCATGGGACTCAGCACCAAGGTCGTCGGCGCCGACTCCGATCTCGGCGCGGGCCCCGAGGCCTTCTCCGCCGAGGCGTGGGGCGCCGAGAACTTCCCCACCATCCAGGAGGGCATCGCCGAGCGGGCCGTCCCCGCCGACGAGCTGGCGACGGCGATCCTCGCCGACCCGACGGCGGCCGGCGCCGAGTACGGGGTCGACGCGGGCACCGGCCCCGAGATCTCCACCACCTTCACGGGCACCGTGGGCGCCGGCGAGGCCGGGATCTACCCCGTGACGGTCGAGGGCGTGCCGAGCGACATCCTCATCCGCATCCAGACCGGGCCGGCCATCAACGGCACCGACCTCCGCGACGCGACGGGCACCGTCGAGTTCGGCCAGTTCACGAACCAGATCGACTACCAGGACGCCGCGTCGGCGCTCAACGAGCAGCTGAAGAGCACCGTCCTCGACGGCATCGACACGACGGCGCTCGAAGGCCAGACGGTCGAGGTCACGGGCGCCTTCCAGCTCATCAACCCGGCCGGGTGGCTCGTCACGCCGTCCGACCTGGTCGTCCAGTGAGCACCGTCGACGGCTCGGTCGCCTCCGCGAAGGGCGCACCGGCGGCCACCGGAGACGTCGTGCTCGAGGCGGTCGACGTCGTCAAGACCTACGGGGCGACCCGGGCCCTGAAGGGCGTGGGGTTCTCGATCCACCGCGGCCAGGTGACGACCCTGTTCGGCGAGAACGGCGCCGGCAAGTCGACCCTCATGAAGATCCTCTCCGGCGTCGAGCAGCCGACCTCGGGCGACATCCTGCTGCACGGCGAGCCGGTCGTCTTCGACGACACCGTCGACGCCCGCGAGCACGGCATCTCGATCATCCACCAAGAGCTGAGCCTCGCGCCGAACCTGTCGGTGCGCGACAACATCTTCCTGGGGCGCGAGATCCAGGGGCCGACCGGGGTCGACTACGCCGAGGAGGCGCGGCAGGCCAAGGCCGTCCTCGACGAGCTCGGCGAGGACATCGACCCGGCCACCACCGTCGCGGATCTCCGCCTCGGTCAGCAGCAGCTCGTCGAGATCGCCCGGGCGCTCTCCGTCGACGCGCGCATCCTGATCATGGACGAGCCGACCAGCGCGCTCAGCGCCTCCGAGGTCGAGGTGCTCTTCACGGTCATCCACGACCTCACGGCCCGCGGCGTCTCGATCGTCTACATCTCGCACCACCTCGAGGAGGCGCTCGAGATCACCGACCACGCGGTCGTGCTCCGCGACGGTGCCGTCACGGCCACGGCCGTGGCCGCGGACATCGACCTCGCCTGGGTGGTCAGGGCGATGGTCGGCGAGGGGTTCGACCTCGGTTCGCCGCCCACCGGCTACGAGTTCGGCGAGGTCGCGCTCTCCATCCAGGGAGTCACCGTGCCCGACCGCGACATCCCGGGTCGAAACGTCGTCGACCACCTCGACCTCGACGTCCGGGCGGGCGAGATCGTCTGCCTCTACGGGCTGATGGGCGCCGGTCGCACCGAGCTGCTCGAGGCGGTCGCCGGGCGCAACGCCGTCAGCGCGGGGCGCATCCTGAAGAACGGACGCGACCTCGCGGGGCTCTCGATCGCCGAGCGCATCGACGAGGGGCTCGGCCTCGTCCCCGAAGACCGTCAGCGCGACGGGCTCGTGCAGACCATGACCGTCGGCCGCAACATGTCGCTGGCGAGCATCGGCTCGTTCGTGAAGGGGCTGTTCCTCTCCGGGAGGCGCGAGGTCGATCTCGTGACGGACTCGATCCGCACGGTGCACGTCAAGACCTCGGGCGGCGACGCCATGATCGGGTCCCTCTCCGGCGGCAACCAGCAGAAGGTCGTCATCGGCAAGATGCTGGCGACCGATCCCGACGTGATCCTGCTCGACGAGCCCAGCCGCGGCATCGACATCGGGGCCAAGGCCGAGGTGTTCCGTCTGCTCGCCGAACGGGCCCGCAACGGACTCGCCGTCGTGTACACGACCTCCGAGGTCGGCGAGTGCCTCAGCATCGCCCACCGCATCGTCGTGCTGAGCCGCGGGCGCATCTCCGCCGAGTTCGGCGCCGACACCACCAAAGAAGCCATCATGGCCGCCTCGGGCGAGGCCGTGATCTCGTGACCACCACCGAACGGAAGTCCACCATGACCACCACCGCGGCCGGGCAGCGACGCCCCGCCCTCTTCGCCGACGGGTTCGACCTCGGTCGCCTCCTGCTGCAGGGCCGGGCGTTCTTCGCCCTCATCGCCATCATCGTCGTGTTCTCGGTGCTGTCGCCGAACTACTTCACGGTCGGCAACCTGCTGACCATGTCGTCGCACGTCGCCGTCTACGCGATCCTCGCGATCGGCATGCTGCTGGTCATCCTCAACGGCGGCATCGACCTCTCGGTCGGGTCGACGCTCGGCTTCTCGGGCGTCATCGCCGGGTTCCTCATGAACGGCGTCGCCATCGGGGGCACCACCCTCTACCCGGCGCTCTGGGTGGTGGTCGTGCTCTCGTGCGGCATGGGCGCCTTCATCGGCCTCATCAACGGCGTGCTCGTCGCCCGGTTCAAGGTCGCCCCCTTCGTGGCGACCCTCGGCATGCTCTACGTCGTCCGCGGCGTGGGTCTGCTCATGACGAACGGCCTCACGTACAACGACCTGGCCGGCGACCCGGCCCTCGGCAACACCGGCTTCGACTGGCTCGGCTTCAACCGCCTCCTCGGTCTGCCCATCGGCGTCATCGTGATGATCGTCGTGGCGGTCGCGGTCAGCCTGCTGCTGAACCGCACGGTCTTCGGCCGCTGGCTCTACGCCTCGGGCGGCAACGAGAGGGCCGCCGAGCTCTCGGGCGTGCCGGTCAAGCGCGTCAAGGTGCGCGTCTACGTGCTGTCGGGTCTGTTCGCCGCGATCGCCGGTCTGATCCTCTCGTCCGAGCTGACGAGCGCCAGCCCCACCGCCGGCAACTCGTACGAGCTGACGGCCATCGCCGCCGTCGTCATCGGCGGGGCCGCGCTCTCGGGCGGCATCGGCAACGTGCGCGGCACGCTGCTCGGCGCCTTCGTGATCGGGTTCCTGTCCGACGGCCTCGTCATCATCGGGGTCTCGTCGTACTGGCAGACCGTCTTCACCGGCGCCGTCATCGTCCTGGCCGTGCTGCTGAACGCCGTCCAGTACAAGGGCAAGCCGAAGCGCCCCCGCGGCGGTGGTCGCGACCGCGACTCCGCCGCCCCCTCGACCCCTTCTCCCTCCACCGACGCCACGGCACCCGCCGGCGCCGTCCCCGAGAAGACCCACGGTTGACTCCCGTCGACCGAACACAGCGAAAGGGAAACACAATGAACCGCAAGCTGGCAACGGTGCTCGCCGCGGGCGCGGGCCTCACGCTCGTCCTCTCGGGATGCGCCTCCGGAACAGACTCCGACGCCGGATCGGGCGCCTCCGGCGACTCGGCCGAGGGCGGCCTCATCTCGATCATCGTCAACGACCCCTCGAACCCGTACTGGCAGACGGAGGGCAACGTCGCCGAGGCCGAGGCGAAGGCCCTCGGCTACGAGGCCAACGTCGCCGCCTCGAAGGGCGACACGAACACCGAGAGCAACCTGATCGACACGGCCATCACGAACAAGTCGGTCGCGATCATCCTCGACCCGGCCAACGCGTCCGGCTCGGTCGGCGCCGTGAAGAAGGCCGACGCGGCCGGCATCCCGGTGATCCTCGTCAACGCCGAGATCAACGAGACCGGTCTCGCCAAGGCGCAGCTCGTGTCGAACAACGCTCAGGGTGCGGCCCTCGGCGCGCAGCAGTGGGTGAAGGACGTCGGAGACACGGGCGACTACGCCGAGCTGTTCGGAGCCCCCTCCGACAACAACGCGCAGACCCGCTCGAACGGCTACGCCACGGTCATCTCGCAGTACCCGGGTCTCACCGAGGTCGCCGAGCAGGTCGGCAACTGGGACCGCACGCAGGGTCACGACAAGATGCAGTCGATCCTGCAGGCGAACCCCGACATCACCGGGGTCATCTCGGGCAACGACGAGATGGCGCTGGGAGCCATCGCGGCCCTGAAGGAGGCCGGCAAGCTCGAGCAGGTCAAGGTCGGCGGGTTCGACGGATCGCCCGACGCCGTCGAGGCCGTCAAGAACGGCGAGCTGCAGTACACCGTCCTCCAGCCCGTCGCGACCTTCGCCAAGAAGGCCGTCGAGCAGGCGGACTCCTACATCCGCACCGGTGAGACCGGCGCCTCCGAAGAGAAGCAGGCCTTCGACTGCATCCTCATCACGAAAGAGAACGCCGACAAGGTCACCGAGCCCTTCACGCTCTCCGAGTGATCCCGCGGCCGGGTCGACTCCGATCGGGGGTCGGCCCGGCCTCCTCCGCCTCACGTCCCGATCTCGCAGCTCGAGCACGGACAGGGGGCGGACTCGCATGACCGACACGACGGACCGGGTGGGCGCTCCCGCCCCGAGGGCCGGGGCGACCCGCTTCCCCCTCGCGCTCGTCTACCAGGCGGCGCGGCTCTACTACCTCGACGACGTCCGCCAGTCCGAGATCGCGGTCCGGCTGGCGATCTCGCGGCCGACCGTGAGCCGCCTGATCGCCGAGGCGCGCCGCTCGGGCATGGTCCGCATCGACGTGATGGATCCCTCCGTCGACGAGACGGCCGTCCTCGCCGCGAGACTGTCCGCCGCCCTCGATCTCCGCTGCGTGCACGTCGCGCCGAGAACCCACGCATCGACCCTCGGCACCGACCTGGCCGCCTCCGTGACCGCGGCCATCTCCGACATGGGGCTGGCCGCCGGCGACGCCCTGCTCGTCTCGCTCGGCCGGACCATCTACGACGTCGCGCGCTCCGGCCTCCTGCCCCCTCTGCCGGGCGTCGAGCTGGTGCCGACCGCCGGGGGGCAGACCGAGGCGCTCCCGTGGTTCCAGACGAACGAGATCACCCGCCTGGCCGCCGAGTCGTCCGGCGCCCGACCCACGTTCCTCTTCGCGCCGGCGCTGCCGAGCCCCGCCATGCGGGCGACCCTCGACGACGACTCGACGTTCCGCCACGTCCTCGGCCTCTGGGCCGGGGCCCGGGGCGCCCTGCTCGGGATCGGCGCGCCGACCAGCTCGCGGCCCGTGCTGCCGCAGGCCGTCCCAGCCGACCCGGCGCTGTTCGCCGACGCCGCGGGCGACGTCTGCCTGAACTTCTTCCGGGCCGACGGCTCGGCCATCGAGTTCCCCGGCAGCGGCCGGATGGTGCGCACCTCGCGCGAGACCCTCGCGGCCATCCCCTTCGCGGTGGGCGTCGCCGTCGGCCGAGACAAGGTGACCAGCATCGTGGGGGCTGCTCGAGGTCGTCTCATCACGGGTCTCGTGACCGACGCAGCGACAGCGCGGGCGGTCCTCGAGTCCCTCTGACGACGTCGTGGCCCCTGGCTCGCCGTTGTGGGTATCTTCGGATCCGTACCGGGCCGTTCGATCACGACGGCCCCTCCACGCCACGACAGGGGAACCCATGACCTACGCTGACTCGACGCCCGACGCCACCCCGACCTCGCGGTCGAAGACCATGGCGGTGCTGTCCCTCGTCTTCGGCATCGTGAGCATCGTGCTGAGCCCGTTCCTGCCGATCCTCTGGATCCTCCTGGCGATCGCCGCCGTCGTCCTCGGCTTCCTGTCGCGCAAGCGCGAGAACGCCCGCACGATGGCGCTCGTCGGCATCATCCTCGGCTTCGTCGGCATCGCCGCGAACATCGCGTCGATGGTCCTCGGCGCGATGATCGCCACGCAGTACATGCAGGGCTGATCCATCCCGAAGGGGCCGGGCGTCAGCCCGGCCCCTTCGTCGTCTCCGCGGCCGAGGAGGCGCGCCGTCGGTCCGCCGTCGGCCGGCGTTGGTAACAGGCCGATAACGAAGCGTGTTCGTCCCAATCTCTTTCGACACCGGTGGCGAATCCTTTTCATCCCCACCGGGAATCACAGAAAAGGACCTGATCATGAA
>Ga0265797_10006013_pt1 | contig 17441 bp, 17 predicted proteins | sample P2T30metagenome_FD_192433 | JGI IMG/M metagenome (GOLD analysis project Ga0265797, IMG submission 192433) | Plant litter microbial communities from East Loma Ridge, Irvine, California - P2 T30 | ecosystem: Environmental > Terrestrial > Plant litter > Unclassified | place: USA: California...
ATTGGCTGGAGCGGAATCAATTAAATATATCTACCTGTGTAAGCATTCAAGCTATCGGCAAAATCGACGAGCCTGATAGAAATGCGAGCTGCGGACGTAAAATCTGTTAGTCTGATAAGTGGTGAGACGTGAATCTCTGGACTAGAACAGTTGGTCGGGTGGTTGCAGTTGAGTTGAATAATCTCTGTCAATACTATCTCTAATCTATGCTTTCTAGCACCCCAACCTGCCACAAAATGGGCCCTCGGTACAGACCCTCCCCCCAAAACGCCTACGCTGTGCAAATGCCATGCAAAACCCAAAGAAAATCATCACAACTCATCTGTCTACCTCGATCCATCCAGTGCCTTCAGCCTCTGCTGCCTCTGCTCCACATCCTTCATCTCCTCCAGCATCTCCTCGTTGAACTGCTCCCAACCATCAAGATACACGTGGTGTCCAGCTTTGCGAATCATGGTAACCTTCGCATGTCCGTTCTCCCTCGCCCTCTCTTCCTCAGAAGCATTGGCGAGCGCTTTGCGCTTCTCGGCGTTGAGCTTCTCCATCGCAGCGTGCCCGCCGGCGACGTCCATCCAGTCGTGCTCGCCGTACATGAGCACTACGGGGACGCCGGTCTCGCGCACTTTGGCTACGGGGAGTGGTGAGCTGGCTGCGCCGTCGGGTGTGGGACTGGGGTGTGGCTCCAGGTATTGGCGGCCGACGCCTTGGATTCTGCGGATGAGCGGGCTTCGCGCGAAGGCGCCGGGGGCGAGAATGTAGGCGAGGGCGTACTCGCCGCTGCCGCGTTGGCGGAAGAGGGAGTAGCTGTAGTCGTGGAGCGCTTGAGCTTCTTCGGGAGGCATCTGGGAGAATCGGCGTGATGTCCAGCCGCTTACGAGGCGTGGGCCGAGAGGACCGGCGTATCGGACGATGCTGAAGGGTGATACGTTGGCGTCCCAGAGGGTCACTAGCCACTTTGGCAACTTTCTGGGTGGAGGTTTGTCTTTCTGTTCGGCGGCTTGCGCTTTTGATCGTGCGTTGAGGAAGTTGTTGTTGTCGGGTGCGTTGGCGCCGTCGATGCTCTCATCTTGTGATTGTGTAAACTCGTTTTGCATGCGACTGTCGCCGGGTTCGGGCAGATCCTGATTGACGGCGTAGGGATCTTCGGGAATGCCAACAGGCGAAGCGAGGATGAGCTTGTTGAGATGGCCGGGGTATTTGAGCGCATACGCGACTGCCATGTAACCACCGAGACTGTGTCCGAGCAAAGTCATCTTCTCAATTCCACGCTTGATTCTCCATTCTTCTAGAGCGTCCACAAACCAGCTCTCGGCTTCTTTGATTTTGTCTTCCTTTTCCTTCGCGTGGATCTTGAACGATGGTCGCGAGCTGCGACCCATGCCCAGCATATCCAGTGCGTAGAGTTTCCAGTTTGGCTGTCTAGACAGACCTTCGAAGTTCTTGTAGAAGAAGCCTAGTCCAGCGCCGTACCCATGTAGCATCACCAGATTGTTGTCCACGCTTTCTTCAGTCCTGACAACGCTGAATTCATTCAGAGATCTGGACTTTCCTGAAAGCTGCACCTGCTCGCTGTTCCACTGTCGAGGCCCGTACGGGTCGTTGATGCTCGAGGTTCGTACTACGTCGTTTGCTGATCGCTCGCTTTCGTCAAGCTTCATGCCTTTGACGCTGGGTGGCGCGCTTCCAGTTTGGGTGTGGGTTGGTGGTCGTTGTAGGTAAGGCACATATGACAGTACCTTGTGTTCGGTCACTGCCGGGGCAAGGCTAGTCCACCATTGTGAGAAGCCTTCCTTGTAGCCGAGTGGGAAATATGCTCCCTTAGATTGTGCCTGAGCTTGTCCCGAAGCGCTATCCTGCTCGCGATGGCGAGCAAGCATAGGCTTCTGCGACGGAGCATGCAGGTCGGGAGATGATTCTGAAGCCATGGTGTGTTGGTGGCGAGTTCCTAGGCCTTGCGCGTGGACTATAGGCACGCTCGTAAAAGGCAAGGTGGCGGCAAGAAAGAGGGCTGAACGGAGGGAGACTGGCAATGCGAACAGCGATGCGCCGGACGAGCGCAAGGCGAGTGGCGGAATGTTGGAAGCACGATCAAGTCGCCCAGGACGGCGACGAGTATGAGTATATGTAGCGACCAGCCGAGGAATGACTTGCAGGGGACAGGAACGGGTTTTGAGGGTTTTGCGTTGCCGATGGTGGCGCCTCGCCTTTATTCCACCGTCCAGGCGGTAGCATTCGTCCGTCATTATTAGGGCCCGCTGAAGATAAGGTACACTACCTCCGATAGAGCCGAGCGCTTTAATCCGAAGTTTGCGTGCGGTCGAATCGGATGATGATTGCTATAAATCAGATGTGCTTGTGTTTGTGATGTATAGCCCTTTTGATTGAAACTAGCTGCATTATTATTGTGAAAGACTCACACACAGAGGAATATCTCCATGAGACTTGACAAAGAACGCAAAACACATGTATGTATTGAGTATCCAAACATTTCAATGACTCCGCGTCGCTCCACTCGCGGTAACCAGCCAGCCACATCGCTCTTTGCACGTGCGTGCTGGACAACTTGGGCGGTCAAGAACACCCAACTCCACTCCCTCGACTAGGCAAAAGTCACGAGCCCGGCTCAACCTCGTGTCCAGCATCAAAACGACCGCGGTGTGAGCCAGCCGGAGCTTGTCTTGTCGTGTCGACTGCTGCCCACTGGCAGTGCTAGCATCTAGTGCTGTCTAGCTAGTACCACCACCACAGCATGTCCGACTCGAAGCTGGACCAACTGGTCAAAGGCGCTCCACCGCCCAACATCTCGCCCACCCAGATCGCCCAGTCCGCCAAAGCAAACTCTCACAACCCTTCGCCCACCGCGCCGCAGCCTCCGCCGAGCATCACCAGCGACCCGCGCGACAGCCATCCTTCGTCTCCACCGCAAATATACCTGAACCTCTTGATCCTCGAATCTTCCCTACGACTACAGTACCTCAGCTTAAGAGCGCGACTACGACTGCATTTGCTCCTTCTAGCAGCTTTGATTGCCTGGATCTTGACTTTCACATACCTTCTATACTTCCGTCCGCGCGAGGATGGCTCTGGAGTGGGAGGTAGTGTGTACTGGGTGCTGGAGACAACATACAAGCTTGCATGGGGAGGCGGTGTCGTGACGGCATTGCTCGTGTATTTTACGGGCCTGTACGATCGCGGCATTCGCTGGCCGAGGAAGTTCACATCGACAACAAACCGCGGTCTGCGCCAATTCAATCTCAAAGTCATAATCGTACGACAGTCATTTCTGCGCGAATTGATCGGATACTTCACAGCTGGATGGTGGGGAGAGAGCAAGCGAGTCAACTTCCAGGTAGTGCCCAAGGATATCGAAGCTACAGCACCGAAAGAGCACTGGAGTGCACATGCGGCGAGACATGGCGTGGTGGAAGAAGATCTCGCGCCGGCTGGAGATGTTTTGAAATTATTACTATTGCCCAAACCGTTCAGCCCGGACTTCCGAGAAGGATGGGAGAACTGGCGCATGGAATACTGGGACAAGGAAAATGCGAGACGCGCAGATCTACGAAAGATTGTCATTGCGAAGCAAAAAGAGGTCGCGAAGAAAGAAGGCGGCTGGTTGTGGCGGACTGGCTGGCGAGGATGGAAGAATGTTCGCATTTTTGGCGGAAAATCACGTCGGCAGTTAGAGCAAGAACGCCTCGCTCTCAAAGAAAAGCTCTCAGCAGATCGATCACACCAGAAGAGACGGCGAGAGAGCATTCTGCGCAACGGCTCCCACTCCCGCTCGTCTTCACGCTCGCTGACACCTGGGCCTGATCCGGAGCGGCCTTCCAGCCGACGCGGTAGCGAAGTTGTGCAGCGTAGGGGCAGCTCAGCGTCGTCTGCCGGCAACGCTAGGAGGCCGAAGAAGCCTGGTGTGCACATGAGTAGGCTGTCCATGACGGATGCTGCTCCGGAGGCTCCTTCGCCGTTGACGACGAGGGCGAGTAATCTGTCTACCAGCTCTAGCGGTAGTGACGATGTGAAGAAGGAAGACACGCCGCCTATGGATAATGTTGTTTACTCTATTGAGAAGGAGATTAAGCAGGAGCCTGCTGATTGATAGGTATATTCACGAATAATTGTCGAGCCTGAGAGGCATGCATTATGTCTTATTGTAATCTGTCTTTGCATGTGTACCTTATGCTTTGAATACCTCGGTCATTATCATGATCCCAGGTCTAAACTATAATCAGAAGATCTCGTTCAATGCAGGCAACGTCGTAGCAGAATAATTTTGGGAAGGAACGATCCTTGGACGGAGCATGATGTGACACTCCCCGCACGCTGACGATCAGCAACGCTGCAGATCACGGTTACATCCAATGCATGTCCTCGATCCTTCAAAAACATGCTTCAATACATAAAAGTCCCATCGCGAGCCTCGCGACCATGTCGCTATTCCAAGCTCCTCTCAACAATGCCATCGAATTCCTAGATCCCCTCCCCAGCCGTCTCTACAGCAAAATGCGCTCTCTCGGACTCGCCGCTCTAGCACTGTCACCTCTCACCTTTCCCTCACAAAAACTTCCCTACCATTCCAACGCCGGCGTCCTCCAATATGTCAATCCCAAAATCGGCACCTCAGGCGTAACCCCAAACGGCAACGGCGGCATGATCCCCTCCGTCTCGCCACCCTTCGGCATGACTCGCTGGACACCCCAAACACGTGAGAACTTCATCTCACAGTGTCCCTACAACGATTTAGACTCGCATATTCATGGGTTTCAAGCTACGCACCAGCCGGCTATTTGGATGGGCGAGAGCGGGCAGGTTGTTGTTGTTCCTGGGGTGGGCGAGGTGAGGCCTTTGTTTGAGGAGAGAGGGCATGCGTTTAGGAAGGAGGAGGAGAGGTGTACGGCTTATGTTTATGAGGTTGAGATTGCGGTGGAGAGTGGGAGGGGTGGAGGGAATTTGACGGAGAGTGCGTTTTCGCCTGTGCCCGGGGGAGGGCAGTCTGTTCCGGAGGAGGTTAGGGAGGGGGCTAATGGGAGGGTGAGGAGGGATTGGGTGGATGGGGGAGAAGTGATAGGAAATGCTCATGAACCGTCGCATGCTGGACCTGGTCGACATGAGGCTTATGAAGAACACAAGGGAAACGACACTATCAAGGTGGCGATGACTGCTTCTTCCCACGTTGGTCATCTACGATTCGAATTTCCCCAAAGCCAATCACAAGCATCCAACGAGCCGTATGTCTTCATTCAAGCTACCAGACAAAACTGGACAGGAAGCATGTTTATCGATCCTGAGTCTCAAGAAGTCTACGGCTCGAATCCACAGCGGCAAGACTACGCTCTGGGTCCCTACCGCGCACCAGGCTTCAGTGGCTACTTTGTATCACGGTTCTCCCAGCCATTTGCCTCTTATGGTATTACACACGGCGCATCTCTCGAAACCAACGAAACAGAAGGAAAGGGTGAGCATTTAGGTGCTTGGGTCAAGTTCGATCCATCCTGCAACAAAGTTGAAGTCCGCACAGGCGTCTCATTCGTCAGTATTGAGCAGGCACGCAAGAACCTTGACATCGAAGCTCCATCTTCGGTGTCTTTCGATGATGCAGTAGAAACGCTTAAAGAGGAATGGCTGAAGAAGCTGGACCGCGTACAGATCGAGGGAGTCAACGAGACTGCTGCGGAATATGATCAGCGTACTATCTTTTACACTGGCCTGTTCCATGGTTTGCAGTATCCCTCGGACTTCTCGGAACCCTTGGAGACAATCGAGGGAGGCCGTAGGACGTGGTATGAAGGTTATACCGATCAGGTTAGAGAGGGCGAGGACTCTTATTATCAATCGTGGTCGATTTGGGTAAGTTATCGGTATGCAGTGTTAGAATTTCCTGATATGCTGACGTCAAATAGGACACTTTCCGTGCCGAACATAGTTTACTGACGCTTTTTGCGCCGGAACGAGTCAACAGCATGATGCGCTCGCTCCTCAAAATATACGATTGGTCTGGGCGCTTGCCAATGTGGGCTAATGTGGTCGAAACCAACATTATGATCGGCACCCATGTCGATGCTGTTATAGCAAATGCGCTCGAACGGAACTTCACAGATTTCGACGTTCCAAAAGCGTGGGAAGCTGTAAAAAAGAATGCCTTCGAGCCTCCGAACAACGACACCGAGCTTTTGTACTACGACCGCGAAGCCTATACTCCAGATGAAGCCCGCGCTGGTCTCACGGCCTATCTAGATGTAGGATACGTGCCCAACGACCAATGGGCCGAGTCTGGCTCACGCACCCTGGACTATGCTTTCGACGACTTTGCAGCATCTGTAGTAGCCACGCATGCCGGAGACAACGAAACAGCAGCAAAACTTCTCGACCGCAGCACCAACTACCGCAACATCTACAACGCCAACACAACGTTCATGGAAGCTCGTAACGCCAACGGAACATGGGCGGGTTTCGAACAAGGCTGGACCGAAGGCGATGCTTGGATCTACACTTTCAATGTCCCCCATGACCCTCAAGGTCTGGCAGAATTACTTGGAGGCCGCGAGAAGCTCAAGCAGAAACTCGATGAGTACTTTGCTTCGGGCCAGAATGACCACTCCAACGAGCCGTCTCATCACTCGCCTTATCTCTATGCGGCTATCGGCTACCCGTCCTCGACGCAGAATCTTACTCGTGCTATCGCGGCGGACAATTATAACGCTACTGCTGCTGGCCTCAGCGGGAATGAGGATCTGGGTCAGATGAGTGCGTGGTACGTGTTCTCGGCACTGGGCTTCTATCCATTGAATCCTGCTAGCGATGAATATGTAGTCGGGGCGCCATTCTTCGAGAAAGTGACTATTAAGCTACCTGCTGGAGCTGCGACTGGTGGTGCCGACGGGCAGGAGCACGAAATTGCTATCTCTGCGCCTGGAGCACCGACGAAACCGTTTGTTAAAGGGTTGTGGGTTGATGGGAGAGCGGTAGATGGGCCGCTTCTCAGGCATGCCGATCTTGTGGGAGCAGCGAAGATAGAATTTGAGATGAGCGATGAGCCTACTGACTGGGGTGCTCAGGGGATTTGATCTTGACTTGCTAATGTATACATTTTATGAACTGTACAGATGTGGAATTTGTGTTGATGGTTTTACACCTTTCATCCGCTACTATTGTGCTGATGCCTACTCAGCTTCTGATCCGGAACTCGCTTCTCTCTCCTGGGCAGCATAGCCTTCCTGCTCATCCTCTTCACCAGAGCCAGACTCTTCAACAATTGCCGAGCCGCTCTCTGCCTCCTCTTCGTCCGTTCCGTTTGCATCACGCAGGGTTTCGTTTTCCTGCTCCGAAACCATTTCGCTAGTCGTCTCAACCCCCAAACGTTGACGCTTACGCCTTCTGGCACCGTCCATCTCCATTGCGTCAAAATCTCGCTTTTGAGGCATACCTTGTGGCTGCTCCCAAGGAGCTTCATACTGTAACACTGCTCTCCAATCCGCCGGCCTTGACTCGACTTCGGCTTGCTTGTAGGGAAACCCAGGCTTACTATTATGATTGTGCACCGCGGCTGGCAAACCTAGTATGTGGCGGTATTCATCATCATGGTCCTTCGAATTATGGCGGTCAATGCGTTCCAGGAATTTCGTCTCCGCTCTGTGGTAGCTGGCAGGACTCAGCGGTCTCCGGCGATCTGTCAAAGTACGGCCTCTGGCGTCTGTGGTGATGTTCGCATCCGCGAAATCGTCATCCGAACTTCCAGATGAGCTGACGACCGTGTAGGCATCACTGTCGGATGACTCGACGTCGTCTTCAACATCAGATTCATCTTCAGTCGGCGCAGCAGCATCTGGCAGCACAGCCCCAAGTTCTGCACGCAGCTCGCCTTCCGTGAGTTTGACACCATTCTTGGTGCCTTGCTTTCCCTCCCGGGTCCGCCATTTCTTCGAATCGCTGTAGACTTCGATGCCACATCTCTTTACGGCTTCTACCCAGTACTCAGGCCGTTGCGTCTTTAGGCCCATGGTCTCCCGTGCTGCAGCTACGTCAAAGCCGTTGACGTAAGGTAGAAGACGCGGTTCCGCGGATGCTCGTAGGCGCGACAAAGCTTGGAATAGTGAGGCTTGCATCAGACGTCGAGTCAGTGAAACAGCCAGGTTGTGGAAGTCGTCAAAGGCCGTTCGTCGTACGGAGGGTCGTTGTTCTGATTCTTCATCCTGTGGGAGGGTTTGCCAGTTCATCTCAGGATTGATCGAGTTCATGAAAAGTGATCTGGAAAGCTGAAGAAATGTCGCAGCGTTGAGGAGCTCGGTTGATGAGAGTGAGTCTTTGTCGGATTGCTCGTCGCTAGAGGCACTATGGGTCGCTTCATAGTGGTCGTCTTGGACATCGCTGTCTTTCATAGTCTTCGCATCAGGGCTCCCATAGCGCGCTTCGAAAGATGCCGCTACATCATCATCTATCAGCCATGATTCCTCGCCCCATCGCTGCTTCTCTTTAGCTTCTTCTACAGCCCTTGCTCTCTCTTCAATCGACATCGCCAACAGTTCCTCGGCTTCCAACAAGTCTGGCTCAGTCTCTACGGCGGCAGAAACGTCTGTAGGACCGAATTGCTGTGTAGCCTTGGTTTCCAACTCCCTTACACCTTCTTGTAGTAGCAGAATATAAGCTTTGATTTCAGGCTCGGCTTTGGTGCCAAGTGCCAGTGCCAGTGCCTCAAGATTGCCATGGCCATGCGATTGAATCGCAGCAAAAAGTCGATGCTTTTCGTCGGATGTCCAGAAGGATGTGCCGATTTGAGATGGCGGCAAGGCATCCGTTCCAGGATCCCCAGTCGGTTCCAGTACTTCCGCAATGTTTGAATTCAGCAGGTCGCGATATGAACGGAGAATATCGCTTTTGACTTTCTGCGAAGCGGCGTTTTCCGTGCCGTTGAGATTCTCTCGCTCTGCAGACGAGTTCCGAGATGCCTCTTGCTTGATGCTGGCATTTTTTGAACGACCTTTTCCAGATTTGACGGCCTTCGATCTTGCTTTGCGGCCAACCGGCTGGCGATCACTTTCGTCGACGTACTCAGACACATCGGAATCGTCGTTCATTTTTGGTTTGGTGGATTCGATGTTCGAGCATTATGTCGAACATACACTTCTGGAGAGTATATTTCCTTTATCACCTAGCTAGCTGAGAGACCATGATACCAGGCGCGCTATTTTTGGCGCGTGTTTTGTTAAAAGCTGTGAAGCTTTCATCAAGTTTGTCTTGCAAAGCACAAGTTGGAAGCGGCAGGCGCTTCCAGGACAGAAGACATGCTGAAATATACGCAGCGTGCTCGTAACAGCCAAGGCGATTCCTCGCGCACGACACACGTGCTGTTGTTACACAAAAATGTAAACTACTGCCTCTATCATAATGTGACCATAATTCACTCTCACTTCTGATTCTCATCGACAGTACAAGCCTCCCGGCCTTTCACATACCACAGTGATCTCCGACTCAGTCGCGGTCAAAGGCTGCCGCATGATCGCAAGCATGAACATTTGCTCGTTGTCTGCACCTTGCACGCAAGTCTTTTACTACACATTCATCCGTGTTCACCTGTGATGCAGACCAGTACACCAATGTCCGCATTCTAGTGACCATTCAGCTGTGTTCAGTGACAGTAGTCTGATCAACGAAACTCCGGCTCCTTGCGCAAAATCTTTGCGATCCTGCTCAGGCATTTGTCGTCGGCATGATACTGTTCGATCACTGCCACGAATCGTAGGAGCTCGCCATACTCCTCGTTATTGAGCAGCCGTAAAAATATCTGGCCGGCCTTTGCACTGGCAATGCACCTAAGAGACTTTTGGCGGTATTTCTTTGCGACCGTCCGCACGTCCAGCCAGAACCCCCAACTTCCTTTCCATTCGTCGAACTTGTGTTCGTAAAGGTGTCGGAGGAGGACTTCGACAGCGAGAGCATCGTCGCCGCTGAGCTCCAGCATGGAAAGGTTGTTCTAATACGGGTTCTTAGTTAGAACATTTTCATTCGCAAACTTATCGCAAGGCTAACTCACCTGACACAGGCGACTGAGAGCTTTGTTCTTGGTGCAGATGATGACCTTGTGAACGTGGATGTCACTTCCATCGCTCAGCCTGATGGTCAGGTCTGAGTATTCGGCGTTGTCGTAGAGCTCAGTAGTACGCATATTGACTGATGATCTGACTTTATGCAGAGCAGTGAGTTGGGTTGATGGTGAAGAACATTTTTCTCGATGATTGAAATTATTGATAGATGCACGGCTCGAGCACGATGTTAATGTCTCAAAGGAAATGCAAACGAAATCTCACACCACGATTGTAGCAGCAAGCAGCAACGCGGATAGCTACATGCGTTAGGGCGTTACTGTAGATGCTGGCTCAAGGCTAATTGGTTATTTCATTCATGAGACTACAAGGTAAGGTACCATACAGGTAGGGATTCTCGCTCTTACAAATTTGGGCGTAGTTGATGTTTTGACAGTGAACGCTACATGTACTTCCACATGAAGGAAGACAGCAGCAATATTTGCAGGAAGCACACCAAGTCCGCACTTGCCGCTTCAGACTTACATGTTGCTCGGCAGCACCGAGCGAGTCGATTGTGAGGGGCACTTCTGCACTGATGAAGACGAAAACATTTGTTGCGACCACTTGCTCACTGTCTGTTCAAACATGTGCCTTCGTCTCTGGTGATTGCATTTCAGAATCCACATCACACAACTTATCGTTACTTGCCAGTCGCCAACATGGATCTTTCTGAGTATGTGCAATCCACTCCACACTTGCGCCATCCCGTTCTGATGACACTGACAATCCGCAGAGTATACAACAACCCAGACTACTCCGACCTCACCATCGTCCTCAAAGACGGTCGCGAAATCAAAGCGCACAAGAACATCCTGTGCACCGCAAATGTGTGGTTCGAAAAGGCCTGTGGCGTCAGTAGTAGCTTTGTCGTCCGTTGATCCACCCAGCTGTTCCAAATGTGCCTGCTGATGAACATTCGCCTCGCAGGAAGCCTCGAGGCCCGTGCTACTCAAGCACGACGATCCGGACGCTCTCGAGCATGTCCTCCATCACATATACAAGATCCCTCCGCGGAAGTTCGATGTCCAGTCATGGCGCCACTGGCTCAATGTTCACCTGGTGGCGGACAAGTACTTGGAGCCTGCGCTCAGCGCAATCGCACGCAGCCAGTTCACCCACGTCGCCTTCACTCAGCGAGACTCCGATGTGATTTTCGACATCATCGAAACCATCAACGACGAGATGAAGCACGACGAACGCTTTCTCCAGCTTGCACAGTCTCTGCGCGAACACAACATCGTGGCGTTACTTCAGAACGAAAGGGTCTGCAAGAAAATGGACGAGGACAAAGATTGGAGGTGGGAGGTCATCAATATTCTCGTCGACCAGAAAAAACGCAGCGGAGAACACTCTGTCTTTCTTTGCCCGAATCACATCAGACAGCTTTTCTTGTCAGGAAGGGAAATGCACATGGGGCGCTGCTCTATGTGCCATGGGAATGGATCCAAGCCGGCGGTGAAGGTGAAGGCAAGCATCGTTTACTTCGAGAAATAGATAGCACAGCCGGTATCTGCATTCGCTTTACAATTTTGCGTCTTGCTCCTTCGCCACCTCAATCACAAGCTTACCGAACTGCTTTCCGGCCTTCATATCTTCGAACAGGGAGTCAATGCCTTCGAGGTTGTCCAGTCCACCGCTCACTGATCGTGATACGATAGGCTTCAAGTTCTTCTCTTGGACGAATTTGACCATGTCAGCGAACTCCTTGCGCGATCCCATGGTTGAGCCGCGGAGCTCGATGTTCTTGAGCACGGCTCCCATTTGGAAGGGCATCGTTGGTGAGGTGGTCATGCCGTAGATGGAAATGATTCCACCAGGCTGTGATTAATTGTCAGCAGATGTAAGCTACGCAAAATCCAAGAAACCGGAATTCTTACCTTGAGCAGTTTCGCACCCTTGTCCACTACATCGCCTCCTGCGCCATCAATGATAGCATCAAGTTGCTTGCGGTCGTTTGGCAGGAGTTCCTTCAGCGTCTTCTCCCAGCCCTTCTCTTTGTAATTGACACCACCTTTTGCGCCCATAGACTTGGCCCTATCAATCTTCTCCTGGCTGCCCGACGACACATATACATTTGCGCCAGCAGCAACAGCAAACAAGAGCGCCATAATCGCGACACCACCACCAATACCAGTGATGAGGATGTTCCGCCCAGGCTTTGCATTGCCGCTCTTGACCATTGTAGCCCTCCAAGCGGTCAGACCGGTCAAGGGCAGCGCCGCAGCTTCGATCGACGAAAGGTGTGTAGGCGCATCCTCGAGTTCTCCAGCGTCAATCGTGACGGTCTCGCCTAGAGTTCCGAGCGGATTCATCTTCGTGCCGCCGAGGATAGAGTATCCCTTTGGGCTTTCAGGACCATCTGGGTCATCTTTCCACCCGCTGCCGGGGTTGATGATCACGCGCTTGCCCTGCCATTTCTTTGCCTCTGGTGAGGAGCCAGTGGATGTGACGATTCCAGTGCCGTCGGCAAGAAGTGGCACGCCGAAAGTCGTTCCAGGGTAGAGGTGTTGTCTGAGGAACAGGTCGCGGTGGTTGAGAGCTGCGGCTGTAATCTTCACGACGACTTCGTTATCTTTCGGGGCATTGTCGGGGATGGTGATGTGCTCGAGAGGGTAATAGACCTGGCCGGGCTTGCCGTCTACTTTGCGGATGGAGATTGCTTTGACCATGTTGATTGATTGAATAGATATAGATATCACTGAATAAATTGCCAAAGGCAGAGTCTGGCTATCTTCTACGAGTATATACACTTCGGCATTCGCTTACACGATCATCATATGCGCGACGTCACAGCCGAGGTGTTTTTTGGCCCAGCTCCTTCCAGGGCGCACGTTTGGGGAAGCGGGGCGGCGACGATGTGGCAGGGGCTATTCGAAGGTTCCTTAGATCCGAATATGTTTCCTGCTTCACCACTGCCTGCCTATACTCAATTGAATAGCGTCCCTGAGGTCTTGAGCAAGACCAGAAGTGTTGTCCCGACCATGGTGAGCCGCTATCGTGATCACTCTGCCCGGTCCTGCATCAACCTCGATTCGTCCAAAGGTGAACACCACAATTATATCTTCCTGAACACGAACATCTCAGGTTCATCTTCTCTCCCAATGCCTGGCAAAGATAACGTGGCTAGCCTGCTATTTAACAACGTGTGAGCCTCGTTGGAAAGATATGGCCTTGCTCGCACATGTACGATTTTAAAGCTCTGCTGACTGTATCACAACATGACCTTCTTGTGGCAGTCGAAATGTTGGACTGGCTGTCACACGGCAGTGGTAGGTCATGGGTTCATTCAGATATCATCATGATTTCTATCAGACTTACCCGCTACAGCCATATTTACATGCAAGGCCATCTACGCCACCTTGTCTCAGACCATTGCACACTGACCCTCGGGCCTTCGCATTAACTGGAACAAATCACGCAGTAAACAACGACGATCAGTCGAAGCATTGTGATCCCGCCGAATTGGACGAAATGACGACGACCAACCAGGGCGACAAGTCGTTCTTCGAGCTTCTACCTCCGGAGATCCGCGACCAGATTTACGATTCCACGATGTTTCAAGACATCCAGAGAGAGCAATTCAACTTTCGTTTCAGAGCGCCATGCCCGCACTTACGCTTAGTCAGCCGTCAATTCAAAGACGAATACGACAGGCAGTCCATATGGGGGACAGCTCTCGAGGTCTCCTTCCCTGCAGACCTGGCAAAAGACATGTGGCACATTCATACGCCCGTTCTTGCAGCTAGGTGCACCTCACTCCAACTGAACTATCTTTTCCAAAAGGATCCACATACTCGTGAGATCTCGCCGGGTGCTTTTGCGATTACGTGCTGCCGGATTATGTTGCATCTGTTTCCAGAGAGTCTACAACACTTGGACGTTCATCTGGTCTGGAAATCTGTTCGTATGCTCAAGGATTACGCCTCTCAGCGACGAATCCAGTTGCATTATTGCCTCAACTACATCGTGAAGAACCAGTATCGTCTCCGAAATGGCGCAACGCGACACGACATGCAAGAAGACAATAGCGACTATGTCATTCTCCCTGGCCTCAAGCTACAGTATGGCGGGATCTCGCCTTCAAACACATCAATGAGGTTAGAATGCGATGTTCTCGGTGCCGGGCTTTTGAAAAAGCCTGCTACTCTGGGCACATGGAGTGTCAATGACTGTTGCTTTCTGCTCGACGATGACGGGGTCAACGAGCGTTTGAGAATGGAGACTTTGGTCGAAGCTGCTAGCGCTGTGACGGTAAAGGACGAACCGTCCCGCAACGCAGAGTTCGATGCTCCTGACGACCAGATTTGGCATCAAGAGGTGAAGGTCGAACAGAATTGAGCAGTGAAGAGATGACTTTGATGTATGTAGTACGAATTGTTCGTTGGGACCAGCTACTTTGCGTTGCTACACTAAACAGACCCTCATTTGCGCTAACCGGGTCCTGATGCGCATTCATTCACACTTCACTTTCTCTGTAAGCTTTGCGACTTTGCGCGCGCGCGGGAGCCCCACTTGGTATTTATTTTTGCCTCCTCGAACCGGGCAAACACAGCGACCGACATCCTTTCCGCAAACATCGACTCCTCGAATCAACCCTCAAAACCACCGCGCCAGCCCTATGGCGCCTCCAAGCGACCCTGGCGGGTCTTCAGATTCTACCTCTATCAACAAGGATGGCAAGACGTTCTTCGAGGTGCTCCCTCGGGAGCTTCGGGACCGCATCTACGAATACACTTTTGACCACGACATCAGTGACGATTACTACAGGTACCAATTCAAAGCGCCCCTGTATCATCTTCGTCTGGTCAATCGCCAGTTCATGCATGAGTACGACGAGCAAACCCCGAATGACACAACTCTGTTTGTGAGCGCCTGCACCAATCAATTCGAGCGCATCGACTCGAGTCTTTTACACGGACTCCCACGCCAGGCGTTTAAATGCACTGTAGCAGATGTGGCCCTACAAATAGGAGAGACAGACGGCTTCGCCAGAGATCTCAAGGACGAGCGTTACTACGTGCAGGAATCGCTATTCGACCATCTTTCAAACATCGATCTGTTCATTTAACATCTTCCTTATCTAAAAGACACCAGGGTTCAACTCGGTTTGAACTTCGCCCAGAGCTTTGACATGGTCTATGATCACATGGACGCTTGTCTCGACAGCTTCCGACACTACTATTACGAAGCGCCAAGTCCGGAGTGGTCTTACTTGCCAAACATCACCTTTGAACTACGCCATCTTGAGCTCAGCAATCCGGATCTGCCCAACTGCCTCACATCCAACATTTCCGGTGCCGAGATTCTCGAGCGACCTACGACTCTGGCGCAATTCTGGTTTAGCTATGACCAGGCAGAAAAGAACGTGAGATACGATGACGAAGTTCAACGGCGGATACGTGTGGAGGCTACTGTCTTGGCTGCTTGGGAAGCTCAGCATGGGTGCACATTGTCAACAAGCGCGAAGAAGGCGGCCGGCATTGTGGACTCAATTTTGGACTGAGAAGCCTCTTGGAGTCCGTGAGTTGCCTCTTGGCTTCTTTCGTCCAAATCGCGAGGCGAGGACTCACGGAGATGAATCAGAAATCGAGAAGCGGTCTTTGGACATGTAGATACTATATTTCCAGTTCCTGGTGTCGCTCAGATTATCATCGGAGGTACCCAGGGTACTGGAGCAGAGCGGCGAATTGTCAAAGAACTCAGGAAATTGAATGGGAGATTACGTGCAGGATGCGTGGGAGTTCCTTACTGTTGATTGAAGGAATTGTAAAGCAGCTAGAACAATGCGAAAATGATTCCATCATCCGGGTGACGATGTCTTGACCCGTCTGCTAAAGTAAGCTCTGCTTCGTAGTCTGCGATTCGACACCAATTCAGCAAAAGCTAGAGGCGGACTCCGATAATCTTTTATCGTATCTGTGTGGGTCTATGCCCGCATTGCGTTTCCGCGCGTTCGCCAGTTTGGGCTGAGAGTGAAGGTCCGCGTCGAGCGCTCGTTCACTTCGATCTTGCCGTTCTTTTAGCTGATTGGCGCGCACCCGCACTTTAGCTCCCAACTTGCGTTGACCACGCCAACATAGACTGGCTAACTCCAAAGCAACCTCTGACAATACCACTGGACTTCGAATCACACGTCTCCACCACTTCAAACTTGTTCTGCCGACAGCGGTAAACCACACAACTTCTGGTTCACGACATTCCTCCTCGATCTTGGCTACCATGGAAAGTAGCGCACACGCTTCAGCTAGCCAAAATCTGGCTGATGGAACGTCTGTTGTTGGGGTAAGTTCCTGACTGTCAAGACCAATCAGCGATTTGCTCACTGACAAATGTCGCAGATCCACAAGCCAGCGGAACACGGCGACCGAGAGACAACCCGCAAAGCTGAGAGCGAGGTCTCTGCCGAAGGTCCATCTTCCACCTCAGAAGTCTTCACACCGGATGCCAGTGTAGGAGGTAAATCGTTCTTCGAAGTCTTGCCGCGGGAACTCTGTGATGCCGTGTACGACTACACCTTCGAGCACGTCGTGAAGCAACAATCCGATATCAACGACGATGTTACCTTCCACTTCCACGCTCCTGTATCGAACCTGAGACTGGTCAGTCGGAAGTTCACAGCAGAGTACGACGAGCGCTACAAAACCTTCTCGGCCAGGAACACTTTGCTCACCATTGTCAACAACTCGCAAAACAGCAACCGAAACTGGCACAATGAATGCCCACGTCTTGCGACCAGTTGCAGGGAGTTGAAGACGATCCGTAGTCTTTTCGACGGACGCGATGAGTACGTTGAGCTGGCACATCGCAACGAGCTGAAAAAGTTCCCCACGCATTTTCACAGTACTGCAGTGCTAGTCAAACGCCTGCCTCTTCTCCGCCAAGTCGATATGCGCTTCGGCTTCGAGTCCCTACACCACCCTGGATACTTTGACGAGCTACTTCGTCTGTTTCGCAGACTCAGTATTTTCGAAACTTGGCCAGCGGAAGGAGTATGCGAGCTACGCTATGAAGGCTTGACGTACCCTCAGCCTGACAAACTCCGTGAGCTCAGTGTCCCGAACATTGACATCCTCAATGCTCCCATTACCCTTGCTACTTGGAACCAAGCATGGCAGACTGAACAAGTCGATCCACGAGAACTGGAGCAGCGGCTCCGCGTCGAAGTGGCGGTCTTGGAGGCCTGGAACGCGAAGCATGGTTGCAGTCTGTGGGAAAGCAAAAGACTGTTAAGAGAATAGGGATAGAGCAGCATTGCCACAGCGCGGGTTGTGGTCTGCGAGTATCATTCTACCGGGAGTGTCCTGTGTTTCGGTACGGAAAGGTCACGCTGATTATTGGAACATTGTGTGCAAAGCTCGT